>Ga0208849_1000359_pt1 | contig 43586 bp, 47 predicted proteins | sample NGESurdeep072012_10_FD_184470 | JGI IMG/M metagenome (GOLD analysis project Ga0208849, IMG submission 184470) | Arctic peat soil microbial communities from Barrow, Alaska - NGEE Surface sample 53-3 deep-072012 (SPAdes) | ecosystem: Environmental > Terrestrial > Soil > Wetlands > Peat ... | reverse complement strand
GCTAACCATCGTCGACATGCCGGGTTACGGCTATGCCCGCGCCCCGAAGAGCGAAGTGGCGGCGTGGACGAAGCTGGTCTTCGACTATCTGCGCGGCCGCGCGAACCTCCGCCGCGTCTACCTGCTGGTCGACGGGCGCCACGGGGTGAAGGAGAACGACGTCGAAGCGGTGAAGCTGATCGACAAGGCGGCGGTGTCCTATCAGGTCGTGCTGACCAAGACCGACAAACTCAGCGGCGACGAGATGGCGAAGATCGTCGAGGCGACCGCAGCGGCGATCGCCAAGCGGGCGGCGGCGCACCCGGCCATCCTCGCCACGTCGTCGGATCGGGGCACCGGCATCGATGTGCTCCGGGCGGAGATCGCCGCGCTCGTCGGGTAACGCCGCCCCGACGAGTTGTTTGTGGCCTTCGGCCAAACCCGCTATAGAGCCGCCGTCATCAGGGAATCTGGCATGGACAGCGCAGCCGATCAGGACTCCACGGACGCCGTGCTGACCGCGCGGCTGATCTCGGCTGCCCTGCCCTACATGCTTGCCTACGACCAGAAGATCGTGGTGGTGAAATACGGCGGGCATGCTATGGGCGATCCCGAACTCGCCAGGGCGTTTGCCCGCGACATCACCCTTTTGGAAACCGCCGGGGCGCGGCCGGTGGTCGTCCACGGCGGTGGTCCGCAGATCGGCGAGATGCTCGACCAGCTCGGCATCAAATCGGAGTTTCGCGGCGGTCTCCGGGTGACCGACAAGCGCACCGTCGAGGTCGTCGAGATGGTGCTCGCCGGATCGATCAACAAAGAGATCGTCATGGCGATCAACGCCGAGGGCGGCAAGGCGGTCGGCCTGTCAGGCAAGGACGGCAACATGGTTTTCGCCGAGAAACTGAGGCGGACGGAAAAAGATCCGGATTCCAATATCGAGCGCGTCGTCGATCTCGGCTTCGTCGGCGAACCCAAGCATGTCAGCCGCGCGGTGATCGACATGGTGCTGGGCGCCGGCCTCATCCCGGTGATCGCGCCGGTGGCGCCGGGCAAGGACGGCAATACCTACAACGTCAACGCGGACACCTTCGCCGGCGCCATCGCCGGCCGGCTGGGCGCAGCGCGCCTGCTGTTCCTGACGGACGTCCCCGGCGTTCTCGACAAAGCGGGCAGGCTGATCAAGGAGCTGACCGTCAAGCAGGCACGGGCGCTCATCAAGGACGGCACGATCAGCGGCGGCATGATCCCCAAGGTCGAAACCTGCATCGACGCGATCCGGCAAGGTGTCGAGGGCGTCGTCATCCTCAACGGCAAGGTGGCGCACGCGGTGCTGCTCGAACTATTCACCGACCACGGCGCCGGCACGCTGATCAAGCCATGACCGATGCTTTGCCGGGGGCGACCGGCGGCGACCTCGGCAGGTTCAGGGATGTCGACGCCTGGGTCTTCGACCTCGACAACACGCTCTATCCGCGCAGCGCCAACCTCTTCCAGCAGGTCGACCGGCGCATCCACGAATACGTCGGGCGCCTCCTCAAGCTGACGCCGGAGGCAGCGCAACGCGTGCAGAAGGACTATTACCAGCGCTACGGCACGACGCTGCGCGGGCTGATGGAAGAGCACGGCATACAGCCCGATGACTTCCTCGAATACGTGCACAACATCGATCATTCGACGGTGCAGCCCGATCCGCGGCTCGCGGCGGCGATCGCGCGGCTGCCGGGGCGGCGTTTCATCCTCACCAACGGATCGCGCAGCCACGCCGAGAAGGTAGCCGAGCGGCTGGGCGTCACCCGGCACTTCGATGCGATCTTCGACATCGTCAGCTCCGAACTCCTGCCCAAGCCGAACGCGATAACCTACGACCGGTTCGTGATAGCCACCGGCATCGCGCCGAAGCGGGCGGCGATGTTCGAGGATCTGTCGCGCAACCTGGCGGCACCGGCGGCGCTCGGCATGACGACCGTGCTGATCGTTCCGCCGGAGGCGGTCGAGATCATCGGCGAGGCGTGGGAGCAGGACGGCCGCGACGCGGAGCACGTCGATTTCGTCACCGAGGACCTCGCCGGTTTTCTCGAGGATGTGCTGGCCGAAATCGGCGCCCGGTAGCGCGCCGGGCGAAAGTTCGATATTCGCTCGGTGCCCAATGGAATGAGGAACTCAGGATGACCGATCATTCCGGCCTACAGGCGACTATCGAGGCCGCATGGGAGGGCCGCGAGGCTATCGACGCCGGCACCGCCGGCGCCGTCCGAGACGCTGTCGACCAGGCGTTGACGATGCTCGATCGCGGCGAAATGCGCGTCGCCGAAAAGAGCGGCGCCGAGTGGACCGTGCACCAGTGGCTGAAGAAGGCGGTGCTGCTCTCTTTCCGGCTCAACCCGATGGCGTTGATCGACGGCGGCCCGGGCAACGCCAGCTGGTGGGACAAAGTGCCGTCGAAGTTCGCTGGCTGGAGCGCCGTCGATTTCAATCGGGCGGGGTTCCGTGCCGTGCCTGGCGCGATCGTGCGCCGTTCGGCATTCATCGCCCCGGGCGCCATCCTGATGCCGTCCTTCGTCAACCTTGGCGCCTATGTCGATGCCGGCACCATGGTCGACACCTGGGTAACGGTCGGCAGTTGCGCGCAGATCGGCAAGAACGTGCATCTCTCGGGCGGCGTCGGCATCGGCGGCGTACTGGAGCCGCTGCAGGCGAACCCGACCATCATCGAGGACAACTGTTTCATCGGGGCGCGCTCGGAAGTGGTCGAGGGTGTCGTGGTCGGCGAAGGCTCGGTCATCTCGATGGGTGTGTTCATCGGCCAATCGACCAAGATCGTCGACCGGGAAACCGGCGAGGTACATATGGGTCGCGTGCCGCCCTATTCGGTGGTGGTATCGGGCACGATGCCGGGCAGGCCGTTCGCCAATGGCCAGCCGGGGCCGTCGCTCTATTGCGCGGTAATCGTCAAGAAGGTCGACGCCAAGACCCGCGCCAAGACCAGCGTAAACGAGTTGCTGCGCGACTGACGCCGACGCCGGCGCGTTTTGTTGCAACACCCACCTCGGCTATCCTCGCCGAATCAGGTGGGCTCCGGGCCGGAGGCGCGCCATGACTTTCAACGGTCTCTATTTGCGGACGGACGGGCGGATAGGCCGCGAGGCTTTCTGGCTCGGCCTTGGCGGCCTGCTCTTCGTTGGCATGGTGGTGTGGCTCGTTCTCAATAGCGCGTTCGGCATGGCGACCTTCATGGGCCGCCTGCTGATGCTCGCCATGCAGTTCATCCTGGCCTATCCGGCCTTTGCGATTTTCGCCAAGCGTTTTCAGGATCGCGACAAGCCTGCGGTTCTTGGTCTGATCCTAATACTTCTCGGGCTCGCGATCAATTTCGTCAGCCTGGCCGGAGCGACCGGCGATCCCATCAATCCGAATTTGCTCGGCTGGATCCTGCGGGTGATCGACCTCGTGGCGGCGTTCTGGTTCCTGATCGAACTGGGCATCCTGCGCGGAACGATCGGGCAGAACCGGTACGGCCCCGATCCTCTCCCACCACGGCCGACGGATTGACGGCCCCGCGTACGGGCGGTTAAACCGCGACGCACCCTTTCCCCCCCCCCTGCCACCTGAAGCGCCGATGCTGGACCAACCGCCGGATGCCGCCGCCCACCTGCGTGCGCTGATCGCCTGCCGCTCTGTTACCCCGGCCGACGACGGCGCTCAGGACTATCTCGCCGGCGTGTTGGGCGAGGCGGGGTTCAGGATCGAGCGGCTGACATTCAGCGCGCCCGGCACGCCCGACGTGCATAACCTTTTCGCGACGATCGGTTCCGGTGCGCCGCACCTTGTCTTCGCCGGCCATACCGATGTCGTGCCGCCCGGCGACGAGACGCGCTGGCGGCATCCGCCGTTTGCCGGCGCCGTCGCCGACGGGGCGATGTTTGGGCGTGGCGCGGTCGACATGAAGGGCGGCATCGCGGCGTTCGTGGCGGCGACGCCGGGGTTCCTCGCCGGTGGCGCGCCCCGCGGCACGCTTTCGCTCCTCATCACCGGGGACGAGGAGGGGCGGGCCATCAACGGAACCGTAAAGCTCATCGCATGGGCGCGCGAGGCCGGGCAGAAATTCGACGCGGCGCTGATCGGCGAGCCGACGTCGCAGACCAAGCTCGGCGACACCATCAAGATCGGCCGGCGCGGATCGCTGTCGGGGACGATCATCGTCACCGGCAAGCAGGGTCATGTCGCCTACCCGCACCTCGCGAATAATCCCATTCCGCCGCTCGTTCCCATCCTGCGGCTGCTGACGACCATGGAAATCGACGACGGCAGCCGGTCGTTCCAGCCTTCCAATCTCGAAATCACCGGCATCGAGGCGGACAGCACAGCCTTCAACGTTATTCCGGGCGAAGCGCGGGCGCGCTTCAATATCCGTTTCAACGACCTCTGGTCGCCCATCAGGCTGAATGCTCTGCTGCGACACGCTATCTCCGAAGTCGCCGAGAGCGACTGCGAGATCGTTTTCGAACCTAACCCCAGCGAATGGTTCCTGACCAAGCCCGGTCCGCTGGTCGACATGCTGCAGCAGGCGATCGCTTCGGAAACCGGCGTCGCCGCGGCGACCTCGACCGGCGGCGGCACGTCCGATGCGCGGTTCTTCAAGGATGTCTGCCCCATGGTGGAGTTCGGGCTGGTCGGCGACACCATGCATCAGGTCGACGAACGCGTGCCGCTCGCCGACCTAGCGCAACTGACGGCCATTTATCGCGCCTTCCTCGACCGCTTCTTCGGACAGGCGCGTTGATCGGCCGGCCGGAAATCGAGCGCGCGCTGACCGGAGCGTGGCGCCTTTTCCTCAACAAGCCGGACGCGATGACCTTTTTCGACACCGGCGTCGACGGTTTCTGGCGCTCGTTCCAGGCGATCGTGCTGGTGGCGCCATGCTACGCGGTTGCCGCACTTGCCGATCGCACCACTTACGCCGATGACATCGGGGCCGGCCAATTCAGCGACGCGGGATTCTGGACGACGAAGGCGGTGAGCCTCTGCGTCGACTGGGTGGCGTTGCCGATCCTGCTGGCGCTCCTCTCGGGGTTCATCGGCATCCGCCGCGCCTATCCCGCCTATATCACGGTGCGCAACTGGGCGACGGTGCTGATGACGCTGCCGTTCGCGGCGATCGCCCTGGTGCAAGTGCTCGGCGTCGGCGACGAGCTTCTGTTCATCCCGTCGCTCGCGGCGCTCGCCTTCGCGCTGCGCTTCGGCTACCTCATCGCGCGCCACACTCTCAACGCCAGCGCCGACGTGGCGGTCGCGCTGGTGGCGCTCGACTGGCTGGTGAGCTTCGCCGTCGTCATGGTGATCAGCCGGGCGAGCGGCTACACGCTGATGATCTAGGCGGAACCTCCGCGTTCCACCCTCGCTAGTAGTCGACGGCCACGAGGTAGAGGCCATCGGGGGGCGCTACCGGACCGGAGCGAGCGCGGTCCCTCGCGGCGAGCGCGTCGCCCGCCGCTGCGACCGGCCAGCTTCCGTCGCCGACTTTCTTCAAGGTGCCGACCATCGAACGCACTTGATTGTGCAGGAACGAGCGGGCAATGGCGCGCACGACGACTTCGTCACCTTCGCGCGATACGTCGAGACGATCGAGCGTTTTCACCGGAGACTTCGCCTGACACTGCGAGGAGCGGAAGGTGGTGAAATCGTGCTGGCCGACAAGCGCCTGGGCGGCGGCGTGCATCACGTCGACGTCCAGCGGCTGCGCGACCCACCAGACACGACCGCGATCGAGGGCCGGAGGAGCGCGGCGCTCGAGTATGCGATAAAGATAGTGGCGGCGGCGGGCGGAGAAACGCGCGTCGAAGTCCGCGCCAACCTCTTCGGCCGCCAGGATGGTGATGGGTTGCGGACGCAGGTTGGCGTTGGTGGCGTCGCGGACGACATCGGGCGTGCGTTCGCGGGTCAGATCGAAGTGGGCGACCTGCCCCAGCGCGTGCACGCCGGAGTCCGTGCGGCCGGCGCCTTTCAGTACGATCGTCTCGCCGGAAAAGGCGGCGACGGCCTCCTCGATGGCCTGCTGGACGGAGCGGCCGTTTTCCTGACGTTGCCAGCCGACAAAGGGACCGCCGTCATACTCGATGGTGAGCTTGAAGCGCGGCATCAGGCGAGCGTGGCGAGGGGAGCGCGAAGACCGCGGAGGAATTCGGCGGCCGTCACCGGCTGCCCGCCGGCGCGCTGCAGGTTGAGCAGGCGCACCGCGCCCTCGCCGCAGGCAACCGCCAGATTGCCGTCGAGCACCGTACCGGAACCTCCCTGCCCTTCGGCGCGCGTCGAGCGCAAAACCCGGATGCGTTCGAGGCCACGACCGAGATCGGCCTCGCACCACGCGCCTGGATCCGGCGACAGACCTCGAATGTGGTCGTGGACATCGTGCGCAGGCTTCCGCCAGTCGATGCGCGTTTCCGCCTTGTCGAGCTTGGCCGCGTAGGTAACGCCGTCAGTTGCCTGCGGGGTGAAGCCCAGCACGCCGCGCGAAAGGGCGGCAAGCGAGCGGACCATGAGACCGGCGCCGAGGGTTGCCAATTTTTCGGAAAGCTCTCCCGCGGTGCTGTTCGGACCGATCGGCACGCGCTCGCTCATGGCGACGGGGCCGGTGTCGAGGCCGGCCTCCATGCGCATCACCATGACGCCGGTCTCCGCATCGCCCGCCATGATGGCGCGCGCGACCGGAGCCGCGCCGCGCCAGCGCGGCAGCAGCGAGGCGTGCAGGTTGAGACAGCCGAGCAGCGGGACATCGAGGAACGCCTGGGGCAGAATCTGGCCGTAGGCGACAACGACCGCGACGTCGAGCTGCAGGGCGGCGAAGCGTTCGACTTCCTCCGGCGGCTTCAATCGCGCGGGTGTGTTTACCGGAATGGCGAAGCGGGCGGCCACCTCGTGCACCGGCGAGCGGCGCTCGCCCATGCCACGGCCGGCGGGTCGCGGCGGTTGCGAATATACCGCCACGACCTCGTGACCCTGCCCGACGATCTCGGTCAGTGTCGGAACGGCGAAGGCAGGAGTGCCGAAAAAAACAACGCGCATGGCGGCGGCATAGCGAGCCGCCGCCTTCGCGACAAGTGCCAGTCATTGGCCAGGGCGCCTTTGGCGCCCCGACGCGTCATTCTTTAGTGGCGGCAGTGTGCCCGGTAGAGGTGCCCGTCGCGGGCCCGATAGGTGCACCAGCCATTGCCTTCGTTCTTGACGATAATGGCGGTAGCTACGCCACCGACAACGCCGCCGATGATTGCGCCGCCCAGCGAATTGGTTGCCAAGCCACCTACCGCCGCGCCGACACCGACGCCGCTGGCAATCTTCTCGTTGGTCGTGCAGCCGGCAAGGCCAAGCGCCGAGACCGCAGTGAGTGCGATAATAAGCTTGCGCATGATCGATTTTCTCCCGTGGACGCGTCGGTGAACGCCCGCCCTCGCGGTTTGTTCCGACGACATTACGGTTTTGGGGCAAAAAAGCAGCGCAATTGCGGCCCGTTATTAGAGAACCGGCGGTTTCGGCCCTACGCGCGCCTGTTTGGCAAACTTCCTGATAACCATGTCTCGCTTCAACTTCGACAGATGGTCGATGAAAAGCTTGCCATCGAGGTGGTCGATCTCGTGCTGCAGGCAGACGGCGAGCACGCCTTCCGCCTGCATCTCGCGGCGCTTGCCGTCACGATCGAGGTAGGCAACACGCACCGACGCCGGGCGCTCGACCTCGGCAAAATACTCCGGAATCGACAGGCAGCCTTCCTCGGCCAGCGCCCGCTCGTCAGAAGACCACAGAATCTCCGGGTTGATGAGGAACAGCGGATCGGGACTGGCGGTCTCGTCCTCGCGCTGGGCGACATCGATGGTGACGATGCGGCGCGGGACATTGACCTGGATGGCGGCAAGCCCAATGCCGGGTGCGGCGTACATGGTTTCGACCATCGAATCCATGAAGGCACGCAACTGGTCGTCGACCCGCTCGACGGGGGCGCTTTTCATGCGCAGCTTGCGATCGGGAAGCGTGATGATATCGAGTTTTGACACGCGCCTCAGATATGGGACCAATCCAGCCCGGTCAATGACGGGAATCGGCGCGGCAGGGTTGCGAAGATGAGCAAAACCCCCAAGCGGCCCGCGGCGCGGAATATCCGCCGGAACCCGATCGCGCGCGACCTCGCCACCGGCAAATTTCGGCCGCGAGTGGTGGAAAAGCCCGGCGCCTACAGGCGCCGGCCCAAGCACCCGAAGCCGGGTGAAGGAGAGGCTTGACGTTCCGGTTTTGTACTCTCAGGCAGAATCGGGTTAGAATCGACGGATGAGCCAGTCTTTCCTGATCGTGCTTCTCTGCCTTGCCCTGCTGGTGCTGGCCGCCGTCGCGTTCGGATGGTGGCGCGCAACCGTGCGCATCGCCGACATTTCCGAGGGCCTTGCCGGCGACGCCGAGGGCAAGGACGAGATGGCGGCGCACATGGCCGCCCTGATGCGGGCGCAGGGCGAAATCACCGGCCACGTGCGCGGGCTTTCCGAGCGGCTCGACGGCTTCGGCCACCGTATCGGCCAATCGATGACCGAGACCAGCAAGAACACGCACGAGAGCCTTGCCAAGCTCGGCGAACGGCTGGCCGTGATCGACAAGGCGCAGCAGACCATCACGACGCTGTCGGGCCAGGTGGTCGAACTACAGCATGTGCTTGCCAACAAGCAGACCCGCGGCGCCTTCGGACAGGGCCGCATGGAAGCCATCGTGAAGGACGGACTGCCGATCAATGCCTATGCTTTCCAGGCGACCCTCGGCAACGGTACGCGACCCGACTGCCTCATCCTCTTCCCGGCCGGCCCGAGCCTCGTCATTGACGCCAAGTTTCCGCTGGAAGCATGGAACGCCATTCGCAACGCGGCCACGCCGGAAGCGACCAAGATGGCGGAAACACAATTCCGCCGCGACACCACAAAGCATATCCAGGACATCGCCGACCGCTATTTTGTTCCCGGCGAAACACAGGACACGGCCTTCATGTTCGTGCCGTCGGAATCGATCTTCGCCGACATTCACGAACGCTTCGAGGACGTGGTGCAGCGGGCGCATCGTTCGCGCATCGTGATCGTATCGCCGTCGCTGCTGATGCTGTCCATCCAGGTGGTGACGTCACTTCTGCGCGACCAGCGCATGCGCGAGCAGGCGCACGTCATCCAGGAAGAAGTCAGCAAGATGATGGAGGATGTCGGTCGCCTGGACGAACGCGTGAAGAAGCTTCAGATGCACTTCGGCCAGGCCAACAAAGACATCGACGACATTCTCGTCTCGACGCGCCGCGTGACGGCCCGCGGCGGCCGAATCGAGCAGGTCGAATTCACCGGCGACAGCGAGGCGATGAAACCGAAGCCGGCGCCGGCGACAAAATCCGCGCCGCGCAATGGCAACGCGCCGCCCGAACTGCCCTTCTCCGCGTTCGAGGACGCCCCGGACCCGCGCGGATAGCGTTTCGACGATAGCGCGGTGTAGATTGATCCTGCGGCATCGGGGGACTTGCCGATGCTACCGATCACCGCCGCCGCGAACCGGCTGCTCGCTGCCAGCGTACTTTCTCTTTTCGCCGCCACGGCCCACGCCCGCACCATTCACAGTGCGGCCCTCGGCGACAGCAATACCGCCGCCCGGGCGCATAGTGCCGCCTACTATCCGCAGTTCTTCGACGGCGTGGCCGTCAACGGGCAGAAACTGCCGCAATACAAACTGTGGTTCGATCCGCTGGAACATCTCAACGCCGACGGCTACCAGGGGGTCGCGCGCAACGCATCGAGCCGGTGGTCGAGACGCTCGTGAAGCAGGTTGAGGGCGCTCAGTAGCCCCGGCCGCTCTTCAGGAACTCGGTCTCTTCGGGGGTCGACTCGCGGCTCAGCATCGCGTTGCGGTGCGGGAAACGACCGAACCGGCGGATGAGGTCGCGGTGCCGGGTGGCAAAGTCGAGGATGTCGCGGGTGCGTTCCTTGTCGGCTTCCGTGGCGAGCACGGCCTCGTTGGCGGCAAAGGCGACGGAGAAATCCTGGTCGGCGACACTCTCGCTGTGCATGAACGGCAGCGACAGAAACTGGCGCTCGACCGGGAAGAAGCGATCGATCCCCAGATTGAGCAGCGCGCGGGCGATTTCGCGCGCGTTGGCGTCATACGCGAAGGCATCGCCCGAGACGCGGAAGATGTTGCGCGGGAACTGGTCGAGCATCAGCACGAGGCCGACCTGCTCCTCGCGGGTCATGCCTGCGAGATCCCATGCGGCGTCGCGGGCTTCTTTGAGATGGCTGCCGAAGCGCTCGCGAATTTCGGCGTCGGTGGCGTCGGAACGCTGGAACCAGCGGTCCACAATTTCCTTCGTCGGAACGTCCGACGGCGATTTCATCTCGCCAAACCAGTAGCGGTAGACCTCGCTCAGAATTTTCCGGTCCACGGGCGGCCTCCTCAGAAGGGTGTACGCTGACGCATGGCGGCGGAGAGCGTGCCCTCGTCGAGATAGTCAAGCTCGCCGCCTACCGGCACTCCGTGGGCGAGACGTGACACGCGCACGTTCTGCCCGCCGAGGCGGTCCATGATGTAGTGGGCGGTGGTCTGGCCCTCGACGGTGGCGTTGACGGCGAGAATGACCTCGCCGATGCCGCCCTCGGAAACGCGGGCGACCAGCCGGTCGATGGCGAGATCGTCGGGGCCGACGCCATCCAGCGGCGATAGCGCGCCGCCCAGCACATGGTAGCGGGCGTTGAGCGCACCGGCGCGCTCCAGGGCCCACAGGTCGGCGACATCCTCGACGACGACGAGCATGTGCTGGTCACGGCGCGGATCGGCGCAGATGGTGCAGGGATCGATGGTGTCGATGTTGCCGCAGGTCGAACAAACCACCACCGTCTCGACCGCGACATCCATCGCCTTCGCCAGCGGGACGAGCAGGTCGTCCTTCTTCTTGACGAGATGCAGCGCGGCGCGGCGAGCCGAGCGCGGGCCCAAGCCAGGCAGCTTGGCGAGTAGCTGGATCAGGCGCTCGATCTCGGGGCCGGCAACGGAACGGGGCATGCCTGTCCTAGAACGGCAGCTTCATGCCGGGCGGGAGCTGGAGGCCGCCGGTCAGTTCGCGCATGCGCTCGGCGAGTGCGGTCTCGGCGTGGGCGCGCGCCTCGTTGACGGCGGCGACTATGAGATCCTCAAGGATCTCGGCTTCTTCCGGCTTGAGCAGGGACGGATCGATGGCGACGCGCTTCATCTCGCCCTTGCCGGTCATGGTGACCTTGACAAGGCCACCGCCGGCGCGGCCTTCGACTTCCAGCGCGGCGACCTCGGCCTGCAGCTCGCCCATTTTCTCCTGAAGCTGCTTGGCCTGCTTCATCATGCCCATGAGATCGCCCATTGCCATCGGCTACTCGTCCTCATCCATGAAATCAGCGGGCGCCGGTGCGTCCGTCTCCATCTCGGCGGCGGCGCCCTCGCCCACCGGCACGCGGACATCGACGATCTCGGCGCCGGGGAAACGCTGCAGAACCGTGGCGACCAGCGGGTCGGCGCGCGCGTCATCGACCAAACGATCGCGGGCGCTCTGGCGGGCTTCCGCGACGGTCGGTGCGTTGCCTTCGCGCGAGACCGCGATCATCCAGCGGGCGCCGGTCCACTGCTCGAGCTTCTTCGACAAATCGCCGGCGAGGCCCGGCTCGGCATGTTCGGTTAGCGCGATCTCGATCTGGCCGGGCTCGAAGCGCACCGGACGGACGGTGGTTTCCAGGGCGTGCTTCAGCTTCAGTTCGCGCTTCGCACCGGCCAAGGCGATGAGATCGCCGAAAGATTCCAGGCGCGGCGCGTCCAGCCTGGCTGCCTGTGGCGCCTGAACCGTTTGGGGCGCCGAAACCGGGGTGGGCTGCGCCATCGTAGCGGGACGGGCGCCGCCGGCGCCCATCGCCATGCGCGGACGCTGGTCGCCGTTCGGTGGCGGCGCGGACTCGCGCGGGCGGACGGGCGTCGCGCCGCCTTCGTTCAGCGACTTCAGCGCCTCGTCGAGCGTAGGCAGGTCGGCGGCGTGGGCGATGCGGACGATCACCATGTCGGCGGCGGCCAGCGGACGCGAGGCTTCCTTGGCCTCGTCGATGCCCTTCAGCAACATCTGCCAGGCACGGGCGAGCACGCGCACGGACAGTTTGTCAACGAACGCCTTGCCGCGCGTCTTTTCTTCCTCGGTCAGCGCCGCGTCGTCCTCGGCGGCCGGGGCGAGCTTCAGGCGGGTAACCAGATGGGTAAAGGCGGCGAGGTCCTCCAGCACGACCCCGGGATCGGCGCCAACGTCGTGCAAATCCTTCAGCCGGGTCAGTGCGGCGGCGACATCGCCGCGCATGATTTCCTCGAACAGGTCGATCACCAGCGCGCGGTCGGCCAGCCCCAGCATCTGGCGTATGGCCTCGGCCGAGACCGAGCCTGAAGCATGGGCGATGGCCTGATCCATCAGCGACAGCGCGTCGCGGGCGGAACCTTCGGCGGCGCGGGCGATCATGGCGAGCGCCGCGTCATCGACTGCAATGTTTTCCTTGCCGGCAATATCCTTCATCAGGCCGACCAGGCGCCCGGCCTCGATGCGGCGGAGATCGAAGCGCTGGCAGCGCGACAGGACCGTGACCGGGACCTTGCGCACCTCGGTGGTGGCGAAGATGAACTTCACATGCTCGGGCGGCTCTTCCAGCGTCTTGAGCAGCCCGTTGAAAGCGGCCTTCGACAGCATGTGCACTTCGTCGATGATGTAGACCTTGTAGCGGGCGATGGCCGGCTTGTAGCGCACGGCCTCGATGATCTCGCGGATGTCGTCGATGCCGGTGTGCGAGGCGGCATCCATCTCGAGCACATCGACGTGGCGGCCTTCCATGATCGCCTGGTCGTGCTCGCCGACCTCGGTCATGTCGATGGTAGGCGCGTCGATCTTGCCCGGCACGGAATAATTCAGAGCGCGGGCGAGGATGCGGGCGGTAGTCGTCTTGCCGACGCCGCGCACGCCGGTCAGCATGTACGCCTGCGCGATGCGGCCGGTGCGGAAGGCGTTGGTGAGCGTCTTCACCATCGGCTCCTGGCCGATCAGGTCAGCAAAGCTCTGCGGGCGATACTTGCGGGCAAGCACGCGATAGGGGCCCGCCTTCGCCGGCATCGTCTCGTCCTGATCGGTGCCGCGCTTGGCCATATCCGGCGGGTGCTCCGAAACCGCAAATAGTGGGGCGAAGGTGGGAGGCTGGCACGCGACCCGTGCCGAAACTCGTTAGGGCTGCTTCCTTCCGGACCTGACCCGGTTGGCGAGCGGTACGTCCACCGCCAACCTCCCGGGGCACCATATCATGGTCAGCGTCGCCAAGGGCAAGGGCGCGGCCGGCGAAACTTGCGCTAATATGGGCGCCGCCCGCCACGATTTCCCCCGATTCTCCCGGTCCGAAGCTGCACCATGAACCAGACCGCCCGCTTCGCGCTCGATCCGAAACTTGCCGCCGACAGCCTGCCGGTCGGCGGGCTCGGCCTGTCGGACCTGCGGCTGGTCAACGACAGCCGGTTTCCGTGGCTGCTGCTGGTGCCGCGTCGGGCGGGCGCGACCGAGATCATCGACCTCGGCAAAGCCGACCGGGCGGCGCTGTTCGAGGAAATCGCCACGACCTCGGAGGCGCTGCGCGCCGTCACCGGCTGCGAAAAGCTGAACGTCGGTGCGCTCGGCAATCAGGTGCGGCAATTGCATGTGCATGTCGTGGCGCGGTTCACCAGCGATACTGCGTGGCCCGGGCCGGTGTGGGGATCGGGCGCGGCGACTGCCTACGAAACGGACCGGGCCGGGCAGCTGATCGCCGCCATCCGGACGGCGGTCGGTTGCTGATGGCGGGATTCTTCGACGACGCCCCGGCGACCGAAGCAAGCGGACTCGTCGGCTTTTCCGGCAACCGCATCGACCGGCGGAGCGAACACCGGAGCGCCGACTCGGTCGCGGTCGCGCTCCGCGATGCGGCCGCGCGGCTTTACCTTTTGCGCGGCGACAAGGTGCTGCTCGCCGGCGAGGGACAGCCGCTGTTTGCGCCGGTGGATGCCACGGCGCTGGGCGTTTCGGCCGACAAGGCCGTACTGCTCGGCTGGGCCGACGAGGCGCCGCGCCTCGCCGGCGCGATCCCCGACGCCACCACGATCGACGAGGCGGCGACCCCGCTCATCGACCTGCGCACGCTGGCTTCGACCGGCGGCGTTTCGCCCGAGCACCTCGGCGCGCTGGCGCAGGCGCGCAGTTTGCTTTTCTGGCACAGCCGGCATGGCTTCTGCGCCAACTGCGGCGCGGCGACGGAAATCGCCAACGGCGGCTACCGGCGCGACTGCGCTACCTGCAGCACACAGCATTTTCCGCGCACCGATCCGGTGGTCATCATGCTCGCCATCCACGGCGCGGGATACGACGAGCGCGTGCTGCTCGGGCGGCAGCCGCAATTTCCGGACGGCATGTACTCGGCGCTCGCCGGATTCCTGGAGCCCGGCGAGACGATCGAAGCGGCGGTGCGGCGCGAGACGCTGGAGGAATCCGGCATCGTAATCGGCCGGGTGCGCTATCACGCCAGCCAGCCGTGGCCGTTTCCGGCGACGTTGATGATCGGCTGCCACGCCGAGGCGCTGACCACCGATATCCAGCGCGACGCGACGGAGCTGGAAGACTGCCGCTGGTTCTCGCGGGCGGAGGCCGAGGCGATGCTGACCGGCACGCACGCGGAGGGCTTCAAGGCGCCCTCGCCCATTGCCATCGCGCACCGGCTGGTGCGGGCGTCGGTGGAGCGGTAGCGCCCCTTCGCAACACCTGGGTCCCCGCTTGAGCGGGGATGAGCGGAAAAAATAAATAGCCGCTCTCATTCTCGCGACCGCATCCGGCCCGAGTCTTCGTCTCCTTCCATTCCTCTTTCCCTGTCGCGCCTTGCGGCGCTCCACGGTCTCTTGTCGTTTTCCCTCCAGCAAAGCCGAAGGGGCGGCGGGCGCTCGGTGAGTGCCAGTCCGGGTAGTCCGATTGTGGGCGCTCAGCCGAGCACCCGCCGTGGCCGTTTCCGTACCCGCTTTCACACTCCGGCACGGCGAGCATTGGCGCTCGCCGCCCTTAAGGTGGGCCCAAGCCACAGCCGGTCATAGTGCCGGCGGTCTAGTCGCGGGCGCCGGCCTGGGCACGGGACTGCGAGATCCCACCGGCCGGATCACTCCAGCCGGAGCCCGGAAACGCTCCGGGCAGCCGCGGACGCCACATCCCCGCACCACCTACTGGTCGCCACCGGCTGGCGCCCCTTCGACGAGCGAGGATGCCAGCATCGTCTCATGGGTTCGCAGAGCGGGAATAGATTATTTTGTGAGTGAGGGTGGAGAGGAGGCGTGGATGGCCGGGTCAGGCCCGGCCATGACGGCGGCGGAGTTATGCAGCTGCGACCCCTTGCTACCTGGGTCCGCTTTCGCGGGATGAGCGGAGGAAGCAATGTGCCGCCGCCACCGGACACCTCATCTCAGCCTAACCCCCCATTGAGGGAGGTCGAAATCGTCTCGGCGATCTCAGGAGGGGGTGCGGATCAGGCGGCGCGGCTGTCGATGATCTCGTGGATGCGGCGGGCGACGGCCTTCGGCGGATAGGGCTTTGGCACGAAGCGACCGTACACGCCGACGAGCGGATGAGTCTCAAGACCAAGGTGCCTGCCGGAGGTCATCAGCACTTCGATCTGCGGCCAGCGTGCGGAGACCTCGGCGGCCAGTTCGATGCCGTCCTTGCCGGGAAGATTGATGTCGGTGAAGAGCACGCGAACAGAATTGCGGCCGGAGAGAATCTTCAAGGCTTCCTCGGCGGAATACGCCTGGAGGGCCTCGAAGCCATCTTCGCGCAGGACCGCGCTGACGTCCCAGTTAAGCAACGCCTCATCCTCGACGACGAGTACCGTGCCGTTGTTGGCTTTTGTTTCCATGGAGGGCTAACCCCTCGGTTGGGCCGTTGTTCCGGCCGGCGAGTCGGTAGAATGCACGAATTGTAGTCAATTTTTTCTTATCAGATGCACGGGATTGGCGGATTCACAGTCGTCACCGCGAGGGCCTCCTGGAAATCGCGATGACCACGGGGGCATGCGACCCCGACCCTCCCATCCGCTTCACCCGCGAAAGCGGGTTTCCAAATGACCGGCCCAGAACGGAACCTGCGCCGACGGATGGAGCCATTCGGAGTCGTCTTCTCGATGAGCTCGATCTTCCACGGCGCGCAGCCACTTCTTCATGGCGCGCTCACGCGCCTTCGCGGACTCGCTCGTCTAAGGTGCGTGATCAGGAGCCAACTCTACCTCAATCCCTTGCGGAACTCGCTGGCCGGATAGACGCCCAGTATCCGCACCTCGGTCGAGAAGAACTCCAGTTCCTCCAGCGCGTTCGCCAGGCCCTTGTCGTCGGGGTGGCCGTCGACGTCGGCGTAGAATTGCGTGGCGGTGAAGCGGCCATCGAGCTGATAGCTTTCCAGCTTGGACATGTTGACGCCGTTGGTGGCGAAGCCGCCCATGGCCTTGTAGAGCGCCGCCGGCACGTTCCTGACGCGGAAGACGAAGGTGGTGACCACCGGACCCTCGCCGGCGGCGGCGCGCTCGTCGTGCTTCGACAGGACAATGAAGCGCGTGGTGTTGCTGTCCGCGTCGGCGACGTTGCGGACGAGGATGTCGAGGCCGTAGATGCCGGCTGCAAGCTCCGGCGCGAGGGCGGCCATGGTGATGTCGCCGGCCTCGGCGATCTCGCGCGCGGCGCCGGCGGTGTCGCCCGCGACGACCGCCTTCCAGCCGTGCTTGCGGATAATCTTGCGGCACTGGCCGAGCGCGTGGATGTGGCTGTGGACCGTCCTGATCGTCTTCAGCGTGGCGCCGTGGACGGCCATCAGCTGGAAATGAATCGGCAGGAAGTATTCCGCGACGATATGCAGGCGGGAGGTCGGCAGCAGGTGGTGGATGTCGGCGACCCGGCCGGCGAGCGAATTCTCGATCGGGATCATGGCGAGGTCGGCGCTGCCGTTGGTGACGGCGGCGAAGCAATCCTCGAAGGTCGGGCAGGGTACAGCGTCGGCGTCGGGATAGACGGCGTGACAGGCGATTTCGGAATTGGCGCCGGGCTCACCCTGGAAGACGACGCGCAGCGGCGACGGCCGGCGGCTCTGCTGCCGGGTCGTCTGGGCGGATTTACCTCTGGGTGCGGGCATCGCGGCGGTTCCCTCGCGGACAGGCGCGGGGTTTAGCAGGGAACCGAGGCGGGTGACAAAGGTAGAGGGCGCCCGAGCGGCGCCCTCGAGAACGATGCTACGCGTCAGGCCCTGCGCATCGTGTTGCCGAGGAAGGCGACGATGGCAAGGATGATGGCAACCCAGAAAAGCAGCTTGGCGCCGCCGACGGCCGTACCGGCGATGCCGCCGAAGCCGAGCACCGCGGCGATCAGCGCGACGACCAGAAATATGATTGCCCAGTGGAGCAGATTCGAGACGTTCATGGCGGGGTCTCCTTTGCGGCTACGACGGTGGCCAGTTGCAGGTCGGGCGGGGGCAGAGGCGCCGCCGTGGCGGCGGCGGCCGTCGCCTCATCCTCCTCGGTGGCGGCCTCGGTCGACAGGAACTCGCCGAAGGAAGCGAGCGCCGGAAAGTTGTCGGCGAAGACCTTGACGACTACGAGGATGGGCACGCCCAGGATGGTGCCGACAATGCCCCACATCCAGGTGGTGAGCGCGAGGAAGATGAGGATGGCGACCGGGTTCAGCTCAAGCCGGCGGCCAAGAACGGTGGGTGTGACGAAATTCGCCTCGATCAACTGAATGGCGAGGTAGGCGAGCGGCGGCAGGATCGCCAGCGTCAGCGTCGGGAAGGTGACGGCGGCGACGGCAAGCGCCAGGCACTGGCCGGCGAGGGCGCCGAGGAACGGGATGTAGTTCAGCAGCGCGGCGCCAATGCCCCACAGAACCGCGTTGGGCATGCCAAGGAAAGCCATCGCCGCGCCGACGCAGAAGCCGAGGCCGAGGTTTATGGCGGTGATGGTCAGCAGGTAGCGCGAGACTTCATTCTCGATGTCGCGCAGCACGCGCAGCGAGCGCTTCTTGTCGCTGAGGTGGGGCACGACGCGGACCAGCTTGATGCGCAGCGTATCGCGATTGGCGAGCAGGAAGAGCGACAGGATGAGCGCGGCGCCGAGCGTCGTGCCGATGCCGGCGGCGGTGCCGGCAACCCAGGTCAGCAAGCCGGGCTGGGCGATGACGACGGACTGGGGCGTCGCGGGTTCGCCGCCAGTCAACCGCTCAAACTGATGGCTGGCGTCGTTCAGCATGGCGAAGGGCTGGCGGAGAAATGCGAAGCGCTGGCCGATCGCGGTGATGGTGGCCGGCGCCTGCGACAGCAGCCGCGTCAGCGGATCGCTCAGCGTGTAGGAGGCGACGGCGAGGGTGAGGGCCATCAGCAGCACGAGCAGGCCGGCGGAAACGGCGGCGGGGATGCCGCGGTTGGCGAGCATGCGCACAAGCGGCGCCAGCGCGAGCGTCAGGAGGGACGCCAGCACGAGCGGCAGGAAAAAGCTGCGGGCGTAATAAAGTGCGCCCACAGCCATGATCAGGAAAATGCCGACGATCCCCACCCTGACGGAGGCGGGGAACGCCGGACTTAACGAAGGCGGATTCTCGCCCGACGCCATAAAACTATTTACCGCGCAACGTATCCTTGATGCCGCCAACGGCATTCTGGATCTTGCCGGCTGCCTTGTCGGCGTCGCCGCTGTTCTTCAGCTTCGCGTCGCCGACGGCCTTGCCGACCGCTGATTTCACGGCGCCCTTCATCTGCTTGGCCGAACCCTCGACCCGATCCTTGTCCATGGGAATTACTCCGTTGCCGCGTGAAGATGCGTGGACAACGCCGAGCCGGAGATTTGGTTCCGGATCGGCCCGAAACAGGGCTTTTAGCGGGCAAGAGCCATGCGGGCGCGGGCGAGGTCGGCCGGCGTGTCGACGCCCAGCGGCACCTCGTCGACAATAGCCGCGTCGATGCGCATGCCGTTTTCCAGGGCGCGGAGCTGCTCCAGCTTCTCGCGGAGTTCGAGGGGCGACGGCGGCAGGGCGACGTAACGGTCCAGCGCAGCGCGGCGATACGCATAAAGGCCGATGTGGTGGTAGTGCGGTCCCTCCCCCCACGGCGCGGTGGCGCGGGTAAAGTAGAGGACGCGGAGGATGCCGGCGTGTTCCTCCAGCAGCGTCGCCGGGCTGCCGACGACCTTGACCACGTTCGGATCGGTACGCTCCTCGTGCCGCTCGATGATGGCGCAGATGGTGCCAATGGCGACGGCCTTGTCGGCCGCCAGCGGCGTCAGCGCGGCGCGCACGGCCGCCGGCGATACGGTCGGAATGTCGCCCTGCAGGTTGACGACGATGTCGGCGTCGGAACGGAGCTTCACCAGCGCCTCATGGATGCGCTGGGTGCCGTTCAGGTGATGATCGGCGGTCATCACCGCCTCGCCGCCGGCGAGTTCGATGGCGGCGGCGATGGCGACGTCATCGGTGGCGACGACGACGCGGCCGACATCTGCCTCGACGGCGCGGCGCCAGACGTGGACGATCATGGGGGCGCCGTGGAGGTCGGCCAATGGCTTGCCCGGCAAGCGGGTGGAAGCCATGCGGGCGGGAATGAGGACGATGGCGTTGGGGCGGGAGTTGCCGGGCATCCCTTCGGGTCTCGCCTTCGCGGTCGCGCTTGCGGGGCGAGGACCACCAAAGCCCTGGCAGGGTGGCAATTCGTCCCAATGCCCGGCGCTTATACGGGTTGCCACCCGGCGCGCAAAGCCTGTACTTTCGCGCGATTCCAGGCTGGGGAGCGGAAAAGCGCCGATGGACTCCTTCGAATTCAACAAAATCGCGGGCGCAGTCCTCGGTACGGCTCTCGGCGTGATGGCGCTGTCGATCGTCTCCGAAGCCGTGTTCTCGGCCCCCGAACCCGCCAAGCCCGGCATGGAAGTCGCGGTTACCGACACCCCGGCAGCGGGCGGAGCCGCGGCGCCGGCGGACGTGACGCCGATCGCCGATCGCCTGCAGAAGGCAGACCTCGCCGCCGGCAAGGAGACGGCCAACAAGTGCCTCGCCTGCCATACGCTCGAAAAGGGCCAGCCGGCGAAGATCGGCCCGAACCTTTACGGCGTGGTCGGCGGACCGGCGGCCCACATGGCAGGCTTCAAATATTCCAAGGCGATGGAAGACAAGAAGGCGGCGGGCCTGACCTGGACGTTCGAGAACCTCGACCATTTCCTGACCTCGCCGCGCGCCTTCATCCCCGGCACGGCGATGACCTTCGCCGGTCTGCCGAAGCCGACCGACCGGGCGAACGTCATCGCCTACGTCAACTCGCTGTCGGACAGTCCGCTGCCGATGCCGGCTCCGAGCGCCGCCGCCGCTGCTCCTGCGTCGGCTCCAGCTGCAGCGGCTCCCGCGGCGCCGACGGCTAACGCTCCGGCCGCTGCCGCTCCGGCGGCACCTGCCCCGGCAGCGCCCGCGCCCGACGCCCCGGCCAAGCCGTAGCGCCCGCGGGCGAGCCCAGCCGGCCCATCTAAAATTTTCGTCACGTCGCCGATTTCCCGGCAGGATGGCTTAAGGAAGGTGCCGGATCCGGCGCCCGCCCTTATTGTGCCCGGCGGGACAATAAGGGTTGCATTCCGGCGGTTTGACGGAGGATTGAGCGCATGCGGTGTGTGACGGTTTCCCTGGCTCTCGGTGCGTTGCTGGCGCTTGCGTTGCCGGCCACATCCGACGACGCGAAGCCGCTGCCGCCGCCGGGCGACTGGCAGACGGGCACCAGCATTCTCGAGCAGCCGCGCTACCCGGCGAACTTTCCGCATTTCAACTACATCAATCCGGACGCGCCTAAGGGCGGCAGCGTGCGGCTCGCCGGAACCAACCCGACGTTCGATACGCTGAACCCGATCCTGCCGAAGGGCGTCGCGGCCGACGGTCTCGGACTGATCACCGAGCAGCTCTTCACCCCGGCGATGGACGAAGAGGACATCGGCGGTTCGTACGGACAGATCGCCGACGCGGTGCGCTACCCGGCCGACTTCTCCTATGTCACCTATCGCATCAACCCGGCGGCGAAGTGGCACGACGGCGCGCCGCTGACAGCTGACGACGTAGTCTGGTCGTTCGACAAGACGGTCGCGCTCAACGACAGCCAGCGCAACTACTACCGGCATGTCGTCAAGGCGCAGAAGACCGCACCCGACGAGGTGACCTTCACCTTCGACGTGGCCGGCAATCGCGAGCTGCCGCGCATTGTCGGCGAACTCACCGTGCTGCCGCAGCACTGGTGGGAGGGCAAGGACGCCAGCGGCAAGCAGCGCGACATCGGCGAGAGCACGCTGGAGCCGCCGCTGGGCTCGGGCCCCTACAAGGTCGGCGACGTGATCCCCGGGCGCTCGATCACCTACCAGCGCGTGCCGGACTTCTGGGGCGCCAAGCTCAACACCTACGTCGGCACCAACAACTTCGACCGGGTGAGCTACGCGTACTTCCGCGACACCGACGTGGAGTTCGAGGCGTTCAAGGCCGACCAGTTCGACTTCTGGCCGGAGAACGAGGCGAAGCGCTGGGCAACCGCCTACGACTTCCCGGCGCTCACCGCCGGCAAGGTAACCAAGGAAAACGTGACGCTGGCGCAGGTGTCCGGCTTGATGGTCGGCTTCGTGCCGAACCTTCGCCGGCCGCTCTTCCAGGACGCGCGCGTGCGCAAGGCGTTCAACTATGCCTTCGACTTCGAGGGCCTCAACCGGACGATCTTCTACGGCTCCTACCAGCGCATCAATTCGTTCTTCTTCGGGTTGCCGCTGGCGTCGTCGGGACTGCCGCAAGGAGCGGAACTCGACATCCTCAATTCAGTCAGGGACGCGGTGCCGCCGGATGTCTTCACGACGCCCTACACCAACCCGGACAACGGCGACTCGCAGAAGGTGCGCGCCAACCTCGGCAAGGCGATCGAGCTGATGAAGGAGGCGGGCTACACGCTGCAAGGCAACAAGATGGTGGGCAAGGACGGCAAGCCGGTCACCGTCGAACTGCTGCTCAATGGACCGGTGATCGAGCGCGTCGCGACGCCCTACCAGCAATCGCTCGCCAAGATCGGCATCACCCTCAACATCCGCACTGTCGACTCCAGCCAGTTCGAGGCGCGCGTGCGCACGCGCGACTTCGACATGATCTACACGGGCTGGGCCGAATCCAACTCGCCGGGCAACGAGCAGCTCGATTTCTGGGGATCGCAGGCGGCCGACCACGAAAACTCGCGGAACTACGCCGGCATCAAGGACGCGGCGGTCGACAAGCTGATCGACCGGGTCATCTACAACAGCGGCCGCGACGACCAGGTGGCGGCGGTGCATGGGCTCGACCGCGTGCTGCTCGCCAACCAGTATGTCATCCCGACCTACACGATCCTGCCCGACCGCATTGCCTACTGGAACCGCTTCGGCCACCCGGACCCCTATCCGAAATTCACGGAAGGTTTCCCGACGGTGTGGTGGTGGGACGCGGACAAGGCGGCGAAGACGGGCAACAGCGGCGGATGACCACTGGCCGCCTGCCCGGGCTGACGCGGCGCGGCGCGCTCCAGCTTGCCGGAGCGGTGGCGCTGCAATCGACGCTGGCGCCATTCGCGCGGGCGGCGGGCAAGAGCGGGCTGCACGGCCTGTCGATCTTCGGCGATCTCAAATATCCGCCGGACTTCAAGCAATTCGACTACGCCAACGCCGGGGCGTCGAAGGGCGGGCGGATGAATTTCCAGCCGCCCAATACCGGCCGCAACGAATCGACCGAGACCTTCAATACGCTGAACGGCTACGTGCTGAAGGGCGCAGCGCCGCCGCGCATCGAATTCCTGTTCGATACGCTGATGACGCGGGCCGCCGACGAGCCGGACGCCGTGTACGGGCTGGTGGCCGGGACGGTCGACGTGTCGGACGATCTTTCGACCTACACCTTTCACCTGCGGCCCGAGGCGCGCTTCCACGACGGCACGGCGCTAACGGCAAACGATGCCGCGTTCTCGCTGATGCTGCTGAAGGAGAAGGGCCATCCGGAAATTGCCGAGCCGCTTACGGCGATGGCAAGCGCGGTCGCCACCGACGCGCACACTCTCTCGGTGAATTTGTCGGCCGACAAAACGCGGCAGACGATCCTCTCCGTAGCGGGCGACTGTCCGATCTTCTCCAAAGCGTACTACACGGCGCAGCCGTTCGACTCTTCGTCGCTCGATGCGCCACTGGGCTCCGGACCGTACAAGGCCGGCAACCTCGGCCCCGGGCGCTTCATCGAATACGAGCGCGTCGCCGACTACTGGGGCAAGGACCTGCCGGTCAACGTCGGCTTCAACAACTTCGACATCATCCGCATCGACTTCTTCAGCGAGCGGCAGGCGGCGTTCGAGGCCTTCAAGAAAGGCGACATCACCTTCCGCGAGGAGTTCACCTCGATCACCTGGGCGCAGGGCTACGACTTCCCGGCGCTGACCAGCGGCAAGGTGAAGAAGACGACCGAGTTCGCCAGCGAGCGCTACCCGACGATCCAGGGCTTCTACATGAACGCGCGGCGGAAGAAGCTCGCCGACCCGCGCACGCGGCTGGCGCTTGGGCTGTGCTTCGATTTCGAGTGGTCGAACCCCAATCTCTTCTTTGGCTCGTACGCACGACTTGCCTCGCTGTTCGGCAATTCCGATTTTGCCGCGAGTGCTGCGCCGGGGCCGACGGAACTGGCGCTGCTCGAACCGTTCCGCGCGACGCTACCGCCGGAAGTCTTCGCCACGCCGTTCGTGCCGCCGAAGAGCGACGGCACCGGGCGCGACCGCAAGCTGCTCAAGCAGGCTTTCGACCTGCTTACCGCCGCCGGCTGGAAGCAGATCGGCACCGACCTCGTCGACGACGAGGCGGCGCCGTTCGAGGTCGAATTCCTGATCGACGCGCAGGCGTTCGAGCGCGTGCTGACGCCCTATGTCGCCAACCTCAAGGCGCTCGGCATCAGCGCCACCGTGCGCGAGACGGACCCGGCGCAATACCAGGCACGGCAGAACGGCTTCGACTTCGACATCATCATGGCGGCATTCAACCTGCCGGCGACGCCGATCGACGGGCTGCAGCAGTTCTACTCGTCACACGCCGCCGACCAGGACGGCAGTCGCAACTACGCCGGCATCAAGGAACCAGCGATTGACGCAGTGCTGGCGAAGTTGCCTGCCGTCACCACGCGCGACGATCTCATCGCCATCACGCGCGTCATCGACCGGGTGGTGCGGGCGCGACACTACTGGACGCCGGCGTGGTATCTCGCCAACCACCGCACCGCCTACTGGAACATCTTCGGCCACGCGCCAATCAAGCCGGACTACGCTTTCTCGCCGGAGACGACGTGGTGGTTCGACCGCGACCGCGCCGCGGCGATCGGGTATACGGGCTAACCGATGGCCGCTTACATCCTCCGCCGCATCCTGCTCATCATCCCGACGGTCATCGGGATCATGGCGATCAGCTTCCTGGTGGTGCAGTTCGCGCCGGGCGGGCCGGTCGAGCGCGTCATCGCGCAACTGGAAGGAGCCGACGTCAGCGCGACGTCGCGCATCACCGGCGGGGGCGGCGACTTCAGCGGCGTGCAGGGCAAGACCAACGTGGCCTCCGACGAGGCGATCAACTCGAAATACCGCGGCGCGCAAGGGCTCGACCCGGAGTTCATCAAGAAGCTGGAAAAGCAGTTCGGCTTCGACAAGCCGCCGCTCGAACGCTTCGGCCTGATGCTGTGGAACTATGCGCGCTTCGATTTCGGCGACAGCTACTTCCGCGACATCAGCGTGCTGAAGCTGATCGGCGAGAAGATGCCGGTGTCGATCTCGCTTGGCCTCTGGATGACGCTCCTCTCCTATGCCATCTCGATTCCGCTCGGCATCCGCAAGGCGGTCAAGGACGGGACCCGCTTCGATACCTGGACATCGGCGGTCATCATCGTCGGCTACGCCATCCCGGGGTTCCTGTTCGCCATCCTGCTCATCATCCTGTTCGCGGGTGGATCGTTCTGGGACCTCTTTCCGCTGCGCGGTCTGTGGTCGGATCGATACGTCAAGATGCCGTTCTGGCAGTGGGTGACCAACCCGGCGGCACTCGCCGATTATTTCTGGCACCTGGCGCTGCCGCTGACCGCCATGGCGCTCTCCGCCTTCGCGACGACGACGCTGCTCACCAAGAACTCGTTCCTCGACGAAATCCGCAAGCAGTACGTGGTGACGGCTAGGGCCAAGGGCCTGAACGAGCGGCAAGTGCTCTACGGCCACGTTTTCCGCAACGCCATGCTGATCGTGATCGCCGGCTTTCCGGGCGCCTTCATCGGGGCGTTCTTCGCCGGCGCCCTGCTCATCGAGACGATCTTCTCGCTCGATGGGCTTGGCCTCCTCGGTTTCGAGTCGGTGCTGAACCGCGACTATCCGGTGGTCTTCGCGACGCTCTACATCTTCTCGCTGATGGGGCTGGTGGTGAACCTCATCTCCGACCTGACCTACACGTGGATCGATCCCAGAATCGATTTCGAGACGCGCGAGGTCTGAGATCGATGGACGCCAAGCTCGACGACAAGCTGCACCGCGAGAGACTGGAAACGATCGCGCCGGCGGCGGGGCAGACGGCGCCGCCGCCGCGCCGCCAGCGCTTTGGGCTTTCGCCGATCAACCAGCGGCGCCTCGCCAACTTCCGCAAGAACCGGCGCGGAACGTGGTCGCTGTTCATCTTCCTGGTGCTCTTCGTGCTGTCGCTGTTCGCGGAACTCATCTCCAACGACCGGCCGGTCATCGTCTCCTACAAGGGAGAGATTCTCTTCCCGGCGCTGGTCGACTATCCGGAAGCGAAGTTCGGCGGTTTCCTCGCCACCACCGACTATCGCGATCCGTATATCCAGAACGAGATCCAGAGCAACGGCTGGGAAATCTGGCCGGCGATCCGCTACTCGTACCGGACGGTGAACAACGAAATCGCCACGCCGGCGCCGGCGAAGCCGTGGTGGATGATGTCGCTGGAGCAGCGCTGCTCGGCCTACCCGCTGAAAACCGACGACCCGAACTGCACGATCGGCAACTGGAACTGGCTGGGCACCGACGACCAAGGCCGCGACGTGGTAGCGCGGCTGATTTACGGCTTCCGCATCTCCGTGCTGTTCGGGCTGACGCTCGCTATCATTTCCTCGGCAATCGGGGTGGCGGCGGGCGCGGTGCAGGGCTACTTCGGCGGCTGGATCGACCTCGGTTTCCAGCGCTTCATCGAGATATGGACGTCTATCCCGGCGCTTTACCTGTTGCTCATTATCTCGTCGGTGATCGCGCCGAGCTTCTGGGTCCTGCTCGGCATCCTGCTGCTGTTCTCGTGGGTGTCGCTGGTCGGCGTGGTGCGCGCCGAATTCCTGCGCGGGCGGAATTTTGAATACATCAACGCGGCGCGGGCGCTCGGCGTCTCGAACCGGACGATCATGTTCCGCCACCTGCTGCCAAACGCCATGGTGGCGACGCTGACCTTCCTGCCGTTCATCCTCAACGGCTCGATCACGACCCTGACCTCGCTCGACTTCCTCGGCTTCGGCCTGCCGGTCGGCTCGCCGTCGCTGGGCGAACTGCTGGCGCAGGGCAAGGACAATATCCACGCGCCGTGGCTGGGGCTGACCGGCTTCTTCTCCATCTCGATCATGCTGTCGCTGCTGATCTTCGTCGGCGAGGCGGTGCGCGACGCATTCGACCCAAGGAAGACGTTCGCATGAAGCTGATCGGGGTGGCGTTATGCCTCACAATGCTGGCGACAGCGGCGGTTGCCGCCGAGCAACGTGAAACTTCCGGCGGCGATCCGCGCGCCGGCGTCTGGGGACTCGACCCGGCCGCGACCTCGGCCGAGCTGGCACGCGGCGGGTGGAAATACCTCGGCATGTCGACGATGTCGTGGCCCGACGGCCGGCAGGCGGTGGTGACACTTTGGAACTCGAAGCTCGGCGATTTCGCCCGCTGCTTCGACTATTTCGATGCCGCCATGCACCAGACCGGCGGGAAATGCGAACGATCGGGAACGGGGCTCTAGCGCTTGGCGGATTCCCCTCTCCTCTCGGTCCGCAACCTCGGCATCGCCTTTCGCCAGGGCGGCCAGGTGACCACGGCGGTGACCGGCGCCAGCTTCGACATTGACAAGGGCGAGACGGTGGCGCTGGTCGGCGAGTCCGGGTCCGGCAAATCGGTGACGGCGCTGTCGGTGATGAAGCTGCTGCCGCCGTCGGCCTTCCACCCGGCCGGCGAGATCCTGTTCAAGGGCAAGGAGCTGCTCAAGGCCAGCGACCGAGAACTGCGGGCCGTGCGCGGCAACGACATTTCCATCGTCTTCCAGGAGCCGATGACCTCGCTCAACCCGCTGCACACGATCGAACGGCAGGTCGGCGAAATCCTGAAAATCCATCGCGGCATGCATGAGCGCGCCGTCAAGAAGCGCGTGCTGGAATTGCTGGAGCAGGTCGGCATCCGCGAGGCGGCGAGCCGGCTCAACGCCTATCCGCACCAGCTTTCCGGCGGCCAGCGGCAGCGCGTGATGATCGCCATGGCGCTCGCCAACGAGCCGGACCTCTTCATCGCCGACGAGCCGACGACAGCGCTCGACGTGACGGTGCAGGCGCAGATCCTGAAGCTGCTTGCCGACCTGCAGAAACAGACCGGCATGGCGCTGCTGTTCATCACCCACGACCTCGGCATCGTGCGCAAGATCGCCAAACGCGTGTGCGTGATGACCGATGGCAAGATCGTCGAGCAGGGGCCGACGGAGCGGATTTTTTCCGCGCCTCAACATGCTTACACCAAGCACCTCCTGGCGGCGGAGCCGAAGGGCGATCCGCCGCACTCCGACGCGGCGGCGCCGGTGGTGATGCAGGCGGACCAGCTCAAGGTGTGGTTCCCGATCCGGCGCGGCTTCTTCCGCAAGACGGTGGGCTACATCAAGGCGGTCGACGGCGTCGATATTGCCGTGCGCGAGGGGCAGACGCTCGGCGTGGTCGGCGAATCGGGCTCCGGCAAGACGACGCTCGGGCTGGCGCTCATGCGGCTGATCTCGTCGGAGGGGCGCATCGTCTTTCTGGGCAAACCGATAAACGGCCGCGATTTCAAGGGGATGCGGCCGCTGCGGCGGGAGATGCAGATCGTTTTCCAAGACCCCTACGGATCGCTTTCCCCGCGCATGTCGGTTGGCGACATCGTCGGCGAAGGGCTCAAGGTGCATGCGCCTGATATTTCAGCGGCGGAGCGCGAAGCGCGGGTGGCGCGGGCGCTGGTCGAGGTGGGGCTTGACCCCTCCACCAGCCATCGCTACCCGCACGAATTCTCCGGCGGGCAACGGCAGCGCATTTCGGTGGCGCGCGCGATGGTGCTGGAGCCGAAGTTCGTGATGCTCGACGAGCCGACCTCGGCGCTCGACATGAGCGTGCAGGCGCAGGTGGTCGACCTGTTGCGCGACCTGCAGCGGCGGCGGAACCTCGCGTACCTGTTCATCAGCCACGACCTCAAGGTCGTGCGCGCGCTCGCCAACGACATCGTTGTGATGCGGAACGGCAAGGTGGTGGAGAGCGGCACGGCGGCGCGCGTGTTCGACGCGCCGGAGAGCGACTATACCAAGGCGCTGATGGCGGCGGCCTTCCAGATCGCGGCCGCGCCGGAAGGCGTGGTGGCGGATTAGCGGCATGGCCGAGGGTGCGATCCTGATTGCCGCTACGGGCTGGGACATGGCGGCGTGGGCGGAAGGCATCCGGCAGGCCGAGCCGGCGCGGCCGGTGTTCGTGACGCCGGAAGTTCGCGATCCGGCGGAGATTACGTACGCGCTGGTGTGGAGTCCGCCGGCGGACCTGTTTCGCGCGCTGCCCAATCTCCGGGCGATCTTTTCGCTCGGCGCGGGGGTCGATCATCTCATTTTCCGCGACGACCTGCCGGACGTGCCGATCGTGCGTGTGGTCAACCCGGACCTGACCAAACGCATGACCGAGTGGGTGACGCTGCAGGTGCTAATGCACCACCGACGGCAGCGGGCCTACGATGCGCAGCAGAGGGCGCGGACCTGGCACGAATTGCGCCAACCGGCAGCGCGCGATGTGCGCGTCGGCATCATGGGGCTGGGTGTGCTTGGCAGCGACGCCGCCGAGGTGCTGATGCGGCTTGGCTACCAGGTCGCGGGCTGGCGGCGGACGGCGGCGGACGTTCCCGGCCTGCAGGTATTTCACGGAGTCGCGCAGCTCGACGCATTCCTGGCACGCACCGATATCCTCGTTTCGCTGCTGCCGTTGACGCCGGCGACGCGCGGCCTTCTCGCCATGCCGCTGTTCGAGAAGCTGGCGCAGGACGGGGCGCTGCACGGGCCAGTGCTCGTCAACGGCGGGCGTGGCGGCTCGCAGCTGGAAAAGGATATCGTGGCAGCGCTCGACGGCGGTGTGCTCGCCGGCGCGAGCCTTGACGTGTTCGAGCATGAACCGCTCGACCCGGACAGTCCGCTGTGGGGCCGCGACAACGTGATCATCACGCCGCACGCGGCAGCGTGGAGCGATCCGGCTCCGCTGGCGCTCGCGATGCTTGCGCAGATCGCCGCGTTCGAGCGTGGTGAGCCGCTCAGGAACGCAATCGACCGGACGGCGCTTTACTGACTCTCACAGGCGTTTGACCGAAGTCGGCGGGCCGATGCGGGCAAGCGCCGTCGCCAGCGGTTCGACGACGACCGTCAGGTGGTGGCCGCTGGCATGAACAACGGTCTCGCTGTCGAGCACAATGGCGACGTGGCCTTTCCAGAAAATCAGGTCACCGCGGCGTGTCGACACGAAGCCATTCTCGACGGGCTTGCCCACCATCTTTTCCTGCAGGTCGGTGTCGCGCGGGGCGGGCTTGCCTGCGGTCATCAGCGAAAGCTGGACGAGCGCGGAGCAATCGAGGCCGAGGCTGGTGCGGCCGCCCCAGAGATACGGCGCCTCGACGAAGCGCTTCGCGACGGCGACGAAATCAGCGGCGGGGGCTGCTGCGACCGGGGTGGCATGGGCGGCGCCGATCCACCCTTCCCCGCCGGCGAGGCGGACATAGCGCGTGCCGCGGGTTTCGGCTTCGCGATCGATCGCTACGGCGGCGCCGAGCGACAACGCGGCAGTCACCGGGAGCTTCATGTCGGGGCCGGGATAGACGAACGTGTGCAGCGCCGCGATGCGGTGCGTCGGCTCGGGGACCGGCGATCCCAGCGCATCGGTCGGAATGAAGCCGACGTAGCCGTCAGTGGCGAGCTGGCCCCACGACCACCCCTCGGCGGCCGTGTCGAAGACGGTGAAGATTTCGCCGCGCAGCGCCTCGCTATCGAGGGCAGCGTCGGCGCCGGGCGTGCGCTTGACGGGCGCCGACGGGGCGGTAACGCGGTGTGGTTGTCCCGCGACGAAGCGGGCGGCGGCGACCTTGCCCTTGAGGCGCGCGTCGGCAAGGTCGGGGCGGTAGGCGTGCAGGCGCGGGTCGAGGGTTTCAGTCATTGGCGTTTGTTCCAGCATCACGGCGGCAGGGTGCGGTGGCGGGCGACGATGATGTCGCCGAGGCGCTCGACGGCGAGCGAGCCTTCCAGCGTGCGGTGGACGAGCACGCTGCGGCGATCGGCGGCATCGCGCCGGCGGGTGACCAGCTTCATGCGGCCCATCGTGTCGAGGGCGCGGGTGATTACCGGCTTGGTGACGGCGAGCTTCTCGGCGAGGCCGCGGACGGTATGCGGCGGCGGCTCCAGATAGACGGTGAGCAGAACCGCCATCTGGCGGAGCGTCAGGTCGCGCTCGCCGTCGCGCACCAGGTCGAAGACAACGTCCTGCCAGAGGCGCAACGCCTGACTGGGACGAAGTACGTTCGGCATCGCGTTTCGCCCAGGCTCGCCGCGCCAGATCGTTTCGGAACCGAACTATTTATGGCAGACGCCGCGCGGAGTTCAAGCCGGATAGCGCTCGCACAACAACGCGTAGAGCGCGCGGATCGCCTGGGCCTCGCCGCCTTCCGGCTTGCCCGGCCTGGTCGACGGGTTCCAGGCGTAGATGTCGGCGTGGAGCCAGGGAATCGCGTCCGGCACGAAGCGGGAGAGGAAAAGCGCGGCGGTGATCGAGCCGGCAAAGGGGCTGGCGCCGGCGTTGTTGATGTCGGCGATCTTCGAATCGATGAGGCTCATGTATGGCTGCCAGAGCGGCATGCGCCAGAGCGGATCGGCGACGCGATCGCCGTGGCGGACGACGTCGCCGGCGAGTTCGTCGTCGCGCGTGTAGACCGGGATGATCTCGGGACCTAGAGCGGTGCGGGCGGCGCCGGTGAGCGTGGCGAAATCGGCGATCAGGGCGGGCGATTCTTCCGCCGCCAGCGCCAGCGCATCGGCGAGCACGAGGCGCCCCTCGGCGTCGGTGTTGCCGATCTCGACGGTGAGGCCCCGGCGGCTCGCGAACACGTCGCCCGGACGGAAGGCGGCGGAGGCGATGGCGTTCTCGACGGCGGGAATGAGGACGCGCAGGCGCACCGGCAGCCCGGCGTCCATGATCATATGGGCGAGGCCAAGGGCGTTGGCGGCGCCGCCCATGTCCTTTTTCATCAGCAGCATTGCGGACGACGGCTTGATGTCGAGGCCGCCGGTATCGAAGCAGACGCCCTTGCCGACGAGGGTGATCTTCGGCGCGTCGGCCTCGCCCCAGGTCATGTCGATGAGGCGCGGGGCGCGCTCGGGCGCGGCCGCCACGCCGACCGCGTGAATGAGCGGAAAGTTGTCGGCGATCAACGCCTCGCCGACAATCTGGCGGAACGCGGCGCCGTGGCGGCGAGCGAGCGATTCGGCGGCTGCGGCGAGTTCCGCCGGGCCGAGATCGTTGGCGCCGGTGTTGATGAGATCGCGCGCCAGGAAGACGCCGTCGGCGATACGGGCAATGTCCTCGCCACCGGTCGCGGGCAGCACGAGGCGGCGCATCCCGGTGGCGGAAGCGCGATAGCGGGTGAAGCGATAGGCGCCCAGCGCGAAGGCGAGGCTCGCCAGCGCCGGACTGGCGAAACCCGAATCGAGGCGATAGGTGCCGGCGGGAATCGCCCCGGGCAACTTGCCGGCAAGCAGCGAGGCGCCGGCGATGTCGGCGCCGAGTCCGAGGATGACCGAGGCAAGATTGCCGGCGGCGTCGGGGACGAGCGCCACCTCGCCTGCCGCAGCGGCGAAGCCGGTGGCGGCGAGCCAGGAAGCGGCTGCGGCGGACAGCGAACCCATACGCGCGGAAAGGTCGGCCGCGGCAACGGCACTGATCGGCACCGCCGGCGCGGTGGAGTTGGGCAAGAGACAATCGGGCAAGGCAATTCTCCGGCGGTTGAGCGCTCGAGCGGAAGTACGGCGCTATCGTTTTAACCAAGCGTTAGGGTTAACGGAATATTTCAAAAGGGCCGCCTTCCGCTGCCGAGGCCCTTGTCCGCCGCCATGATGTGCCCTCCCCGTCCTGCCGCTCCCGGGTTGCGCTCTCGCCTGCGCGCGACCGGCCTGATGCTGCCTGTCATGCTCGCCCTCACGCTCGCCGGCTGCGCCAAGCCACAAAGCGCGACCGACCCGACGATGACGGGAGCGATCGCCCATCCGGTGACGGCCGACGACTTTGCCAAGGCGGCCGCCTACTGGGGGCAGCGCTACGAGACCAACCACAAGGACCGCGAGGTGGCGCTCAGCTACGCCGCCGCGCTCCAGAGCAGCGGACAGGCCGACCAGGCGGTCAGCATCCTGCAAGGCGCGGCGATGAATTTCCCCGGCGACCGCAGCGTGCTCGCCGCGCTCGGCAAGGCGTTCGCCGCCGCCGGCAATTTCGACCTGGCGCTCGCCACGCTGCAGCAGGCCCAGGATCCGGCCGCCCCCGACTGGCACCTGTTCTCTGCCGAGGGCGCCATCCTCGACCAGATGAACCGCAGCGACGATGCCCGCAAACTCTATGTCCAGGCACAGGCGCTGGCGCCCAACGAGCCCTCGATCGCTTCCAACTACGGCATGTCCTACGTCATGACCGGCGAGTTGCCGCTGGCCGAGAAGCTGCTCCGGCAGGCCGTGGCGATGCCCGGCGCCGACAGCCGCGTCCGCCAGAACCTGGCGCTGGTCGTCGGTCTCGAAGGCCGTTTCGACGAAGCCCAGAAAATCGCCAGTGCCGAACTTCCGCCCGATCAGGCGGCGGCCAATATCGCCTACCTCAAGCAAATGTTGAGCCAGCAGAATTCCTGGCAGAAGCTGAAGTCGGGCAAGACCGGACAGGGCTGACGCCGCCGTCCGCGGCGGGAGCTGTGACGCCGGGAAATAAGCCGGCGGGGGCTATCCGCCGTGCTGCATGTTGATGACCTTGATGGCGGCCGGGCCGAGAATGACGGCCATGAGCACCGGCAGGAAAAACAGAATCATCGGCACGGTCAGCTTTGGCGGCAGAGCCGCCGCCTTCTTCTCGGCGGCTGTCATGCGCTGATCGCGATTTTCCTGGGCCAGCACGCGCAGCGACTGGCCAAGCGGGGTGCCGTAGCGCTCGGCCTGGATAAGGCTGGTCATTACCGACTTCACCGTTTCGAGGCCGGTGCGAGCGCCGAGGTTTTCATAGGCCATCCGGCGCTCCTGCAGATAGGAGAGCTCGGCAGTGGTCAGCGTCAATTCCTCGGCGAGTTGCACCGACTGGGCGCCGATCTCCTCGGAGACCTTGCGGAAGGAGGCTTCGGCCGACATGCCAGACTCGACGCAGATCAGCAGAAGATCGAGGGCATCGGGCCAGGCGCGGCGAATGGAGATCTGCCGTTTGCCGACGACATTGGAAATATAGAGGTTGGGCAAGTAAAAGCCGATGGCGGCGCAGGCTAGCGCGATGATCAGCTTGATCATGATCGTCTGGCCGATATCCGCGATGGCGACGACGTAGAAAAGCGTCAGGCCGAAGAAAACCAGCGGGATGGTCAGGCGGGCGAAAAGGAAAACGACCAGCGGGGCTTGGCCGCGATAACCCGCCATGCGCAGCCGGCCGACAGTCTTATCGTCAGCAAGTGCTTTCTGAAGGTTGAAGCGGTCCACGATGCTGCGCATGTAGGCCTTGGGCTCGGCCCGCAACTTGGCGCGCTTGGCTTCGGTAGCTATGCGGGCACGCTCGCGGGCGCGTATCTCCTCGCGCTCGAGGGCGACCGCCTTGATGCGGGCAGTGAGCCGGTCGCGTTCGAAAAGCGGCTGGGTCAACGAATAAACGGTGGCGAATACGGCCAGCGCCGCGAACGCCGACATGACGAACTGAATGCTGGTTATGGCGGTGAAGATAACCTGAAACATGGAGTGGCCCGTCAGAAGTCGAAGTTGATCATCTTGCGCATCACCAGCACGCCCATCGTCATCCAGACAGCTGACGCGCCAAGGATGACGTGGCCCAAGGGCTCGGTGAACAAGGCCCGGATGTAGTCCGGACTGGTCAGGCTGACGAGCAACATGACGACCCCCGGCAGTGCGCCGATGATGTAGGCCGACGCCTTGGCTTCGGTCGCCATGGCGCCGATCTTGCCTTTCATCTTCTTGCGCTCGCGCAGAACGCGCGACAGATTGCCGAGAGCCTCGGCGAGGTTGCCGCCGGCGCGTTGCTGGATCGCGATGACGATGGCGAAGAAGCTCGCTTCAGGCGTGGGAACGCGATCAGGCAGGCGGGCGACCGCATCCGATAGCGTCAGGCCGAGGGCTTGCGTCTCGGAGATCTGACGGAACTCGCTCTTGACCGGCTCGGCTGCTTCGTTGGCGATGATGCGAATGCAATCGTTGAGCGGCAGGCCGGCCTTGACGCCGCGCACGATGACATCGACGGCGTTGGCGAATTCATCGACGAACTTGCGAATACGGCGCTTGCGCTGACGGTTGACGAACCAGCGCGGCAGGCCAAGCAGTCCTGCGACGCCGAGGGCCACCGTCAGGTAGAGCGGCGCACCAGCGATCAGGCATCCGACAATCGCGATCGCGCCGCAGACACCGCTGATGATGAAGAACGTCCGCCGGGTCCACGACAGACCAGCCTGCTGCATGCGCAGGAGCAGCGGTGGCGACTTGCTTTGCCTGGCCTTGGACTTCTGGTTCTGCTCCAGTTCCTTGAGGGTGTCCTGGACCGACTTGCGGCGCTTGCCCGGATCGGTGGCTTGACGCCCCGCGCTGACGGTTTCGCCATGCTGCTTGCCCTGGATAAACTCAAGACGGCGTTCGCTGGTGTTCTCGTTCTGGATACGACCGTAGAGGAACGCATAGGCGAGGCCGCCGGCGCTCAGAGCAGCGAGGCCGATCATGGCAAGGAAAGTGGTCGCGGATCCGAACATCAGCGTCCCGGCTCGGCAATTTTCGCTTCGTCCGCGTTAGCGGAATCGAGCGCGGCGGCGAGGCGGCCTTCCTCGTTGTAATAGCGGGCGCGGTCCCAGAATTTCGGACGGCCGATGCCGGTGGAGCGGTGGCGGCCGCGGATACGGCCCTGGGCGTCCTCGCCCAACATCTCGTACACAAAAATGTCCTGGGTGGTGATCACGTCGCCTTCGGTGCCGACTACCTCGGTCACGTAGGTGACGCGGCGCGAACCGTCGCGCAGGCGCTCGACCTGGATGATCACGTCGATCGAATTGGCGATCATCTCGCGGATGGTCTTCGCCGGCAACGCGAAGCCGCCCATGGTGATCATCGATTCAAGCCGCGACATGGCTTCGCGCGGACTGTTGGCGTGGAGCGTGCCCATCGAACCGTCGTGGCCGGTGTTCATGGCCTGGAGCAGATCGAATGCCTCAGGTCCGCGCACCTCGCCGACGATGATGCGCTCGGGCCGCATGCGCAGGCAGTTCTTGACGAGATCGCGCATGGTGATCTCGCCCTCGCCCTCGATGTTGGGCGGGCGGGTTTCCAGACGGACTACGTGCGGCTGCTGGAGCTGAAGCTCGGCGGCATCCTCGGCGGTAATGATGCGCTCATCTGCTTCGATGTAGCGGGTAAGGCAGTTGAGCAATGTCGTCTTGCCGGAGCCGGTGCCGCCGGAGACGAGAACGTTGCAGCGCGAACGGGCGATGATCTGCAGGATGGTGGCGCCATCCTCGGTGATGGTGCCATATTTGACGAGCTGATCAAGGGTCAGCTTGTCCTTCTTGAACTTTCTGATGGTCAGCGTCGGCCCGTCGATGGCAAGCGGCGGAGCGATGACGTTGACGCGGCTGCCGTCGGGGAGGCGCGCGTCGCAGATCGGCGAGGCTTCGTCGACGCGGCGCCCGACCTGGCTGACGATACGCTGGCAGATGTTCATCAGCTGGCTGTTGTCGCGGAAGCGGACGCTCGATTCCTGAACCTTGCCGGCGACTTCGATGTAGGTCTTGAAGGCGCCGTTGACCATGATGTCGGAGATGTCGTCGCGGGCGAGCAAGGGCTCAAGCGGCCCCAGTCCGAGAACGTCGTTGCAAATATCCTCGAGCAGGTCTTCCTGCTCGGCAATCGACATGACGATGTTCTTGAGAGCGATGATATCGTTGACGATGTCGCGGATTTCCTCGCGCGCCGAATCGGCGTCGAGGCGGGCGAGCTGCGACAGGTCGATGGTGTCGATAAGGGCCGAAAAGACCGTCGACTTGATGTCGTAGAAATTCTCTGAGCGACGGACACCGCCCTCGCTGACCAGGCCACGCGGCCTGTCCTCCGGCGCTGCCCGCTTGACCGGTGCGGCGCCCTGCTTGGCAACGACCGCGGGCACGGCGTCGGCCGCCGCCGCGGCTGGTGCAGACGGCGCGGCCGCAGGCACCTTCGACGGCGGGGCAACAGGCGGCGCGGTTCGCGCCGCCGCCGGCGTTTCAGTCGGCGGCACGGACGGCTGGTCGCCGCCTCCGCTGGTTCCGCGCTTGCCGAACATCGACACTCTCCGCTAGGCGCTTTTCTTGCCTGTGAATCGCGAAAGGAACGGCGCCAGGACACTGCGCTTCTGACGCTTAACCTCGGCCCGGCCGGTCACGGTCCTGGCAATCAGATCGAAAGACTCTGCGATCGGGCTTTTCGGATCCGCCTCGGCGATCATCTGGCCGTTGTTGGCCGCGGTCCCGAACAGCAGTGCGTCGAACGGGATGACGGCAAGCGGCACGAGCCCGAGAGCGGAGGCGAAGTCCTCGGTCTTGATCTCGGGGCGCTTGGCCAGACCGCTCTTGTTGACGACAAGGCGCGGCAGCTGATCGTTGCGGCGAGCGCCCTTGAGAAGATCGACGAGGTTCTTGGCGTTGCGCAGGTTGGCGAGATCGGGCTCGACGGTCACCACCACCTCGTCGGCGGCGAGCAGTGTCTTCTTGACCCAGGCATTCCACGCGTGAGGGACATCGAGCACCACCGCCGGCATACCTGCCTGAGCGATGTCGATGACCGGCTCGAACGCCGACTCGGTGAAGTCGTAGGTGCGGTCGAGGGTCGCCGGCGCCGCCAGCAGGCTGAGATGATCGGCGCAGCGGGCGAGCAGGCGATCGAGGAAGTTGTCGTCGAGACGGTCGGGAGCGTTGAGCGCCTCGGCGATGCCCTGGGCGGGATCCTGATTGAAATCGAGGCCCGCCGTACCGAAGGCGAGATCGAGATCGGTTACGACGACATCGTTCTGAAAGCTGCGGGCGATCGACCAGGCAACGTTGTGGGCGATCATCGAAGAGCCAACGCCGCCTTTCGCGCCTATGAAAGCGATGGTGTGGCCGAGCGGACGGGTGGAGCGGTCGACGTAGAGGTCGGCGACCGTCTTGATGATATCCGTCAGGCCGACCGGAGCAACCAGGTATTCGCTGACGCCGCGCTGGGTGAGACCACGATAGAGCTCGACGTCGTTAACATGACCGATGACAACCACCTTGGTGCCGGCGTCGCAAACCTCGGACAGACGGTCGAGCTCGACCTCGAGACGATCGCGCGGCAGCTTGCTCTCGACGACAATCAGGTTGGGCGTCGCCGCCCCCTGATAGAACTCGGCGGCAACAGCGATACCGCCGGTCTGCACCTTGACGTGGGCGCGCGACATGCGCCGATCGCGCGCCGCCGCTTCTATGGCGGCGATGAGATCGGGCGATTCGCAGAACGCCTGGATGGAGATGCGCGGCACCGGCCGGACATCGGGGCCGGGCACCACGGCGCCGTCGGCGCGTACCGGCGCTTCCATCGTCTTGTAGGCAGCTTCACTCATTGGCCAACTCCCGTGGCGACGGTGCCGCCGTTTTCGCCGGAATGATCGCTTGAGACACTCTGCCCGAGGCGGTATTTGCCGAGCACCGTCGCGCGACGTGTCGCGTCGGGCGGCGTCATGCCGCGCGGGTAGAGAAGGTCGAGCGGATTGGCGACCATGGCGGCGAGGTTCTGTTGCCCGGCGCAGCCGTAGCTCTCGTAGTGGCGATTCTGCTTGGTGTCGGTGACGAGATCCGGCCACGGTCCGCAGGGATCGGTAGCGGCGACGACGCGATTGTAGGCCAGGCGCACGGGGGCGACACGATCGTGCGGGTCTGCCCTGTAGACGCGCGAGGCAATCGCGCGCGAAGGAACGCCTGCGGTGCGCAGGGTATCCTCGACCTGCCCGGCGATATTGCGCGCGGCTGCCTGGTTGGGCGAGCCGGACGGCGCGACGACCGCGACGATTGCGGTACCGCTGGCAAGGTAGCTCTGGGCGAAGAAAAGGATGTTCGACTTCTCCCCCTCGGTGAGACGGGCGCTGTCGATGGTGACGGGGACGTCGAGGGTGGCGATCTGCTCCTGCAGCGAGATCGGATGAGTGACGCGATAGTCGTCGCTCAATGCCGCGGTCGTGGTGGCGGTATCGACATCCCGGGCGCAGCCGGCGAGCGCGAGGGCGAGGCCGCCAGCGGCGATCGCGGCGATCCCCAGGCGCCGTCCGCGATCGCTGGCGAGGGACGAGACGGTGGTCATTGGATGAAGCTCCGTTGGTGCCGACTGGCAGACGCGCGAAGGGTTACTGATAGATGTAGCCAACCTGGCCCTGGTACTTTTGTCCGTCGGCCGGCTCGATCGACTGCCCGCGGTATTTGCGGTTGAGGGTGCCGAAGAGAAGGCTCTGGGAGTCGGAAGGCGTGGCATAGCCCTGATCCGGGGTGGCCAGTGCCGTCCGCGGCACCGGCTTGACCAGATAGGGAGTGACGATGATGACCAGCTCGGTCTCGGCGCGCTGGAAGTCGCGGCTGCGGAAGAGCGGCCCGAGGATCGGCAGCTTGCCTATACCCGGAAGCTGGCTGATCGACTGACGGACGCTATCCTCGAGCAAGCCGCCAAGAACCATGGAGCCGCCAGAGGGCAGTTCCAGCGTGGTCTCGGCGCGCCGTACCTTGAGCGAGGGAATGCTGATGCCGCCGAGGGAAACCGCGCCGTCGCTGGAAAGCTCGGAGACCTCGGTCTTGACGTGCAGGTTGATGCGGCCGTCGGAGAGCACGACCGGCGTCATCGACAGCGCGACGCCGAAGGGCTTGAAGTCGATGGACACGTTGCCGCTTAGATCGCGGCCGGTAGGCACCGGGAATTCGCCGCCGGCAAGGAACGATGCCGACTCGCCTGAAATGGCGGTCAGCGTCGGCTCGGCGAGCGTCTTGAAGAGGTTGGTCTGCTCAAGCGCCTTGATGGTCAGGTTGAGCGTACCCTGGCTGACGCCATTTACCGGAGCGTAGTTCTGCGGAATGGTGACGCCGGCCGAATTCGGCGGCGTCGCGCCAGTGACGGCGAACGGCAGCGCGGTCGCGGCGCTGAGCAGCAGACCGGCGATGTTGATGTTCTGGGCGTTCCAGTCGATGCCGAGCTGCTTGACGAGACTGCGCTGAACCTCGGCGACGTTGATCTTGACCTGAACCTGATCCTCGCCTTGGATCGTCAGCATGTTGACGACGGCAGACGTCGGAGTCGCAGAAGGGGCGGCAGTGGAGATCGTGACGCCGCCGGCGGTGCCGCCGCCGCCGGATGAGGACGGCTGATCGTTGGCGCCGCCGTTCACAAAAATCCTGGCGATATCCTGTGCCTTCTCGGAGTCGGAGGCGTTCTTGACCGTGCCGGAAAGAACAACGTTGTCGCTGATCACCTCGACGCTGATGTCGGAATCGGGGATCAGGCGGCGCAGCGTGCCCGCCAGCGCGGTGGTATCGCGCTCAACGTCAAGCTGGAGAGAGACAATCTGCTGGCCGGCGCGATCGAAGACGATGACATTCGACTGGCCGACTTTGACGCCGGTGACGTAAATGCGGGTTGGCGTGCGAATGACCGCGTCGGCGATGTCGGGATTGGAGACCAGAATATCGCGGGCGTCGCGCGGCAGATCGATGACCAGCGACTTGTCGAGGCCAACCTTAACGGCGCGCGACATAGTAGCGGTACCGGACGGGACGGCGCGCATGGCGTTGGTGGGGTCGGAGGCGGCAGCCGGCGCCAGAGCCAACCCGTTAGCGGTCAGGATCGCCAGGATCGCGATCGCGAGCCTTCGCGAAGTTGGCTGCTGCATTGTTGCAATACCTTGTGTTTGCTGGCGCTTCATTTGACTCACCGGATTGCGCTGACATCGCGGGCGACGCCGCTTCTGACGACGGTGACCGCACCGTTACGCTTGGTTCCCCCAATGAGGTGAACCGCATCGGCGGCCGCGTCACCGGGGACGACATGAGAATCGGCGACCGAGCGGAGCGCCAGCGTAAGGCGATCGCTCATCTGCTGGGCGACCGTGAGGATCTGGGCCTGCTGCGGCGTCAGTTCCAGCGTGGCCGTCTGGCCGATGACGGCCTGGCCGGTGTCGGAACCGCCCTTGGTCGAACTGCTGTTGGCCTGGTTGTTCTCGATCGTCTGGTCGATGGCCAGCACGCGGACGTTGTTAAGAATGGTCTCGGTGAGGAAGGAGTTGCCGCCGGCGCTGCCGGGATTGTCCGTGCGCCGCGTCATGATGACATCGACGCGGTCGTTCGGCAGGATGAACCCGCCGGCGCTGGTATCGGCGGCGATCTTGGTGGCCACCGCGCGCATGCCCTGCGGCAGGATTGCCGACATGAAGCCGCGATCGGCATGGATAAGTTTGGCGTCGCTGATCGGCTCGCCGGCGTAAATCGAAGCGCGGGCGATCGCGCCGACGAGCGGATCGATCTGGGCCGCGCCGGCGCCCGAGCGGGCAATGAAGCGATCGGACAAATCGGTCGCCGGCCAATCCTGCCAGCGGACAGAGTCGGCGGCGAGCTTGCCGCCGATCGGAATGTCCTTGGTCGCGACGAGGACGGCGGTGCTTGCAACAGTCGGGGCAGCAACGGTGACTACCGGCGCCGGCGCCGGCGCGGACAGGCGGAGCGCGAGCAGCGCGGCGATCAGGCCAGCGCCGCCTGCAATACCGAGGACCGCAACACGAGCAAGTTTCATGACGCCCCCACCTCACAAGAGAATCCGCGGCCGTCCTTCGGCTCACCTACTTTCACCCGGCAATCGTGTACTTATGGTTAATCAAGCGTGAGAAGAGTTGGTTTACGAAAGCTTACTCGCCAGCAGCCCACCGACCTCAGCCGGCCATGGTCATCCATTGGGTGTGCGGATAGACGAGGAGAGCGGCGGCGGCGAGCGCGATGCCATAGGGAACGCCCTGCTGCCGATCGTGCAGCCGCTGGATCCACGGCTGGCGAACGATGATCGCCGGCAGCACCGACGCGCGGAAGACCAGAACGAGAAGCGTGAGCCCGCCGCCGATGACGGACGCCAGGCCGAGGAACTCGACGCTGCCTTCGGCGCCGAACCAGAGGGCGATGATGGCGGCGAACTTGGCGTCGCCACCGCCGATCCAGCCAAACGCGAAACAGAGGAAGCCCAGAATCAGAATGCCGGCGCCGGCGGCGAGGTGGATTGCGAACGTGTGCAGGTCCATCCCGAGAAGGAAAGCGGCGAGCAGAAACGCCGCGACCAAGGCCAGCGTCAGCCAATTGGAAATCGTCATGGTGAAAAGATCGGAGGCAGCGGCGAACGCCATGCCGAGCGGAAACAAGAGAAAGGCCAGGTAGCGAATCGCCTCGGTCATCACCGTGGGCTCCGGAATGCGGAAGAGACGCGTATTTTCTAAACCGGCGATGATTAAGGAGGCCTGAAGCGAACGGCTCGGATGTTAACGATCGCCCTTGCCCATGAGCGCGGGCAAAAAAAGAGCACCAAATCCTGCGGACTGGCGCTCTTGTCTCGCCCGCGGCGAGCCTGTTGCCGGGACTCACCTGTTCGGCGGCTATCCGGAATTATCAAGGCAGCGCGACTGGAAAGCCGCGCTGCCTTTGTCGTGATGATTGTCGCTGCGGACTACGGGGCGACGAGCTTGGTCGAGATGCCGTTGAACACGCTGTTTAGCTTGGTGCCGAGAGCGCCGGCGCCCAGGATGATGGCGACACCGATCAGGGTGGCGATGAGGCCGTATTCGATGGCCGTCGCGCCGGACTGGTCCTTGGCAAAGCGGTTCATAAGGGACTTCATGGCGATACTCCTTGGTGCACTTGGTTGAAACACACTGGCTCGGGTACTCGAAGCTTTCTTCGCGGCCGTAACCGAGGGTGACACTACGAGCAAAATGCTGAAGGTTAGTTAATCGCAGAGAGTGCAAATCGGGCGGCGAATTACTAATTTTTAAGACTAATACTTTGGCTACTTTAAGTTTTGCTTGATATCCTTCGATAATCAGCTCTACTGTTTTCCTTTAATACTCTGTTTACCTTGCTGGTTCGCTCTTATTTTACTATATCGCCGACATCGTTCGAGCGGGGCGATAGGGAGCGGCGCAGGACCTGTCGGCGCCCTTAAATCTTCATTCACCATATGCGGACTAGGCTTCGTGCACGGCCGCCTTGACGGTGGCAGATGATTCAAGCGGCGCGTTCGGTACGCGCCTCGCGGAGGTTCTCAATGTCGCGTCCGGCCCAAGCAACCCGCAGACCCGCCCTTCCCGGCCTTCTCCTCGCCGGTGTGATCGCCGCGGCGGGAGTGGGCGCGCAGCCGGCAGCAGCCGAGGACGCCCCCAACGGTCCTACGCCCACCAACATCGAGGTGGTCATCGACCAGGCCAAGGTGATGCATATCTCGCGGCCGGCGGATGTCGTCATCATCGGCAATCCCGGCATTGCCGACGCAACCATCCAGGATGACCAGACCCTGATCATCACCGGTCACAGCTTCGGCACGACCAATCTCATCGTGCTCGATTCAAGCGGACAGCCCATCGCCAACGGGATTCTCGTGGTGAAGCCCGGCAATGACCAGGTGGTGACGGTCTACCGGCGCGCTTCGCGGCAGACGTTCTCCTGCACGCCCGATTGTTCGCCGGTGATGGCGGTCGGCGACAGCACCGCGACATTCGACGCGGTCAACACTCAGATCCAGGCGCAGTCCAGTCTGGCGACCAGTGGTGCCGCGGCGGCCAGCGGCGGCGCCAAGTAAGCGGCGAGCGGTTAGCGAATGCTTGCGGCGGGCCGCCGGATTCCGGCAAGCGACGGCAACTGTTCGTCAATCCTTCCACGTCAAGAATGATGGTGGCGGTGGGATTCCCCTCGCCGGGCCACCACGTTC
>Ga0208849_1000358_pt1 | contig 43589 bp, 50 predicted proteins | sample NGESurdeep072012_10_FD_184470 | JGI IMG/M metagenome (GOLD analysis project Ga0208849, IMG submission 184470) | Arctic peat soil microbial communities from Barrow, Alaska - NGEE Surface sample 53-3 deep-072012 (SPAdes) | ecosystem: Environmental > Terrestrial > Soil > Wetlands > Peat ... | reverse complement strand
CGGCAGGTCCGCTTCGATCTTGCCCTTGTGGACGACCCGGAAGCGGAGGTCATCGGTGGTGTGGCCGACGACGGCGAAATCCAGCCCCCACTTGCGGAAGATCGCCTCGGCTTCCGGCTGCATTTCGGGGCGGAGCACCATGAGCATGCGCTCCTGGCTTTCCGACAGCATCATCTCGTAGGCGGTCATTCCCGTTTCGCGGCAGGGGACAGCATCGAGATCGAGTTCGATGCCGAGGTCGCCCTTGGCCCCCATCTCGACCGCGGAGCAGGTGAGGCCGGCGGCGCCCATGTCCTGGATGGCGATGACGGCACCGGAGGCCATGAGTTCGAGGCAGGCTTCCAGCAGCAGCTTCTCGGCGAACGGATCACCCACCTGAACCGTGGGGCGCTTCTCATCGGAGGCATCGTCGAATTCGGCCGAGGCCATCGAGGCGCCGTGGATGCCGTCGCGTCCGGTCTTGGACCCGAGATAGACGACCGGCAGGCCGACCCCGGACGCCTTCGAATAGAAAATCGCATCGGTTCGCGCGATGCCGGCGGCAAAGGCGTTGACGAGGATGTTGCCGTTGTAGCCGCGGTGGAAATTCATCTCGCCGCCGACGGTGGGCACGCCGAAGGAGTTGCCGTATCCACCGACGCCGGCGACGACCCCGGAAACGAGATGGCGCGTGCGCGGATGGTCCGGCGCGCCAAAGCGCAGCGCATTCAACGCCGCCACGGGTCGCGCGCCCATCGTGAAGACGTCACGAAGGATGCCGCCGACGCCCGTCGCTGCGCCCTGATACGGCTCGATGAACGAGGGGTGGTTGTGGCTCTCCATCTTGAAGATGACGGCGAGGCCATCACCGATGTCGACGACGCCGGCGTTTTCGCCCGGCCCGCAGATGACGCGCTCGCCGGTCGTGGGCAGGGTGCGCAGCCAGCGCTTGGACGATTTATACGAGCAGTGCTCGTTCCACATCGCCGAGAAAATACCGAGTTCGGTCAGCGATGGCTCGCGCCCGATGAGCTTCACGATGCGATCGTACTCGTCCGGCTTGAGGCCGTGAGCGGCGATGACCGTTGGCGTGATGGCGGCGTGGGCGTTCATGTCGGCCTTCTCGGCATGAGCGACGGAGATGTCCTGATTCCCCTGCGGATGCATAGAGGATGCCACGGGGGATTGGTATGGCTGAATCGCCACTGGATGCCAGCTTCGGCAGAGCCGGCTGACGCCGCCCTAGTTGCAATCGCTTCCACCCTTCAGCCAGCGCCTGAGATCATCCTGAATACGCTGGGAAAGCTTGCCGGCCAGCAGCGGCCCGTATGCGTTGGCGGTGATAGTTCCTATCGGCTCCACGACGAGCAGCGGACGGCCGTTCGGCTCCTTCCTGGACACGACCAGAATACGCGGCACGCCGGCGTTGACCTCCGGCGTATAGCGATAGGGGGCGAAGGCAGCGTCGCCACTAAACCAGCATTTCTTCATCGCGCCGGCGAGATGCGCCGAAAGGGTATGTGTGCCTTCCGGGACCGCGCCAACCGCCGAACTGCCGCAGTCCGCCACCGCCAAAGCTGCAACCAAGGTGACGGCGACCGCCCTCACGCCGCCAGCCCCGCGAACAACGCGCGTCCGTCGATGCCCCCGTGAAGCGGCTCGATCAGGTTCTCCGGATGCGGCATCAGGCCGAGCACGTTGCGCTTTTCGCTGAGGACGCCGGCGATGTCGTCGAGCGAGCCGTTGGGGTTTGTGCCGTCGGCGTAACGGAAGGCGACGCGGTCCTCGCCCTTGAGTCGGCGCAAGGTCTCGTCGTCGCAGCGGTAGTTGCCGTCACCGTGGGCGACCGGCGCGCGGATGATCTGGCCTTGGCTGTAGCGGCGGGTGAACGCACTGTCGGCCGTTTCGATGCGGAGACGTACTTCGCGGCAGACGAAGCGCAGGCTGGCGTTGCGCATGAGCACGCCCGGCAACAGTCCTGCCTCGCAGAGAATCTGGAAGCCGTTGCAGACACCGAGGACCGGAGCGCCGCGTCCGGCGTGGGCGGCGACCGCGTGCATGATCGGCGCACGGGCGGCGATGGCACCGGAGCGAAGATAGTCGCCGTAGGAGAAGCCGCCGGGCAGCACGACCAAGTCGACCGGCGGCAGGTCGGTGTCGGCATGCCATACCGAAACCGGCTTCCCGCCCGTAATTGCCTCCAGCGCCGACAGCATGTCGTAGTCGCGATTGGAGCCGGGGAAGACAATGACGGCCGATTTCATGGCGCTAGATCATTTCCACGCTGAAATTCTCGATGACTGTGTTGGCCAGGAGTTTTTCGCCCATCGCCTTCAGTGAGCCTTCGGCGGTGGCGCGGTCGGTCCCGGCGATATCGATGTCGAAGACCTTGCCCTGGCGGACGCTGCCTACGCCGGTGAAGCCCAGCGAGGCGAGCGCGCCTTCTATGGCCTTGCCTTGCGGGTCAAGAACGCCAGTCTTCAGGGTCACGGTGATGCGCGCCTTCATCGTCTGCGATCCCCTCGAAACACGAACGGCCGCCTGATGGGCGGCCGTTTGGAAATAACCGATTCGCCTCTACTGGACGAGAACCGGGCCGGTGCCCTTCGGCCGTTCCTCGATCAAGATGCCCAACCGCCGTGCGACTTCCTGGTAGGCCTCGACCAGCCCACCCATGTCGCGGCGGAAACGATCCTTGTCGAGCTTGTCCTTGGTCTGGATGTCCCAGAGGCGGCAGGAATCCGGCGAGATTTCGTCGGCGACGACGATGCGCATCATCTCGCCTTCCCACAGCCGGCCGCACTCGATCTTGAAATCGACCAGCTGGATACCGGCGCCTAGGAAGAGGCCGGAAAGGAAGTCGTTGACGCGGATGGCCAGCGCCATGACGTCGTCGATCTCCTGCGGGCTCGCCCAGCCGAAAGCCGTGATGTGCTCTTCGGAGACCATTGGGTCCTCAAGCTCGTCGTTCTTGTAGTAGAACTCGATGATCGAGCGCGGCAGCACGGTGCCTTCCTCGAGACCGAGGCGCTTGGCGAGGGAGCCGGCAGCGATGTTCCTGACCACCACTTCCAGTGGAATGATCTCGACCTCGCGGATCAACTGCTCGCGCATGTTGAGCCGGCGGATGAAATGAGTCGGGATGCCCATCTTGTTCAGATGGTTGAAAATGTGTTCCGAAATCCGGTTGTTGAGCACGCCTTTGCCGTCGACGACCTCGTGCTTCTTCTTGTTGAAGGCGGTGGCGTCGTCCTTGAAGAACTGGACGAGCGTGCCGGGCTCGGGACCCTCGAAGAGGATCTTGCCCTTGCCTTCATAGATGCGCCGACGATTTTTCATGGGCACATACCGTGGTTTGAGAAAATCCATCAGGCGGGCTTTCAGGCAACAACCGGGTTGCGACGGCCAACCGCCGACTCATCTGGCGGCCAAACTTGCTGCCATGCGGCGGACCCTATTCGATCGATCCGCGCAGCACAATGCGGCCGTTCGGCAGCGATGGAACGGCGATTTACGGTGGTTTTGGCGGGGCAGTTGAAGCATTGGCTGAGAGCGTTGATTTAGGTCCGGGCAGACGATATGCAAGGCCGGTTCTCGCCACCGCCAAGGGCAAGGGGCCCGTTGATGACCACTTTCGAAAAGCGCAAGGACGGCTTCGAGAACAAGTTCGCGCATGACGCCGAACTGCAGTTCAAGGCTGAGGCGCGGCGGAACAAGCTCGTCGGGCTGTGGGCGGCGGGGCTTCTCGGAAAAACCGGAGCGGACGCCGATGCCTACGCCAAGGCGGTGATTGCCGCCGACTTCGAAAAGGCCGGCGACAGCGATGTTTTTGCCAAGATTCGTCGCGATTTCGACGCCGCCGGCGTGCAGCAGTCCGATCATCAGATCCGGCGCACCATGGACGAGATGATGCAGACGGCCATGACGCAAATCGCGGGCGAAATCTGATCCGATGGCAACGGCTTCGCTGGCAGCGCGGTTGCGGGCTGGCGAGACTTTGATCTCTGCGTGGTCGGCGATCCCGGAGCCGCTGGTGGCGGAGGCGATCGCGCGTCTCGGCTTCGATTGCGTTACGCTCGACATGCAGCACGGGCTGCACGACACGCGCTCGATTCAGCAAAGCATCGGTTCCGTCACGGCGGCCGGCAAGCCGGCGGTCGTCCGCGTGCCTATCAGCGACAACGCTTTTGCCAGCCGCGCACTCGACATGGGGGCTCAGGCGGTTATCGCGCCCATGATCAACTCCGTGGCCGACGCACGCGCCTTCGTTGCCGCAATGAAATACCCCCCGATTGGAGAACGGAGTTGGGGGCCGAACCGCGCCATGGTGCTTTCCGGGAAGGCGCCGGCGGCGCAGCTGTCGACGAGCAACGCCGAGACTTTTGCCTTCGCCATGATCGAGACGGTGGAGGCGCTTGCAGCTCTCGAGGACATCCTGGTCGTCGCGGGCGTGGACGGCGTCTTCATCGGTCCCTCGGACCTTTCCGTGACGTTGTCCAGAGGCGCGAGGATCGCGCCCGATGCCGACGATCTCGGTCCGGTCATCCGGCGTATATCCCAGGCTGCGGAGGCGACGGGCAAAGTTGCCGGGGCGTATGTGCCCAACCCGCGCCGGGCGAAGGTTTGCCGCGATCTTGGTTGCCGCTTTCTGGCGCTGGGAAGCGATCAAGCGTACCTGGCCGCGGGCGCGACCGCGATGCTGGACGCGCTCAGGTAGAAACAATATTCGTCGCCCGTAATTTCTTCTTTGGAATGCCCCAATCTTCTGCCAGCTTGGATATGTAACTACTCAAAACTACACATTTATTCTTGTGTTATTGTTCGTTCCTCCAATAGTGCGCCGGCGTTTCAAATCGAAAGTCGGGGGCAGGGATGGGTGCGAATTTTTCAGAGAGCGTGTTCGCGGGCGTTGGGGGTCTGCTCGCCATTTGCCTGGTGTCGGGCGCAAGTGCGGCGGAGGCCGCCAACCAGGCTGCCGCCGAGCCGTTGTTTGACGTGGCATTCGGCGCGGCGTTGACGGGCGACTATATTTCGCGCGGCGCGACGCAAAGCGATCACCAAGCCGCGTTCCAGCCCTTCGCCGAACTCGACGTCAAGAATCTCTATGTCGGCTATTGGGGCTCGAACGTCAGTTCCGGCGGCGTCCCGGATTGGGAGAACGATCTGTCGATCGGCTTTCGCCCGACGATCGGACCCGTGTCACTCGATCTGGGTTATGTGCAGTACATCTACAGCAACGACCTCTTTGCCGATCCGTCGGGTGAAGTTTACGTGAAGGGAAGTTCAACCCGACCGAACCGCTTACGCTGGGCGCCCAAACTCTACGTTAATCGGGCGCAGACCAATGCGACGTATTCCGAACTGCACGCGGCATACGCTCTGCCGCACAACATCAAGCTGTCCGGCGCCGTTGGCCTGGGTTACCGGCGACGATCCGAGCTTCGTGCCATGGAACGTCGGCGTGTCGTGGAATCCTACCGAGCCGGTGACGCTTGACGCGCGCTATCAGGCGGGGCCGACAGCGGACCGGCTCGTACTGACCCTGTCCCTCGCGACAACCGTCAACTCGCTCAAGGAGATGGCGCGCAAATAAACGTGCGCCCCGGACGATGTCACCGGCGACAGGGAGGCGCGAACTCAGCCTTTGCGGCGTGGCTTCCCGGGCGCGAACTCAAGGCCGAAAACGCGATGGAAGATCGCGTCCACGTTCTTGAGGTGGTAGCCGAGGTCGAAAAATGTGTCGATCTCGGACGGCTTCAGGCGCGCCGTGACGCCCGTATCCTTCTTCAGCAGCGCGGCAAAGTCGCCTTTGCCGGACCATGCCGGCATCGCGTTGCGCTGGACCGCCTCGTAGGCATCCTCCCGGCTCATGCCTTTTTCCACCAGCGCCAGCATGACCCGTTGGGAATGGACGAGGCCACCCAGCTGATCGAGATTGGCGCGCATGCGCTCCGGATAGACGACCAGCTTGTCAATCAGGCTGGCGAGACGCGAAAGCGCAAAATCGAGCGCGATGGTTGCGTCGGGGCCAATGACGCGCTCAACGGAGGAATGCGAGATATCGCGCTCATGCCACAGCGCCACGTCTTCCATTGCGGGCTGGACCATCCCGCGCACGAGCCGGGCGAGGCCGGTCAGATTCTCGGAGAGCACCGGGTTGCGCTTGTGCGGCATAGCCGATGAGCCTTTCTGGCCGGGCGAGAAAAACTCCTCCGCTTCGCGTACCTCGCTGCGCTGCAGGTGGCGGATCTCGGTCGCCAGACGCTCGACCGACGAGGCGACGACCCCCAGCGTTGCAAAGAACATGGCATGGCGGTCGCGGGGAATGACCTGCGTCGAGATAGGCTCCGGGCGCAGGCCGAGCGCGCGGGCGACTTGCTCCTCGACCCGAGGGTCGACGTTGGCGAAGGTGCCGACAGCGCCGGATATCGCGGCGGTCGCTACTTCCTCGCGTGCCGCGTGAAGTCGGCGACGGGCGCGCGCGAACTCCGCATAAGCGAAGGCGAGCTTCAGCCCGAAGGTCGTCGGCTCGGCGTGAATGCCGTGGCTGCGGCCAATGGTGATGGTGTTCTTGTGTTCCAGGGCGCGGCGGCGAAGCGCGGTGAGCAGCGCGTCGATGTCGGCCATCAGCAGATCGGCGGCTCGGGTCAGCTGCACGCTGAAGCAGGTGTCGAGGACGTCGGAGGAGGTCAGCCCCTGGTGCAGGTAGCGCGCCTCCGGACCGACGATCTCGGCGACGTGGGTCAGGAACGCGATGACGTCATGCTTCGTCTCGCGTTCAATCTCATCAATGCGGGCGATGTCGAAGTTCGCCTTGTCACCCTTGCTGCGGACTGCCTTGGCGGCCGACTTAGGAACGGCGCCGATCTTGGCCATAGCATCCAGCGCATGTGCCTCGATCTCGAACCAGATCCGGTATTTCGTCTCCGGCGACCAGATCGCCGCCATTTCGGGACGCGAATAGCGCGGAATCATTTCAACCGCCTGCTGTCGGAATTTGCCGGGCGCGGTCTAGCAGAGGGCAGGGGGCATCACAATCGCCGGGAGATCAGGCGTCTCCCACCGCTGCCTGGCGCAGTGCCGCAATGTCGGCGGCATAGTCGCCGCGGAAGACAGCCGAGCCGGCGACCAGCACGCTGGCGCCGGCACGAGCGACCGATGCGGCGTTCTGCGGAGTGATACCGCCGTCCACCTCGATCAGCGCATTGCGCTGGCCGAGGAGGGCGCGAACCGCCGCAATCCGGCCGAGGGCGGCGGGCATGAAGGGCTGCCCGCCGAAGCCCGGCTCGACGCTCATCACCAGCACAAGGTCGACGAGATCGAGCAGATTGGCGATCGCGGCGATCGGCGTGCCGGGCTTCAGCGTGACGCCGGCCTTCTTGCCGAGCGCGCGGATGGCGACGAGCGTCTTGCCTATATTGGCCTCGGCCTCGACATGGACCGTGATGCGATCGGCTCCGGCATTGGCAAAGGCGGCCAGGTATGGATCCGCCGGGGCGATCATCAGATGCACGTCGAGCGGCTTCCTGGTGTGCGGGCGGATCGCCTGCACCACCCCGGGCCCGATGGTAATGTTGGGAACGAAGTGGCCGTCCATCACGTCGAGGTGAATCCAATCGGCACCGGCAGCGTCGACCGCTCTTACTTCCTCGCCCAGGCGTGCGAAGTCGGCCGAAAGGATGGAAGGCGCGATCAGGATCGGATTGGCCATGGGGCGGGGCGTAACATGAGGGCGGAAGGCAGGCAATTCCCGGCGCGCACCGACAAATCGACTACGGTGTGAGCGCGCGGAAGTCGCCGTTCTTCCATTGGTAGAAAACGTAACCGGGATTGCTGAGATCGCCTTTGGCGTCGAACTTCAGATTGCCCAGCGCCGTCGTGAAATCGCCGGCGGCGATTGCGGGCGCGACTTTGTTGAAGGCGGTCGAAGCGGCGCTGGTGGCGGCCGCTGCCCACACCTGAACGGCGGCGTAGGCGTTGAGCGTATAGCCCTCCGGCTCGACGCCCTGTTTGCGAAAGCGATCGACCAGCGCGGCGTTCTCGGGGTTCTTGCGCGCGTCCGGCGGGAACGTCATGAAGGTTCCATCGCCGGCGTCGCCGGCGGCCTTGAGAAAGTCCTCGGTGGCGAGAGCGTCGCCGCCGATCATGACGGTTGTCATGCCCTGATCCTTCATCTGGCGGGCGAGCAGGCCGGCGTCGGCGGCGTAGCCCCCGACATACGTCACCTCGGCGTCGGCGGCCTTCAGCCGCGAGACGAGAGCGGTGTAGTCCCTAGCGCCGGGCGTGTACTCGTCGTCGAACACTTCCTTGCCGCCCGCTGCGTTGAAGGACTTGCGAGTCTGGTCGGCGAGACCTTTGCCGTAGGGGCTCTTGTCGTCGACGATCGCGATGTTTTTGCGGGGGAAGCGGTTGGCGAGGAAGGCGCCCGCAATTTCTCCCTGTTCGTCGTCACGGCCGCAAACCCGGAATGTGCCAGCGCCGGGGCGGTTGTCGGTGTAAGCGGGGTTAGTCGAGGCCGGCGATATCTGAATGACGCCGGCGTCGAAGTAGATCGCGGAGGCCGGGATCGAGGCGCTGGAGCAAAGGTGGCCGACGACGAGGGCTACCTTCTTCGCCGTGAGTTCCCCGGCCGCGGTAATGGCCTGCTTGGCGTCGCACGCATCGTCGGCGACCTCCAGGACAAGGTGCTGCCCGAGGACGCCGCCGGCGGTGTTGACGTCAGCGATGGCTGCCTCGGCGCCGGCGCGCACCTGTGCGCCCAACACGGCGAAGGCTCCCGACATCGGGCCAGCGACGCCGATGGCAATATCGGCAAGCGCGGGTTGTGCCAGCGAGCAGGTCAGGACGGCTACGGCAAGAGTGGGGAGACGCATCGAGGCGATTCCGGCAGCGGTGCCGCAAGATGCGGTTCCTCGGCGGCTTCCGCAACCTGCCAAAGAAAAAGGCCCGCCCAAGGGGCGGGCCTCATCGTGAGTCAGGTCGTGATTTACTTCATCTCGACGTAGTTGATCTTTCCGTCGGTGCCCTTCTTCCAGACGTACATGACGTAATCGATCTTCGTCAGGTCGCCCTTGGCGTCGAAGCTGGTATCGCCCAGCACCGTCTTCCATGGACCGGCCGCATGAAGAGCGGCGGCGACCTTCTTGGCGTCGTCGGCACTGCCGGCCTTGGTGATGCCCTGGGCAATCACCTGGATCGCCGAGTAGCTGTAGAGCGTGTACGCCTCGGGCTCATAGCCAGCGGCGCGGAACTTCGCGACGATGTCCTTGGCTTCGGGCTTGTCGCGCGGCTCGGGCGCGAAGGTGTTGAGAACACCTTCAGCCGCCGGACCGGCCTCCGACGCGAACTCGCTCGACACGATGCCGTCACCCGACATGAATTGCGCCTTCAGACCGGCGTCCGCCGCCTGACGCACGATGGCGCCGGCTTCGGTGTGCAGGCCGCCGAAGTAGATCAGGTCGATCTTGGCTTCCTTCATCTTGGAGATCAGCGCCGAGAAATCCTTGTCGCCGACGTTGATGCCTTCGTACATCACTTCGGTCACGCCGCCGGCGTTGATGACGCCCTTGGTCGCATCGGCGAGGCCCTGGCCGTACGGGGTCTTGTCGTGGAGGACGGCGACGTTCTTGCCCTTGTACTTGTCAAGAATGTAGGCACCGGCGACCTTGCCCTGCTGGTCGTCACGGCCGCAGGTACGGAAGGCGTCCCACAGGCCACGCTCAGTGACTTTCGGGTTGGTGGCGGACGGCGTTACGAAGAGCATGCCGTTGTCCGCATAGACTTCCGAGGCCGGAATGGTGACACCGGAGTTGAAGTGGCCGTCGACGTACTTGACTCCGTCGCCAGCGAACTTGTTGGCAACCGAGACGCCCTGCTTCGCATCCGAAGCGTCGTCGCCGAATTCGAGCTTGATCTGCTGTCCGAGCACACCGCCGGCGGCGTTGATGTCATCGGCGGCCTGCTGAGCGCCCTTCTGCAATTGCTCGCCGAAGGCTGCGTTGGGGCCCGTAAACGGTCCAGCCACGCCGATCAGAATGTCGGCCTTGGCAACGCCCGCGAGAGCGAGCCCGAGCGACAGGGCCAAGCCTGCCGTCACTACTCTGTTCATCAATGATACTCCCCTGGCAACTGTCAGATTTTCTGAAGGTCAGTCGTTGGAGTCAGGCTCCAACGCTGTCGCAACGTAGCCCGCGGGGCTGTTTGGCGCAATGCGGCGGAGCCGCGTCGCGGCACGGGTCAGGCCGGTGCCTTGGGTTTTGCACGCCAGAAGAACGGGTTGATGCGCTCATAGAGCCACGAATACTGGCTGACCATCTGCGTAGTTCGGGTAAGGCGGAAGCCCAGCGCGGTGATCGCGAGGATGAAAACATAGTCGATTATCCAATAGTGCAGGGAAAGAAGCGTCCCCCGGAAAAGCGCGGCGTTAAAGAAGCGCGCGGCGCAGGCGAGAGCCGCCGCGTAGAGCAGGACGAAGGCGAACGGCCGCCATGTCAATGCAACCGATCTGCCGCTCATGTATCCAGCGCCGCCGGCGAGGAAAATGGTGACCAGCAGGAACACCCCGATATTTGTTTCCCAGATGATGCCCTGCATTTGCTCCCCTAGTGCCGGCCGCCTTCGAGGTAGGCGGCACGCACCTCCGGCTTTTCGAGGAGCTCGCGGCCGGTACCGCTCATGGTGACCTGGCCGTTGACCATGACGTAGCCTCGGTGCGCCAGACGGAGTGCGTGATAGGCGTTCTGCTCGACGACGAACACCGTCAGCTTCTCATCGCGATTGAGGGCGCGGATGACATCGAAGATCTGACGCACGACGAGTGGCGCGAGACCCAGCGACGGCTCGTCGAGAAGCAGCAGGCGAGGGCGCGCCATCAGAGCGCGGCCGATGGCAAGCATCTGCTGCTCGCCGCCCGACAAGGTGCCGCCGCGTTGGTGCAGACGCTCCTTCAGGCGCGGGAACAAATGGAACACGCGCTCGCTGTCGTCGGCAAAATGCGCAAGCTTGTCGAGGGAAGCCCCCATCTGCAGGTTTTCGAGAACGGTCATGCGCGGGAAGATGCGCCGGCCCTCCGGCGACTGGGCGACGCGCAGTCGGGCGATCTCGTGGGTGGAGAGGCGGGTGATGTCGCGGCCGTTGTATACGATCGAACCGTCGCGCGCGGCCGGATTGCCGCAGATCGTCATCATCAGCGTGGACTTGCCGGCGCCGTTGGCGCCGATCAACGCGACAATCTCCCCGTCGTTGACATCGAGGTCGATGCCACGCAGCGCCTGAATCTTGCCGTAGAAAGTGGTCACGCCGCGGACGGCGAGGAGCGGCTGCGGTGCGCTCATCCGCGGCGCTCCAACTTCTCAAGATCCGTTTCGACGAGTTCGACCTCTTCGTCCTCGACGCCGAGGTATGCGGCGATCACCTTGGGATCGTCGCGGACCTCGCCGGCCGTGCCGTCGGCGATCTTGATGCCGTATTCGAGAACCACGACGTGGTCGGAAATCCCCATGACCACCGACATGTCATGCTCGATGAGGAGCACCGAGGTCCGGTAGTGGTTGCGGATGCGGAGCAGCAGTTCATTCAGGGCCGCCGACTCCCGCGGGTTGAGCCCGGCGGCGGGCTCGTCGAGGCAGAGGAGCTCGGGGTTGGTACACATGGCGCGGGCGATCTCGAGCCGCCGCTGCGCCCCATAGGGGAGATCGGCGGCCGGATCGTCGGCGCGGTCGAGGAGATGGATCTCCTCAAGCCACAAGCGGGCTTTTTCGATCGCCTCGTCCTCCGCGCGGCGGAAGGACGGAAACCCGAGCAGCCCCAAGACGCTCATGCCGGAGGCGATCATCAGCGTGTTGTGCTGTGCAACAAGCAGGTTCTCGAGCACGGTCATGCCGCCGAACAGGCGGATGTTCTGGAAAGTGCGGGCGACCTTGGCCTTGGCGGCGATCTTGAAATCGGGCATCCGCTCGAGCAGGAATTCGCGGCCGCCTTTCTGGCGCAGCGTGATCATGCCTTCGGTCGGCTTGTAGAAGCCGGTGACGCAGTTGAAGACGGTCGTTTTGCCGGCGCCGTTCGGGCCGATCAGTGCGGTGATCTGGCCGCGGCGGGCCTGAAACGAAACGTCGTTGATGGCAATCAGCCCGCCGAACCGCATGGTCAGGTGTTCGACGCTGACAATCCTGTCATCGCCGGTCATGGCCGGGGAAGGGTCCACGTCAGCCATGTCCCTCGCGCGCCATATCCGCAGAGACGTTTTTCTGCCGGCCCAGGAAGACTGTCGGTTTCCTGGTGCCGACGAAGCCACGGGGCCGCCACAGCATGACCCCGACCATGGCCAGCCCGAAGAGCAGCATCCGATACTGGGTGGGTTCGAAGTTTGGACCGAAGATCGACTTCAGGAAGGTCAACTCGCGCAGGATCTCGATGCCGCCGATCATCACGGTAGCAGCGATGGCGATGCCGACCATGGAGCCCATACCGCCGAGAACGACGATGGCGATGATGAGCGCCGATTCCAGGAACGTGAAGGACTCCGGGCTGACGAATCCCTGACGCGCGGCGAAGAACGAGCCGGCGAAACCGCCGAACATCGCGCCGATGGCAAAGGCGGTGAGCTTGGTGTTGGTGGTGTTGATGCCAAGCGAACGACACGCGATTTCGTCTTCGCGAAGCGACTCCCACGCCCGTCCGATCGGGAGCCGCCGCAATCGGGTCGTGACGACGGCCGTGAACATCGCCAACGCGAGGATCAGGTAATAGAGGAAAATCTTGTAGTAGGCGGAGCTGGGCGGGAGTCCGAATAACGAAGCGAAGCCCTGGTCGGAGCCGTTGAATGGAATACCAAAGAACGTCACTTTCGGAATCGAGGTGATGCCGAAGCCGCCGTTGGTTACTTCGCGCCAGTTGACGAGGATGAGCCGGATGATCTCGCCGAAGGCAAGCGTGACGATCGCGAGGTAGTCGCCGCGCAGACGCAGCACCGGGAAGCCGAGGATGATGCCCCAGCTTGCCGAGAACAGGCCGGCGAGCGGCAGGAGAACCCAGAACGACAGGCCGAAATGCGTCGCCAGCAACGAATAGGAGTATGCACCGACCGCGTAGAAGGCCACGTACCCGAGGTCGAGCAGCCCGGCAAAACCGACCACTACGTTCAGGCCCCAGGCGAGCATTACATAGATGAGAATCTGGATGCCGAAGTTATCAACCCATTTCAGCGAACCCTGGATGCCGGAGAGCCCGAGGACGATGGGCGGATAAGCGACAAGCAAAGCGATGGCGATCGGAACGAAGTAGCGCTTCATCGTTGTCCAGCGCGACACCGGCGGAACTGCAACCACCTGCAGGCGCCGTTGGGCGAGCCACGGCGCAAAAAAGACGATCATTGCAAAGCGGCCGATCGCCACGACGATGACGATGATGATCAGCAACGGCCAGCGCGTCTTGAGGATGAGCTGGTTGTCGATGTTCTCGGTGGTCTGCAGGCCGATCAGCGGGGCGAACATGGCGAGCGAGACGGCGCCCGCGAGAACACCCTGCCGCAACCCGCGAGCGAGTTTGGTCTGCTCCGGCGGGGGCGGGGCGATTTCGCCGGGGGCAGCGGCGATGCGCTGCTCGTCCTCGATCTGTGCGCCTTCCGGACTTGTCTCGACCGCAGCGTCCACCGGGGCCACTAGACCTTCTCCACGTCAGGCCGGCCGAGAATTCCCTGAGGCATGAAGATGAGCACGATAACGAGGATCGAGAAGGCGGCTACATCCTTGTAATCGATGGAGAAATAGGCCGACCACAAGGCCTCTATCATCCCGATGAGGAGACCTCCCAGAACCGCACCGGGGAGGGAACCGATGCCACCGAGCACCGCGGCGGTGAATGCCTTGATTCCGGGCTGGAAGCCATCGGCGAAGTTCACGACGCCGTAGTACATGAGGTACATGGTGCCGGCGACCGCGGCGAGGGCGGCGCCCATCACGAAGGTCAGCGAGATCGTGCGGTCTACGTCGATGCCAACCAGCGCCGCCATGCGGCGATCCTGTTCACAGGCGCGCTGGGCGCGGCCGAGCGCGGTCTTCTGGACGAGCACCCAGAAGGCGGCAAGTAGCACGGCGGTGACCAGCGTGACGATGATCTGCTTTACCGAAATGGTCAGGGGATAGCCGCTGCCCTGATGCAGCGTAATCACATCGCGCACCAGCGGCGGGATCGACTTGTTGCGCGGGCCCTGCACCACCTGCACGAAATTCGACAGCACGATGGACATCCCGATGGCCGAGATAAGCGGGGCCAGGCGGAACGATCCGCGCAACGGGCGATAGGCGATCTTCTCGATGGTCCAGTTCCAGAGGCCGGTCAGGACCATGGCGACGACCAGCATCACCAGAAGGGTGATGGCGACCGACGAAATGCCCAGCCATGTCGTGAAAACGAGATAGACGATGAGCGCGATGAAGGCCGACACCATGAACACATCGCCATGGGCGAAGTTCACCATGCCGATGATCCCGTAGACCATCGTGTAGCCGATGGCGATCAGCCCATAAATAGAGCCAAGCGCCAGCCCATTGATGAGCTGCTGGACAAGGTATTGCATCGGCGGTGTCCCCTGTCGCCCGATCGTTGTCCATCAGGCGGAAGCATCTTTTGTGCCGTTGGACCCGCCTGATCCAACAGGCTTATCAAGCTGCCGCAACCAAGACAACCGCGGCCGAGCGCGCCCTGTTCACTCTTTCGGGCAAGACCTGCCGCCGCCGCGAACCGGAGCGCCATCAGGCGTCGAGTGCTTCCTTGAGAAGCAGGAAGTCGCGCCAGGCGAGGCGTTTCTGCAGCGGCTGACGGAGGAGGTAGGCCGGATGAAGCGTCGCCATCGCACGGATCGTGCGGCTGCCCGTGTCGAAGTCGCGCCACTGGCCACGAAACTTGAGGATGCCCTGCGTGTTGTTCAGTAGTTCGGCGGCGGCGGGGGCACCCATGCAGACGAGAAAGTCGGGATCGGCGAGTTCGATCTGCCGCGCGATGAAAGGGCGGCAGGCGGCGGTCTCCTGGGGTGTCGGCGTTCGGTTGCCAGGCGGGCGCCACGGCACGACGTTGGCGATATAGACCGATGTCCGCTCGAGGCCGATGGCGGAAAGCATGCGGTCGAGGAGTTGGCCCGATCGCCCGACGAAGGGCACGCCCTGAATGTCCTCTTCGCGACCGGGTGCCTCGCCGACGAACATGACGCGCGCAGCCGGGTTGCCGTCGGCGAAGACGAGTTGCGTCGCGGTCTTACGGAGTGCGCAGCCCTCGAAGCGGTCGAGTGCCTGCCGCAGCTCATCGAGACTGGCACAGGCTTGCGCGGCAGATCGGGCGGCGCGCTCGGTTTCCTCCAGCGGGGCGGCAGGCTGCGCCGCGGGCACGATCAAGGTGCGGGAGGCAAGGTCTGCCAGGCTCGGCCGGCGCTCGGTGGGAGTCGGGGGGATGGTCGCATCTCGCGGCGGAGCTTCGTTCGACGGGCGCCCAGCGAGCCGATCGACGGCCGTCTCCGCCAGTGCGGTCTCAACACCCATCTCGCCGTACCAGACGAGGAGTTCGCCGGGATTCGGGTGGGGTTCGATTTCAGACATCGTGGAGGCACCGCATGGGGCGTTGATCGTATCCGTCTGCCCGCCGGGACCGCAAGCGGCGACGGCTTGATGGACGACGCGCCGGGTCTATGTGGACAAGCGAGGCGGTATTTGCACGAGGAGCTGTAATGCGCGGCATTTTCCTACTGGCGTTCGGCTCCGCGGTGGCGGCGGCGATGCCCGGTGTGTCGCTGGCGGACTCCGGAGTTCCCTCGGGCCCGCTCCTCACGGGGCAAGCTGCCTTCGGCACCTGGCAGCAGAGTGTGCCGGGGATTCGCCGGCTGATCCGACCCAATGACCTGCCGGCGCCATTCCAGACCACGTCCGCCAGCAACGCGCCCGGGTTGGTTCCGATGCCGGCCGGAGCGGCACCGAAAGTCGCCGCCGGCTTCAGCGTGCAACGGGTCGCGACCGGCTACCAGCAGCCGCGCGTCATCCGCACGGCACCGAATGGCGATCTCTTCGTTGCCGATAGCGCCGCCAATACGGTCCATGTGCTGCGTATCGCGGCCGGGTCCGCCAAACCGAGCGAGGATTCCGTTTTCGCCGATGGTCTCAACCAGCCGTACGGCATTGCGTTTTACCCGCCCGGCCCTGATCCCCGCTGGGTGTATGTCGCCAATACCGGCAGTGTCTTGCGTTATCCCTATCGGAGCGGCGACCTCAAGGCGACCGGCGGTGCCGAAACCGTCGTTGCCTCGTTGCCGGCGGGTTACCACTGGACGCGCGACTTGGCCTTCACGCCGGATGGTAGCCGGCTTCTGGTTTCGGTCGGGTCTAACTCGAACATCGGGGATGACGTCAAGGACTCGCCCAAGGGCGGCATCGCGACATGGGCAGTGAGCCATGCGCCGGGCGCGATGTGGGGACCGGAGGAGGATCGGGCGGACGTCCTCTCCTTCACCCCCGATGGCAAGGACAAGCAGGTCTATGCCACCGGTATCCGCAATTGCTCCGGCCTCGCCATCCAGCCGGCGACCGGCGAGCCTTGGTGCGTCACCAATGAGCGCGACGAACTCGGCGACAACGTGCCTCCCGACTACGCCACCCATGTCGCGGCGGGCGCCTTCTACGGCTGGCCCTGGTATTACATCGGCAATCACGAGGACCCACGGGCGCCGCTCAGGGGTCAGCGCCCTGATCTCGCCGGCAAGGTGGCGACGCCCGACGTGTTGATCCAGGCGCACTCGGCTCCCTTGGGTATTGTCTTCTACGACGGCGAAATGTTTCCCGCCGGCTACAAGGGCGATGCCTTCGTGACGCTGCATGGTTCGTGGAACCGCGGCGCGCGCACCGGATACAAGGTGGTTCGCCTCGTCTTCAAGGACGGCAAGCCGACGGGTGAATACGATGACTTCATGACCGGCTTCGTGCTCTCCGCCGATCAGGTCTGGGGCCGACCCGTTGGTGTCACCATAGGCAGGGATGGATCGCTATTCGTCACCGAAGACGGTAGCGGGACGATCTGGCGCGTGTCCCACGAAGCGGGCCCGACCTGACCTCTTGCTTTGCCGACCGGCGACGCGCGTTATATTCGCGTGACCATGTCGATGGAGCGGAGGAAGGTCATGGCCGACGGCGCGCGTGATCTTGATGTTCTTGCCGCGGCGGAAGCCTGGAAAAAGGCCGGTCGCGACGTGGCGATCGCCACGGTGGTGGAAACCTGGGGCTCGGCGCCGCGCCCTGTCGGAAGCCATCTCGTTATCGACGACGCCGGCAATTTCCAGGGGTCGGTATCGGGTGGCTGCGTTGAGGGTGCTGTGGTCGAGGAAGCTCTCGACGTGATCGCCAGCGACAAGCCGAAGATGCTGGAGTTTGGCGTGGCCGACGAAACTGCGTGGCGCGTCGGCCTTTCGTGCGGCGGTCGCATAAAAGTGTACGTCGAGAAGCTGGCATGAAGCTCGATGTGCTCAGTCGGCTGAACGCCGCGCGTCACCAGCGGGAAGCGGCGATCGTGGTAACCGACCTGGCCAGCGGCCATACCCGCGTGGTTGTGGAAAGTGAAGGTTACGACGGCGATCCCGTCGAGGCTGAACTCGGGCGTCGATTTGTCTCCGGCGTATCCGGCATGGTCGCCGGCGCCGACCTCTTCCTCACCGTCCACCTCCCGCCGCCGCGTTTGGTCGTCATCGGCGCCGTCCACATCAGCCAGGCGCTGGCGCCCATGGCGAAGGTCGCGGGCTTCGACATCACCATCGTCGATCCGCGTACGGCTTTCGCTTCTCCAGACCGGTTTCCCGATGCGACGCTGCTGGCGGAATGGCCGCAGGATGTCCTGCCACGACTGGCGCTTGACCCGTTCACGGCGGTGGCGGCCCTTAGCCACGATCCGAAGATAGACGACACTGCGCTGTCGGCGGCGCTCCGCGCCGGCTGCTTCTATGTCGGCGCCCTCGGAAGCCGGAAGACCCACGCCAAGCGGCTCGACCGGCTCCGTGCGCTTGGCGTCGACGAGGCGAGCTTGTCCCGCATCCGCGCTCCGATCGGCTTGGCCATCGGGGCGCAATCGCCGGCCGAGATCGCAGTGGCGGTCCTTGCCGAGATTATCGGAGTGTTGCGCAGCCGTGGCGTGGCGACCAAAGAGGCTGCGGCGTGAAATTCGGGCCAGTGGCGGTCGGAGACGCGGCAGGCGCTGTCCTGGCCCATTCGGTGCGCCTGGCGGGCGGCGCCATTCGAAAGGGCACGCTGTTGACCGCCGCTCACGTCGGTCGCTTGCGGGACGCCGGCGTAGCGACGGTGATCGTTGCACGCTTTGACGCCGATGATGTGTCGGAAGATGCTGCGGCGGCGGCTGTCGCGGTCGCCCTGGTGGATGAGGGCGTGCGCGTCGACCGGCCGTTCACTGGACGGGCCAATCTTATCGCTGACGCGAACGGTGTGCTGGTGGTCGACCGGGCGCGCATCGACCAGGTGAATCGCGTCGATCCGGCGATTACCGTCGCCACGCTGCCCGAATACGCAGCCGTGAGTGCTGGCCAAATGGTGGCAACCGTCAAGATAATCCCGTTCGCCGTGCTCGCTGACACGCTCGCCGCCGTGGCGGGCTCCAAGGCGATCCGGGTCGCCGCCTTTCGTCCGCTTCGCGTCGGTTTGGTAGCAACGGAACTGCCGTCGCTCAAACGCTCGGTCATGGACAAGACGCGGAGGCTGCTCGACGCCCGGTTGCTTCCGGCGGGGGCGACGGTCCTGCGTGAAGATCGCGTGGCGCACGATGCCGGCGCAGTCGCGGCTGCACTCGTCGACCAGACGCGCCGGGGCGCTGAGCTTTTTATCGTCTTCGGCGCTTCGGCCGTGGTTGATGACGGCGATGTCATTCCGGCTGGCATCCGGCTGGCCGGCGGAAGTGTCGTCCGTTTCGGCATGCCGGTCGATCCAGGAAACCTGCTGGTGCTCGGCGAGCTGCACGGGAAGCCGGTGGTGGGCGCTCCCGGATGCGCGCGGAGCCCGAAGGAGAACGGCTTCGACTGGATCATCCAGCGCTTGCTGGCCGGCATCGACGTTACATCGACGGACATTGCGGCCATGGGTGTGGGCGGTCTGCTCATGGAGATTCCCGCGCGGCCGCAGCCGCGTTCGGCTGCCCCCGAACCGAACATCGCGGCTCTCGTGCTGGCTGCCGGGTCATCGCGGCGCATGGGCGCCAACAAGCTGGTCGCCACGGTCGGCGGCAAACCGCTGGTGCGGATCGCGGCGGAAGCGGCTCTCGGCAGCCGGGCATCGACGGTAGCAGTTGTCACCGGCCATCGGCCGGCCGAGGTCGAGGCGGCGCTGGCGGGCCTGGCCGTTGCGACCGTCCATAATCCCGACCATGCGTCAGGTCTCGCCACGTCGCTTGCCGCCGGGCTGGCGTCGGTGCCCGCGAATGCAGACGGAATCGTCATCCTGCTTGCCGACATGCCCGAAGTGACTTCGGCGATCGTCGACCGGCTGATCGCGGCGTTCGCGCCTGATCGGATCATCGTGCCCACATCGGACGGGCGGCGCGGGAATCCGGTCCTGTGGTCGCGCCGCTTTTTGGCCGAACTCGCGACGATGACCGGCGATTCGGGAGGGCGGCGTCTCATCGACGGGCACCGCGAGGCGGTCACGGAAGTCGCGATCGGTTCACAGGTGGCGCTCGACGTGGATACGCCCGAGGCGCTGGCGGCGATCGGCGGAAGACCGGGGTGACGGCATTTCGCGACGGGGGCGTTGAATGCTATCCCGGTCGCACATGGCGCTCGAATTGCGTATGGTGGCGCCAATGTCGCTCTGGCTGACCCAAATTCTCGACCCCGGTATGCTGCTGAGGCACATCGCCATGTTCCTGGTGGTAGCTGCGATCGCCATGCCGACCATCGGATTCGTGCGCTGGCTGGCGCTTGCGGCCAGCATCGTCGGCATCGTCGGGTCGTCTTCCGTCGCCTACGATCCCGGCAGCCTGTTCTGGTGGATTCTGCTCGCCATCGTGGCCGTGCTGCGAATTGGCTTCGCGACGGGATGGCGCTTCGGTGCGCCCCTCGGCCGCGATGAGGAGATGTTTCATCAGCGCGTCGTCCCCGAGTTGAGCGCGGGCCAGGTGCGGCTGCTGCTTTCGGTCGGGAGTTGGCGGGAAGTCGTACCCGGCACCGTGCTTACTCACGCGGGCGAGCGCATCGCGGAACTCTGCTTCATTGCGCGCGGCGAGGTCGACATCGTTGTCGACGGCAAGAAGGTGGGCAACAGCGGGCCGGGAACGCTGATCGGCGAGGCCGGTCTTTCGACTGGCGACGTGGCGACGGCGGATGCCGTGTGCGCGACGTCGGTTCGCTACCTGGGCTTCGATGCGGTACGCCTCTACCGCCTGCTCGACAATCACGACGACCTGCAGGACGCCATCGAACTGGCCATCGAGCGCAGTCTTCGCGACAAGCTGCACCGCTCCAACATGGCGGCGGCTCACCCGGGCGTGCCGGCCCGCTGATCTGGTAGCAGCCGCGGCTGGATGCTGCCAATCGGTTGATTCCATGGACTTTTCTGCAATTTTACATTTGCAATAGCGAGCGTGGCGAGAGAACCTTCTGGCGAAGGTGTCGGGCGCCATGACCGCTGCATTCGATTTCAAACGGCGTCTGGAAGGCTACGGCCTGACGACGGCGAATATTCTCTATCGCCTACCGGATCACCCTGCGCTCCTTCAGACCTACGTCTGGCAGAGCTACGACCTCGCGCCGCTGTTTCCCGAGCTGCGGCGGTTTCTCGATTTCTGGAAGCGCGAGCTGGAAGGGCCGCTTCATTCGGTCAAAGTCGCACACAGACGCCTAATCGCCGCCAATGAGGTGCGGACGCTGACGACGGAAATTCGGCTGAACTAGCCGCGCCCGACGAATGGCATCCCGGTTGCCATCACGGTCATGAAGAGAACGTTGGCATCGAGCGGCAGCCCGGCCATGTAAACCACCGCATCGGCGATGTGCTTGACGTCGATGCGAGGCTCGGCGGCGAGGCTTCCGTCCGCCTGCAGCACACCCGCTGTCATCTTCTCGGTCATGTCGGTCGCGGCGTTGCCGATGTCGATCTCGCCGCAGGCAATCTCGAACGGCCGGCCATCAAGCGCGGTCGCTTTGGTCAGTCCCGCGATGGCGTGTTTGGTGGCCGTATAGGGGGCGGAGAGCGGTCGCGGGGTGTAGGCGGAGATCGATCCGTTATTGATGATGCGCCCGCCGCGGGGTGACTGCGCCTTCATCAGGCGGAACGCCTCTTGCGTGCAGAGAAACGCACCCGTGAGGTTGGCGGCTACGACCGCCTGCCAATCGGCGAACGAAATATCCTCGAGCGGCAGAGCCGGCGCACCCATGCCGGCATTGTTGAAGAGAACGTCGAGCCTGCCGAACGCCTGCTTTGTACGGGCGAACAGGGCCGCCACCGACGTCGGGTCCGCGATGTCGGTTGGCACCGCCAACGCGTTCTTGCCGATCCCGGCGACGACGGCGTCAAGCGGTGCGGCGCGTCTACCGGCGACGACAACGGCGTAGCCGGCCCGGGAAAGTGCCATGGCAGCGGCCGCTCCGATGCCAGATCCGCCGCCGGTGACCAGAGCGACCCGGACGCTCACTTCGCCGCTTCCACGACGTGCGACTTGTAGGGTGGGGAAGGGATCGCCTTGTGGGCCGCCCGCAGGGCCGACGACCAGCGCTCGCGAAGATCGTGGAAATAGGGTTCGGCCGCGTCGATGCGGTAGTTCAACTCGATCCGGGCGGTGTTGCGGCGAATGGTGAGGAGGTCGATCGGTAGTCCGACGCTCAGGTTGGAGCGGATCGTGGAGTCCATCGAGATCAGGCCGATCTTCAGCGCCTCGTCGAGCGTCGTCATTTCGGTAACCGAGCGATCGAGGATCGGCTTGCCGTATTTGTGCTCGCCGATCTGGAGATAAGGGGTGTCGGGTGTCGCTTCGATGAAGTTCCCGGCTGCATAGATCATGAACAGGCGGAGCCGCCCGCCGGCGACCTGGCCACCGAGCAGCAGTGAGACGTGAAAGGCACCGGGATCCTCCTGTTCGATCGTCTCGCCGAGCTCGCCACGCGCCTCGCGCACCGCCCGGCCGACGAACTTTGCCGCGGCGAACATGTTGGGCATGTCGGTCAGGATTTCGAGCGCGCCGGTCTCCGGGTTCTTCATGCCCTCGCCAACCAGAGTCAGCGCCGACTGCGTGACCGCGAGGTTGCCGGCCGTGGCGATGCCCATGCTCGCCTTGCCCGCCTTTTCGAAGACATGCAGCTTGCGGTAGGTGGCAATATTGTCGAGACCCGCGTTGGTGCGCGTGTCGGCAATCATCACCAAGCCCTCGCGGACAAGGATGCCCACGCAATAGGTCACGGCATTCCCCCGATCATCGCAGCGTCAGCCTGTGGACCATTGACGGCGCGTGTCCAATTCCGTCCACAGGGTCCAATCGCGGCGCGATTTTGATCGTTCTGCATCGAGTCGCAATCGAAAAAGCGGCGCATGCTCAACGGCCGCGCCCGCCTGTATTCTCAACCTCAACGTGCACCGTCAGAGATTCGCCTTCGCCGCCATAGCGGAAGCCGCGCACCGGCGCGGCACTGAGATAGTCGAGGCCAACGGCCAGCCGGACATAGGCTTCCGTCGGGCAAATGCCGTTGGCGGCGTCGAAGCCCACCCAGCCGAGAGCGTCGATCAGCACCTCAGCCCAAGCATGCCCGGCTTCCTGGTCGATGTAGTCGGTACGGCAGAGATAGCCGCTGACATAGCGAGCGGGAAGGCCGAGATGACGGACCGCGCCGATCAGTACGTGAGCGAAGTCCTGGCAGACGCCGCTGCCCATCCTGAAGGCCTCGATGGCGCTAGTGCCGGTATCGGTCGCGTTGATATTGAAGCGGAGACGCTCACGGATGCCCGCCATCAGGGCATGGAGCAGGTCGAGCTGGCTGCTGCCGGCGCTCGCGGCGACGCTGCGCGCAAAATCGCGGATAGCGGCATCGGATGTCGTGAGCACGGTATCGCGCAGGAATACCGGCGGCGGGAAACGCTCCACCTGTCCGCTGACAACGCCGTTCGTGTCGCTGGTCTCGATGTGGCCCTCGGCGGTGACGACGAGGCCGTCGAGCGGTCCTTCCGCGGTGAAGTTGTGCATGGTGTTGCCGAACGGGTCCGAAACCTGATCGAGACGGCAGTCATGATCTACGTCGATGCGCCAGTCGACGATAAACTGACCGTTGTGGCCGCGGGGAGTGAGCCGCAAGGTCTCGATCACCCGGTGCGCCGGCTTGGCGTAGGCGTAGGCGGTCTGGTGGCGAATGCGGAGGCGCATCTCAGGTCAGATACTGTTCGGCGATGGCGCCGCCGAGGCGGGCGTTGTCGGCGATAAATCCGGTCAGGAATTCGTGCAGACCTTCCTTTTGGAAGATGTCGGAGATGGTGGCGTTCTGCAGTCGGGTGCGAATAGAGCGGGCGACGCGCTGCGCCGCCCCCTGGCGACCGTATGCGAGCGACACCTCGTCGAGGAAGCTGCAGAGATTCTCGTAGCAACTCGCAAGCGAGCGCGGCATCTGCTTGTTGAGCACAAGCAGGTCGGCGATCAGCCAGGGCTTGAGGCTCTCGTGATAGACCCAGCGGTAGGCGGTGAGAGATGATACCGAGCGCAGGATCGACGCCCACTGGAAATAATCGAGGCCGCCGCCCACCCTCTCGCCCTCCGGCAACAGCAGGTGGTATTTTACGTCGAGAATGCGGGCGGTAGAATCGGCGCGCTCGAGATAGACGCCCATGCGCAAGAAGAAATAGGCGTCGTTGCGCAGCATCGTGCGGTAGGCGGAGCCGTCGAAGCGCAGGCAGGCCTCCTTAACGCGGCCGAGAAACTCGGTCAGCGTGTCGCGATCCATTTTCACTCCGTCGAAGCGCTTCAGATCGAGCCAGCCGGTGTTGATGGCTTCCCACATCTCGCCGGTAAGCGCGGTGCGCTCGGCGCGGCCGTTCTGACGGGCCGTCCCCAGGCAGTTCTTGATGCTTGACGAATTGTCGGCGGCGAATGCGAGGAAATCGATGACCTGATCGCGCTCCGGCGCGGGGTATCTCGCCTTGAACGCCGACAGTGCGCCGGCGCCAGCCAACGCGGATTCCCATTCATTAGATTCGCCGACATAGGAAATCGGCGTGGCCGCGAGCCGGCTGGTCGCGTCGATAATGCGCGCCGTGTTGTCGGCGCGCTCTACATAGCGCGCCAGCCAGAACAGGCTGTCGGCGGTCCGGCTCAGCATGTCATGCGTCCAGCACCCAGGTGTCCTTGGTGCCGCCGCCCTGACTGGAATTGACCACCAGCGAGCCCTCCTTCAGGGCCACCCTTGTCAGCCCGCCGGGAACGATGCGCACCTTGTCGGCGCCGGAAAGGACGAAGGGGCGGAGATCGACATGGCGCGGAGCGATGCCGGCATTCACGAAGGTTGGTGAGGTGGACAGCGCCAGCGTCGGCTGGGCGATGAATTCGGCCGGATCCGCCCTGATCTTCTCGGCAAAAGCTGCTCGCGTTGCCTTGTCGGCGGCGGGTCCGACCAGCATGCCATACCCGCCGGAGCCTGCTACTTCCTTGATCACCAGTTCGTCGAGATGCTCCAGCACGTAGGCAAGCGCATCCGGTTCGCGGCAGCGCCAGGTCGGCACATTCTTCAGGATCGGTTCTTCGCCGAGGTAAAAGCGGACGATCTCCGGCATGTACGAGTAGACGGCCTTGTCGTCGGCGACGCCGGTGCCCATAGCGTTGGCGAGCGTGATGTTTCCGGAGCGATAGGCGTGCATCAGTCCAGGGACACCCAGAGTCGAGTCCGGACGAAATGTGAGGGGATCCAGAAAGTCGTCGTCCATGCGCCGGTAGAGAACGTCGACGCGCTTCGGGCCCTCGGTCGTGCGCATGAGCACGATGTTGTCGCGCACCAGCAGGTCGCGGCCCTCGACCAGTTCGATGCCAAGCTTGTCGGCCAGGAACGAGTGCTCGTAGTAGGCGCTGTTGAAGGGACCCGGCGTGAGAAGGGCAACCGTCGGATCGTCGGGGGCGGAATAGGGCGCGACCGATTTCAGCGTGGCGAGCAGTTCTTCCGGATAGTTTTCGACGGGCGCGATGCGGTTGACCGCGAAAAGATCGGGGAAGAGCCGCATCATTACTTCCCGGTTCTCCAGCATGTAGGAAACCCCGGAAGGCGTGCGGGCGTTGTCCTCGAGGGCGTAAAAATCCTGATCGTCAACGCGAACGATATCGATCCCGGCGATCTGAACGTAAATGTCGTGCGCCAGCCGGACGCCGACCATCTCCGGCCGGAAGGAGGGATTGCGATAGATGAGGTCGGCCGGGATCTTGCCGGCTGCGATGATCTCGGCGGGGCCATAGACGTCAGCGAGGAACGCGTTCAGCGCCTTGACGCGCTGCTCAAGGCCTCGCGATAGCCGTGCCCACTCGCCCTTGGTGAGCACGCGCGGCACGATGTCGAAGGGAATAATGCGCTCTTCGGCGTCGGCGTTGCCGTAAACTGCGAAAGTGATGCCGATGCGGCGGAAAAGCAGCTCGGATTCGGCGCGGCGCTGGGAGAGCAGTTCGTCCGGGGTGGATTGCAGCCATCTCCGAAGGAATTCATATCCTGGCCGGCAGCCGCCGCCGGCGAGGAACATTTCATTGAAGGCAGTTGGCATTTACCCTCGGCATCTCGCCCGTCGCCCCCGGAATCCGTTTCAGCGGATCCATCCTAGACCGACGTGCAAGAAGAACGCCAACGCTGGCTGTCAGGCGATGGCCTGCTCGCTCTCGCCCTCGTCCTCGACGGCCGGCCGGGAGGTTTCCGGCTCGCGGAGGTTTGCCCAGTTAATGACCTCCAGGCGACCGTCGTCGTGCTCAACTACCGCTGTGCAACTCTCCACCCAGTCCCCGCAGTTGACGTAGCGCAATCCGAACTCGTCGTGAATGGCGGCGCGGTGGATGTGCCCGCAGACTACCCCGTCGACGTTGTTCTCGCGCGCCGCGGCGACCAGTTCCTGCTCGTAGTGACCGATGAAATTGACGGCGCCCTTGATCTTCATCTTGGCCCAGTTCGAGAATGACCAGTACGGCAGCCCGAAGCGGCGCCCGATGCCATTGACGAAGGTGTTCACCGCAAGCGCGAAGACGTAGGCGTTGTCACCGATGAAGGCCAGCCAGCGGGCCTGCTGCTGAACCGGATCGAAACAGTCGCCGTGCACGACGAGATAGCGCTTGCCGTCAGCTGCCTCGTGCACGATGCTTTCGTGGATCTCCAGGCTCTCCGCCTTGCTGCCGACGTAGGCACGCACGAACTCGTCGTGGTTGCCCGGCAGATACACGACGCGGCTGCCGTTTTCGGCCTTGGCCTTCAGCAGGCGGAGGACGGCGTTATGCTGCTCCGGCCAGTACCAGCGGCTGTCGAGCTGCCAGCCGTCGATGATGTCGCCGACCAGATAAATCGTGTCGGCTTCATGGTTGACCAGGAAGTGGAGAAGCTGGCCGACCTGGCATCCCTTGGTGCCGAGATGGAGATCGGAAATGAACAGCGTTCGGTATTCCCGCGGCTGCGCGATGAGACTCATCTTTGGCTGTCCCCCGTCTGCCCCCGGAGCGGCCTCTGGCCGCGCGTGACGCAAAGGCTTGTTCATGCGCGCTCCGCAACCTCCGCGTATTGTAGTTCCCATTGCGCGGAGATCGACGCAATCGAGTAGGGTTGCATCGCTGAGGCAGCGAGTTTCGACATTTCCGATCGCATCTGCGGCTTTGCCACTAGCCGCTTGATCGCATTGGCGAAATCATCAACAGCATTGGGCGCCACCGGGATTATCCCCTGATCGGCAGGGGAAGCACTGTCCGTGCCATCTTTGCGCATGGCGCAGACGACCGGCAGGCCACAGGCCATGGCCTGCATCTGCGAAACGCTTTGGACCTCTGAATCGCTCATGCTGACAAAGATATCCGAGGCCTGGTAGGCGTGCGCGAGCTGTTTCTTGTCCAGGGTTCCGGTGAAATGGACCGAATCCTTGATGTTCAAGGCTTGCGCCAACTCGTTCAGCTTCCCCTGTTGGTCGCCGTGGCCGGCGAGAGACAGCGTGGCCTCAGGGATCGTTTCGCGCACTTTCTGCAGCCCGGCAACCAGCAAATCGACGCGCTTCTCCTGCGCGAACTTGCCGGCGTAGATCAGCGTCGGATGTTTGTGGGCGGCGGCCGACGGGCCCGGGCCGGGCGCGGAAAACAGGTCGAGGTCGATTGAGTTCGAAATGACCTGGTGGCGCGGCCGCAGGTTGCTGCCCAGTTCCTCGAAGACGAAACCGGCGGGCGCCGAAACGAAGTCGCATTGGTTGAGATACCAGCGGACGTAGGCGGTGAAATTCTTGAGGAGGTTGGCCGGAACGTAGGTGGCGTTGACGGCCATCGCCATGTGGTAGGTGGCGACCAGCGGCACACCCCAGAAGCGGGCGGCAGCGAGCGCCGCCAGTCCCAGACCGAACACCGTGTGGGAGTGAATGATGTCCGGGCGGCGGTGCTTCATCAGCGAGATGGGCGTGTACGACGGCAGGATCACCCGCGTTTGCAGGCTGGAGCTGCGATAGGGAATGGATGCTTGCCGGTGGATCGAGATCGAGGGTCCGAGGTCCGGCTCCCGAAGGGGCGCGCCGGCCCGGCGGTATTCCTTCGGCGAGTAGCGCGGCACGTAGATGTCGATCTCGTGGCCGCGAGCGGCGAGCCCGCGTGCCAGACAATCGACGGCGTCCTGGATGCCGCCGAGTTCGGGGTGGAAATGGTCCGAGAAGATGGCAATTCTCATCGACGATCGCTTCCGTTTCCTACGACCGGGCCGGTCGTCAACCTGGCAACCCCTGCGTCCGATTTCGTCCACGTAACCGGGCCCACGTCGACGCGGTGGCCCTGCCACTCGTAGCGACTGTTGACAGCACCGCTCAGCCACACCGCCGGAAGCAGCAGGTCACGCGCGATCCATGCGGGGATTGTGCGCGGTCCAAAGTGCCAACCAAAGGCCTCGGCCAAAACAGCCTCGGCCCCGTACCACGCGACGAGCAGGAGTGCCAGCAGGCCGAGAGGGAGGGCACCACATGCTGCCGCGATCGCGGCAGGCAGCAGCACGATCAGGCTGAAGCTGAACGGCTCGAACCAGAATACCTGGGGCAGGTCGTTGCGGCGCAGCTGGGCCCAGCGCACCTGGCGCCGCCACACCTGCTTGAGAGTGCGTCGTCCGAGCGGCTGCGGGAAGGGGCGGCGCACCAGTTTCACATTGAGTCCGGCCGCCCGCACCAGGCGTGTCGATGCGATATCCTCCGCGGTCGCGGTGGCGAGCGCGGTGATGCCGCCGGCGCGCTCAAGATCGTCGCGGTGCCAGAACAAGGTCTTGCCCTGAGCGTAGCCCTTGCCGATGTCGTCGGCGGTCAATTGCCAGCGCGCCTGATAGGTATTCAGAAAGGCGCACTCGAGTTCTGCGCCATTGCTCTCGGGCCGCGATCCGACCGGCGGGGAGGAAACCAAACCGACGCCTGGCCCCCAGCACGCCAGCAGCCGGTCGAGATAGTCCGGAGCGAGCTGCACGTTTGAATCGGTCATCACGATCCATTCGTGCCGGGCTGCACGCCATCCCTTCACGAGATTGTTAAGTTTGGGATTGACGCTGATGCGGTCGTCGCCGGTGAGCAGACGCGAGGGAATCACCGGATGAGCCGCGATCAGCTTTTCGATGACCGGCACGACAGGATCCGCCGGGTCGGCGACGCAGAAGACAATCTCAAAGTCGGGGTAGTCGATGGCGTAAGCGGACGCGAGGGTTTCCTCGATGTAGTTCTCGATGCCGCATGCCGGGCGCAGGATGGTGATCGGGGGGCGCAGGACCGGCAGCGTTTGCGGCTGCATGTACGGCCGGATCAGCAGCATCGCGATGCTGATGAAATGGGCTGACGCAGCAAGCGCAAGGCAAAGAAGAATCACATCATATAGCGTCATTGCGGCGCACAATGTCGGTCATTTGTGACCTCCAAAGCAAGGCTATGTGACGGCTATGTGACGGTAACCGCCTGTGATTTGGTTAAATCAGCCGCAATCCACGGAAACTGGCATGGCCGTCCCTGCCGACGATGATATGATCGTGCACCGCAATTCCCAGAGGTTTGGCCACATGCACGAGCGATTTCGTCATCTGGATGTCGGCGCTGGAAGGGGTGGGATCGCCCGATGGGTGGTTGTGCACAATGATTATGGCAGTCGCGGATAGCTCCAGGGCGCGCTTCACAACCTCGCGGGGATAGACCGGGGTGTGGTCGACGGTGCCGGTCTGCTGGACCTCGTCGGCGATCAGCTGGTTCTTCTTGCTGAGGAAGAGGATGCGGAACTGCTCGATGGCTTCGTAAGCCATGGCGGGAGGGCAATAGTCGAGCACTGCCGACCACGTATCGAGCAACGCCCGGGTCTTGATACGGTCGCGGCCGAAGCGCTGAGCAGCCGCCATGATGAGCTTCATGTGATGCACTACGCCATCGCCGACGCCCGGCATTTCGAGCAGTCGGGCCCTCGGCGCGGACAATACTTCCGAGAAGCTCCCGAAGCGGGCGAGCAGGGCCTTGGCGAGAGGCTTCGTGTCGCGGCGTGGCAAGGCCTGGAACAGCACCAGCTCCAGCAGCTCATAGTCGGGGAGGTTCTCCGCGCCGCCTTCCTGAAAGCGTGTCTTCTGGCGCTCGCGGTGACCATGGAAATGGGGAAGGCTGCTGCCGGTCGTCGGTGTTTCGCGCGCGCTCTTGTCGCGAAAGCCGCTCATGCGCCGCTACGGTCGGTCTCGGTGCGCTTCGGCGACAAGGTGAAAATCTCGTGGCCGGTCTCGGTGACCCCGACGGTGTGCTCGAACTGAGCCGAGAGCGAGCGGTCGCGGGTAACCGCCGTCCAGCCATCGGCGAGCACCTTCACATGCGGGCGGCCGAGATTGATCATCGGTTCGACGGTGAAGATCATGCCGGGTCTCAGCGCAACGCCGTCGCGCGGGCTGCCATAGTGGAGGATGTTGGGCACGTCATGGAACAGGCGGCCGACGCCATGGCCGCAGAAATCGCGCACCACGCCGCAACGCTCGCGCTCGGCGTGCTCCTGTATGGCGAAGCCGATGTCGCCGGTGGTGGCGCCCGGACGGATGACCGCGATGCCGCGCATCATCGATTCATACGTGACCTCGATCAGGCGCTCGGCGGCGCGCTTCACGTCGCCGACCTTGACCATGCGGCTGGAGTCGCCGTGCCAGCCGTCGACGATGAGGGTGACGTCGATGTTGGCGATGTCGCCGTCGCGGAGCGGCTTCTCACCCGGGATGCCGTGGCAGACGACATGATTCACCGAGACGCACGTCGAGTTCATATAGCCCTTGTAGCCAAGCGTCGCCGGCAGGGCGCCGTGGGACAGGGCAAAATCGTAGATGAAGCGGTCGATCTCGATGGTGGGCAGGCCGACGGCGATGATTTCCTCGACCGCGTCCAGACATTCGGCCACCAGCCGGCCGGCCTTGCGCATACCGGCAAAGTCCGCGGGACCGTAAAGCTTGATCTGGCCGTCATTCCTGAGGGGGGCCAGCGCGGCTTCGATATAGTTGACCATGATCGTCACGATATGGCGGCTTTCCTGCCTTCGTGCAAGTCGGCGAAAAAGCCTAGCCGATGACCGGAATCGCTGCGTCCACCGTGATTTCCTCCGGGCTGATCCGGCTCCGGTAAGCGAGCATCTCGACGCCCGCCTCCCGGGCCCTGTCAAAGGCGGCGCCGTAGGCAGGGTCGATATCGCGGGCGAGTACCAGATCGCGGGCGTCGTCGCGCTGGACCAGATAGAGCATGGCGGCGCGCTTGCCGGCGGCGACCATCGCGGCCAGCTCGCCAAGGTGCTTGGTGCCGCGTTCGGTGACCGAGTCGGGGAATTCTGCCCTTGGCGGCGCCCGAGAAAAATGCACGTTCTTGACCTCGACATAGGCGTCCGGCCGACCGGAATGGGACAGCAGAATGTCGATGCGCGAGTTCTTGCCGTACGCCACCTCGCGGCGGAGGCCATCATACCCGGCGAGTTCCACGATTGCGCCGGCGCGGATGGCTTCGTCCACCAGCCGGTTGGGGTGACCGGTGTTGACGCCGACCAGCGTTCCGTCCGCCTCGACCAGTTCCATCGACCACGCCAGTTTGCGCGCCGGATTAGTCGACCGCGACACGAACACGCGCATGCCCGGGTCGGTCAGTCCCAGCATGGCGCCGGGGTTGGCGACGTGCGCGGTCGCTGTTGCACCGTCGGCGAACTCGACATCGGCAAGGAAACGCTTGTAGCGGCGGATCAGCCGGGCTTCAGTCAAGGCTGGCGTAAAGCGCATGCTGCGGTTTGTCGTTTCCCGCGCAAGCGGGAATCCATTAAGCGCTGTGACGGGTGGCTAACCCGGCCGTGAATACTAGATTTCGCGGCAGCAAGGAAACGGACAGGAGAGGCAGAGTGGCCGACGCAAGTGCTCAGGGGATCGTCACCGCCGCCATCCTTGTGATCGGCGATGAGATTCTCTCCGGTCGCACCAAAGACAAGAACATCGGGCACATCGCGGACTATCTGACGGCCATCGGCATTGATCTCCGTGAAGTGCGCGTCGTCCCCGATGTCGAGGCGGAAATAGTCGCGGCGCTGAACGCGCTTCGTGGTCGCTACGATCACGTCTTCACGACCGGCGGCATCGGTCCGACCCACGACGACATCACCGCGGACGCTGTCGCGAAGGCGTTTGGCGTCTCAATCGACGTCGACCCGCGGGCTGTTGCGATGCTGCTGGAGCGCATACCGAAGCCCGACCTCAACGAGGCGCGCCTGCGCATGGCGCGAATCCCGAGGGGCGCCACCCTTATCGCCAATTCGGTGTCGAAGGCGCCGGGCTTCACCATCGGCAACGTCCATGTCATGGCCGGCGTACCGTCGATCATGCATGCCATGCTTGACGCGCTGGGGCCGACGCTGCCGGCCGGCAGGAAGATGCACTCGCATTCGATCCTTGCCGGCCTCAAGGAGGGCGATATCGCAACGCCGTTCGGTGAGGTGCAGTCGCGCTTCCCCGATGTCGGCATGGGAAGTTATCCGGGCTTTCAGGAGGGAGTCGGCTACACCACGACGCTGGTCCTGCGCTCGCGCGACGAGGCGCGCCTGGCCGAAGCTGCTCGCGCGGTCGAGGTGATGCTGGCGGATGTGCGTACCGGACTCGGCGGCTGATCGCCGCGAACCGCCCGGCAATTTCATTGCACCAGCGCGTCGGCTAGGATCGTCGCCGACAAGGGCGTGGAGGGGGTAGTTGCGCATGGCCGAGCCGCGGTCGGACAAGGCATTTCCAGTTTCGTGGGACCAGTTTCACAGGGACTCGCGGGCGCTCGCCTGGCGCCTTTCCGGGCAAAAGACTAACTGGCAGGCGATCGTGTGCGTGACACGCGGCGGACTGGTGCCGGCGGCGATCATCGCGCGCGAACTGGGCGTGCGTCTCATCGAGACGGTCTGCGTCGCCTCGTATCATGATTACAAGGAGCAGGGCGGCTTGAAGGTTCTCAAGCCGATCGGCAAGGACATCGTCGATCTCGCCGGCGGCAACGGAGCCGGCGTGCTCGTCATCGACGACCTCGTCGATACCGGGAAGACCGCCAAGCTCGTCCGCGAAATGGTGCCCAAGTGCCACTACGCGACGATGTATGCCAAGCCCGCTGGGCGGCCACTGGTCGATACATTCGTCACGGAAGTCAGCCAGGACACCTGGATCTATTTCCCTTGGGACATGGGCTGGTCCTTCCAGCCTCCGATCGCCCAGGACACCGCCGGCTAGGCGGTCGACAAGCGGAACAGAGCCATGACAAGTCATCCTGCCATTGGTGCCGGTCGCACGGCAGTCATCACCGGCGGTGCGGGAGGCATCGGTTTAGCAGCCGCGAAACGGTTTGCCAGCCTTGGCCTGAACGTCGTGATCGCCGACCGCGACGCGGCCCGTCTGGACGCGGCCGCCGCCGAGATTCGCGCGGCCGGCGGCGCCGAAGTTCTGACTGTTGCGGCCGACGTCTCGCGCAAGGAAGACGTGGAACGTCTAAGGGATCACGTAATCGCACGCTTTAGCGAGGTCGCCGTTCTGATGAACAACGCTGGCATCGGGAATGGCGGCGGACCTTTCGAGAACTACGACCGCTGGCAGCAGGTGCTAGGCACCAATCTCTGGGGGGTAATCAACGGCGTCCAGGTATTTGCGCCAACGATGATCGCGCAGGGAACGCCGGCCGCCATCGTCAACACCGGTTCGAAGCAAGGCATCACCACGCCGCCGGGCGATACTGCCTACAATGTCTCCAAGGCGGGCGTGAAGGTGCTGACCGAGGGACTGCAGCATGCGCTGCGCAATACTGCCGGCGGCAAGGTCACGGCGCATCTGCTGGTTCCGGGCTGGGTCCATACCGGGCTGACCGCCCGCGACGGTGAACCGAAGCCGGCGGGGGCCTGGTGGCCCGATCAGGTCATCGACGTTCTGCTGGATCGGATGGGCCAGGGCGACTTCTACATAATCTGCCCGGACAACGACGTGACGAGCGAACTCGACAACAAGCGCATCGCCTGGGCCGCCGGCGACATTACCGAAAACCGGGCACCGTTGTCGCGATGGCATCCCGACTATAAGGACGCTTTTGCCGCCTATGTGGAGAAGAACTAGGTGCCGCGCGGCAACGCTACGGAGAGATGTCCATGACGAGATCGCCAGGTTCGGGCGCTCCGGCGGACGCTGCCGAACGGCGCAACGCATCGCCGGTGGTCGTTTATGCCGTCGATCACCTGCCGCCCTTTGACGTGCTGTTCTACGAGCGGGCGCGCGCCGGGATAACGAAGACCCTGGAAGTCGTCATTCCGCCGCGCGAAGGCGGCACGTTCAGCGTTCCGGCGGGGCATTTCTTTCGCATCGTCAGCATCGAAGGTCCGCAGGTCGGAGATCTTAATCTGTGGAATCCACACGACATGCGCGAGCGGTTTTTCAGCGCCAAGACCCGCGCGTTCCACGCCACGCATCTCAGTACGGGCGACCGGCTGTGGAGCACGCTCCCGTATCTGCGGCCGATGGCAACCATAACCCGGAACTCCCTCGACTGGTATGGTTGGGACGAAGACGGTGCCGGCGTCCACGACGTGATCGGTACGCGCTGCGACCCCTACACCAACATGCTATTGAAAGGCGCGGAGTACCATCACTGCTGCCACTCCAACCTCACGCGCGCATTGGCGGCTGAATGCGGCATGCCTGTGGCGGAGGCGGAGTCGCACATCCACGACGTGATGAACGTCTTCATGTGCACCGGCTTCACACACGACACGCATCAGTACTTCATGAAGGCAAGCCCGGTGCGGCCGGGCGACCTCATTGAGTTCTTCGCCGAGATCGATCTGCTGGGCGCGTTGTCGGCGTGTCCGGGCGGCGATTGTGGTGCGACCCATTCGGACGATGTCGCGAAATGCTATCCGCTGAAGGTCGAGATCTTTCGGCCGAAGGACGGCGCGCTCGCCGGGTGGAGTTCACCTCCGGCGAACACGTATTCGCGCAATCACGGAATGTGACTCCGCAGGCTATGGCTCCGGTGTTATTGCGTCGACTACGGGCTGCGCCTTTCGCGATCTTGGCCCCTCGATGTTCGGCAGGAAGATCGTCAGCAGGCCGATGACCGGCAGGAACGCGGTTACCTGATAGACGAAGACGATCGACGTGCGGTCGGCGAGCGCGCCCAGCGCGGCGGCGCCGAGGCCACCCATGCCGAACGCCAGCCCGAAAAATATGCCGGAGACAGTGCCGATTTTTCCCGGCATCAGCTCCTGCGCAAAAACCAGGATTGCCGGGAACGCCGAGGCGAGGCCAGCGCCGATGATCGCGGTCAGCACCACGGTTGCGACGAGGCCAACGTGCGGAAGCGCCAGCGTGAACGGCAGGATGCCCAGGATCGACGCCCAGATGACATATTTGCGGCCGAAGCGATCACCGAGTGGACCGCCAAACAACGTGCCGGCGGCCACTGCGGCAAGGAAAACGAACAACAGCAGCTGCGCGGTCTGCACCCCCACGTCAAACTTATCGATCAGGTAGAACGTGTAGTAGCTGGAGATGCTGGCCATATAGAAAAACTTGGAGAAGATCAGCGTGACCAGCACGACCAGCGCGACGATGATGCGGGTGCGCGAAATTTCTGGTCCCGTACGAACGACCGGCGGTCGTTTCGTTGCAGCGCGATGCTGGCGCTTGTACCAGCCGCCGACGTTGAACAGAACGATCATGCCGAGCAGCGCCACGATCGAGAACCACGCGATGCTCTTCTGGCCGCCAGGCACGACGATCGAGGCGGCGAGGAGCGGCCCCAGCGCCGAACCGACGTTGCCGCCGACCTGAAACACGGACTGCGCCAGGCCATAGCGCCCGCCTGACGCCATGCGCGCCACGCGCGAGGATTCCGGATGGAAGACCGATGAGCCCGTGCCAACGAGGGCGGCGGCCACAAGCAGGACGGGATAAGTCGACGCCACGGATAGCAACAGGAGGCCGCACAAACTGGCGCCCATGCCGATGGTCAGCGAATAGGGCATGGGCCGCCGGTCGGTGAAGCTGCCGACCAAAGGCTGCAGTAGCGACGCTGTCACCTGGAAAACAAAGGTGATGAGGCCGATCTGCGCGAACGACAACGCAAAAGAATCTTTGAGGACCGGATAGATTGCCGGCAGCAGCGACTGGATCGTGTCGTTGAGAAGGTGCGATACGCTGATTGCCAAGAGGATGGCAAAGACCGTCGTCTCGTTGCCGGCAGCGACGCCGCCACCGCTTTTCACGCGCGCTTCCACGATGATGATCCCGGTTTTGAATCACCGGCGGACGCCGGCTTTCGGGACCTATCTATCCGGAAAACGGCGGAAGGCCACCCCCTGTCTTCGTCGCGACGGGCAGGCCAGGGCGTGATGAATCGTCCCGCCCGCGGTGCGGTACACCTGCGGGCGGAAGTTTGGGGAGATCTAGAGATCGATTGTGTCGCCCTTGCCGCCGGCCTTGCGGATGGCTTCTGCGGCGTCGCGCATGGCCTTGGCGATGCGGCGCTGCACATCCTCCGCGGCGTCCGCAAGCTTCTCGGCGATCGCCGCCTTCAGGTCCCGGCGGGCCTCATTGACCTCGTCGATGACCCCCGGGATGTCGCGATCGCGGCTCTTGCCCTTGCGCTCGCCTTCCCACCAGGCCTTCGCCTGGGCCATGCGGCGGCCGAATTTCTCGATGCCGTCCAAGACCATATCGGCGAGGTCGCGGTTCTCCTCGAGATGCGCGCGGCCGGTGTCAGTGATCGTGTAGACCTTCTTGTTGCCGTCGGCGGCGGCGGAGACGTAGCCGACTTCCTCAAGGTAGGTGAGGGTCGGATAGACGACGCCGGGAGAGGGCGAGTACACGCCGTGCGAGCGCTCTTCCAGGGCCTTTATGATGTCGTAGCCGTGGCGTGGGCCGTCTGTAAGCAGCGCCAATACCACGACCCGCAGATCGCCGTCGGCGAGCATCTTGCCGACGCGGAAAGCGCCGCCGCCAAAGCCGCGGCCGCCGCGACCGGGACCGCGGCCCCAGCCCGCCCCCGGACCGCCGCCGCGCCCGCCAAACTGCCAGCTTTCGCGGCCTTCGCCGTGCCAATGACTGTGCATGATCATCTCCTTGGTGTATGTCGTGAGACGTATCTAGGAGGTGAATTCCGGCGCGTCAAGACATATCGTAAGATAGTCTATGCGGGTCGGTACACACGGTATCGGGACGGTGGGCCTTACGCAGTATAGGGGCGCGGTGTAGGCAGGGGGGCACGCACTGTTCGCGGACGTGGCGGAATTGGTAGACGCAAGGGACTTAAAATCCCTTGGAGGTAACTCCGTCCCGGTTCGACCCCGGGCGTCCGCACCAGCTTATTCCCCCAAAACGCAAGGATTTCCTTGAACTGTTCCATATTGGGCTTATGTAACGCCCAATAAACTCCCAGTATTAGGTTGGCCTGACGGGCCGCGGTCCGGAGAAGACGCATGGCGGAGCATCGATTCAAGGTCGGGCAGACAATCCTGCTGCAGAACTCGTTGAAGAATCGCGCCGCTGCGGCCGGAACCTACGAGGTCATCGGCTATCGTCCAGAGGACGACGGCGAGCCGTCCTATCGCATCAAGAGCGAACTCGAGCGGCACGAGAGGATCGTTCGCGAAAGCGAGCTGAAATAGATCATTTCGCGCTATGCCTGCGCGCTGACTTCGGCTATGCCGTCGCCAGCCAGATTTCCGGTCGGATCATAAGGAAGCCGTGTCTTGCAGATACTCGTTCGCGATAACAACGTCGACCAGGCGTTGAAAGTCCTCAAGAAGAAGATGCAGCGCGAGGGGATTTTTCGCGAACTGAAGCGCAAGGCCTTCTACGAGAAGCCGTCGGAGCGCAAGGCGCGCGAAAAGGGCGAGGCCGTTCGCCGTGGGCGCAAGCTCGCGCGCAAGCGGGCCCAGCGCGAAGGGCTCCTGCCGATGCCGAAGAAGCCGCTGATGGATGCACGTCGTCCGGGCGGCGGGCGTGGCGGTCCGCGCGCGTCCGGCGCCTAGCCGCCGCTAAAGCGAGTGCACATTCAGCCTGATTGAAAGCGCCGCGCGAGCGGCGCTTTTTGTTTTTGGCGGCCGGTTCCGGTCGCCCACAGCCATTCATAAGTGTGTCATGGAGCGCTGCGTTGTCTGCCGGACATGGACAGTCCGGTCACTGGATCGCATGGCATCGCCGGTCGCAGCGCTTTGGGTGACGGTGCGCTGTCGGGCCTCGTGTTCGCTTTCCGCATCGAGAGCGACGGCCGTGCGCGGGAGTTGCCGCGCGATGAAGGTCCCGATGTCGAGGCCGACAGCGGCGGCTGGCTGTGGCTGCATTTCAATCTCGCCGACAATCGTGCCTGCCAGACAATTGCGGCGTGGACGGAGATGCCGGCGGCCGCGCGATCCCTTCTGATCGCGCCGCAGGATCACCAGCAGCTCTACGCGACCGCCGACTGCATCTTTGGCGTTTTCTCGGATCTGGTGCGCGACTTCGAGGGCGCCGGAGAGCGGAACGGGTATCTCAATTTCGCGATGACGGAACGCCTGGTGATCACCGGCCGCCGGCAACCCTTGCAGTCGGTCGATGCCTTGCGAGCGGCGCTCGCCGCGGGACGCAAGACAGCCAACGCCGCCGCGCTCATCGAGGCGCTGATCGAGCAGGCGACCGTCGGCATCGATCGCCTGCTCGAGGAACTGGCGCGCGAACTCGACCGCGTCGAGGATCAGCTGCTCATCGATTCGATCGAAGACGAACGTCGGCGTGTCGGCCGCGTGCGGCGTACCGGCGTGCGCCTGCACCGCCAACTGGCGGCGCAGGCGCGTGCTCCTCGACCGGTTCGATATTTCGGAGGAGATCGCCATCGTGCCGGCTATCACCATCGCCAGCGACAAGCTGGTGCAGCGGCTGGACGCGCTCGATCAGGAAGTCCTGTCGGTCCAGGAGCGGGCCCGGCTTCTGCAGGAAGAAATCGGGGCGCGATTGTCCGAGGAGACCAACCGCAGCCTGAGCGCGCTGGCCATCGTCACGGCGCTCTTCCTGCCGCCGACGCTGGTCACCGGCATCTTCGGCATGAATACGACGGCGCTGCCGTTTTCGGACTCGCGCTACGGTTTGCTGTGGGCGATCGGGCTGGGCGTTGTCGCCGCCGGGCTTGCCTATTGGCTACTGCGCCGCCGCGGCGTCATCCGGCGCTGACGGCTGCCAGCGGTAAATCCAATCGTTGCGATCAAGGATCAGACCTTCGCCGGCCAGCCGGAGCAAAGCGTCGCGGGCGAACGCCATCAGGCCACCGTAGTGATATCGGACGCCCACCCGCCGGGCGGCAGCGGCCACCAACCCGACGCGGGTCTTCCTGCCGGCTTCGTAGGCGCGAAGCGCCGCCGGCACATCGGCGATTGCACGCAGCCGGTCGGCAAGAACGGCTGCATCCTCGATCGCCATCGCGGCGCCCTGGGCAAGATATGGGTCCATGGCGTGGGCCGCGTCGCCGAGCAGCGCCACGCGATCGTCCGTCCATGGGCCGTGCGCGTCGACGCGTGTGATGGCGAATTTCTGCCACGATACCGGCGCGGCGATCAGGCGGCGGGCGGTCGGCGACCATGCTGCGAAGTGACGGCCGATCTCGGCGGGGTCGCCGACTGCGCTCCATCCGGATTTATCCCAACGTTCCTCGACAATGGCGACGACATTGACGGCGGCGCCTTTCGCGACGGGATAGTGGACAAGATGCGCATGCGGACCGAGCCAGAGGGCGGTGCGGTCCATGGCGACCAGATCGCGGGCGCTGTCGGCCGCGATCAGCGCGCGCCAGGCAGTGCGACCGGTTGCCTGCGGCGTGGCGCTGCCGGCGATGCGCTGGCGAAAGGTCGACCAGACGCCGTCGGCGGCGATGATCGCAACCGCCGGAACGACGTCGACGCCGCGCGCGCTGCGGATGCGCACGAGCTGGCCGTCGGGCTGGGGCAGGATGTCGGCGACCGTTGCGGCGCACTCCAGCGCGATGCAAGGATCGGCGGCGATTGCGTTGGCCAGGATCGTTTGCAGGTCGGCGCGGTGAATGACCCGGTAAGGAAAACCGTAACGCTGGCGGAAGGTGGCGATCGGCACCGCGACGAGGAGCTGGCCGCCGGTGCCGCTTCGGACTTCGAGCGTTGTCGGTTCGATGGCCGCGGCGGCAATTGCGCGCTCGAGGCCAAGACCGGCGAGCACGCGACCGGCATTCGGGGAAAGCTGGATGCCGGCGCCGACTTCGCTCAGATGATCGGCGCGTTCGGCGATGAAGATTCGAAAACCGGCTGCGGAAAGCGACAGCGCCGCGGTCAGCCCGCCAATGCCTGCGCCGACAATGACGATGGCCGGCCTTTCACCGCTCCTGCGATGGGGAAGCGCGGCCAACGGCGCCCCGGTCAGGCGGCCATGTCGCGGTAAAGATGCCCGGCTGGATCGGTCTCGGTCGGGCCGAGGGCCGGATTGTAGCGATAGAGCGTCGAGCAGTAGGGGCAGACCTTTTCGTTGTCGTCGCCCATGTCGAGATAGATGTGCGGGTGGTCGAACGGCGCCGTGGCGCCGATGCACATGAACTCCTTGACGCCGATGGCGATGGCCGGGACGCCGGAGTTATTGTGAAAATGCGGGACGACGTGGCCGGCCATGCAATCTGTCCTCGGGGTTTACTGCGGGGACAATAGCGGCGGGCGCGGCGGAGTGGTAGGGCCGTTGGCCGAGTGTTGACCCCCTCCGGGCCTCCCCCTTTCAGGGGGAATATGTGCGATTGCAAACCTAGAGGACGGCACCGGGCGGCGGCTCGATATTCGGCCAGCGTTCCCGGATCGAGGCGCACGCGGCTTCTATGTTGTTGAAGCGCCGCACGGAATCCGTTGGTGCAGGATGGGCAATCCCTGAGTAGGCATCCACGGCGAGACGTAGGGCAAGTTCAACCTCCACCTTGTCGTGAGGAGGCAGAAGCGACCGCAAGTATCCGACTAAGAAGGCGGCTTGCCATAGCGCAACGGCCTCAGAGAGGGCTTTTCCTTTCGCATAGCGAAGGATGCCCGCGCCGGTCCGAACCTTGTTTGTTTTTGTCAGCCGCCGCAAACGAAAGGCCAACTCGGTATTGACCTTGACGCCGTGCAACAGGAGGGCGGGTGATTGGCCGGGGGCGAGCCGTTCGCCTTCCGGAAGCGTAAATGTAGGTGCGACCTTCGCGAACCTGTCGATGTAGTCAGCGTTATGGTCGAATAGGTCGCGGTCGAAATCGCCGTCCGCCATCCGGTTCCGTAGTTCTTGGGCCGCTGCCTTCAGGGGTGCCACTACCCCGCCGCCGGTCCTAATGTACTTGCCGACCGCCAACTTGGCTTCGTCATGTTGAATTACGCGGGCGCGTGGCTGGTACTTGCAGCCTCGGACGATAGTCCTCCTGGCTTGTTCAGACGCCGCCATGTAGTCCGCCAGTGACCGGGCGGAAATCTGAGGTTCCTTTACCTCGCGGTGAGTTTTGTCGGGCACGATTCTTCTCCGAGAGGGACCATGGACCAGCACTACTATAGCGTGAAGATAGACGAGGAACGCACTCTCTGTTTGGCGCCGCTTACAGAGCGTCGGCTGGACATGGCCGGCCAAGATATTGCCGATGTCAGCGGCTACTTTCTCTACGAACAACACGGTGTCGGTGACTGCGCCCGTATTGAAATCCTTGCGCAGCTTTTCACCGACGAGGCAGCGCAGCGGCTGCGTCAGGTCTTTTCGATGGCCTAGGCCGTTCCTAGGGTTTTGACGTGCGCTCTTTCCGCACTTCGCATCTCCTTTCTGTTGCCGGGATTGCCTGTTCTGATCAGAGGGCGGCGGTGAGATTGGCAACTTCCGTCTTGTAGCGGTCGACCGACGGATTCACTTCGAGTCGCTGACCTTCGACGACGTACTTCTTTCCGCTTTGCAGCTTGGCCAGCGGAATGCGCTGATTGCCGCTGATGCGACCGCTCGAATGAAAATCATCCAGCAAGTAAAAGCACCGGCTAACGTCATTGTCCGAGAAAACATGCGCGAACTCTTGGGCGACCTTTAGGGCCTGCTCAACGAAGAAGCGCGTCGAACTGTCCGGTGCGTTGGGCTTCTGACGGTTCCAGCCGCAATGGGTCATGACCACGGCATGGACCTTCGGGGTGTGCTTCAGGCCAGCCTGAGCGTTGAACTTCTGGAAGTCCATCATCGGGTCGGTCAGCATCCGCAATGTGAGGCGCAGGGCTTCAATTGAGTGCTGATCCACGCGGACTGGGATGATCAGCGCATCGGCGGCCACCCAAGCTAGATGGGTGGCACCGCCAAAGAACGGGCTGGTGTCGATCAGAACTTTCTCCGGTTTGGCTATGGCAGCCGCGCGATCGATAATTCTGGTCAACGAAGTCAAGATTCTCCGGCTGGCGTCTTTCGTATGGGTTCCGCCCGCAATTTGCGCGAACTGTGCGAGTTGGCTGTAGAGAAAGGATGGGAACACAAACAACTCGGTGGACCCAGGGATCATGTACGTCGGCCTGTTACCCGCAAACGGCAGGCACGACCCCTTTACGTTGATCGTCGAGTCATCAACATCAAAGGTGCCCGCGCCTGTGATCTCGACCACCAGCGCGTCGTAAAGCGTCTGCTTGTAGTCATGCAGAACGTCGCCAAACATGTTTTGGGAGAAGTTGCGCTGCGAGCAGGTGTCCATCAGCAACGTCCGGAACGTTCGGGACACCTCGTAGGCCAAGTTAAAGGCTAGAGTACTTTTGCCGATGCCGCCGCGAAAGTTTGAAACTGCGTAAGTGCGGAACCGCTCATCGCGCAAGGGCACTACCTCGCCCTTCAAGACGCGTTCCGACCGCTCCAGAACGTCCTCGATTCCATTGCTAAACATTGAAAGAGTGCTCATTTTCCGCCTTTTTGCTGCTTGACCGACACTATGGGTATCGATATACCTGATCGACAGAGTGTCGGTCAAGCCTATCGAGCGACAGTCTGTCGATGGAACCCAAGGGGCGGCGAAAATGAGCGTTCTGAACAGGCCGTATTTTCTGGGAGAGAAGGCGGCTCACAGCTTCCTCGAAAGCATCCTCTGGCCGGACGGTGCAGAGTGCCCGCATTGCGGCGTCGTCGGTGCGGCGTACAAAATCGAGGCGAACCCCGCGAAGCGCATTCGTTACGGGCTATGGAAATGCCGCGAGTGCCGAAAGCAATTCACGGTGAAAGTCGGCACGGTTTTCGAGCATGCGCGCCTTCCTTTGCATAAGGCACTACAGGCGGCTTATCTTCTGTGCTCGTCGAAGAAGGGGATCAGCGCCAATCAGCTTTCGCGCGCTTTAGAAATTAGCCTCAAGGCCGCGTGGTTCCTCTCGCACCGTGTCCGCGAGGCAATGCGCGAACTTCACCCGACCGATCTGCTGGGCGGTGAAAGCAAGACCGTTGAGTTTGACGAGACGTTCATTGGCGGCAAGGAAAAGAACAAACACGCTTGGCAGCGCGACAAGAAGAACATTGGCGGTCGCGGGAAGGAAGCTGTGTTTTCGCTGGTCGAACGGAACGGTAAGGTGCGCTCGCATCACGTTCCGAGCGTCACCGGTCAGACGCTACGCCCGATCCTTGAGGCACAGATTGCAGCGGACACGCGCACAATGAGCGATGATGGTGGCGCGCGCATCGGACACGGACGCCCCAATCATCAGTCGGTCAATCATGGCATCGGTGAATATGTGCGCGGTGACGCGCACACGAACACCATTGAAGGATACTTCTCGATCATGAAACGCGGCGTTATCGGGGTGTACCACCACGTCAGCCCGCAGCACCTAAAGCGCTACCTCGCGGAGTGAGCTGCTGCCGGTTCGGTTGACACTGGCTTAAGCTAATCGCATCTGCTCCTCGAACTCCAGCGGGCTGAGGTATCCGATTGTCGAGTGCCGGC
>Ga0208849_1000357_pt1 | contig 43841 bp, 28 predicted proteins | sample NGESurdeep072012_10_FD_184470 | JGI IMG/M metagenome (GOLD analysis project Ga0208849, IMG submission 184470) | Arctic peat soil microbial communities from Barrow, Alaska - NGEE Surface sample 53-3 deep-072012 (SPAdes) | ecosystem: Environmental > Terrestrial > Soil > Wetlands > Peat ... | reverse complement strand
AATCGGCTTCGACAGGTGCGGCTCCCGCAGCAAATTGCCCTATCAAGCGACACACAAGGCCATGCCGAATTCCGGCCCATTGCACCACGGGCTGTTAGGCATATGGCAGGTGACGCAATTACTGGCCGCCACCTTGCAGACGGTCTTGGCAGTGTGCGCCCGCTTCGACTCCGTAGTGACGCCGTGGCACGCCATGCACTTGGAATCATATGCGCTCGGTTCGCGAACAAGCGGCTGATGCGGGTCGTGACAGGCCACGCAGGTAATCCGAGCATCGCCTGATGTTCCCCAGCAGCGGCTTTGCTCAAGGCCGTACGGTTCGAATCGTATTTCCGCAAGACCAATCTGGCGATTCGTTTCGACCACATCCGCCCATGTGCTGTGACACGCCCCGCAAAAGTCGACAGAATCAGAAGGGGAAAGATCAGCGGGATTCATGATCGCCGTCGCTTGTTCCAGGTCGTGCCCGGTCATAGACGCAACGTGCGCGGCCCCCGGTCCATGGCACGCTTCACAGGTAACTCCCGGAGTAGCTTTCTCCGATTCAAAAACCTTTGAAGTGACAGCCGCGGTTGTATGACAGCTAAAGCAGCGCTCTGCTTCATCGATGCCCATCTTCCGGCCCAGCGCACTTTCCACGTCCTCGGGCACTTCGGGGGACTGTCCAGGGGTAATGTTTAGCGAATTGATCTTCGTAAAGAAACTTAAACGGCTCTCAAAGTAGGCACCGTCTTTCTCGAGGACATACGTCTGCCCCTTTTTGAAGCCCATGGCCCAAATCGGGGGCGATGAAACTGCACTGGCTCCGTCATTCACGGTAAAGTCTACCCCTTTGGGCGAAGTTGTGACAGAGGTGCTGAAGCCGCCCTCCTTAAATTGGAGCAGCCCATGATTTGTCAGGATTTCAGACTGGGCGGCGCGGATGCCGGCATGGTACATCGGTGTCGACTCCTGGAGTGCCGCTAGCCTGCTGTGGCACTTGGCGCAAGTCGCGTCTCCGGAATACTGGCTGCGCGGCGGTTCTCCTTTCGTCGGCCACCAGCCTGGCTCTTCCAGCCTGTCCACGGTTGTCAGGCTGATGTCATTCGCGGGTGGCCCCTGCGCACGAGCCACGCAAAACGCCATTCCAGCCAATGCTAATGCGGTTCTCGGCAACCTGCTGCTCAAGCTGCTTCCCTTCAACTCCAATTCGCCGGATTCTACCAATGCAATCTGGAGGGCCACGATCCAATGGCACGCTAGAACCGCGTTCTTTTGCCGGTCGTCGATCCCGACCATCTAGCCGCTCATGGCCGGCCTGCCATCCGCCGTCGGCTCACGCCGGATTAGGGCTCTGTTTGAACTATATACGTTTACAATAACGATACCTTTATCGTATACTCTCCGTTGCAAAGAGCTGGATAAGGCAATTCGATCTCGAACCGACCCGGAGTCCGGTTTGCGAACTGTCCGCAGATTGCCTGTATTTGCCTGAACCGCGGGAGTGGTGGCCAAGAGGAGCAAGGAATGCAACAGCAAGGCGGTCTTGGAATCCCGACGGGCGAATCTGTTGATCCAGCTCTGGTGCCTCGAAGAACTCTTTATACCGGGGCGACCATGCCGGCCATCGGCTTGGGCACGTTTGGCTCCGACCACGTCACCGCGGCCGAGATCGCCGAGGTTGTGAAGGGTGCTGCCGCGGCCGGTTACCGGCACTTCGATTGCGCGTCGGTCTACGCCAACGAGGCCGAAATCGGCGCTGCTTTTGAGGAGATACTTCTCAGTGGAATCAAGCGAGAAGACCTCTGGATTACCTCGAAACTCTGGAACGACAAGCATGGCGAGGACGATGTGATCGCATCCTGCCGCAAATCGATTGCCGATCTGCGCCTCGAATCCCTGGATCTTTACCTGGTACATTGGCCGTTCCCTAATTTCCATCCCCCAGGTTGCGATGTGTCCGCGCGCAGCCCGGATGCCATGCCCTATATCCACGAGAACTACATGAAGACCTGGCGCAAGATGGAAGAGCTGGTGGACATGGGCCTGGTGCGGCACATCGGCGCCTCGAACATGACCATCCCCAAGCTGAAGCTGCTTCTTCGCGATGCCCGCATTAAGCCGGCGGTGAATGAAATGGAGTTGCATCCACACTTCCAGCAGCCGAAGTTGTTCAAATTCGTGGTCGAGAACGGCATGAAGCCCATCGGATACTGCCCCATTGGCTCGCCGGGGAGGCCGGAGCGCGACCGCACCCCCGATGACACCACGCCCACGGAAGATCCCGTCATCGTACGCATCGCCGAACGCCATGGCATTTCGCCCGCAGTGGTGTGCATCAAGTGGGCCGTGCAGCGCGGGCAGACACCGATTCCTTTCTCCACCCATCATTACCGCGCTAATATCGAGGGCGTCGTTGGCGATCCGCTTACCGAAGAGGATATGCGCTCCATCGCGGCGATCAATCGCAACTGCCGCTTGATCAAAGGCCAGGTCTTTCTGTGGAAAGAGGGCCAGACCTGGGAAGATCTTTGGGACGTAAACGGAGAGATTACGCCACCGTAAATTGCATGAGGCTTTTCCAGCACCGCCTAACATCGATCAGGAGCAATCCAAATGGAAGCCACGATGATCGCAGCGTTCTTACCGGGGGACTCGACCGTTGAGATGCGCACGGTGCCGGTGCCGGAGGCGGCCCACGGGGAAGTTCTGGTGCGCGTAAAGGCGTCGACGATCTGTGGCTCCGACATTCGCTGTATCTATCACGAGCATTTAGGCAAAGGCCCTGAAGGCTACCAGAACGTGATTGCGGGGCATGAGCCTGCGGGCCAGATCGTCGCCACGGGCCCGGGCTGCCGCCGCTTCAAAGCCGGCGATCGCGTGATCGTCTATCACATCTCGGGATGCGGCGTGTGCAACGACTGCCGGCGCGGCTACATGATCTCATGCACAAGTGAAAAGTATCGCCGCGCTTACGGCTGGCAACGCGACGGCGGCATGGCGGAGTACATGGTGGCCGAGGAGAAGGACCTAATCGCCCTGCCGGATGAGCTATCTTATGCCGACGGAGCACAGGTTGCTTGCGGATTCGGGACTGTGTACGAGGGCCTGGAAAAGATAGGCATCAACGGCAATCATGCGGTGCTCATTACCGGCCTGGGACCGGTGGGCCTGGCCGCCGGCGCGCTTTGCCGCGAACTCGGCGCGCAAAAGATCATCGGCATTGACGTGATGCCGGAGCGAATGAAGATCGCGCTTGATCTCGGCCTTTGCGACGCGGTTCTCAGCTCTGGACCGGATAACGTAGCCGAAGTCAGGCGCCTCACCGGAGGCATGGGCGTGGAGCGCGCCGTCGACTGCTCGGCGAACGACGCCGCGCGGGCCACGGCGATTCGCGCCACGCGCAAATGGGGCAGGATTGTCTTTCTCGGCGAAGGCGGGCGCGTCGAGATTAATCCTTCGCCCGATCTCATTCACGACCAAAAGGCGCTTTACGGCTCATGGGTCACATCCACTTGGCTGATGGAAGAGCTCGTGGAGCGGCTGGTGCGATGGAATCTGCATCCGGCCGACATTATCACCCACCGGTTTCCGCTGGAACGCGCCTGCGAGGCCTATCAGCTGATGGCTTCAGGGAAATGCGGCAAGGTGGCGGTGTGTGCCGACGAAGAATTGAAATGAACCGCGATCGAGGGTAGAAACCGTGACTGTCGCGCCAATGATGACGAGATCTGACTGGAAACGCCAACTAAAGACTTTGTTGCCGCTCTTCGGCCACCGCAACTGGATTGTGGTTGCGGACTCCGCTTATCCGGCGCAGTCCAGGCCCGGCATCGACACCATCGTCTCCGGCGCGAGCCATCTCGAGGTCGCACGCGACGTTCTCAGTGCCATCGCGGCCTGCAAGCATGTTCGCGCCAACGTTTATCTCGATCTGGAATTGCAATTCGTTGCCGAGGCCGATGCGCCGGGCGTGTCGCGCTACCGCACTCAACTCGCAGAGTTGCTCAAGTTCGCAAAGACCATCACTCTGCCCCACGAGCAGATCATCGCCAAGCTCGACCAGACCGCTCAAACTTTCTGCGTCTTCATTATCAAGACCGAACTCATGATTCCTTACACTTCAACCTTTTTCGAACTCGACTGCGGCTATTGGAGTGCCGAAGCGGAACGACGACTACGGCAAGCGATGGCTGCTTCGGCCGCAAAGTAGAAACGGCAGTTGTGGCTGGTATCGCGCGAAAATCAATTTGATTCCTCGAACTAACCCAAGAAAGGAACGTCTCCACATGAAAGTGAATCGCAGGGAAATGCTCCAATGGATGGGCGGCGCATATTCCGCCCTGGCTCTGTCGAAGTTTGCGGCTTCCCAACGAGCAGCGCAGAGCGGTCCATTCCTGCCAACCAGGGAATCTCTGCAAGCCTACAGGATTCCGGACTGGTTTCGCGATGCCAAGTTCGGAATCTGGGCGCACTGGGGACCACAGTCCGCGATTGAAGATGGCGACTGGTATGCGCGCAACATGTATGTCCAGGGTCAGCCGCAATACCTTTACCACTGCGAGACGTATGGTCATCCTTCCAAGGTCGGTTACAAGGACCTTGTGAATATCTGGAAAGCGGAAAAGTGGGACCCGGATCATCTAATGAGCCTCTATAAGAAAGCCGGCGCAAAATACTTTTTCAGTATGGGGGTGCATCACGACAACTTCGACCTATGGAACTCGAAGTACACGCGCTGGAACGCGGTAAACATGGGGCCAAAAAAGGACGTGGTTGGCCTATGGCAAAAAGCCGCGCGGAATCACGGCCTGCGTTTTGGCGTCAGCGAGCACCTGTGGATCAGCTACAAATGGTTTGCCGTGAGCCATGGCGCCGACAAGACCGGGCCGTTGGCCGGCGTTTCCTACGATGGTGTCGATCCTCGTTACGCTGACCTGTATCACGATGCCGGCTGCGTGCCGTTTATCGACAAGCTGGACTGGAATGACGGCGGCATTCCCGATTCGTGGCGGCAGGAATATCTCAATCGCATGACCGATCTCATCGACAAGTATCACCCCGACATTCTCTACACCGATGGCCATCTTCCCTTCGAGGAATACGGTCTCAAGATGGTGTCGCACCTTTACAACGAAAGCGCCCGGTTGAATGGAGGCACAGTCGAAGCGATTTACACGAGCAAAGAGGCTTCGGATTGCGCCGTGGGAACCTGCGCGCTCGACCACGAGCGCGGCGTGGCGGATGGCATCGCGGAGAATCCCTGGCAGACCGATACATGCATTGGACAATGGCACTATAAGCGAGGCCAGAAATACAAGACCGCGAAAAAGGTCATCGATCTGCTCACCGACATCGTGAGCAAGAATGGCAACCTGCTGCTGAATTTTCCGCTGCCCAACTCAGGCCAACTGGACTTCGAGGAGATGGAGGTGCTGGAAGGCATTACCGGGTGGATGCAAATCAACAGCGAAGGCATCTACGCAACGCGCCCCTGGAAGATCTACGGCGAAGGTCCCTCTACGCAAGTGAAAATCGTTACCGGGAATTTCAACGAAGACAAGCAGAGCGACTTCAGCGCCGAGGATGTGCGCTTCACAACGAAGGGCAGCACGCTTTACGCATTCGTCATGGGCTGGCCTGAGAAGGAGGCCGTGGTAAAGGCTCTTGGCCTTGCCAGCCCGCAGCAGCCGGGCAAGATCCTCAATGTGCAACTACTCGGTCAAAAGGGCAATCTGAACTGGAGGCAGGACAATGCCGCATTGAAGGTCCAAATGCCCGCCGAAAAAATCTCTGACATTGGCATCACTCTAAAAGTTGATTTGGCATAGAGGGAGTATCGGTTCCAGCCTCCGTCTTCGCTCGCGTGGGCGCACAGCCGGCTTTTTCGCGGCTGGTTTCACTTTCGCGGTCGCTGTGGCGGATTCTACCGCGAGCGTGGAAGAAATCTAATCGTGCTTTCTGTGGCCATGGCGTCTCGTTACATCTCTCGTTTCAGGAGGAAAAATTCACCTTGAGCATTTCCGACGAACAGATCGAACAAGGAAACTCACGCTCGCTGAACAACAACGAAGACATTGAAGCCCGGTTAATTCCGGCGGGGCGGCTGTTGCCGTTCCTCGTGGTCACGGTTCTGTTCTTTCTGTGGGCGATTCCGAACAACCTGAACGACATTCTGATCCGGCAATTTATGAAGTCGTTCAATATCAACCGGTCGAGCGCGGCGGGAGTGCAGATATGGTTTTACCTGGGCTATTTTCTAATGGCCATTCCGGCCGGGCAGTTGATGCGACGGTTCGGCTACAAGATGGGCATTGTGACCGGGCTATGCCTCTTGGGTAGCGGGTGCCTGTTGTTTTATCCGGCGGCGCAGGCAGGACTTTATTGGTTCTTTCTTGTGGCGCAATTTGTGATTGCAAGCGGATTGTCGTTTCTTGAGACGGGGTCGAATTCGTTCATCGCGCAACTCGGGCCGGCAGGGTCGAGCGAGCGGCGGCTGAATCTGTCGCAGGCATTCAATCCACTGGGGTCGATCAGCGCCGGCTTGATTGGGACGGTGTTTATCTTCTCCGGCGTGAAGCTGAGCGATGCGCAGGTGGTAGCCATGCAGGTGGCTGGAACCTACCAGGCGTATCTACATTCCGAGACGCTGCGCGTGGTGACGCCATATATTGTGCTGGGCTGCCTCGCATTTTTCTGGGCGGTACTGATCCTGTTGACCAGGTTTCCTGATTTTGGGAGGGAGAATGTTTCGGATAGCGCGGCCACAAGCGGTATGCATGTACGGCTCTGGCAGCCGCACTTTGTCTTTGCGGTTTTGGCGCAGTTTCTTTACGTGGGCGCGCAAGTAGGCACTTGGAGCTATTTCATTCCCTATGTGGAATCGGCCACGGGCCTGGGCGACAAGGCGGCGGGCTACATGCTCACAGGCACTTTGGCGGCGTTTGCAGTGGGCCGATTCAGCTCGGCGTGGCTCATGAGGCACTTCCACGCGCGGCTGATGCTGGTGGTCTATTCCGTGATCAATGTCGCCTTGTGCCTGGTTGCCGTGATCCATCCCAGCCGGATCGGTGTGGGTTGCCTGCTCATGACGAGCCTGTTCATGTCGATCATGTTCCCGACCATCTTTGCGCTTGGGTTGAAGGGCATGGGCGAGAAAACCAAGACCGCCGGATCGTTCCTGGTGATGGCGATTTTGGGCGGCGCGGCGCTGACGAAGTTGATGGGCATGCTTCCGCTGCAGTCTGCCTACCTTGTTCCGGTGGCCTGTTATATCGGTGTTGCTCTGTATGGATGGCTGTTCGCCGAGGCGAAGGTAGGCGAGGCGTTGGGATAAGGTGTGGCAAGTCAGCAAACCAGCAAGTCAGCAAGCAAGCGAGTTAGCGATGTGCATAAACAACTTCGAACGGAGGTCGACTCTGGTCGGACCTATCGCCGGTTCTTCTATCAACTGAGGAACGCCCATGCGCCTTGTGGCTTCGAATCGTTACAATCTGCTTTTTGCTTTTCCTGGGTGTCTGATCGTGTGAATTAGTTTCTGTTGTAGTCGAACTTCTGACGTGCCTTGGTGCGCGTAAGCTTCCAATTGACAGTGGCATGGTCGCGGTTCATTTTCCGGTTCCATGCTCTTGCTTGTCGCTGGAGTTGTCCGAGAGACGGGATTCTTCCCTGACCCAGGCATTGACGGGAGAACAGACCCACATGCGATTGAAACAACCCGGGGAATGATTAAGGCCAGGAGAGAATCTCCCAGACCCGGTCTCATAAACGATCTTTATCAACTTGCAGGAATTTTGGGACCGGCCTTGTTGTTGGTTCCCATGCTTGCGCACTATGCTGCAGAGGTATTTATGAGACCGGTTGCAGCCTTTTTGTTTTGACTGGGTGACGCGAAGTTACAAAGCGCGGTCGGTGCCTTGAGCGCGCGGCGCGAACAGGGATGCGGTTGATGAAGCGCGGAGGCCAGGGAAAAACGCTGAGCGAATTTCGCGATGATTGCGATAGAATCCGGGTCAGCAGGATTCCCCCTGAAAATCCTGAACCAAATGAGTATCAGGTGAGTATTGCCATGACGGAGCAAAGACGGGTCCGCATTTGTGCACTGACGGGAGCGCTGGCTCTGATGGCGTTTGTGTCGGCGGGAGCGCGCGCGCAGGAGCAGCCATCGACGACGCAGAAGCCGGTGACGCTGAAGGGCGGCGTTACTTACGAGGACCAGTCATCAGAGAGCTGCGAGAAGCAAAACGAAAACAATCCGTACACGGGCATGGACCCGCTGACCTGTTACGGCGTGATGGCACCGACGGATTCGCGCGGTCAATGCAGCCTGGGCGGTATGAAGGTTTGGAAGCACCTGGGAAATACTTGCTACTACTGCCAGGAGATCAATCCGCCGATCGACGGAATCATCGTTCCGATGGACCAGGTGGGGGCCGCGGACAACCAGGGGTTCCGGTGCGGCGAGGATCAGGCCGACGCGTGCATGGCGATCTGCAGCGGGGGCGACACCTACACCCCGCCGCTGGGGACGAAGATCGAAGGCGGAGGTCCGGGATTGCCGCCGACACCGGCGCCGAAGCAGGGTGGTCCGCCGCCGAATTACGCGCCGCGACCGGGACCGCCGCGGGTGGCGGGCGCCAGTAATCCTTGCCTGCCGTTTGGGCCGGGGGGATACGACTACTGCGCGAATCCCGCGGGCACGCAGCCGGCAGGATGCCAGTGCAGCAAGCAAACGCCAAGTGAGGCGCAGAAGCAACCCGCACCTGCGCAAAGTGCGGCTGCCGCAAACCAGAAGTTGCTGGCGGATGCACAGACGATTTTGCTGAACGCGGGAAAAATTTCGAAAGAGATGACGGATGCTATGGACGTGACGAAGCATAACAACGTCGGTGTCGGCATCGCGGTGGGTGCATATTTTGGCGCGGCGGGAAAGCTGATGGGAGTTGTGGCGCAGGAATACAAACTGCTAGCGGCGGCGAATGCGATTGCCGCCGCGCAGAAGGCGCCGATTGTGCAGATTGCGGATGAGGCTGCGGCGCAATCGGGAACGCTGGTGCGTCAAGCCGAACAAACCATCGCACAGGCGGTGAAGACGGGCGCGACAGCGACAGGTACGGCGGGAGGACAGCCGTTGGGGTCTGGTGCGCCGTTGGGATCCGGGGCCCCATCCGGGATTGCCGGAGGAACGAACTACCAGACGGGGATGGTGTTGAAGGGCGTGGCGGGCGCGCCGAGCCAGGGCGAGCTGCCCATTTGCGGAGTACTGAGTTGCGCTCGAGTGGCGCAGATTCTCCAAAAAAACGTTCCATCGTTGCGGGTGCTTTCGACGGGGATTGGGCCCGAGGGGCTGACTCCGCAACAGATTGCGGCAGCTTTGCAGAGAGTGGGAGTGAACGGGCAGGTGGGATCGGGAATGACGAACATGATGAACCAGGTTCGCGCGGGGAAGCCGGTGATCGCTGGGATTTACACGACCGGTTCGACTGCATCACCGCTGCACGCGGTGGTGATCGAGGGGCTGGAAACACAGGGAGGCGTGGCGGGCGTGAATATCTATGATCCGGCGGGGTGGTATTACTGGCAGCCGATCAAAGCGCTTCAGACATATTTCACGGGCGATTTCATAAATCCGCTTTAGCAAGCGCGCGCGGGGGGATGATTAGGCAGCCGGTGCTGGGGTAATTTGGGCGCGTGGTTGGATTTGCGGAGACTGCGAGAAGTGATGGCGGGGGCGGCTCCGGGCAATATCCCAAATACGAGAGCGGTCCGGATTACTCGCCGGGAATGGGTTGTCATTCTCCTGCTGGTTCTCTCGGTGGTGATCAACTACGTTGACCGCAGCAACCTGGGGCTGGCGATGCCGCTGCTGGAGCGGCAGTTTTCGTTTTCGGCTTATCGCGCCGGCGAGTTGTTGTCGGCATTCTTCTGGACCTACGCACTGGTGCAGCTGTTTGGGATTGCAGGCGAGCTAACAGATCGGTTCCAAGTGGGCTGGGTGCTGATGCTTGGGTACCTGGTGTGGTCGACGGCCACAGCGTTTACAGGAATGACAACGAGCTATGCGGCGCTGTTCGCGCTGCAGCTTGTGCTGGGACTGGGCGAGTCTGTCGCGTATCCATGCTATTCGCGCATCTTTGCCGCTATGCCGCAGGAGCATCGCGGGCGGGCGAATGCATTGATTGACGCGGGGACGAAACTTGGGCCAGCGGGCGGCGCGTTTGTGGGCGGACTGGTGCTGGTGCACTGGGGCTGGCGGTGGCTGTTCGCGATCTTCGGAGTGGGCGCGCTGGTCTGGATAGTGCCGTGGTACTTCGAGATGCCTCGTGGAGGGCAGAGAGTGAAGACGGTGCGCACCGGACGAATTGGTGCGTCGCCGGATTCGGCAGGTTCCATTGCGAAGATGTTGAGGTTACGATGCGCGTGGGGAACGATTCTGGGGCATTTCAGCGGGAATTATTTTTACTATTTTTTGCTGGCGTGGCTGCCGACGTATCTGGTGCAGGAGGAGAAGCTTTCGATTGGAAGCATGTCGAGGCTGACGGCGGCGATTTTTTTGCTGATCGCCTGCACAACGCTTTTGTCGGGCTGGGTCTCCGACAGGTTGATCGCGCGCGGCGCGTCGGCGACGTCGGTGCGGCTCAAGCTTGTGGTGGGCGGACAGGTGATGGCGTCGAGCCTGCTGGCGCTTGCTCTGGTTCACGGACATCCACTGGTTTCGCTGGGGATTTTGGCGATTGCGTGCGTGGGGCACGGAGGATACGCGTCGAATCATTGGGCGATTGCGCAAACTCTGGCGGGTCCGGCGATGGCGGGGCGATGGTCAAGCCTGCAGAATGGCATCGCGAATTTTGCGGGCATTGCCGCGCCGTGGCTGGCGGGGCTGATCGTGCAGACGCGAGGGAGCGCACGGCTGGCGTTTGTGGTCGCCGGCGGAGTGGCGTTGGTTGGGGCGTTGTCGTTCGCATTGCTGGTGCGGCACGTTGAGCCGGTGAATTGGGAAGCGGTGTAACGGCGCCGGCGATGGGAGAATTTTGTTTTCTTACCGAATCGTCGCGCGTGCTTCGAGCTTGCGGAGGGATTTGAGCATTTCGGCGAGATTGGATTTGCCGATCTCGCGCTCGAATTCGTTTTGCATTCGGTCGAGGGCTGAGATGACGCGCATGGCACAGCGCTTGCCTTGCGGCTTAAGCGTGAGCAAATAAGCGCGCGCGTCCCCAGGGTCGATTTTGCGCTGCAGAAGGCCTTTGGCTTCGAGCGACGAGACGCAATGGCTGAGATTGCCGCGCGTGGTCGAGAAGGTCTCGGCGAGTTGAGAGGGCTTGACCTGGCGCGGCGCCTCAAAGAAGAGAGCCGCAAGGACAAGAGCTTCAAGAAAGCCGAGATCGTCGGCCGCGAGAACGCGCGCGGCGAGCGACTCGAAGCGGCGTGCTGCACGGTTGACGGCGAACATGGGGCTCTCTCGGAGAAAGGCGTCGATGCGCATAATAGAGCGGCTTTAGCAGAGCTAGCGGAGTTAGTTTAACAGCTCAACTATTCGAAACGATACAAAATTGTAATTGCGCCGCGCCGCATTCGGCGGCGATTCTCTAACAGGGCAATTCAATGAGTCGAGTGCAATCGAGAAAGTTCATCGGGGTAGTGGGACTCCTGGTGCTGGGAGTAGCACTGCGAGCTGCCGCGGCGCAGGACGGGTCGACGGCGAATGCGCAGAATGCCGCCGCGCAAAATGCGCCCGCTCGAAATGCGGCAGCGGCGACAGCGCCGGTAAAAGGCAATTCGGAGATCATGGTTGTGCTGGGGACGGCAACGCCAGTACCGCTAGCCGAGTCGCAACGGTCGGTGGAGATTTTGCCGGGGAAGGGGGAATCGCTGGCGGCAGAGTCGCCGCAGGATTTTTTGCGCCAGGATTCGTCGGTATTTCTTGAGGAGCGTGGCGGGGGCGGAGGACAGGCTGACTTGGTGCTGCGCGGCGGCAGCTTTGAGCAGACGCTGGTGCTGGTGAACGGATTCCGTATCAACGACGCGCAAAGCTCGCATCACAATCTGGATTTGCCGGTTCCGCTGGAGGCGATGGAGTCGATCCAGGTGCTAGAGGGCGCGGGATCGACTTTGCACGGAGTGGATGCGCTGAGCGGGGTGGTGGATTTCTTAACGGCGGCGCCGGATCACGATTCGATGTTTTTGCGCGGCGGCGAGGGCAGCTTTGAGTCGAACGAGGAGACGCTGCTGACGGGGGCGACGCGCGGGCGGTGGAGCGGGCGCGTAACCGCGGAGCGCGATTTTTCTACGGGATTCATGGCGGATCGCGACTATCGCAATGAGGATTCGTCGGCGGAGAGCTGGGTGGGAACGCGACTGGGAGTGACGGACTTGCTTTTTGCCATTAGTGACAGCTCATTTGGGGCGAACCAGTTTTATGGGCCCTTCGATTCGTGGGAGCGGACGAAGGGCTGGTTTGGCGGGGCGCGGCAGGAGTTGGGAAGCCAGACTGAGGCGGCGTTTGCGTACAGGCGGCACACGGATGATTTCGTGCTGCTGCGAGACGATCCGGCGGCGTATGCGAACAACCATATTGATGGATCGTGGCAGGGATCGCTGCGGCGGACGGAAAATCTGCCGGGGGGAACGCTGCTGCTGATGGGGCTGGAAGAGGATGGGGACAGCATTCGCAGCTACAACAACTCCGGCGGCGTACGCACATTCGCGCTTGGGCTTCATGCGCGGAACCGCGGCGCGGGCTACGTGGATGTGGACCTGCGGCCAGCGAAGAGCCGCTGGAGTTTGTCGGCCGGAGCGCGGGAGGAGATTTTTTCAGGTGGCGCGCGGACGGTGTTTTCTCCAGAGCTGGCGGGAAGTTTTCGCGTGGCGAGCAGTTTGAAGTTGCGCGCGACGGGGGGGTATGGATTCAGGATTCCGACTTATACGGACCTTTATTACTCGGATCCGTCGACGCAGGGAAATGCGAATTTGAAGGCCGAGTCTGCGTGGACAGGGGATGGAGGCGTGGATTGGGCGCCCTCGACGAAGGTGATGCTGTCGGCGACAGGATTCTATTCGCAGCAGCACGAGACCATCGATTATGTGAGGAGCGCGACGGCGAGCGCCTACCTTCCCGCAGGGTGCCCGACGAACCTTTGGTGCGCGGACAACTTGAATGGGCTGCACTTTGTTGGAGTCGAATCGTCGCTGACCTGGATTCCGAAGAAATCGCAGACGGTGCGGATCGAGTGGACGGCTTTGCATGGGGCGCAGACTGCGCTGCATGGACTTGAGTCGGAGTACGTGTTTAATTATCCGGTCGAAAACATTCATGCCTCGTGGAGCTGGGCGATGGGACACGATATCGTGCTGACAAATGCGGTGGAGCTTGCCGAGCGATACCAACAGACCGTGTACCCGGTGTGGAACGCTACGCTAACGCGCGATGCGTGGAAGTTGCGGCCGTACTTGAGGCTGACAAATGCGAGCAACACCGGCTACCAGGAGATTACCGGCGTGAACATGCCGCCAAGGACGATTATGGGTGGAGTGGCCGTGCAGGTGGGACGGTGAAGGGGCAGGGAACAGGGAGTAGGGAGTAGGGAATAGGGAATAGGGAATAGAAATGAGAGATGGTGGCTGGGCTCGACGGCGTCAGGCCAGGTGCTTCTTGAGGAAATCGAGGGAGCGCTGGCGGGCTTCCTTGGCGGCGGCGGCGTTATAGCTTGGGCGAGGATCGCAGTTGAAGGCGTGACCGGCGTCGTACCAGAAGATTTCGACTTCAGGGTGTGCGGAGTGGACCTTTTCTACGTCTGCGGCGGGAATGTGCCTGTCCTGGCTGCCGAAGTGAAGCATGACGGGGCAGGTAGGATTTTCAGCGGCGTAGTTGGCGATGCGGCCCCCGTAGTAGCCGACGGCCGCGGCGGGATGAAAGCGCGTGGCGGAGAGCCAGGCCATGGTGCCGCCGAGGCAATAGCCAATGACACCGACCTTCTTGTGCGTTGCGGCTGCGGCATAGTCGACAGCAGCGGCAATGTCGAGGACCGCTTTATCGATATCGAATTTCGGGATAAAGCTCATCGCGGTCCGCATGCCCGCGGGATCGTAGCCGAGCTCGATGCCGGGCCGAATTCGGTCGAAGAGCGCGGGGGCGACAGCGAGGAGTCCGTCGCGTGCCCAGCCATCGGCGACGGAGCGGATGTGGGCGTTGACGCCGAAGATTTCCTGAAGGACGACTAGGCCGGCGATTGGGTCGGACGCTGGATGGGCGACATAGGCGCTTAAGGTGTGGCCGTCTGCTGCGCGTAAGGGTACAGATTCACTCATCCTCAGAAGTCCTCCGTCGTTTCCAGTATCCACGGCGCAGAGGGTGGGAATCAAGGGACGGCAAGGAGAGGATGATCCCACCCTCTCGCGAAGAACGCGAAAGGATGGGGCAACAGGCCGTCGAGGTGGGCGACGAGATGCTCTAGTTGACGCGCGGCGGAAGCTGGAGGGGCTTGCGCGGACCGAGATCTTCGCGCACCAGCGTGAGGCCGAGAAGCAAGCGCTCGAAACTTGAGGAAAGACGCGCGAAGAGTGGCGCTTCCTGCTCGTACTCAAAGAGATTGAACTGGCTGACGATGAAGTAGCTCTGCTTGCCGACACGAATGAGCTCGTCAATACTCGGCCGGGGACTGGGACGCGAACTCGGATGGTAGCGGCGGTGACGGCGGCTGGAGCCGGTGGCCTCAGGGTACATGCCGGCGACGAAGAGAGAATAGTCGCCGATGTATTTGCGCAGCGCGCGCTCGGCATCAAATGAAGACGCGGAGCCGTGGACGGGGTCGGCGGCATGCTCCATCTCTTCAAGGTGCTCAACGGGGCGGCCTTCGGCATCGCGGATGCTGTAGAGCTTGTCGGACTGGGAGAAATCGCAGAGGATGCGCGCGACGTATGCGGTGACGTCGGGATCGTACAGGCCTAACTTACCTTCATAACTGTTGCGAACGATCTGCTGGAAGAAGGGTTCAAGCGGATGAGGCTGGGCCTGCATACACACCTCCCAAGCGGAGCCGGATTGCAAATCGACTCCGAAAACCAAAGCGGCTGTGCGCGAACAGCCGGGCTCGGCGCATGAGACCGCTGCTGTTCCCATTGATGCTGCGCGGGAAGGCGCCAGCGGCGGCTCGATTAACAAATTCTTAACACTGAGATTAGCGCAAGAGCTTCTCTTGGCAAGAGGGGTGATGAAGTTTGTTGGCAGAGGCGAGGGTTGAGTGCGAAGGGGGCGAATAGGGGCGGCACGGCTGTTATCTGCTTCCTACCCTTGGCCAAGTTTCCAAAATGCAGGTCCTTCGACTCCCATCGTCCGCCGTGGCGGACGATGGTCGCTCAGGATGACAACCAGGATGGGGAACCCAATTTCGTGGTGAATGAAGCGCGGCGCCTAGACGGTTGCCGGGGTGCGTTGCTCTAGCTCGGCGAGGCGCTTGGCGAGGAGGCCTTCGAGCTTGACCAGAGCGGCGGAGAAGCCTTCGATGCCTTCCTTGAGCTTGTCGGTGGCCATGGGGTCGGCGGCGTGCATACGGTCGAAGGTAGCTTTGTCGATGACGATTTTTTCGATTTGCATGGTCTTAGCTTTTTCGGGATCGAGCTTGCGCGGCAAGTCGCCCTGGGTGGATTCGAGCTCGGCGAGAAATTGTGGCGAAATGGTGAGCAAGTCGCAGCCGGCGAGTTCGGTGATTTCGCCGAGGTTCCGGAAACTGGCGCCCATGATGACGGTCTTGTAGCCGAATTTCTTGAAGTAGTTGTAGATGCGCGTGACCGATTGCACGCCGGGATCGTCTGCGCCTTGATAGTCATTGCCGGTGTCCTTTTTGTACCAGTCGAGGATGCGGCCGACAAAGGGCGAAATTAGGGTGACGCTTGCGTCAGAGGCGGCGATAGCTTGATGAATGCCGAAGAGCAACGTCATGTTGCAGTGGATGCCATCTTTCTCGAGGACTTCGGCGGCGCGAATGCCTTCCCAGGTGGATGCGAGTTTGATGAGCACACGATCGCGGCCGATGCCCGCGGCATCGTACTGCGCGATGATGCTGCGCGCCTGCTTGATAGAGGCTTCGGTGTCGTAGGAGAGGCGCGCGTCGACTTCAGTAGAAACACGGCCGGGGACGATGGCGAGGATCTTTCTGCCGAAGGCTATGGCCAGGCGCTGGAAGGCCAGGTTGGCGACGGCCTGGTCGGTTGCTCCTTCGCCCAACTCGTTGCGCGCATCCTTGAGAACGCCGTCCACGATGGGCTGGTACTGGGGCATTTGCGCAACGGTGGTTATCAGAGAGGGGTTGGTGGTTGCGTCCTGGGGATGGAATTTTTCCATGGCTTCCATGTCGCCGGTGTCGGCGACGACAACGGTGAACTTGCGCAGTTGTTCTAGAAGATTGGGCATGATTCCTCCTGAAGGGGAACGCGGGGCTTTGATCGCTTACTGCGGGGTGTTCTACAGCACCAGTGTACCTCTTTTTGATTAAGATGCGCGGAACGCGCGGCGGGTGCGCTCGAGATTCTGCCTGCTCTATTCGGCCGCAACTGTGTTGGCGAGAGTGCCGAGGCCGGGAATGGAGACTTCGACGCGGTCGCCGGCTTTGAGCGGAGCTACGCCGGAGGGCGTGCCGGTGAGCAGCAGGTCGCCCGGCTCGAGGGTGAAGATTGATGTGATGAAAACGAGAAGCTCGGAGAGCGAAAAGATGAAGTCGAGCGTGGAGGCGTGCTGGCGGACTTCGCCGTTGAGGCGCGTTTCAATGTTGAGGCCGGCGTCGAGATCAAGCTCATCGCTGACGATGGGGCCGATGGGACAGAAGGTGTCAAAGCCCTTGGCGCGGGTCCACTGATCGTCTTTATTTTGCAGGTCGCGAGCGGTGATGTCGTTGGCGAGCGTGAATCCGCGCACGACGTCGCGCCAGCCCGCGCCGAGCTTGAGGTTGCGCGCGCGGCGGCCGATGACGACGGCGAGCTCGCCTTCAAAATCGACGCGTTGAGAGACGGCGGGCATGCGGACGACGCCGCCGGGCGCGAGCAGAGACGATGGCGGCTTCAAAAAGATGAGCGGCTCCGTCGGCATTTCACTGCCCAGCTCGCGGACGTGCGCGCGATAGTTGCGGCCGACGCAGACGATTTTGGATGGCGTGACGGGCGGAAGAAGTTTAGCGGCGCTGAGAGGCATAGGCGCGAAGTCGAAGTTGCCCGCGCCAGCTTCTTCAAGCGCCAGGCGGTAGGCCAGATCTTCGGCTGGCGCGGGCGCGAGCGCAGCGATCCACAGTTCGCCGTTGCGATCCTCTACCGATCCGTAGTGAGTCTGGCTGTTGATTGAGAAGCGGCAATACTTCATAGGGCGTGACTCCTTGCGAGATTTCAGCTATGAACCGGGCACAGTGTCGGAAGCTTCCGCAGAGCGGTCGCTCTCAAGACCATCCTGATCGATTGCGGTTACGGCGTACGAGTAGGTGTGGCCGGGCTGCACGTTGGGGTCATGATAGCCGGGCCCGACGACGGGCTGCGCCGGGGAGATGCGCTGCCAGGCGGATGGGAGCACACCGAGCGGGCGACGATAGACGATATAGCCGGCGAGATTGGACTGGGTGTTGGGCAGCCAACTGAGGTCAATGGCAGGGGCGAAGCCGTTTTCGCCCGCGGTGGCAACCGCGGCGAGGCCTTTGGGCGCGCTGGGAGGAAACAAATTGATGGCGTCGATGCGCAGGGGAGCGGATAGTGGCCCGGCCAGCTCTAGAGTTGAGCCGCCGACGGTGATGCGGGCGACACGCTGGGCGCGGTACTCGTAGGTTTCGCCGAAGCGAATGTTGTTGTCGATACTGGCGTCGGGGCCGCTGTCGGGTGCGTGATCTACGGGACCGGGGGCTTCGACGAGGAGAGTTTGCTCGAGGGGCTCGGCAGGCTGCGCCAATGGGCCTGCATTGGATTTTTTCGCGGGCGGCGAGAGGAGCCGGCGCACGAGGCGAACGGCGACCGGAGAAGATTCCGTTGGAGTGGGCGCCCAGTGTAGGAGCACGCCGTCTTTGCGCATTTGTGCGGTGAGGTTTTCGATTGCCGGGGGCGCCTCACCGGCAAGGATCGCGGCGCTGTTCGAGAGCCCGGCGGAACGGCCTTTGCGATTGACGAGCTCGACGAAGTAGCTGAGCGGGCGCGGCGGACCGGCGGCGAGCGGCGAAGGCAATCTCTCGGTGACGGAAGCGTCCGCTTTTGGAGCCAGTTGCAACGTAGTGGCGATGGAGCAGCGCGTGGCGGTGGACTCATTGCGGCAGACGCGGACGGTGATGTTGCCCTCGAGCAGGACTTTGTCGGTGGTTCTTACGGGCATGGTCCAGGTGAGTGCCACCTGGCCGCCGGTGCGCACGGCAGAGAGATCGTTTACCGGAACGGGAAGGTTCAGCGAGGGCGGCAATGGCGCGCCCGGCATGCCGCAGCCGGCGAGGGTGATTGCGGCTGCGAAGGCGGCGATTGTTGCGCCGAAATTCGCCGCGGATCGCGAGTGCACACGCCGAACTTCTATCGATTGCATGACGCTTTCAGTTTAACGGAGCGGTGCGGGACGGGCCACGCGAGGGTGAGTGCGGATGCGATGCGAATCGGTGACCAGGGATGTAGGTGCGCAGAGCAGAAACCGTTCGGCTCGTCACGATAGGCGCAAAGGGAGCACGCGGGAAACTTGTGCATTGCGGTTTCCCAAAATGAATCATGCGGGTCCGACGCAGTGGCAGGACAGGCGACTGTAGCTATGGAACACGCGGAGTGCCGCTGCCGCACGTACAATAAGCGTGCTAGCCAATAGAGAGGGCAGTCGATGTCATTCTTTCGTGATTACCTGAAAGAAAACAAGATTCTCCACGACCCGAGATTCGACGAGACCGACGAGGATTTCCTGGTGCAGGCCCTGTTGCAGGCGCGGATGAACAAGTCGAGCGCCAACATTGTGATCAAGGCGGGTTTTTTCGGCAAGAGAGATTTGGAGAAGGAACTGAAAACGCAGAAAGCCAAGGACGCTTTGTATTTTGTTGCTGCGTTTCTTTGCTTCATGGTCAAGGTGCCGATTACGTATGCGCGAGAGATAGAAGGATTCAAGACGTATTTTACTCCCGGATTTGCGAGCGACAATTCGAAGCACGAGCAACTGAGGCGGGGCTTGCGCGCAAGCTACTTTGACGCCACTCCGGAGAGCCTGGAAGAGACGGAGACGCTGGATGTGCTGTTCGATCTTGCCGAGATGAAGGAAGAAAAGAAGTAGGAATAGTCAGGACTCGTTCTTTGGAGGCGCGTTCTTTTGGGTTCGTGCTGCGATGCCGATCAGAGTTTGCGCAGGTTGGCGAATTTTTCTATCAGCTTTTTCATGCCGTGGCGCGCGAAAAGCACGGTGAGCTTGGCGTCTTCGCCGTCGCCTTCGCGCATGAGCACGGTACCGTCACCATACTTTGCGTGCATCACGCGCTGGCCTTTTCTGAGGCCGGAAGCGCCGTTGGTTGCGGGAATGTCCATGGTGGGTCGAGCGAAGGAGCCTGAGCGGCCGGCACCTTGCCCTCCGCCAAAGAAGCGGGCGATGTTATCGATGCTGCGCTCCGGCGGCGGCGGTGCTCCCGCACTTTTACTTTTTGGAGCCGGGTTCAGACGAGATGAGAATTTCGAAACCACAGCGTGAGCGATCTCCTGGCTCTCATCTTCATAGTTGAAGTGCGAATCGCGGGCGGCGGACGCGCTGCCGTGGCGGCGGCTCGAGCTGTAGGCGGACGAATACGCTGGCGTTGACCACGCGGGATTTCGGCCGCCGAGATTTTCAATGAGCTGCGATGGAACTTCTTCGAGGAAGCGCGAGGGAACGCTGGCCTCGGGCACATCTGCGCCGTAACGGCGGCGGTAGTGGGCGCGGGTGAGGACGAGCGTGTTCATGGCGCGCGTCATGCCGACGTAGCAAAGACGGCGCTCTTCTTCAAGCTCTTCCGGGCTGGAGAGCGTGCGCGAATGCGGGAAGAGGCCCTCTTCAAGGCCGGCGAGAAAGACGAGCGGGAATTCGAGGCCTTTGGCTGCGTGGAGAGTCATCAGCGTTACGCGGGCATTGGGATCGAACTTGTCGGTGTCAGATGCGAGGGCGGCGTGGTCGAGGAAATCAGCGAGAGTTTCGCCACGTTCTTCGGCATCGTGCGCGGCGTTGGCCAGCTCTTTCAGATTCTCAATGCGGCTGAAAGCTTCGGGCGTGCCTTCGGTTTCGAGAGCTTTGATGTAGCCGGTGCGATCAATGGTGAAGCGGATCAGCTCGGGGAGCGTGGCGGAATCGCCGGGAGAACGGAAGCCGGAGTTTTCGACAGAACTCGTGTGGCGGCCCGGTTCAGATTCTGTACCGGTCGGTTTTGCCTCAGGGGCTAAAGCCCCTTGGGAGTCAGGACGATTGACGTACGGGCTGAAGCCCGTACCCTTCAGCTCGGCGCTTTCGTCCAGCTCGCTGCCATTTTTCGCGGCAAACTCGGGTTCGCCGAAATCGAAGCTGGAGTTGGTCATCGCATTGGCTGGCTCTTCCGGCGCAACTTCGCCGAAATTGAAACCGGTGTCGGCGTTTGCGGATTCGGCGACATCGGCGGAGAGCTTGCCGGCAAAGTCGGGATCCATCATGGCTTGCGCATCGAGGATGAGCTGTCGGAAGGATTCAAGCGCCGCAAGCGCGCGCGCCGGAATGAGGCGGTTGGCGATGGCGAAGGCGACGGCGTCCCATGTGGACTGGCCGGTTTCAAGAGCCAGCCGTTCCAATGTTTCGAGTGTCGTCTTGCCAATGCCGCGCGTCGGCGTGTTGATGATGCGCTGCAGGGCCATGGAATCGTGGGGATTGCGGATGAGGCGCAGGTAGGAGAGCAGATCCTTGATTTCGGCGCGCTCGTAGAAACTGAAACCGCCGACCATGGTGTAGCTGATGTTGAAGCGGCGCAGCGCCTCTTCAACGAGGCGCGATTGCGAGTTGGTGCGGTAGAGAACCGCGCAGTGGCCCGCGGCGGCCCCTCCGTCTGGAGTTTCGGAGGAGTTGTGAGCTTCGCGAATAAACGCCTGAATCTTGTCGGCGATGAAGAGGGCCTCATTTTCGCCGTCGGGCGCTTCGTAGTAGCCGATGAGCGAGCCGCCCTGGCGCTCGGTCCAGAGCTTTTTGCCTTTGCGGCGGATGTTGTTGGCGACGACCGCGCCGGCGGCTTCAAGGATGATCTGCGTGGAGCGGTAGTTCTGCTCGAGGCGGACGATGCGGGCGTTGGGAAAATCCTTTTCGAACTCGAGAATGTTGCGAATATCGGCGCCACGCCACGAATAGATGCTCTGATCCTCGTCGCCGACGGCGCAGACGTTCTGGTGCTCGCCGGCCAGGAGCTTCATGAGCTCGTATTGGGGACGGTTGGTGTCCTGGTACTCGTCGACCAATACATATTGATAGCGGCGCTGGTAGCGCTCGCGCACTTCTTTGGAGACTTTGAGCAGACGCGCGGCTTCAAGAAGCAGATCGTCGAAATCCATGGCGTTGTTCTTGAGCAGTTCGACCTGATAGGCCTTGAAGATGTGGGCGACGCGCTCGCCGGCGGGGTCTTTGGAACTGAGGAAGTAATCCTGCGGATCGACCATGTGATTCTTGGCCCAGGAGATGCGGCTGAGCACGGTGCGCGGGGTGAGCTGTTTGGTGTCAAGCCCCATGCGCTTTATGATTTGCTTGACGATTCCCTGCTGATCGTTCTCGTCGAAGATGGTGAAGGAGCGGGTGAGGCCCTTGTCTCCCACTTTGAGGGCCTCGACATCGCGGCGAAGAACACGCACGCAGAAAGAGTGGAAGGTGGAGATGAGCGGCTTGGCGAGCGAGGAGTGGCCGAGCAATTGATTGACGCGCTCGGCCATTTCGCCGGCGGCTTTGTTGGTGAAGGTGACGGCGAGGATCGAATCGGGCGCGACGTTTTTCTCCTGGATGAGCCAGGCGATGCGGTGAGTGATGACGCGGGTTTTGCCAGAGCCGGCGCCGGCAAGGATGAGCAGAGGGCCTTCGGCGGCTTCAACCGCGGCGCGTTGTTCGGGATTGAGATGATCGAGAAGGGGATGCAAAGCGTCGATTCCTGTGGGGACAGGTTCCTGAGTCTAGTGTATCGTTCGGGTGCGGTGCGATGCCGAGCGCGCATCAGCCCGAAAGCCTGTCGAGGATTCTGCGCGATCGTTCAGGCTAGATGCGATTTGCGATTTGTCAGAAGCGCGGCGGCAGAGAGGCTCAGCAGCGGGCCGACGATATTGAAGAGGGGCCGTGACGCATTGCCTTGCGCGTTGTTGCAGGCGCCGAAGAGTAGGGCGAGGAGAAACGTGTCCACGGGAACTGCGAGAAACAAAGGATATAGGAGCGATGCTTTGCGGGCCATTACCAGAGATTCCAAATCCTGGTGACCAACAGCGGGCCGCGCCAGCACCTGTGGGTGAGCGAGTGTTGCAACGCGCGTTGTATTTATCACGTTGAGACTCCATGACAAGATGCGAGTCATGAGAAAGATTCGGCTACCTATAGCCCTTGAAGTGACGACGCTTGAAGTGACGACATTTTGATTTGAATTAAAGCTGGGCGCTTCGAGCAAGTTGGGGAGCGCCCAGGGATCGCCGGACCTGGGGGAGGGCTGGCGATCCCTATTCCTTTGGGCCGTTTGCATTCTGGCGGTCAATTCGCTAACATAAATGGATACACGTGGGGAAGCCCCTGCGCTGTCAATGGCACCACGGCTTTTTGGCTCCGGTTTGGAGTCCCGCGAAAGCGGGCTGGCAAAGGCGGTGGGAGACGAGGGAAGCATGGCAACTGGCAAGAATATTGCGAAGGCGCGCGCCGCTGTGAACAAGCCGGCGTTTCCGCTGCCTGAAGCAGTGAATCTCCTGAAGCAAGTGAAATACGCGAAGTTCGACGAGACCGTCGATCTGACACTGCGTTTGGGCGTGGATACGCGCCATGCAGACCAGATGGTTCGCGGCACCGTTGTGCTGCCGCACGGGCTGGGCAAGACCAAGACTGTAGCAGTGATTGCCAGCGGCGACCGGCAGAAGGAAGCTATTGAGGCGGGCGCGGATTTTGTGGGCGGCGAGGAGATGGTCGAAAGAATCCAGAAGGAAAACTGGACTGACTTCGACGCGCTGATTTCGACGCCGGACATGATGAAGGTTGTGGGGCGGTTGGGCAAGGTGCTCGGGCCGAAGGGTCTAATGCCGAATCCCAAGACCGGGACCGTGACGATGGATGTGGCTGCGGCGGTGAAAGAGATCAAGGCCGGTAAGGTGGAGTTTCGCGCCGACAAGACCAGCCTGGTGCATGTGCCAGTGGGCAAGTTGAGTTTCGAACCACAAAAGCTGATCGACAACGCGACTACGGTGATTATTTCGATCGTGCGCGCCAAGCCTTCAGCGGCGAAGGGCAAATACATCAAGAGCGTTACGCTGAGCTCGACGATGGGACCGGGCGTACCGCTGGATTCGGCTGTGGCTGATGCGGCAGTGAAGAAGTAGAAAAGCAGGGAACAGGGAGTAGGGAACAGGGAGTAGAAAGACCCGGCCCTCTCCCGATACCAGCTGACGGTTGACGGGCTGGATTTTAGTTGTGAACGAGATTTGATAGAGCGCCGATTGAGTGGCGCTGACCCGGCGAGGGAGCAGGCGGACGATGGCGATTTCGAAAGTAAAAAAGGCGGAGAAGGTGAATGAGCTGGCATCTGAGCTGGCTTCATCGACCACCGCGATTGTGGGCACGTTCAGCAAGTTGACGGTGGCCAAGGATTATGAGCTGCGCAAGGTGATTCGGGAAGCCGGCGGCAAGTATCGCGTGGTGAAGAACAAGCTGGCCGCGATTTCGGGCTCGGGCACGCAGGTTGAAGCGGCGCTGAAGGGCTTGAAGGGCGTGAACTCGGTGGCGTTTACTGCGGGCGATCCCGTGGCGCTGGCCAAGGTGTTTGCCAAGTGGGCGGGCGAGAACGCAGCGGAGTTCCATTTCAAGCTGGGCATTGTAGATGGCAAGTTGCTGAGCGTGGATGATGTGAAGGCGCTGGCGGCGTTGCCGGGCAAGGAAGAGATCTTCTCGAAGCTGCTGTTCCTGATGAATGCGCCGGCACAGAGGCTGGCGACGGTTATCAATGCTACGGGCCGCGATTTGGCAGTGGTGATTGGACAGGGAGTCGAGAAGGAAAAGTTTGCGGCCGGAGAAGCGGCGGCATAGGGTTTGGCTGAACAGCAAGTTGAAAGTGCGCGGGTCTGGCGCATCGGAAACTTTCTACTGCGTGGGGCAGCCTTTTTGGACGAGGGTTTTGGCTCGGCCACAAATTCAAACGTTTGATTGGAGAAGAACATGGCAGTTCGTCCGGAGTTAGTTGAGGAAATCGTGAGCCTGAGCCTGCTGGATGCGGCGGCTCTTGTGAAAACATTGGAAGAGAAGCTTGGCGTTTCGGCGGCAGCAGCGGCACCGGTGGCAGTTGCCGGCGGCGCGGCGGCTGGTGCGGCTCCAGCGGCCGAAGAGAAGACTGAATTTCAGGTCATCTTGAAGGATGCCGGCGCCAATAAGATCAATACCATCAAGGCCGTACGCGAGGTCACGTCGCTTGGTTTGAAGGAAGCGAAGGACCTGGTGGACGGAGCGCCCAAGGCGATCAAGGAAAACGCGACCAAGGAAGAAGCGGCAGCCATCCAGAAGAAGTTTGAGGGCGTCGCAACGGTTGAGGTCAAGTAGACGGGGTCGAGTAATTGGGGCGAAATAAACAAACGGCACGGGACTTGCAAGGGTCGCCGAGACGCGCTAAGATAAAGGGTGCGCGCCTTGGCGGTTCTGCTCTGTAGGTCTAGTGCCGGAAGCGGCCAGGCGGCGCAAAAATGCGGGACGTGGTGGTGACGCAAGCGGCCGCAACTCAGAGCAGTAATCTGGGAGTGGGCGCTGAGGCTAAGTTCTTTTGAGTCAGTAATTTGAGTCGGCGGTTTTCTCTGGGTCAGGCGGAGTGGCCGTTGATGGTGTCAAGGGCAGCTGGCAATTTGCGGCGGATGCGGGTTTGGCGATCGGCGAGGGCAATGGAAGAAAATTCGAATGGGAGCACTGGCGTTGAGCCGCGCTCGTGAGGCATTGCGTCCTTACGAGCCTTTCGTGTCTTCCCGGTGTGTTGCGAGGGGAATTCTTTAGGCCCTGGCAGCCATACGCGCACAACTTTCCTTTACGGTTTCTCCCGTAATTCAGAGTTCAGCCGTTGTGCTCGCATCTTCCAATTGTGCGCAGTCTAGCGCACCTGCCCGAAGCACGCAACACCTACCGCGCGTTATTGACCGAGTTCTCACAGAACCCTCCTGATCCGGGTTCAATCCGGCGCACCGGGAAACAATCTCGGGGCCGCCGGCAACAGAAGGGCGGGCAATCATTGCCCGCTACCACGCAACTTCGGTTTATCACGGAAACAAACCGGCGCCAATGAGACTCGGGCGCAGGGCCGGTCGAGCCACGAAATGGGTGGCGGCACCGGAACGACGAGGCTCAGGAGTGAACATGCCTAACGAGAAGCGCGCAATTCGCAGCCGGCTCGATTTTTCAAAGATTCCCACAGCCACCCAGATTCCCAACCTGATTGAAGTGCAGCGCCGCAGCTATGAGCGGTTTCTGCAGATGGACAAGCTGCCCAACGAGCGCGACGACTCGGGCTTGCAGTCGGTGTTTGTGTCGGTATTTCCGATCATGGACTTCCGCGGCATCTCGCAACTGGATTTTGTCGACTTCTCGATTGGTAACTGGGAGTGCAAGTGCGGCCACCTGAAAGGGCTGCATCACCTGAGAACTGCCTGCGTTCATTGCGGGGCCATGGTTATTACCGATCCGTTCATGTCAAGCGACGTGCTTTGCCAGAAGTGCGGCACGTACAACAAGAACACGCCGGACTTTTGTAACAAGTGCGGCGACCCGGTAAGCCTGCAGTTGAAGTACGACCAGCAGGAGTGCGAGGAGCGGGGCATGACGTTCTCGGCGCCGTTGAAGGTGACGGTGCGGCTGACGATTTACGACAAAGACCCCGAGACGGGCAACAAGACCATCCGCGACATTAAAGAGCAAGAGGTGTTTTTCGGCGACATTCCGCTGATGACGCCGAACGGCACGTTCATTGTGAACGGGACAGAGCGTGTGATCGTCTCGCAATTGCACCGGTCGCCGGGAGTGTTTTTCGAGACGGCTAACAATCGCACCTACTTCCTGGGCAAGATCATTCCCTATCGCGGATCGTGGGTGGAGTTCGAGTACGACCAGAAGAACACGCTTTATGTGCGCATCGACCGCAAGCGCAAGTTTCTGGGAACGATCTTCCTGCGCGCGTTGGGACTGCGCTCGGACGAAGAGATCCTGAAGACTTTCTACACGGTTGACCGGATTCAAAAGGACGACGGCAAGCTGATGTGGCAAGTACAGCACGATGCGACCAAGGGCACGCACCTGGTTGGTGCGAAGCCTGCACACGCCATCAAGCATGGCGGCGAGGAGATCGCTCACGCGGGGCGCAAGATCACGCCGCATGCGCTGAAGGCGCTGCGCGCAGGAAACATCCAGAAGGTGGAAGTTGAGGCCGCGGAACTGGACGGCGCGCTGACCGCTTCGGATGTAGTGGACACGAATACCGGCGAAGTGGTGGTGGAAGCGAACCTGGAGTTGACGGCCGACCGGTTGCACAAGGTGATGGCCTCCGGCGCGACATCGTTCGAGGTGTTCTTCCCCGACCGCGACGACGTGGGCAACATCATCTCGAACACTTTGAAGCGCGACTCGGTGCACAAGCCGGAGGAAGCGCTGATCGAAATTTACCGCAAGCTGCGGCCGGGCGACCCGCCGACGCTGGATACGGCGACGGCGCTGTTCGAGGGCATGTTCTTCGATCCGCGCAAGTACGATTTTTCGCGCGTGGGCCGGCTGAAGTTCAATATCAAGCTTTACGAGAACCAAGACGCGACGCATCTGGATCACCGCACGCTGACGGCGGAGGATTTCTACGCGACGATCCGTTACTTGCTGAAGCTGCGCAAGAACATCGGCATGGTCGACGACATCGATCACCTGGGCAATCGCCGCGTGCGCGCGGTGGGCGAGCTGATGGAGAACCAGTTCCGCATCGGGCTAGTGCGCATGGAGCGCGCCATCAAGGAAAAGATGAGCGTGTATCAAGAGCTAAACACGGCGATGCCGCACGACCTGATCAACGCCAAGCCGGTGATGGCTGCAATTCGCGAGTTCTTCGGGTCGTCGCAGCTTTCGCAGTTCATGGACCAGACCAATCCGCTGTCGGAGATCACGCACAAGCGCCGTCTATCGGCACTTGGGCCGGGCGGCCTGAGCCGGGAACGCGCCGGATTCGAGGTGCGCGACGTGCACCCGACGCACTACGGGCGCATTTGCCCGATTGAGACGCCGGAGGGTCCGAACATCGGACTGATCAGCTCGTTGAGCTGTTTTGCGCGAATCAATGAATACGGCTTTATCGAATCGCCTTACCGCAAGGTCAAGGATTCGCGGATTCTCGACTTTGTGGAGATCGTGAACGCCGGCGAAAGCGGCTTGCGCGTTGGCGACCACATCGAGAAGGACGAGGCGCACAAGCTGAACGCAAAGTTGAAGAAGGAGGGCAAGCGGAGCATCGACTCCATTCCTTTCAGCTTTTACCTATCGGCGTGGGAAGAGGACAAGCACACCATTGCGCAGGCCAACATCGAGTTCAACGACAAGGGCCAGATCACCGAGGACCTGGTGAATGCGCGCCGTCAGGGGAACTTTGTGCTGGTGAACCGCACCGATGTGGACTACATCGACGTGAGCCCGAAGCAACTGGTGTCAGTGGCTGCATCGCTGGTGCCATTCCTGGAGCACGACGACGCCAACCGCGCGCTGATGGGCGCGAACATGCAACGGCAGAGCGTGCCGCTGCTGGTGGCCGAGGCGCCACTGGTGGGGACGGGTATGGAAGGGGTGACGGCGCGCGACTCAGGCGCGGTGATCCTGGCCAAGCGCAACGGCATCGTGGACTCGGTGGACTCGGAGCGCATCATCGTGCGCGTGGAGGGTGAGCACCATCCCATGCAGCTTTCGCGCGAGGTGGGTTCGGACATTTATCAGCTCATCAAGTTCAAGCGCTCGAATCAGAACACCTGCATCAATCAAAAGCCGATTGTCCGCGAGGGCGAGCGGGTGATGAAAGGTCAGGTGATTGCGGACGGACCATGCACCGAGGCCGGAGAGCTGGCGCTGGGACGCAATGTGCTGGTGGCATTTATGCCGTGGCGCGGATACAACTTCGAGGACGCGATCCTGATCAGCGAACAACTGGTGCGGGAGGACTACTACACCTCGGTGCACATCGAGGAGTTCGAGATCGAGGCGCGCGACACCAAGCTGGGCCCCGAGGAGATTACGCGGGACATTCCCAACGTGAGCGAGCACGCGCTGCGCGACCTGGACGAAAGCGGAGTGATCCGCATCGGCGCCCAGATCGGGCACGGCGACATTCTGGTGGGCAAGGTTACGCCGAAGGGCGAAACCCAGCTTACGCCGGAAGAAAAGCTGCTGCGCGCGATCTTTGGCGAAAAGGCTGGCGACGTTCGCGATGCTTCGCTGACCTGCCCTCCGGGGATCGAAGGCACGGTTGTGGACGTGCGCATCTTCAGCCGCAAGGGCCAGGAGAAGGACGAGCGCGCCAAGATGATCGAAGCCGAATACGTGTCCAAGCTCGAGAAGAACCTGGGCGACGAGATTCGTATTCTGACCGACGAGCGGTTGAAGCGCCTCGAAGCAATTCTGGGCGCGAAGGAAGTGCTGGCCGACCTGCACGACGAGCGCACCAACAAGCGGCTGCTAACCAAGGGCCTGCTGCTGGATCGCGACACCATCGAGCGCATCTCGACAAAGAATCTCAAGAGAATTCGATATGCCGACAAGGATCCGCGGGTAAATGAGCAGATCGACGAGATCGAGGAGATGACGTCGCGGCAGATCGAGGTGCTGCGCAAGATTACGAATGAGAAGGTGGCCAAGCTGCAAAAGGGCGACGAGCTGCCTCCGGGCGTGATCAAGATGGTGAAGGTTTACGTGGCCATGAAGCGCAAGCTGAGCGTGGGCGACAAGATGGCCGGCCGGCACGGAAACAAGGGCGTGATTTCGCGCATTCTTCCGGTGGAGGACATGCCGTATCTGCCCGATGGAACGCCGGTGGAGATTGTGCTGAATCCGTTGGGCGTGCCTTCTCGTATGAACGTGGGGCAGATCCTGGAGACGCACCTGGGATGGGCCGCGCACGAGCTGGGCAAGAAAGTAGCCGAGATGTTGAAGGCCAATTCCGGCGCCGAATATGCACGCGACATGGCGAAGAAAGAGTTCGCCGGGACCGCGGTGCTGCGGCAGTTGCTGGAGCTGGACGACGAGATGCTGATCCGCGTAATGCAGGGGATGAAAAAGGGCATCTGGTTCGGAACGGCGGTGTTCGACGGCGCGCAGGAGAGCGAAATCAAGGCGCTGCTGGCATCGGCCAACTTGCCATCCTCGGGCAAGACCATGCTCTTCGACGGCTTGACTGGCGATCAGTTCGAGCAGCCGGTAACGGTTGGCTACATTTACATGCTCAAGCTGTCGCACCTGGTCGACGATAAGATTCACGCGCGATCGATCGGTCCGTATTCGCTGATTACGCAACAGCCGCTGGGCGGCAAGGCGCAATTCGGCGGGCAGCGTTTCGGCGAGATGGAAGTATGGGCGCTGGAAGCATACGGCGCCGCGTACATCCTGCAGGAACTGCTGACAGCAAAGTCCGACGACGTGTATGGCCGAACTAAGTTGTACGAGGCCATCGTCAAGGGCGAAGCGGCGATCGAGCCGGGCGTGCCGGAGTCATTCAACGTGTTGATCCGCGAGTTGCAATCACTTTGCCTGGACGTGGAGTTGATTAAGCGCGCGGACCTGATCAAGAAGCTGCCAGCGCCGGAAGTAGCGGCGGTGGCGGACTAAGTACAGCCGCTAGCTTCTAGCTACTAGCTTCTAGCTTGACTGTGCGGTTGCTTGATTTCGCAACCTCTTGATGAGCAAGAAAGCCAGGAGCTAGAGGCTAGGAGCTAGAAGCTGTTTTTTCAGGGTCCTTCTTGAAAGCGGTAAACGCCGCTACCCGGGAAGGAAGGATCCCAAAAGAATCCCGGGAAGAAACCGCGGCAGGCAACAGAGAGCTTGCCAAGGAGGGTCGCCTTGTTCCGTTCGAACCCGTTTGAGCTTACTAGCCCCATCACCGACTTCGACGCTATCCGCATCATGCTGGCGTCGCCGGAAAAGATCCGCAGCTGGTCGCACGGCGAAGTTACAAAGCCGGAGACCATCAACTACCGCACCTTCAAGCCGGAGCGCGACGGCCTTTTCTGTGCACGTATTTTTGGCCCGGTAACGGACTGGGAGTGCCTGTGCGGCAAGTACAAGCGCATGAAGCACCGCGGAGTAATCTGCGACAAGTGCGGCGTGGAAGTAACCGTGAGCAAGGTGCGCCGCGAGCGCATGGGCCACATTGAGCTGGCATCGCCGTGCTCGCATGTGTGGTTCTTCAAGGGCCTGCCTTCGCGCATCGGCCATTTGCTGGATATTTCGCTGCGCGATCTGGAAGGCATTCTCTACTTCGAGTCCTATGTCGTTATTGATCCCGGCGACGCGCCAGTGCGTGAGCGCGAGATCATCAAGGACGAGACCAAGTTCCGCGAGCTCGACCAGCAGTTCCGGCCCTCTGGTTTCAAGGCGATGATGGGCGCGGAAGCGATCAAGGAATTGCTCAAGCGCGTGAGCATCGACGAGCTGGGCGTGGAACTGCGCGAGCGGATGAAGACGGAGACCTCGGCGCAGAAGAAGATCAAGTTCGCCAAGCGGCTGAAGGTTGTCGAAGCGTTCCGCAAGTCAAGCAACAAGCCGCACTGGATGATTCTGGATGTGCTGCCGGTCATTCCCCCAGAGTTGCGCCCCCTGGTGCCGCTGGATGGCGGCCGGTTTGCGACGTCGGATTTGAATGACCTTTATCGCCGCGTGATCAACCGCAATAACCGGTTGAAGAAGCTGATGGACCTGCACGCGCCGGAAGTGATTGTGCGCAACGAAAAGCGCATGCTGCAGGAAGCTGTGGACGCGCTGTTTGACAACGGCCGCCGGGGCCGCGTGCTGCGTGGCGCCAACAACCGCCCTCTCAAATCGCTCTCGGATACTTTGAAGGGCAAGCAGGGCCGTTTCCGCCAGAATCTGCTGGGCAAGCGCGTGGACTACTCGGGCCGCTCAGTGATCGTGGTGGGTCCGGAGCTGAAGCTGCACCAGTGCGGACTGCCGAAGAAAATGGCGCTGGAGCTCTTCAAGCCGTTCATCTATCACCGGCTGGAGCAGACCGGGCAGTGCACCACCATCAAGCAGGCAAAGGAAATGGTGGAGATGCAGGAGCCGGTGGTGTGGGACATCCTTGAAGAAGTGATCAAGGACCATCCTGTAATGCTGAACCGCGCTCCAACGCTTCACCGCCTGGGCATTCAGGCATTTGAGCCGGTGCTGGTGGAAGGCAAGGCGATCAAGATTCATCCGCTGGTCTGCACCGCGTTCAACGCGGATTTCGACGGCGACCAGATGGCAGTGCATATTCCTTTGTCGCCTGAGGCGCAGATTGAAGCCAGCGTGCTGATGCTGGCCTCACACAATATTCTGTCGCCGGCAAGCGGCCAGCCGATTACGGTGCCGACGCAGGACATGGTGCTGGGGCTTTACTACCTGACCAAGGCCAAGAAGGGCGGCAAGGGCGAAGGCCGCGTGTTCTCGAATACCGAAGAGATCCTGATGGCGCTCGAAGCCGGCGAAGTGGAGACTCTGTCGCCGATTCGCATTCGCTATACGGGCAAGGTGCTGGACATGGCCAACGCCTACGACGATCAGGATCTGACGCACACCGAGCCGGTGGACTTTGCCAAGGAGTACCTGTCGACCACCGTAGGCCGCGTGATTCTGAACGACGCGCTGCCGCCGGGAATGCCGTTTGTGAACGGATTGCTCAAGAAAAAGGGCATCGGGCAACTGGTGAACTACTGCAACCAGAACCTCGGTCTTGAGGTGACGGTGGGCATGCTGGATCGCATCAAGTCGCTGGGCTTCAACTATGCCACGCGCTCGGGCCTCTCCGTGGGCCTGGACGACATGGTGATTCCGGCGAGCAAGTACACCACGGTCGACGCTGCCGACAAAAAGGTGATCGAGGTCCAGAAGCAGTATATGGACGGCGCAATCACCAACGGTGAGCGTTCAAACAAGGTGATCCAGATGTGGTCGGCGGTGACGGACCAGGTTGCCGACGAGATGTTCTCGAACATGAAGAAGGCGGACGACGACGGAGCCATGAACCCGATTTACATCATGGCCGACTCGGGCGCCCGCGGATCGAAGCAGCAGATTCGCCAGTTGAGCGGAATGCGCGGACTGATGGCCAAGCCTTCGGGCGAAGTCATCGAGACGCCGATCACCGCAAATTTCCGCGAAGGGCTGACAGTGCTCGAGTACTTCATTTCGACGCACGGCGCGCGTAAGGGCCTGGCCGATACAGCGCTGAAGACGGCCGATTCGGGCTACCTGACGCGGCGGCTTGTGGACGTGGCGCAGGACGTGATTGTGACTGAGCCTGATTGCGGAACGCTCGAGGGAATCTACGTCGGCTCCATTGTGGAGTCGGGCGAGATCATCGAGCCGCTGCGCGACCGGATCATTGGCCGCGTATCGCTGGAGCGGATCAAGGACTACGACGGCAACGTTGTGGTCGAAGTGAACCAGCAGATCGACGAGGACATTGCATCGGCGATTCAGGGCGCGGGCGTGGAACGGGTGAAGATCCGCTCCGTGCTTACCTGCGAATCGCGGCGCGGCGTTTGCGCGCTGTGCTACGGGCGCAACCTTGGCTCCGGCCGCATGGTCGAGCTGGGCGAAACCTGCGGCGTGATCGCGGCGCAATCCATCGGCGAACCGGGAACGCAGCTCACTATGCGTACCTTCCACGTGGGCGGCACAGCCAGCCGCGTGCAGGACAAGTCGCACCTCGACGCCAAGAACAACGGCTTCGTGCGCTTCATCAACCTGAACACCGTGGAAAGCAAAGAGGGCGAGCTGGTGGCAATGAATCGCTCCGGATCGCTGGCCATTGTGGATGAGCGCGGCCGTGAAAAGGAGCGCTACCAGGTGGTTTATGGTGCGCGCCTGCGTGTTCGCGAGGGCTCCTCAGTAAAGCTGGGCGAATTGCTGGCCGAATGGGATCCTTACACATACGCCATTCTTACCGAGATTGGCGGCCCGGTGCAGTTCAAGGATCTGCAGGAAGGCATCACGCTGAACGAAGAAGTGGATGAAGTGACCGGCCTTTCGCGCTGGGTGGTTGCCGACTCTCCCGACGAGAAGCGGCAGCCGGCCATTGCGATCAAGAGCGCCAAGGCCAGCAAGCGGTATCTGCTGCCCCGCGGCGCGCACCTTATGGTGCAGGACGGCGACAACGTGGGCCCGGGCGACGTGCTGGCCAAGATTCCCAAGGAGAGCACGCGCACCAAGGACATCACGGGCGGTTTGCCGCGCGTGGTGGAACTGTTCGAGGCGCGCAAGCCGCGCGAGACTGCGATCATCAGCGAAATCGATGGCGTGGTGCGGTTCGGCGAGGTCTCGAAGGGCCAGCGCAAGATTTACGTGACGGCCGACAACGGCGACGAGAAGGAATACTCGGTGCCGCGCGGAATTCACGTGAACGTGCAAGAAGGCGAACGGCTGCGCGCAGGTGATCCGCTGATGGATGGTCCGCTGAATCCGCACGACATTCTTGCTGTGTTGGGCGAAAAGGAGCTACAGGCTTACCTGGTGAACGAAATTCAGGAAGTCTACCGGTTGCAGGGTGTGGCGATCTCGGACAAGCACATTGAAGTCATTGTGCGGCAGATGCTGCGCTGGGTGAGGATCGACGAAGTGGGCGACACGGGATTCCTGCTTGAACAGCAGGTTGACCGGTTCCGCTTCTCGGAAGAGAACGAGCGCGTGCTACAGAACGGCGGACGTCCGGCAATTGGGCGCCCCCTGCTGCTGGGCATTACCAAGGCATCGCTCTCGACCGACAGCTTCATTTCGGCAGCCAGCTTCCAGGAGACGACACGCGTTCTCACCGAGGCTAGCATCAACGGCGCGATTGATAATTTGCGCGGTTTGAAGGAGAACGTGATCGTGGGTCGGTTGATTCCCGCGGGCACGGGCCTGGAGTACTACCGCAACGTGCAGCTCTCACCGGAGCTAGAAGAGGCCGCGGCTCGCGTGCAGCAGGAAGTGCACGCCGAGATCGAAGCCGCCGAGCGCGAGCTGGAACTGATGCGGCAGGAAGGCGAGGCCGAGGAGATGGCGGCGGAGTAAGCCGGCATCTGCGAAGCAGTCAATACTTGAAGGCCCGGCCAGAAGCCGGGCCTTTTTTATGCGCAGCTTTTGGAGGCCAGTTCCTGGGCGGCGGCGGCCGATTCAGGGCCGGGGCTTTTCCGGGATTGCTTGCCGGCATACATGGCGGCGTCGGCGGCGCTTAGCAGGCTGTCGGCGGACGGGGCGTCTTCAGGGTAAAGAGCGAAGCCGACACTGGCGGAACCATGCAACACATGGCCGCCGACAGCGATAGGCTCGTCGAAACAGTGCTCGAGGCGGTCGGCAATCTCTTGCACATCAGAGCGATTCTGCGCGGTAGAAACCACCGCCGCGAACTCGTCGCCGCCGAGGCGAGCGAGAGTATCGCCGGGACGCAACTGACGTTTCATGCGCTGCGCTGCTTCCTGGAGATACATGTCTCCCACCTGGTGGCCGTATCGATCGTTCACCTGTTTGAACTCATCGAGGTCGATGAAGATGAAACCGACGATGCCGGCAGACTGGCGTGCACCCTCGATCATTTCGTTGAGATGCTTTTCCATTGAGAAGCGGTTGGGGACGTCGGTGAGCAAGTCGAACTCAGAGCGACGCACGAGATCGGAGTAGAGGCGTGAAGTCTCAATGGCCAGGCTCGCCAGGCCGGCCCCGAGAGCCAGCGCCGCCGACTCTTCCGCAGAGGGCTTGATGAGGCGGTTCACGGCGGCGAAGATGCTTCCCAATACTGCTCCCGAGCGGCCCGGAATGTCCTGCTGGATGATCCTCTGACTGGTGATCGATGCCGGCCGCCTGCCGAGAGATGGCGCGTTGGCGATCTTGCACCAGCAGGCCGCGCCGTGCAGCCGGAAGGAAGCGACTTGAGTGATGTTCTCGAGGATCTCGCCGAGCGGACGCGAGTAGTTAATGTCTTCGAGAATGCGGCTACGGCGCTGTTCAACATACGCAACGACCGCGGCCTTTTGGCGCATGTTTCGTTCCATGGCCCAGCTCTTGATTGCGATGGCGATGACCGTGGCAAGCAGCAGGCCGACAAGCAATATGAGATGGCGCACATTCAGCCACGGAGGCAGCGCCACCACCTTGATGTCGTCGACATTGCGCATGAGAATGTTGAAGGGCACTTCGCCGTTGAATGGGTTCGCATCCGTGAGCAAGCAGATACCGGTGACGCGAATATGAGTGCCCACGGGAATCTGGTACATGGGTGCAAGAGGGGCCGTGCTTGCCGAGCCGGGATGGCGAATAATGGTGGAGAACAAATGGCCGTCGGAATCGAGCACGTACTCGTCCTGTGTGGCCTGCCGCACCTCGGTAACCACCTGGCCCTCCACTGAAACCAGATCGAAGACGTGGCTATGGCCATCGTTGCCGCCATGGGCCAGTTGACTCCATGTGAAGAGCGAGGGAGTGACCGGCGCGAGTATCGCGGTCTCGTGGACCTCGCCGTGAGTCAGGTTCAGGAAGCCGTTCTCCACGGCAGGAAATCCGATCACATCCGCCATGTAACCCAGGCGCAGCGGAGCGGAACTATCGCTGGTAATCCAGATGCTTTTTGCGCCGTTCTGCAGGACCAGAGCCACGCCGGGCTGATCGTAAGTGACGGTTCCATGCACGCGCTCGCGGTCGCTCATGTCCTGAATGTGGTAGCCAATCAAAATCTGGTCCATCGGCGTTATCGCGATTGACCACGGATCGACTTTTGCGGCCTTCAGAAACTTCACCTGATCGAGCGACGAAACGTGAAGCAGAATGCCGGTTTGCTGCATCTTGTTGTCGAAGATTCCGGATTGAACGCCGGTGATCTCCACCTGGGCATCGAGCAACCCCTTCAAGCGAGCCGGGTCATCGCTGTCGATGGTGACCCTGGCATGCCCACCTTGCAGCAGGATGTTCAATTCCGTATTCAAGACCGGCGCCTGGGAGTTGAGCACAAGGTCGGCGGACTGAATCACCGCACGCACCGTAACCAGGCTGCAATCCGTTTCGGCGTGGATCATCTGCGCAAAGGTGGGATGAAGAGCTTTGGGCAACGCGACGTGGCCGACTATCGCAACAGTGGTGTCTTCCACGTATGGCCTGAAGCTGTCATGCATGGTTCCGCGCACCCGAACGCGATCGCCGGGAACGAGGTTGTACAGTCCGGTAAGGTGCACGTAAATGCCGGCGTACCCGTCCTGGACAAACAGATTGTGTTCATAGGCGCGGTAGTTCGTAACCGTAGCCTCAAAGTCTACGGGCGTGTGCCGGCTGGCCTCGGCGTTGGTGAGGGTGTCCGCGACCTTCACTGTGGTGATTTCAGCGGAGGCCTGTGCCCATGCGCCCGAGGAGCACAATGAAATCAGCGCGAAGAGGATGAACAACGTTTTCATAGGTGCGGCTCATAAGGGCAAGACGACGCAGGCTCCAGTCCTATGAACTCTTATCGGCAGGGGGTGGAGGAATATGAACTGCGGGCAAGGAAATCTTGCGGGAACATCAAGTTGCTTCCAGGGAGGATCAGTGGCCAGAAGGGGGATCAGGAGCGGCGATCGGGAACGGGGATTGGGAACGAGGTCTAGGAACGAGGACTAGGAACGGGTTTCTGGGGCCAGTTCGGATTCGGGCTGATCTTCGCTGACACGGGAATTCGCCAGGCGGGTGTACTTGGCCACATACATGGCGGCGTCGGCTCCGCGCAGGAGGCTGTCGGCGGAGTCGGCGTCTTCAGGATAGATAGAAACGCCAAAACTCGCCGAGCCTTGGAGAAAATATCCATCGCCGACGAACGGATCATGGAAGCAGGCCTGGAGGCGCGAAGTGATCTCTTCAACCCCGGCGCGGTTGCGCACTTCTGAAACGAGCACGGCAAATTCGTCGCCGCCCAGTCTGGCGAGCACGTCGCAGGGACGGAGTTGCCGCTTCATGCGGCGGGAGACTTCCTGGAGATACTGATCGCCCACCTGGTGCCCATGCAGGTCGTTCACCTGCTTGAATTGGTTGAGGTCGATATAGATCAACCCAAAGATTCCGGCGGTTTCACGCGCGGTTTGAATCATGGTACTCAGAGCCTTTTCCATGGCGAAGCGGTTTTGCACGTCAGTGAGGAGGTCGAACTCCGAGCGATGCACGAGGTCGGAATAGAGGCGCGAGGTTTCAATGGCGAGGGTTGCCAATTCCGCCCCCATGGTAAGGGCGGCTATCTCCACGGCATCGGGATTGGTGCGAGCGTCGAAGGCGGCGAGGATGGAGCCGAGAGCGGGGCCGGAGCGCGCAGCGACCGGACATTCGACGGTGCGCAGCGACGAAGATTCAAGCTGAACCGGGCGGTTGCCCAGGGCAGCCCCATCGGCGACCTGGCACCAGCAGGGCGCGCCATTGAGCCTGACAGAAACCAGCTCTGTGACCCGTTCCAGAACGTCAGCGAGAGGCTTGGAGTGGTTGATGGCTTCGAGAATCTTGCTTCGGCGGCGCTCGACATATGCAAGCGAGCCGATGCGGCGACGGTTGCTGCGCTCCATGTACCACGCGCGCAGGCCCAGGGTGATGAGCAATGCCAGCAGGACGCTAACGATCATGACGAGATGGCGCACATTCAACCACGGAGGCCGAGCGACGATCACGATGTCATCAACACTGCGCAGCAGGATGCTGAAGGGGACTTCTCCGTTGAAAGGGTTTGCGTCCGTGAGCATGCAGAGGCCAGTGACGCGGATTCGCGCACCCAAAGGAACCTCCATCATGGGAGGAAACGGAGCGGGAGTCAATGCGCCGGAATGACGCAGGATGACGGAGAACAGGTGGCGATCTGACTCGAGCACATATTCGTCCTGAGTGGCTTCCCGCACCTCGGTAATCACCTGGCCTTCGGTGGAAACCACGTCGAAGACGTGGCTGTGCCCTTCGTTGCCGCCGAGAGCAAGTTGGCGCCAGGTGAACAGGGAGACGGCGACGGGCGCCTGCACCAGGCTGTCGCGGATTTCACTTCGGTTGAAGGCGAGAAAGCCGTTCTCAACCGTCGGGAATCCCACCGCGTCGGCAATATCGCCAACGCGCAGGGGGCTCCAACTGTCGGTATTAATCCACAGGCTTCTGGAGCCGTTCTGCAGCACCAATGCCGTGCCGGGCTGATAGTAGGTAATGGTTCCGCTGACGCGCATACGTTGCGAAAGATCGTTGGCGCGATAACCGGTAATGATGTGGTCCATGGGCGTAACAGGCAAGGACCAGGGATCAGAACTTGCGCGTTTGAGAATCGTGACCCCGGACAGCGACTGCACGTGGAGCAGGATGCCAGTCAACTGCATTTTGTTGTCAAAATGCCCGGAGACTACGCCGGTAATCTCAACCTCTGCATCGAGCAGGTCCTTGAGGGTGGAGGGATCTGAGCTGTCGATGTTTGCGTCTACAGGTCCGCCATCCGTGAGCATGTGGAGAAAGATCGCGGGCGTGGTCGATCGAGCGTCGGGCACCATGTCGGCGGAGCGGATGACGGCGTGCATGGTGACGAGCTTGCAATCGTCTTCGGCGCGGATCAACTGCTCAAAGGTAGGCAGCAAGGGTTTGGGTAATGGGACGTGGCCAATTACGGTAATTTCCGCGCTATCCACATAGGGCCGGAAACTCTCGTGCATGGTTCCACGCACCAAGACGCGATCGCCGGGAGCGAGATTGAAACTTACTTTGGGATGGACATAGATGGCGTCGCTGCCGTCTTGCACGAACAGGTCTTTGTCATACGAACGGTAGTAGGTGACAGTGGCTTGAAAGGCGGCGGACGGATGCTGGCTGGCCGCTGCATTGGTGAGCGTAGCCGCGGCGTGCAGCCCGAGCGCCTGAACAGGAGTGGGCGCAGCGGAGAGCGCAGGATTGGCGGCCGACGCAATCGGAGCAATTGCGAAGAGGAAGACAGCCGGCAAAAGAAATCGTTTCATCGCTACTTGCTCACATCGCCTTCATGTTCTTTCCACGCTCGAATGCCCTTTTTGGATTCTGGCGGCTGTGTGATTCATTCGATCCCGCAGGATGGAAAAGGGAGCCGCGCGATCGGGAGCATTTTGGGTGAAGTGCCTTGGACCTATGTTACTCAGGGTGAAGTGGTTGGGAATAACACTTTCGGTGTGTGCTAAGGTTTCGGTTCCAGCAATTTCATGAAGTCGTTGGGGCGGGTGTTCGCCGGGAATTGCTTCGGGCGGGAAACAGCGGAGTTCAGGGGATTTGAGGGAGGCTCTATCCGAGCGGATCTGAGTGTGTCTGGTCCATCCAGCGCGGCGTTTGTAACTGTGTTCGTGAAACCAGGCTAGCCGCGAAGCTCTACACTAGTTGCGGGCCGTTTTGAGCAGCGAAAAAAAGGGCGATTTGAAGGAGATATGGCGAAGAAACTGCGGGTTGGCATTCTTTTTGGCGGGCGTAGCGGCGAGCACGAGGTTTCGCTGCTTTCGGCGGCATCGGTTCTGGGGGCGATAGACCGCGACAAGTTCGACGTAACACCCATTGGAATCACCAAGGAAGGGCGCTGGCTGGCGGCTGCCGACGCGCGCGGCCTGCTGTCTGGCGATGCCCGCGCGGTGGGGCGTCGCCTGCGAGCCGGCGATCCCGAGGCGACCTTGGGGGCGACGTTGTTAAGCGAAGGAATTCCTACGCTTATGGCGCCGGAGCCGGCGTCTCAGGACCGGACCGGGAAGGCGATTGACGTTGTTTTTCCTGTGTTGCACGGTACTTTTGGCGAGGATGGAACGATTCAAGGGCTGTTTGAGCTCGCGGGAATTGCGTATGTTGGTTCCGGGGTGCTGGGCTCGGCAGCGGGGATGGACAAAGACGTGATGAAGCGGCTGTTTGCCGAGGCCGGGTTGCCTATCGTGAAGGATGTCACGCTGCTGCGGGCGGACTGGGAGAAGGCGCCGCGCAAAGCGATTTCGGTGGTGGAGAAGGCGCTCAAATATCCAGTTTTCGTGAAGCCGGCGAACCTGGGGTCGTCGGTTGGAATTTCGAAGGCGCATGATCGCCGGGAACTTCGACCGGCGCTGACGCTGGCGGCAAAGTACGACCGGAAATTGATCGTGGAGCAGGGAGTCGGCGGCAAAGCGGGGCGCGGAAGCCAACAAGCGGGGCGCGGCGGCCAATCTGCTCCCGGCGGCGGGGCTGCGCGGGCGAGAGAATTTGAGGTCGCGGTGCTGGGCAACGACGACCCCAAGGCCAGCGTGGTTGGCGAGATTATTCCCGGCAAAGAGTTTTATGACTACGAGGCGAAGTATCTGTCGGAGGGATCGGTACCGGTGATTCCGGCGAAGATTACGCGCGATGAGAGCCGCCGAATTCGCGAGATGGCAGTGACAGCGTTCAAGGCCTGCGATCTTTCGGGGCTGGCGCGCGTGGATTTTCTAATGGAGCCGGAGGGAAAGAAACGAATCTACCTGAACGAAGTGAATACTATGCCGGGCTTTACGCAGATCAGCATGTATCCGAAGCTGTGGGAGGCGACGGGGCTGAGCTACAAGGATCTGATCACGCGGCTGATTGAGCTGGCGCTGGAGCGGCACGCGGAGAAGGCGCGGACGGTTTATAGCAGGGAAGAGTGATGAAGACAGGGCGTAGGGACTAGGGAACAGGGAACGGCGTTGCGGTGTCTAATGGGAAGGGCGCTAACTCCATTTACTGCCTGCCCGCCGAATTCTGAATTTGAGGGACGATTGCTATGACTTTGCTCGATGCTCCAGAGTTCGATGCCGCGAAATCCAAGCGCAACCGGTTGATTGCGCAGTTGAGCGCGGGTGCGCTCGTGGCGCTGTTTATCGTGGTCTGGCTGGTTTGCGGCCGGCCGGTGGACTGGCCGTGGAACTGGAGCCGCTATGTGTTTGGGCGCGCCGCGGTGAACAATTTTCTGGGAGCGCTCGAAGCCAACGATTTGCCGAAGGCGTATGGCGTCTGGGAGCACGATAAGAATTGGCAGCAGCATCCGGCGCAGTACAGCACCTATCCATTCGCGCGCTTCCAGGGCGATTGGGGGCCGACGAGCCCGGACAACGAATATGGTCCCATTCACAGCCACAAGATTGCGCTGGCCGGCCGTTACGGCAACGGCTTGCTGGTGGCCGTGCTGATCAACGACCGCAAGAGCGGCGCGCTCGATCTGGCTTACGATCCCAAGACCGGGCAGTTGAGTTTTGCGCCGCCGGGCGTGAGTCTTTATCTCGGACCGTAGGGCAGTTTTCAGTGATCAGTGGTCAGGGAGCAGGACAGCAGGATAGCGAGTCAGCAAGTCAGCTGGTCAGCGAGTCAGAGCGCCGGCGCGGCGACAAATGTTTACCAGAAAAACACCAGCAATTAATTCACCGTTTGCACCAGTTATTGTGCAATGATAATCAATTCTAAAAGACTTAAATCAATCTTAGGTGCCCATTGGGCATCCAAATTTCTTTTTGAATTATTTTCTCTCCCTTCCAAATATTGACGCAAGAGTAAACAGGAAAATACAGGGAACAAGCGAGCAGGGAGTAGCCGGTAGCCAATAGCCATTAGCTAGTAGCCAGTAGCCCATAGCCAGTAGCCAGTAGCCGGGAGGCCAGGAGCCGAAGGTGAAGCGAGGGATGCCGGTCACCGAAGCCGGAATCACCATCGCCACACCGTCTCTTATTTCCGATGCTGAATACAAGTATGGAGAAATCGCGGAATTAATCGGCAAACTTGGTCAGACAGGGACGAGGGATTTTGGTACAGGGAATGAACGACTTACGGGAGCCGTGTAGATTTATTTTGGCGGCGGGGGCTTGACAAGAACGGGGACAAGCCGCCCTGGCGACGAAGGCCTGTCGCCCCCCGGCAGCGCGGCCCCGCAATGGACCGAGGGAGCGGGAAGGGCCAGGGACTAAGGGACCGGGGCTGAGGAAGAGCTAGCACCGCTAATCCCGTTGGCCCCGCTCCACCGCTGTCAAGCGGCCGCCGCACGAATCACCTCACCATTTCCGGCTTAAGTCCTTCCACTTCTATGAGCTAACTACCAGCAACGAATCACTGCCCTCGTTGCCGATAATTAACCTCATTCGGCGCATACTCGGATAATGAGTGTTCAACTAGGCCGTGCTCGCACCCGATCTTCAAGACTTGAAGCAGGGCCACGGAGGCGAATTTATGGGAAAGAACCGTCACGGAGAGATTGGGGCGCTTGCGGGACGGGCTGGACAGCTTGGATCGGAGAGCGTCGTTTGGGGAAGATGGCGCCTGAGGTCTGCTCAGGTTGTTGATCTCGCCTTATGACGCAAGTCCTGTACATTCCAATGATTTCGCTGGCGCCCGCTTGCAAATCTGGTGTAAGGTTTTCTCAATGAATGAGCCATCGGCGCCTGCGGTGCGTCTAGTAGTCTAGTTGGGTGGGGGCTGCGTGGGCCGAAACGTGCGTGCATTCCGTACCGCGTGGGCAGCATTAGCTGGTAATGCCGCATCCGAAGAGCGCAGGGAGTCAGCACGAAGAGGTGGATTGCGTGGCGGTCCGTCCCGTGCAAAAGCAATCAGCGCAGAACGGCGGTTTGAGATCGCCACGAAGGCTAATCGGCGCGTTGGGCAGTTAAGAATAAGACTAAGTTTAAGGAACCGCTGACATCGTAGGCACCGATGTGCAGGGAAGGTAAGTATGGACAACGCAATTTGCTTGAAGTTGGAAGAGAGCGCCCAAGAGAATCGCCTCGCATTCCTTGCGCTTCCAGCAAAGCGCGCTGCGCAGCAGGTTACAGGCAGCGCAAACGATCTATTTCAGGCTATCCAAGCTATCTTGGGTCAGATTATGGCGGACGTGTGCGCAAAGCGCACTGCGGGTGAGTTTGTCGTCGCCCGCGATGAATATTTTCCGCAGTACCTCCAGGTAATGATGGCTCTCAGCCGCCTCGTTTCTGCGGTTGTGCCAAAAGGCGTCATTGATCGGCTATCCTACGAATCAATGTCGGAGATGGAGGCGGATTTTCGTGAGCACGCTCGCGCCTCTTTCGGCAAGGACATTTGTGATCAGGCGCTCTTTACCATTTTTACGTTGAGGAAAATACGTGATCTTGCGGATCGCATGCGGATCAGTAAGGAACCTGCCGAAAACTTGAAGGTTGCTGACAGGCAGTTGGCTGAGAGCTTTGTCACCCACATTGTTTACTGCCGCTTCCATCTTGATTGTCTGAACACATCGATCCGCACGGGGCGGACCCTTTACCCAGAGGTTCTTGATTGTGTTTCCGACGGCCTTCGGTCTTTGGTAAACGCATATGCCTACATCAGGCAGGCTACCGACCTGCGCACGCCCGCTGCGGATGAGACTCCAATCCACATCGAGTTTGATGAGGAAGAAAAAGAACTAGTGGCACTTTCCATGAATGATCTGGAAAGCCATGCCTAGCAGCCCGTGGTGCAATGGGCCGGAATTCGGCATGGCCTTGTGTGTCGCTTGATAGGGCAATTTGCTGCGGGAGCCGCACCTGTCGAAGCCGAT
>Ga0208849_1000356_pt1 | contig 43931 bp, 39 predicted proteins | sample NGESurdeep072012_10_FD_184470 | JGI IMG/M metagenome (GOLD analysis project Ga0208849, IMG submission 184470) | Arctic peat soil microbial communities from Barrow, Alaska - NGEE Surface sample 53-3 deep-072012 (SPAdes) | ecosystem: Environmental > Terrestrial > Soil > Wetlands > Peat ... | reverse complement strand
CCCGCCGCAACCGCCAGCGTCTTGAGATCGCGGGCGAAGTGCTGGCGGCTGAGATGGCCGCTCTCGCCGAACGACGGGAACAGCCATTTCGATTTGGTGTCGCGATCTGCTTCGCCAAGCAGTGCGAGGTACGCCGCCATCGCGTTCTTCGCTGCGGTGTTGAGCGGCACCATGCGCTCCTTGTTGCCCTTGCCGCGCACCACAATCGCCCGCGCATCGCGTCGCGCAGCCGAAACCGGCAACGCGACGAGTTCCGAGACCCGAAGGCCGGTGGCGTACAGCGTCTCCAAAAGACAGGAGAGCCGCGCCGCCCGCAGCCGCTCGCGCAGCGGCGCCCCAGGATCGGCCGTGCCCGCCGCGCGCAGCAACCGGTCGACCTCGGCAATGCTCAAGGTTTTGGGCAACGGCCGGCTGCGCTTTGGTCCTTCAAGCACCGCGGCCGGATCGTCCTTGCGCAGCCCCTCCGCATAGAGAAAGCGGTAAAGCTGCCGGATGGCCGATAACCGGCGTGCCACCGTCGACGCACGCATGCCGCGCCGTGCCAAGCGGCCCAAATAGGCGCGCAACTCGCCGGTGCCGGCGCGCGCGATCGATCCCCTGGCCTGGGCGAGATCGCCGGCAAAATCCGCAAGGTCACGCCCGTAGGCAGCAAGCGTGTTGTCTCCCGCGCCGCGCTCGGCTGCCAGCATGTCGAGAAACAGCGCGATCAGGCGCTCGTCCGATTGCCGCCCCGGCCGCACCGTTTCCCGCGCCATCGCGCTCGCCTCAATGCGCCTGGAAGAATTTGTTGGGCGGAATGTAAATGCTCATCTGCCGGGGCGTCGGCTGTACGAAATGTGCCAGCGCATATAGACCGCCGTAGATGACGGCACACAGGATCGCGACGATGGTGAGTAAACGGATTAGGCTCGGCATCGTGGCAGCGCCCGTGCTCATCCTATTGGTGCCGGAGAAGCGGAACGAGTACGATCACGTCCGGCCATGTCTGACAAGGCCATGTCTGACACGGCACCCGGCCAACGCGAAGGCATATGACTGATATTGCACTACAAAATGACACCAATACGGCCCCCCTGGTGGCCGCAATCCGGGCTGCGTTGCAATGCCGCTCGGTGGTGCTGGTCGGCATGATGGGGGTCGGCAAGTCGTCGATCGGGCGGCGGCTTGCGGCCCGCCTCGCCATGCCGTTCGTCGATGCCGACGCGGAGATCGAAAAGGCCGCGGGAATGAGCATTCCGGATATTTTTGCCCGTCACGGCGAGCCTGATTTCAGGAGCGGCGAAGCGCGCGTGATCGCACGCCTGCTGGATGCCGGGCCGCAAGTGCTGGCGACCGGCGGCGGCGCTTTCATGAACGAAGCGACGCGCGACGCCATCAAGACCAAGGGCGTGTCAATCTGGCTTTCGGCGGAATTCGATGTGCTGGTGCGGCGCGTCGCCAAACGCAAGAACGACCGCCCGATGCTGCAGACCGACGATCCTGTCGAAACCCTGCGCCAACTCCTCAAAGTGCGCGAGCCGGTCTACGCGCTGGCCGACATCGCCGTTCAGTCGCGGGACACCGCGCACGATTCGATCGTCGCTGAAATCGTCGAGGCGCTGGCCGCCCATCTGCAGGTCACGGCTCCCGCCGAGCAAAAGGACGGCGCATGACCGCACCCCTGCGCAGCGCCCATGCCGCCGAGCCGGAGCTTGTAAAGGTCAATCTCGGCACTCGCAGCTATGACATCGTGATCGGGCGCGGCGTCGCCGATTCACTCGGCGCCCGCATCGCCGCGCTACGGCCGGGCGCCAAGACGTTCATCGTCACCGACGAAAACGTCGCGCGGCAGATCTTGCCTGCGATCTTGGGGACGCTCGGCCGCGCCGGCGTGAAGACAGACAGCATCGTTGTCCCGCCCGGCGAGAGCTCCAAAAGTTTTCCCGTCTTCGAGCGGGTGTGCGAGGCGATCGTCGCCGCACGCATCGAGCGCGGCGATCTCGTCATCGCGCTCGGCGGCGGCGTGATCGGCGACCTCGCCGGTTTTGCGGCGGCCGTCGTGCGCCGCGGTCTCGACTACGTGCAGGTGCCAACCACCCTGCTGGCTCAGGTCGATTCCTCGGTCGGCGGCAAAACCGCCATCGATTCCCTCCACGGCAAGAATCTGATCGGCGCCTTCCACCAGCCGATCCTGGTCGTCGCCGATACGGCGCTGCTCGACACGCTCCCGGTCCGCGAATTCCGCGCCGGCTATGCGGAAATGGCGAAGTATGGCTTGCTCGGCGATGCCGCGTTCTTCGACTGGCTCGATGTCAACTGGAAAGAGGTGTTCGCCGGCGGCAATTCTTCGGGAGGTTCTGCGCGCAACCACGCTATCGCCGTGAGCTGCCGCGCCAAGGCCGCGATCGTTGCCCGTGACGAGCGTGAAACCGGCGACCGCCAGCTGCTCAATCTTGGCCACACTATCGGCCACGCGCTGGAGGCGGCCTGCGACTATTCCGACCAGTTGCTGCATGGCGAAGCCATCGCCATTGGCATGGCGCTCGCGTTCGAATTTTCGGCCAGCCGGCAAGGACTTTGTTCGAAGGCCGAAGCCGCGCGCGTCATCCGTCATCTGGCGACGGCCGGATTGCCGACCCGGATCCAGGACATTGCGCCTCCGCCTCCCTCCATTGGCGCGCTGATGGAACTGGTCGCCCAGGACAAGAAAATCAAGCGCGGCAGGCTTACATTCATTCTGGTGCGCGGCATCGGCGATGCCTTCATCGAAACCGGCGTCGACGCGGGCGAGGTACGTGCGTTTCTGAGCGAGAAGCTTTCCGAGCGATGACGATTATCGATTGGTTAACCGTTGCGGCGATCCTGATCTGTCTCCTGGTATCGGCGTTTTTTTCCGGGAGCGAAACAGCGCTGACTGCGTCGTCGCGCGCCGCCATGATGCGCCTGGAACGGCAGGGCAGCCGCGACGCCGGCATCGTCAACCGTTTGCTGGCAACGCGCGAGCGCCTGTTGGGCGCGATATTGTTCGTCAACAATCTAACCAATATCGGGGCCTCGACACTGGCGACCGGCCTGCTGCTGACGTTGTTCGGCAAAGCCGGCGTGATCTACGCCACGCTGGTGATGACGGTGCTGATCTTTGTGATCTGCGAAGTGCTGCCGAAGACCGCCGCCTTCAACATGCCGGACCGCATGGCCCTTGCGGTGGCGCGGCCGATAGACCGAATCGTGCGCTTGTTCCTGCCGATCCTCAAAGTGGTTGAGTGGCTGGTGCGGCTGATCCTGGGCGCCATCGGCATGCCGGTCGGCAAAATGCAATCGATCTTGTCGCCGCGCGAGGAATTGCGCGGCGCCGTCGATCTGCTGCACCGCGCCGGTATCGTGGAAAAATTCGACCGCGACATGATGGGCGGCGTACTCGATCTACGGGAGCTGACAGTCTCGGACGTCATGGTCCACCGCACCAAAATGGTAATGCTGGATGCCGACGGCCCGCCGCAGGCGCTGGTCGACGCCGCGCTTGCCGCCGCGGTGACCAGGCTGCCGCTGTGGCGCGGCACGCCGGACAACATCATCGGTGTGCTGCACGCCAAGGATCTTTTGCGCGCACTCCACGACGCCGGCGGCGACGCTGCCAAGGTCGACATCCCGGCGCTGGCGACGCGGCCGTGGTTCGTGCCCGACACCACGCCACTCTACGAACAGCTCAAGGCGTTTCGCGCACGCAAGACCGCGCTGGCGCTGGTGGTCGATGAATATGGCGAACTGGAAGGGCTGGTGACGCTCGAAGACATCGTGGAAGAGATCGTCGGCGACATCAGCGATACGCAGGACATCGCCGTGCCCGGCGTACGGGCGCTGCCGGATGGCTCCGTCAACGTCGACGGTGCGGTGCCGGTGCGCGATCTTAATCGCGCAATGGACTGGAATATTCCCGACAACGAGGCGACGACGATCGCCGGCGTCGTTATTCACGAGACGCGTTCGATTCCCGAGCCGGGACAGAGCTTCACCTTCCACGGCTTTCGTTTCAACGTGCTGCAGAAAAACCGAAACCGCATCACTGCATTGCGCGTCACCCCGCTTGCGCGCAAAGCCGCCGCGAAGGCAAGCTGACGCCTTTCCCCGCTCGGGGGAGGAAAACAGGGCAAACGGAGAAAGCAAAAACCATGGCCAACGGCACTTATGAGACGGTCAAGATCGAGCGCGACACAGGCGCCAACGAGGGCATCACCTGGGTCATTCTCAATCGGCCGGAAAAGCGCAACGCGATGAGCCCTCAACTGCACTTCGACATGGCCGACGTGCTCAACGAATTGGAGAGCGACGCCCGTACCAAGGTTCTGGTGCTCACCGGCGCCGGCGAGGCGTGGTGCGCCGGGCAGGATTTGAAGCTTTATTTCCGTGAACTTGATAGCAAGCCGACCGAGCGCGCACGCGCCGCGTGGGCCAGCCACTACTGGCGCTGGCAGAAACTGTTCACCTATCCAAAGCCAACCATCGCCATGGTCAACGGCTTCTGTTTTGGCGGTGGCTTTACCCAGCTCATCGCCTGCGATTTCGCCATCGCGGCGGAGGACGCGAAATTTGGACTGTCCGAAGTCAACTGGGGCATCCTGCCGGGTGGCTTTGTCTCCAAGGCGCTGACCGACGCGCTCGCGCTGCGCGATGCGGTCTGGCTCGCGATGACGGGCGAGACCTTCGACGGCAAGATGGCGGAGAAAATCCGGCTCATCAACAAAGCCGTGCCGCGGGACAAATTGCGTGAAGAGACGATCACGCTGGCGCAACGGCTCTTGAAGCTAAATCCCGAAGTGCTGAGGGCGACAAAGATCGCGGTCAAGAACGTGCGCTCCGTTCCGCATGAGCAGGCGGCCGACTATCTCCAGGCCAAAAGCCAGGAGATGCGTCTTCAGGACAAAGAAGGCGGCCGCGCCAAAGGCATGGCCCAATTCCTCGATGACAAGAGCTACCGTCCGGGCTACGGCCCGTACGCGCGCGCCGAACAGAAGGCGTAGACGTCATCGCGAGCAAAGCGAAGCAATCCAGTCCTGCAATTCGGAAAGTTGGATTGCTTCGTCGCTTTCGCTCCTCGCAATGGCGATCGGTGGAGAACCGTCATGGACGAGAAGACAGAACTCGCCCCGATGGAAATCGGCCCCGCGCCCGCCCCGATCGATCCGGGCGTCCGCATCGGTCATGTGCATCTGAAAGTCGCCGACCTTGAACGTGCGCTGGCATTCTATTGCGGTGTGCTCGGCTTCGAACTGACGCAGCGCCTGCACGGCGCTGCTTTCGTTTCCGCGGGCGGCTACCACCACCACATCGGGCTCAATACCTGGGAAAGCCACGGCGGTTCACCGCCGCCGATGGGCACGACGGGCCTCTATCATGTGGCGATCCTCTATCCGACACGGTCGCGGCTCGCCGACGCGCTGCACCGGTTGATTGAGGCCAAAATTCCGCTCGAAGGCGCCTCCGACCATGGCGTCAGTGAGGCGCTTTATCTGCGTGATCCCGACGACAATGGCGTCGAGCTTTACTGGGATCGGCCGAAGGAACAATGGCCGGGCACCGAAGACGGCACGCTTGCAATGGTCGCCGGGCGGCTCGATCTGACGGACCTGCTGGGTGAGTTGGAGGCGCCGCAAGCCGCAGAACCCGCGGTCAGCGACCGGTAGCGATTTTTTCCGTACGGACGAACATTTTCAAGGGAGGTGCAGCGTTGACAAAACAACGCCGCGCGACCATTTCGGCCATGCATGGGTGTGACCGACCATAGTTGACCGGCTCTTCCTGACCCCGCCTCGCGGCGTCAGGCCGGACGCGTTTTTGCGTCCGGAAGCGGAGCCATATCATGCCCAATCTCAAACCTTATCGGACCAAGGCCCAGAAGGCCGAGGCGCGGCACACCGTGCGTAAAGATGCAGACGGCGCGGTGCGGTCGGACGCGCCGTTCTCGATCCACGGCGAACCGGGCGTCTGGTACTGGGACGAAGCCCATAAAGTCCCGGTGCGCGAGCCGAAGCGCTCGCGCGGACGGAACGAGGCGGCGGAATAAGACGAACCGCAATAAACAATAACTCATGGCCGGGCTTGTCCCGGCCATCCACGTCTTCGTTCGGATTCAAGGTGTAGATGCCCGCGACAAGCGCGGGCATGATGGCACTTGAGTGGCGGTCACATCCATCGGCGGCGGTTGGTTACATTCCCTCGCCCGGCGCCGCGGCGTGAATGGCAAGCGCATGCACGCCGCCTTTCAGTTCCGCCGCGAGTGCCGCATTGATCATGCGGTGGCGTTCAAGCCGGCTCTTCCCGCGGAACGCATCCGACACGATATAGAGTCGGAAATGGGTCTCGCCGCCTGGGCGGTGTCCGGCGTGGCCGGCGTGCTGATGCGACTCGTCCTCGACGCGCAGGCTTTGCGGAGTGAAAGCCTCCCGCAACTTTTCTGTGATCACATCCTGCGTTCCCATGGCCTGTTTTCCTTTTGGCCGCAGCTTTACCGTCAGGACACCAAATCGGCAATGACCGCGACGCGTGAAATTACACCCTGTCAAGTCTTGCGAGTGTCATTGCCGCGCCCGCATAATCGGAATCGATGAGTACGAATTCGCCGCTCTTTGATCGCATCCGGGTCAAGCCCGACCAGGACCGCAGGCCTCGCCCCGATCTGCCGGGCTGCCAGTGGCCGGGCTGCGCCGAGCAGGCGACGCATCGCGCGCCGAAAGGCCGGCTGCGCGCGACCGAATACTGGCGGTTCTGCCTCGAGCACGTGCGCGAATACAATAATTCGTACAACTTCTTCGCCGGCATGAGCGAGGATGCCGTAGCCAAGTACCAGAAGGAAGACATCACCGGGCATCGGCCGACATGGAAGCTGGGGGCACTCGGTGGCCGCCGCGGACGTCCTTCGCGCGACGATCTCCGCCCGCCCGGCTGGGCCGGCGAGGACCCGTTCGGCCTGTTCGGCGAGGCTGCCGCCAGCGGCAAGGGCCATGCGCGGCCGGCAGGCGAGGGCCGTAAAATCCTCAATGCGCAGCGGCGCGCCCTCGACGTGCTCGGGCTTGAACCGGACGCCAAGCGGGCCGATATCAAGGCCAAGTTCAAAGTGCTGGTAAAACGGCATCATCCCGACGCAAATGGCGGCGACCGCGGCTCCGAAGACCAGCTGCGGGAGATTATTTCGGCCTATAATTACCTGAAATCTGCGGGCTTTTGCTGATCCCCAACGCCTTGCTCGAAGCCCGCCGCGGTGGCTTTCGCGGCGCCATGCGTTTCTGCTAGATGTATCGCGATATTCGACCGTCGGCCGCCGCAGCGCCGGTCGCGCTTCGGGTACGCTCGAGGTCACGGAGGAGCAATGAGTCTCGCCACAGAAACAGTATCCGGCTTGCCGGACATGAAGGTGTCGGTCCGACAGCTGTTCGGCATCGATACCGACCTTGAAGTGCCGGCCTATTCCGAACCGGACGCTTACGTTCCGGACCTCGATACGGACTACCGGTTCGACAAGCCGACGACGCTCGCCGTCCTGGCGGGCTTTGCCCACAATCGCCGGGTCATCGTCACCGGGTACCACGGCACCGGTAAATCGACCCATATCGAGCAGATCGCCGCCCGGCTCAACTGGCCGTGCGTGCGGGTCAACCTCGACAGCCACATCAGCCGCGTCGATCTGATCGGCAAGGATGCGATCGTGATCCGCGAAGGCATGCAGGTGACCGAATTCCGCGACGGCATCCTGCCATGGGCGCTGCAGAACAATGTCGCGCTGTGCTTCGACGAGTACGACGCCGGCCGCCCCGACGTCATGTTCGTCATTCAGCGCGTGCTGGAATCCTCCGGCCGGCTGACGCTGCTCGACCAGAACAAGGTGATCAAGCCGCATCCGTCGTTTCGCCTGTTCGCCACCGCCAATACGGTAGGACTCGGCGATACGTCGGGCCTCTATCACGGCACCCAGCAGATCAACCAGGGTCAGATGGACCGCTGGTCGATCGTCACCACGCTCAATTACCTGCCGCACGACAACGAGGTCGACATCGTGCTCGCCAAGGCAAAGCACTACCGCACGCCGGAAGGCCGCGAGATCGTCTCCAAGATGGTGCGCGTCGCCGATCTGACGCGCAACGCCTTCATGAACGGCGATCTGTCGACGGTGATGAGCCCGCGCACGGTGATCACGTGGGGGGAGAATTCAGAGATCTTCGGCGACATCGGCTTCGCCTTCCGGCTCACCTTCGTCAACAAGTGCGATGAGCTGGAGCGGCCGCTGGTGGCGGAGTTCTATCAGCGTTGCTTCGGTCAAGAATTGCCGGAGAGCGCGGTCAACGTGGCGCTCTCATAACGTCGTCCCTGCGCAAGCGGGGACCCATAGTCCCGGTCGTCATGAAATCTGTCCGCGAGGATTGTGAATATGGATTCCGGGTTCGCCGCTTCGCGGCGCCCCGGAATGACAGGTAGGTCATGGCCTCCAACGTCAAATCCAAAGCGCCGGTAAAGGACGCGCCGACCGAACCGTTCAAGCGCGCGGTCGGCGTCTGCCTGCGCGCCATCGCCGGCAAGAGCGATCTGGAGGTCTCGTTTGCGGCCGAGCGGCCGGGCATGGCCGGCGGCAAGGCGCGCCTGCCCGAGCCGCCGCGCCGGCTTAACGAGCGCGAAGCCGCCATCGTGCGCGGCCACGCCGACGCCATTGCGCTCAAACTCGCCTGTCACGATCCGAGCGTGCACCGCAAGCTCGCGCCCGGCGGACAACAGGCGCGCGCCGTGTTCGAGGCCATCGAACAGGCCCGCGTCGAGGCGATCGGCTCCCGCCGCATGGGCGGCGTGAAGAAGAATCTCGCCGCCATGCTCGACGATCGCTTCCATCGTGGCAAATTCGACGAGATCACCGATCGCGCCGACGCTCCGATCGAGGATGCGCTCGCCATGCTGGTGCGCGAGCGGCTTACCGGCGAGACCCCGCCGGTGGCGGCGAAGAAGCTCGTCGATCTGTGGCGGCCGCTGATCGAGGATCGCGCCGGCAAGGATCTCGACCGGCTCGAGCGGGTGGTCAACGATCAGCGCCGCTTCGGCGATATCGTCCACGACCTGCTCGATTGTCTCGACATGGGCGAGGACCGGTCGAGCGAATCCGACGAGGAGGACGACGAGGACGGCGAGCAGGATACGCGCAAGGACGAGCAGGGTCAGGACGGCGACGCGTCCGATTCTGCCGACAGCGACCGCATGAGCGCGGAGGCCGAAGCGTCGGCCGAACAATTGCCCGACAGCGCCTCCGAAGCGGTCGACGCGCCGGCCGCCGACATGGCCGACGACGCCGAGATGGGCGATTCGGAAACAGCGGCCGAGCCGTGGCGCCCGCGCAATCATCGCAACGAGCCGCGCGGCCCGGACTATCGGCCGTTTACATCAAAGTTCGATGAAATCGTCGGCGCTGAGGATTTGTGCGAGGCCGAAGAGCTCGACCGGCTGCGCGGCTACCTCGACAAACAGCTTTCGAATCTGCAGGGCGTGGTCGCCCGCCTCGCCAACCGGCTGCAGCGGCTCTTGCTGGCGCAGCAGAACCGCGCCTGGGAATTCGACCTCGAAGAAGGCCTGCTCGATCCGGCGCGGCTGACGCGCGTCATTGTCGATCCGATGCACCCGCTGTCATTCAAGCGCGAGAAGGACACCGACTTCCGCGACACCGTGGTGACGCTGCTGTTGGACAATTCCGGCTCGATGCGCGGCCGTCCGATTACAGTTGCGGCGACCTGCGCCGACATTCTGGCGCGCACGCTGGAGCGCTGCGGCGTGAAAGTCGAAATTCTCGGCTTTACAACGCGGGCCTGGAAGGGCGGACAGTCGCGCGAGGCCTGGCTCGCCCAGAGCAAGCCGGCCAATCCCGGACGGCTGAACGACCTGCGTCACATCATCTACAAGTCCGCCGACTCGCCGTGGCGGCGCGCGCGCAAGAATCTCGGATTGATGATGCGCGAGGGCTTGCTCAAGGAAAACATCGACGGCGAGGCGCTCGACTGGGCGCACAAGCGCCTCCTGGCGCGGACGGAAACGCGGAAAATCCTGATGATGATCTCCGACGGCGCGCCGGTCGACGATTCGACGCTGTCGGTCAATCCCGGCAATTATCTGGAGCGCCACCTGCGCTGGGTGATCGAGGACATCGAGACCCGGTCGCCGGTGGAGTTGATCGCCATCGGCATCGGTCACGACGTGACGCGTTACTACCGCCGCGCAGTCACGATCGTCGACGCCGAGGAGCTTGGCGGCGTCATGACCGAAAAGCTCGCCGAGCTGTTTGCCGAGCAGCCGACCGAGGAACGGGTGGTGCGACGACCCACCCGGCCGCGGCGGCTCGACTCATAAGATTTAAGTCCAGTCAGCCGCGCTCGCGCGGCATGGCGGGCGATCGATCAACCAACAAAATAATCGGAGGAAACATGAAGCGTCATCGGATATGGCAGCGCGGTACCATGGCGGCGTTGCTCGCGCTCTCGGTGAGTGCTGCGGCCTCTGCGCAAAGCTATCCAAACAAGACGGTCACCATCATTTCCGACGCCGGCGCCGGCTCCAGCGTGGACGTTGCCACGCGCGTGATCGCCGCCGGCCTTGGCAAAATCTGGGGACAGACCGTTGCGGTTATCAATCACCCGGGCGCCAACGGCAGCATCGCCGCACGTGCCGCAAGCGAAGCCGCCGCCGACGGATATACGCTCTACACGCCGGCGAGTTCGACCTTCATCGCGCCGCCAACGACGGCCCCCAACCTTCCGGTCAAGCTGCCGCGCGATTTCCTGCCGGTCGGCTTCCTCGCCGATCAGCCGATGTTCATTGCGGTCAATCCGGCGTCCGGCATCGCGTCGATGCGGCAGCTGATCGATCGCGCCAAGGCAGCGCCAGGAACGATCTCCACGGCGGTTTCAGGCGTGGGCAGAATAACCCACCTGACCTCGATCTTGATTGCGCAGCGCGCCGGCATCACCCTCGTCCCTGTGCCCTATACGGGCGGTCCATCCATCGCGCTGGCCGACGTGGCCGCCGGCCGCGTCACCATGATCATCGAGGGTTATACCGGGATCATCGGCGCAGTGAATGCGAAGCAAGTAAAGCTGATCGCCACCGGCGCCCCGCAGCGGTTAGCGGAATTCCCAGATTTGCCGACGGTCGCTGAAACCATTCCCGATCTTTCCGCATCCGGCTGGATCATCGTGGCCGCACCGCGCGGCGTCCCGGCGCCGGTGATCGCCAAGGTCAACGCCGATCTGGCGAAGATCGTCAGCGATCCGGATGTCAAAAAACGGCTCGCCGTCACCGGCAATTATACCCACGTCATGACTCCGGATGAGACGCAAGCCTTTGTCGCCACGCAGCAGGATACGTGGCGGCCGGTGATCCAGAGTCTCGCCAAGCGGTAGCGCCCGGCTCGCGACGCCGCTACACCGCCGAACGCCGTTCCGGCGTCGGCGTGAAGAAGACGAACAAGTTGGCGATCACGATCGTGCCGGCGAGAAAATAGAACACGATGCTCAGGCCGTAATGATCCGCCAGGACGCCGCCGGTCACCGGGCCGATGGCAGCGCCCAGCGCCTGACTGCCGAACAGAATGCCGATGCTGACGCCGCCCTGGTTTGGCGGCGTCGCGTCGAGCAGCCACGCCTGCAGCACGGATCGCACGGCGAACAAGAAAAAGCCGAGAAAAGCGACGAGGACAACGAACAAGCTGGAGCTTCCGGCGAACGCCATGCCGAGCAACACCACCATGGTCATCGCCATGCTGCTGACGATGATGCGCTGGCGCCCCATCATGTCCGAAAAATGCCCGGCGATCGGCGTCATCGCGAAGCCGGCCGCCTGCAGCGAGAACATGCAGACGCCGATCCATTTCGGCGAATAGCCCATTTGCCGCGCCAGATAGAGCGGCAGAAACGTCAGGAGCGCGCTCTGCGTCATCGCACGGAACGCCGAGCCGAGCGAAATCATCACCAACGTTTGGTTTTTCAAAAGTTCGCGCAAGTCGCGCAACCGTTTGGCGATACTGGAACGTGCCTCGTCCTTGCCGCCGCTTGCATGGCCGCTGCCGACATTCATGCCGCCGACCAGCACCAGAATGACGCAAGCCATCAGGATGCCGGGCACGATGTTGACGACCACGACGTTGCGCCAGCTCATGCTGGCGAGCAGCCAGCCGGCGGCGAGCGGCGCCAGCGCATCGCCGACATTGCCGCCCATGCCGTGGATCGAGACGACAAATCCCTTGCGCTGCGGAAACGCGCGCGCGAGGAGCGGGATCGCCGTCGGGTGCCAGAAATTATTGCCGATGCCGACGAGACCGGCGCAAGCGAGCAGCGTCCAGTACGAGTGCGTGAAGCTCATCAGCAAATAGGGCGCGCCGACCCAGCACAACGCGAGCGCCATGAGCAGCCCCTTGCGCGGCACTGCATCGGCAATCATTCCACCGGGTATGTTGGACAGCGCGCCGCAGACGAACTGGCAAGTCAGGATCGAACCGATCTGCTCATAGCTGAGGTGAAGCTCGTTGCCGATCAGCGGCAGCAGCAAATAAAACGTCGCCGGATACCAGTGCGTGAGCGTGTGGCCGAGCGTGATAAGCCAGATATCGGCAAATGGACGGGAGGCGCTGGCCGGCGCGGATATTTCAAGCGTAGTCATGCCGGCTGTACTGTTTCCTGTTGGGCGTCCCGCCTGGAAATTTCTTTGTGGCACCGAGTATTTGGCGACGATTCTACTGTCAAGCCAATTTGCCCGCAGGTGACGCGTCCACATGCGATTTTCGCGGGCGGTAACGACACGCGCGCATAGCCGCGCATGGCGCCGCTCGATGGTTGCCGCGGCTCACGGTGGAGCGGCAATCAAGCTCAAAGAAACAGCCCGGAAAATTGGAGGGGGCGTTGCAGCAGCAACAAACGACGCTGCAGCGCAATCAGCGCCGCGCGCGCCGCAATGCACAACGCAATTCGGGTTACGCCGCCTCGGCGCGCTTCTTCGCGACCTGACGCTTCAGTTCGAGCACGCGCGGCGACAACTCCGCATCTTTGGCCTTGAGCAGAAAGGCGTCGAAACCGCCGCGGTGGTCGACAGTCTTGAGCGCATTGGCCGAAATGCGCAGCCGCACGCGGCGGTTCAGCGATTCCGACGTCATGGTCACATTCAGCAGATTGGGCAGGAAGCGCCGCTTGGTCTTGCGGTTGGAGTGGCTTACCCGGTTTCCAATCTGGCGCGTTTTGCCGGTCAGTTCGCAGCGCCACGGCATGGCCGTCATCCTTCAATAAAGTCGGGTCCAGCCGCAGCCGAACGCTTGGGCGGAATGGGATTATGAAGGCTATAGAGTGCGCGGCCGGTCCCCGTCAAGCACATGTCACACATGGCGTTTTTGTCTTGGTGGCTCTCTTGGGGGTTTCGGGCAGTAGCCGCCACTGGAGGCCAAAAACCACACAAAGGACTTATTCTGCAACAAGACAAGAGCCACCGCCCGGCCTTAAGGTCATCGAGCCAGCCGGCGGCGGTATATCTCCGTTTCCCAGACAGCCGGCCAAGGACGCAAAGCTCGTGTTTGTGCTGCCAAATTGGATCGCCCCCTCGGCCATAGCGGCCGCGCCTACTGCGGCGGTTTGCGTCATGACCCTGTTGGGCGCTCTTTTTGGCGATGCGCGCCATAGTGCGGCCGCGCAGGGAAGGCTCGACGCCGAATACGTCGCCACGGTTTCCGGCATTCCGGTCGGGCACGGCGATTGGGTGGTGGAGATTTCCGACAGTTCCTATACGGCGGCGGCCAGCGGAGCGACAGCGGGACTGTTGCAGTTCTTCACCAGCGCGCGCGGCACCGGTGCCGTACACGGCACCGTCGCGAGCGGGCAACCGGTGCCGGTAAGCTATTCGGCGACGGTTCTTGACACCCATCACATCGACGAAGTGCGCATGGTGCTCGAGCACGGCAACGTGACCGACTACACGGCCGAACCGCCGCTGATTCCGCTGCCGGACCGGATTCCGGTCACCGATGCCGACCGCCGTGGCGTTGTCGATCCGTTGACCTCGGCGCTGACGCACGTCGACGGCGCCGGCGATCCGATCGGCCCACAAGCCTGCAACCGCAAAGTCTCCGTATTCGACGGCCGCGTCCGCTACGATCTGCAGAGCGAATTCAAACGCGTGGAGCGCGTCAAAGCGGAAAAAGGATACCAAGGCGCCGCCGCCGTCTGCGCGGTGTATTTCAGGCCGATATCCGGCTACATCCCTGACAGGGCTGCAATCAAATATCTGATCGCATTGCGCGACGCGGAGGTCTGGCTGGTTCCGATCGCCGGCACGCGCGTGCTGGTGCCGTTTCGGTTTGCGATTCCGACGCCGCTCGGGCTCGGCGTGCTGCAGGCCAAGCAGTTCGTCTCGGTGGCGCAGCCGCGCGCACTCGCAAAGACGCAGTAACTCCAGGCGTCCCGGATCATGAAGCGAGTCGACGTGCGCTGCGAACGCTCAGCAGTGTCCCCGTTATCCACAAGGCATCGCCTCTTGACTCTGAGGAGAATCGTCGCTGTCCGTCAGGTTAACGTCTTCGGCCCCCGCTAAGCGGTCGGAATCGGCCTTTGACACCCGATGTGGTACGCGACAACATTATCCCATCAATATCTCGCAGTGAACAAAATCGAACACAACGCGAGTCACCGATTCGGGCGCGATTCGTTCCAGACTCGTTCCACACCTTAAGCACAGGCCTTTCGACCGTCGCGTTGTGATACACAAACACGCGCCCTCCCCTGCCCCGCAGCTCGCGGGCGGGCAGGACGGCGCAGAATGCCGGAATCTTGAATGCCGATTTCATTTTCGCCTCCCGCCAATCGCGATGCGCGTGCTCGCGGCGCCGGCGTTACCGCCGTGCTCGGTCCGACCAACACCGGGAAGACGCATCTCGCCATCGAGCGGATGCTGGCGCACTCGTCCGGAATAATCGGGCTGCCGCTGCGGCTGTTGGCACGCGAAGTCTATAATCGCGCGGTCGAGCGGGTCGGCGCCGAGGCGGTGGCGCTCGTCACCGGCGAGGAAAAGATCAAGCCTCCCAATCCGCGCTTTTGGGTAGCGACCGTCGAGGCGATGCCGCGCGACCTCGACGTGGCCTTCGTCGCGATCGACGAAATCCAGCTCGCCGCCGATTTCGAGCGCGGTCACGTCTTTACCGACCGCATGCTGCATCGGCGCGGCCGCGAGGAGACGCTGGTGCTCGGCGCTGCCACTATGCGGCCGATCGTCGAGCGGCTGTTGCCCGGCGCCAGCATGGTCAGCCGCCCACGTCTGTCGCAGCTCACGTTTGCCGGCGAGAAAAAGCTCACCAGGCTGCCACGCCGTTCCGCCATCGTGGCCTTCTCGGCCGAGGAAGTTTACGCCATCGCCGAGTTGATCCGCCGCCAGCGCGGCGGCGCCGCGGTCGTGCTTGGCGCGCTGTCGCCGCGCACACGCAATGCCCAGGTCGATCTCTACCAAGCCGGCGAGGTCGACTATTTGGTGGCGACCGACGCCGTCGGCATGGGGCTCAACCTCGACGTCGACCACATTGCGTTCGCCTCGGACCGCAAGTTCGACGGCTATCAGTTCCGCAAGCTCAATCCCTCGGAACTCGCGCAAATCGCCGGTCGCGCCGGCCGCGCGACCCGCGACGGCACCTTCGGCACTACGGGCCGCTGCCCGCCGTTCGAGACCGAACTCGTCCAGGCGCTGGAATCACACGCGTTTGAGCCGGTGAAGCTCATCCAGTGGCGCAATACCGATCTCGACTTTTCCTCGATCGGCGCACTGCAAGCGACCTTGGCGGAAGCCCCCAAGGAAAACGCCCTCGCCCGGGCGCCGGTCGCCGAAGATATTCTCGTGCTCGACCATGCAGCGCGCGAAGACGCGGTGCGCGCCGCCACCAGGACGCGAGACGACGTCGAGCGGCTGTGGGAGGTCTGTCAGATCCCCGATTACCGCAAAATCGCTCCCGCCAACCACGCCGAGCTGGCCGTCACGGTCTACGGCTTCCTCATGCGTGAGGGCAAAATCGAGACCGACTGGTTTGCGCGCCAGGTGGCGCAGGCCGATCGTACCGACGGCGACATCGATACGCTGTCGACGCGCATCGCTCATATCCGGACCTGGACCTTCGCGGCCAATCGCCCGGATTGGCTCGCCGATCCCGAACATTGGCAGGGCGTCGCGCGTGCGGTCGAGGACAAGTTGTCCGATGCGTTGCACGAACGGCTGACGGAGCGATTCGTCGATCGCCGCACCAGCGTGCTGATGCGGCGGCTGCGCGAGAACGCCACACTCGAGCCGCAGATCAGCAAGACCGGCGAAGTCCTCGTCGAGGGCCATGTCATCGGCCGTCTCGACGGTTTCGTGTTCCTGCCGGACGCCTCATCGGGCGGCTCCGACACTAAAGCGCTGCAGAATGCCGCGCAGAAGGCGCTGGCCGGCGAGATCGATTCCCGCGCGACGCGGCTTGCCGAGGCGCCGGAGGCGCAAATCGTACTCGCCGCCGATGGCACGGTCCGCTGGACCGGCGCCGCTATCGGCAAAATCGTCGCCGGCGAGGACGCTCTGCATCCGCGCGTTCGGCTGATTGCCGACGAACATCTCACCGGCGCGCCTCGCGATGCAGTGCAGGCGCGCGTCGATCAATGGCTCAAGTCCCACATCGAGCGGCTGCTCGCGCCTTTGTTCGAGCTTTCCGGCGCCGCCGACGTGACCGGAATCGCGCGCGGCGTCGCGTTCCAGCTGGTCGAGGCGCTGGGTGTGCTGGACCGGCCGAAAGTGGCCGAAGAGGTCAAGGGGCTGCAACAGCCCGAGCGGGCAAGCCTGCGCAAATACGGCGTGCGCTTCGGCGCCTACAACGTCTACATCCCGGCGGTGCTGAAGCCCGCGCCGCGTGCGCTGGCGGTGCAACTCTGGGAGCTGTCGCATGGCGGCGACGACTCTAAAAACCTTGTCGACCTCCTGCATCTCGCCGGCAGCGGGCGCACCTCCATCCCGGTCAACAAAGAGATCGATGCCAATCTTTATCGGACGGCCGGCTATCGGGTTTGCGGCGAGCGCGCTGTCCGCGTCGATATTTTGGAACGGCTGGCCGATCTGATCCGCCCTGCGCTGTCCTGGCGCGAGGGCGCTCCGGGGCAGAAGCCAGCCGCGGCCTTCCCGGGCGGCGGTTTCACGATCGTCAATGGCATGACATCGCTGATCGGCGCGTCGGGCGAAGATTTTGCCTCGGTGCTGCGCTCGCTCGGCTACCGCATGGAACAGCGTCCGAAACCACCCGAACCTCCTCCGGCTCCGGCACCCGCCAAGGCGGCCGCGCCGACCGCCGAGCAAACACCTGAACATGTCGCCGCCGAAAGCGCACAGCCCGGCGACGCCGAGAGAGAAACGGCCCCCGAGGACGCTGAAGCGCCGGCTACCGACGAAGGGCTGGAGCCTGTTGCCGCCGACGACGCGCTCGCGTCGGTGGACAGCATGGAGATGGAGGCAGTCGCGCCAGCGCCGTCGATTGAGGCGCAGGCGCCTGACCGCGATAGCAACACGGTGGACGCCGAGGCCGTTTCGAAGCCGAACGCGACATTTGCGGACGCCATCACAGCACCCGACGCTTCGACGGCTCCGCAAGCGGACGGGACTGAGGCCACCGCACCGGCCACGACCGAAGCGGCGCCGTCCGCCGAAGAACCTGCGCTGGTCGAAGTGTGGCGGCCCGGCCGGGCCGAGGGACGGCACCGCCCGCGCGAAGCTCGCCGGGATGGACGCAGGCCCCGGCGGCCGGACGCGCCGCGTCAGACCTCCGGCGCCGATGCAGCGGCCGTCGCTGCATCTGGCGAAGCCGCGCCTTCCACCGAACAACCCGCGTCCGAGGCGCCGGGGAGGTCCTCCGGCCGCCCCCACCGTCATCGCCACCGAGGCGGCGAGCGCCAAGGGGGACGCCGCGATCGTCCAGACGGGCCGCCCCGGGAGCGCGAGCGTCCGCAACAGCGGCCCACGCGATTCGAGCGGCGTGAGCGAGAGAAGGCCGCAGACCCGAATTCGCCGTTTGCCAAACTCGCGGCCCTCAAGGCGCAGCTCGAGGCGGAGGCCAAGGAGCGCCGCTGAGTGCCGCCGGACGAACCCGATCGTCAACGGATCGACCGCTGGCTCTGGCACGCCCGACTGGTACGCACCCGCGCCGCCGCGGCCGCTTTGGCCGGTGCCGGCCATATCCGGGTCAATGGCGTGCGTATCGACGCACCCGGCCGCATGGTACACAACGGCGACGTGATCACGGTCGCCCTCGACCGCACCGTCCGAGTGCTGAAAGTGCGCGGATTTCGCGAGCGAAGGGGTCACGCCGGAAGCGCCCAGAGCCTATATGAGGAATTGAGTTGAAACAGTGCCGCGAGCGCGCTGGCAGCGTGTGTTGCGGGCCTAAGTCTTTTGCGTCAATGACCCAAGTCTTGCGCGCCAATCACCTAAGTCTTCCGCGCCAACGATCCGTGGCTTGCGCACCAATGACCCGTGCGGTAGGAGCACTCCTCGCAAAAAGCCAATCTAGAGTGTGCCGATGACCTATATCGTCAACGACAATTGCATCAAATGCAAATACATGGACTGCGTTGAGGTCTGCCCGGTTGATTGCTTTTACGAGGGCGAGAACATGCTCGTCATCCACCCTGACGAGTGCATCGATTGCGGCGTCTGCGAGCCCGAGTGCCCTGTAGAGGCAATTAAGCCGGATACTGAGCCGGGCGCGGAAAAATGGCTAAGTTTGAACGCCGACTATGCCAAGGTCTGGCCGAACATTACGGCCAAGAAGGAACCGCCCGCCGACGCCAAAAGCTGGGAAGGTGTCGCCAACAAGTTGGAACAGCACTTTTCGGCTAATCCTGGCACGGGCGATTGATCTCATCGCCCTACGACAGCGTTAACTAACGTTAAGAGAGGCCGGGGTGTGCTGCCATAAGGCTTTGATTTTGGCTGAAAATGTGCTATAAGTCTTCCACATAATGAAAAACGTCCCCGAAGCGCCTTTACTACCGTCTTGAGCCTATTTTTTTCGGGGAATTTCGAGGAAACCGTCAAAAGAGGCGTGTGACCCACGCGAGAGCAGTGGCAGAGAAAACTCGTCGTCGTTCTAAGAAAAGCGCTACCGGCATGAACCGTAAAGCCGGAAAATCCTCCTCCCGCGTGAGCCGGAGGCCATCAGAGCCCACGCGAGCGGCATCCCGTGACCGGGTCGGCGTGGCGAAGCCCGCACAACGGCGCAAGCCGGAGGCGGAAGGAGCAACTTTGGGAATGAACGTAAAGAAGACTACACAAAGACAAGGCTTCAAGACCAACGAGTTCATCGTTTATCCGGCTCACGGCGTTGGCCAGATCGTCTCCATCGAGGAGCAGGAAGTGGCCGGCGCGCGGCTCGAGCTGTTCGTCATCAATTTCGTCAAGGACAAGATGACGCTGCGGGTGCCGACCTCCAAGGTCGTCTCCGTGGGCATGCGCAAGCTTGCCGAAACGCCGATGATCAGGCGGGCTCTGGATACACTAAAGGGCCGCGCCCGCATCAAGCGCACCATGTGGTCGCGTCGCGCACAGGAATACGAGGCCAAGATCAACTCCGGCGATATCGTCGCCATTGCCGAGGTCGTGCGCGACCTTTATCGGTCGGACACTCAGCCGGAACAGTCGTATTCGGAGCGGCAGCTTTATGAGGCGGCGCTCGACCGGCTGTCGCGCGAAATCGCGGCGGTGCAGCGCATCACCGAAACCGAAGCGGTCAAGGAGATCGAGGCGGCACTCGCCAAGGGTCCGCGCCGTGGTCCCAAGCCCGACGCCGAAGACGAGGGCGTCGTCGCCGAGGAGGCTGCATAACTGCAGCGAGTTTCGAACTTGGACGGAAAAAGGCCCGGGTTTCTCCGGGCCTTTTTGTTTTCCGCGGGGGTGTCGGGACGCCAATCCTGTGGAAACGGCGGTGGCTGCCCCAATTGCCGGGAAAAATCCCCCGATTAGTCATAAATTAAGCTTCATTTGGAAGGAGATAGGGGTGGGGATTACGGGTGAGGGGGCGTCGGAATGCGGCGTAAGAAGGCCATCAAGCGCGGCCGGTGGGCATCAGTTTTCGTAGCGGCAGTTGTGGGATACGCGCTCGGCAGTTGGAATGCGGCGGCCGTGCGCAGTAGCCAAGCTTCCAGCGCCCCGACAGCGGCGCAGACTGTGGCGCTCCGCTTCCCGAGCGATTTCCAAGAGACCCCGCTTAGTGCCCCGACCGCACAGTCGGCGGCGCCATCCTATCAGCTCGCTTCCGAATCCACGGTGGTGATCCATAACGCCAACCGCGCGTTGTTCGCCCCCGAACCCATGGTTCCGACCCAGTCGGAGACGGCCCAGGCGGCAGAACCCGCACAGCCACAAGAGGCGGCCTCTGAGCCGACTCCGGTCCAGGTCGCGGACCTTTCATCGACGCCGCCGGTTGCCGCGACCCGCGCCGTTGCGGCGCCGATTTTGCCGAAGCCGCGGGAACTCGCCGGCACGCCTAAGCCGCGTCTGGCAGCGGTGCGGCACGCGGCGCGTCCCTCCCACATGTTTGACGACGCACAGCTTGCCAGCATCAAGCGACGCCTCAACCTCACAGCCGATCAGGAGCAGATGTGGCCGGCCGTCGCCGTCGCGCTGCGCAACATCGGCGTCGAGCGCGAGCGCGAGGCGCGTGCGCGCGGTGTCGCAGGCGAGATGAATCCCGACAGTGCCCAAGTTCAGGATCTGAAGTCGGCCGCGATTCCGCTGATCATGAGCTTCTCGGATGAGCAGAAGGATGAGGTCCGCACGCTGGCACGCGGCATGGGCCTCAACCAGCTTGCATCTCAGTTCTGATGACCGGCACGAGAAGCGCTAAATCCGCGACTTTTTCGGCTTGACCAGCGGGCGAAACACTTCGCCCACACATTTGACGCCGATCAGCGCCAGCAGCGAAAAGCAGGCCAAGTCGCCGAACTCGACGCGGCTCGAGATGCCGAGCGAATAAAGCGGGTCATACAAAAAGTAGTCGGCGCACAAAAATGCCGCGCACACGCCAAGCAGTGCTGGCCCTCGACCATAGATGATGGCGACAAGAATGATCGGCAGCACGTAAAAGAAAACCGGATCGCGCAAGCCAAGCGGCGACAGCTTCAGATACCACAGGATCGCGGTGAGAACCGCAACGACCGTAAGCGATATGGCAGCGGGCAACGCCCGCGTCACAGTCGACATACGCTCCCCCCTTACTTGGCCGGTTCGGCCTTACTGTCATGATAGCGTGGACCAAGCTGGCGGAACAGATAAAAAACCGCCCTTCCCCACCGCCGGTTCAGGACATGGAAAACGGGCAGGACATGGAAAACGGGCAGAACATGGAAAAGGAGCTGGGCGCTACTCGACGACGATTTTGACTTCACTGCCGGGCCGCAGCGTATCGCTCGGGCCAAGGCCGTTAAGCACTCGAAATTGCTCGACTTGTCGGTCAGGCACCGCCATGCGGCTGGCGAGCTTCTCGACAGTGTCGTGGGGCCCCACGGTTGCTACCATAAGATGCAGCGGCCGCGCATGCTGTATCTCCGCGAGACTCATACGGCGAAACGTGCCGACCGAGGCGCGAAACACGCGATCGGTCTGGGCGGTGAAGCTCTTGGCGGCGAAAATGAAGCGGTAGATGTCGCTGCCGAAGCGGACGACGTAAAGGCGGAAATCCCAGTCGTCGCCCTTAGCGGTCGCGGTGGCGCCGTCAAACCCGTTGATCGTCACGTCGTGGACGCTCTTCGGATCGATGTTCTCGATCCAGCCGGAATTAAGATATGTCGCGAGCGTCTGCTCAGCCGGTACATGCACCACGTCAAGCCGCAGCGCGGCGCCGCCGCCGCGCTTAACACCGAGTACCGCCTGCGCGGTATTGTCGAGGATGAAGCCCTCCGGCGCCGTGAAGGTGAAACCCAGGCGCGGGTGCAAAAATCGGCGGCCGCGCACGAAGCCTTCGCTCGGGTCCTCGCCGAACACCATGCCGCTAACGTCGGCGAGATAGGCATCCTTGCCCTGCGCGATTTGCTGCGGAGTCAAGTCCGCGGGAGGCCGATACTGACGGGCGGTGGCCTCCGCACGCGCGATGCGCTCGGGTGTCGCCGGATGGGATGACAGAAAGTCCGGCGCTGCCGGGTTGATACTACCGTTCGGGCGCGGCTTGAGCTCCGAGCTGCGCTCCAGTGACGCCAGGAAGCGCACCGCGCCGTAGGGATCGTAGCCTGCCCGTGCCGCTATCCCGATCCCGATTGCATCCGCGTCCAGTTCCTGTTGTTGCGAAAAGCTTGCCAGCGACAGCTTGGACCTCGCGAGCGCCAAGGCGCTGGCCTGCGGATCGTTGACCAGATCGGTGAACACCTTTTCGTTCAGCTCCTCATCGCGGATTTTTTTCTCGCGAAGCTCGGCATGGTGCGCGATCACATGCCCCATCTCGTGTCCGATGACGGATGCGAGTTCGGATTGATCGTTCGCCAACGAGATCAAGCCGCGCGTCACGTAAAGCTGCCCGGTCGGCAGAGCAAAGGCGTTGACCGTCTCGGAATTGAGGATGGTGACCTTGTAGTGCAGGTCGGGCCGATCCGACGCCGCCACCAGGCGTTCGACCAGCTGCTCGACCATGGTTTGCACGCGCGGATCGTTATAGACGCCGTCGTACGTGGCAAGAATGCGCTGATGTTCCTGCAGTTCCGCAGGCGTCATATCGGGCTGCGGCGGCGGCGCTGCGGTCTGGACCAATGGTTCCGGCGCGATCGCCGGCAACTGGCCGGCGCAGCCCGCAAGCAACAGCGCGCCGAGCGCCACCATGGCCCCGACCGCCCCCGCAATGCCTGCCCGCCTGCACCGCATCAACACGTCACCCACATTCAATTGTGGTCAGCCAACTGTATCTGCGCCGGATATGTGGCCTCGATCCAGGGTGCGCGCCAATAGGCGACCCCGCCGTCCGTGGCGGCACGCGCTTCTATCCAGCCGCGGACCTCTACCGGCCGTCCGGCGAGCGCTTTCAAATCGAAACCTGCCGCCGCAAACCTACGCTCGTTTCGCTTCCGGATCGTCACCGCAAACTCGCGCGACCAACGCCGGCCGAAATTCAGATAAAGCGTGGCGCCGCTCTCGTGTACGGACACCACCTCGCCCTTAACCAGCGCGAAGCGCCCCCGTTCCGCCACTATACCGACCGGATCGTCAGCGCGCAGCGGGTCATAATACGGATTAGCCCACAGGCCAATCTTGGCGTCACGCGCCGCGGCTTCAGCGCTTAACAGTGCCGCGGCGCAAGCGTGGCTGGCGACATCGCCGCTGACGCGCGCCAACCCGGCTGCAAGCAAGTCGGCCTCGACCGAGCGGCGATCGGAGTCGCGCACGATCTCGGCATAAGCCACGACACGTCCATAGCGATCGGGTTTGACTTCGGCTTTTCGCAGCACGACCTGAGCACCGGACACAAGCCGCGTCAGCTCGGCATCCACGGCCGCCCCGCCGGGCGCCGCAAAGACTGCTCCGCTGACCGCCGACATTGGCACTTCGATGCCGGCGAGATGCACAATGCTGCCGTCGCCGAGCTGAAAGTTGCCGCCGTCGCGTACCTTGTCGGCGCGGCCGCGCGCGATCTCAGCGCCACCGCACGGCATCGCCGGCGCGGCCGACATTGCGACCGCGGCCCGCTGCGCCGCTGCGCTCCCTTGGCCGCAGACCAGTGCCATCCCGGCCGCGCAAGAAGCGGCCAATATCCCACCCCGCCGGCTCCCCATAAGCGTCAAGCCAAAGGGGTGAATGCGGCGGCACTACGGCGAGGGAAACCGTCGTCGAACAAACGAGTGAAGCTAACCTTCATTCGTCCCGATAACGGCGCTTCTGTTCGTCGCGAACCGCAATGAGATCGGCCTCAACCATTTCCTGCACCAGCGCCTCGAACGTGGTCTTGTGATGCCAGCCGAGCTTGGCGCGCGCCTTACTGGCGTCACCGAGCAGCGTATCGACTTCGGTCGGGCGGAAGTAGCGCCGATCGACTTCGACCAGAACGCGGCCATCGGCAGCATCCAAACCCTTCTCATCCGAGCCGCCGCCGCGCCAGACCACCCGACGACCGGCATGGGCGAAGGCTTTCTCGACGAACTCGCGCACCGTATGGCTCTCGCCGGTCGCCAGCACGTAATCATCCGGTTCAGCCTGCTGCAGAATGAGCCACATGCCCTCGACGTAGTCGCGCGCGTGGCCCCAGTCTCGCGCGGCGTCGAGATTGCCCAGAAACAGTTTCTCCTGCAGCCCAAGCTGAATAGCCGCAACTGCGCGGGTGATCTTGCGGGTGACGAACGTTTCGCCGCGAATTGGACTTTCGTGGTTGAACAGAATGCCGGCCGAAGCGTGGATGCCGTAAGCTTCGCGGTAATTCACCGTGATCCAATGCGCATAGACCTTGGCGGCCCCGTAAGGCGAACGCGGACGAAACGGCGTCGTCTCTTTTTGCGGAATTTCCTGCACCAGCCCGAACATTTCGGAGGTCGAGGCCTGATAAAACCTGGTCTTGCGCTCGCGCCCGAGGATGCGGACGGCCTCAAGCAGCCGGAGCGCGCCGAGCCCGTCCGCGTTCGCCGTGTATTCGGGCGTCTCAAACGACACCATTACATGCGATTGGGCGGCGAGATTATAAATCTCGTCGGGCTGCGTCTCCTGCACGATGCGGATCACGTTGGTGGCGTCGGTCACGTCACCATATTCAAGAGCGAAGGCGGCGCCAGTCTCGTGCGGATCGTGATAAAGATGATCGACCCGCGCGGTGTTGAATGACGACGAGCGGCGCTTCATGCCGTGGACGGTGTAGCCCTTCGCCAGCAGCAATTCGGCCAGATACGCGCCATCCTGCCCCGTCACGCCAGTGATCAAAGCGACCTTCCCAGTCGATCCCACCATTCTCGCTACGCTCCCTGCGACCGATCCGGGATGACTAGCATTAGCCTGCTGCCATGCCTACACCGTGGGGAGCCAGAGGCCACCATGTTCCAAGCCGCGATCGATGCGTTGACACAGATGTTTTCGCCACCGCTGCGGGCGGTGCTGTGGAAATCGATAGGTCTAGCCCTGGCGCTCATTATCGTCGTGTCGATCGCGCTCGACCGGGCGATTGTCTGGCTGGTGGGCGCCGGAACCAGTTGGGGGCAAACGGCGCTCGGGCCGCATGCCAATCTCCCGATCGAGGCGCTCGCCTGGGTGCTGTCGATCGCCGCTGGCTTCGGCATCGTGGTTGGCGGCGTCATGCTGATGCCCGCCGTCACTTCATTTGTGGCGAGCTTCTTTGCCGACCAGATCGCCGAGGTCATCGAGCGCGAACACTACCCGGCCGATCCGCCCGGGAAAGCGCTGCCGCTGTGGCTTGCCGTGGTCGAGGGGAGCAAGACGGCGCTGCTTGCCATCGTGGTCTATGTCTGCGCCGCGGTGCTTCTGCTTTTTGCAGGCCTCGGCGTAGTGGTCTATTTCCTCGCCACCGCTTGGCTCCTCGGCCGCATCTATTTCGAGCTTGCGGCCATGCGCTTTCACACGCCGCTGGAGGCCAAAGCGTTGCGGAAGCGCAACGCCACGACGGTCTATATCGGCGGGCTGTTGATCGCTGTCTTCGTGTCGATCCCGGTCGTCAATCTGGCCACGCCGCTGTTCGCCACCGCCTTGATGGTGCATGTGCACAAGCGGCTGGTACGCGGCACTTGAATGGTCAGTTGCGCGCCGGCTCGCGCTTAATCTCCGATTTCTGCGGCCGCAGGCGGCGCGCGCCGGCCGCCAGCGCGAATGTGACGACCAGAAAGCGCGCCAGGTGGTGCGCACCGACATAAACCGGATCGAGGTGCAGCGCCAATGCCAGCACCATCATCGTATCCTGTGCGCCGGGCGCAAACGCGATCGCGACGTTGGCGATCTGGAACGAGTAGAAATGCAGTACCAGGAAGACGAACGACGTTGCGACGATCATCGCCACCGCGAATGACCCGAACGCGGCGCCCAGAAAGCCGAGTAACATGCGGAAGCTCGTGCCGGCAAAGCGCGAGCCGACGAGACCGCCCAGCACGATCACCGCGCTTGAGCCGAGCCACCAGGGCAGCGCCGCATGGATGACGGCCATGCCGTGCAGGAGTCCGGAGCCCGCCATGGCGCCGAACAATAACCCTCCCGGAAACCGCAACCGGTAAAACATCACAGCGAAGGCGCTCGCCACCGCCGCGAGCAGCAGCATCTGACCGAGCACGGAGAAGTCGGCAGGCCCCCGCACCGGCGCCACCGCCGGTACCACCAGTCCGAACAGCGCCAGTCCGTTCGGCAGGCCGACGACGAGCAGGAGAACGCGCACAGTCTGCACGATAGCAATGGCGCGCAGGTCGCCGCCCAGTTCGCTCGACAGCGCGATGACTTGGGCCATCGAGCCCGGACTTGCCCCCAGCAGCGCCGACAATGGATCCCAGCGGTGCACGATGCGCAGGTAGCTCGACGTCGCCAGCATCATGGTGAGCGAGCCGACAATCAACAGGACGATGCTGACGGGCCAGGTGGTCACGCCGCGCAGCGTGTCCGGCGTCACCACGGTACCGAGCAGAATACCGACGACGATGTAACAGACGCGCGCCAATTCAAGCGGCATCCGCATCGGCCGGCCAAGCAGCGCGGCCGTCGCCACCGCAAGGACTGAGCCCGACACCAGACCGGCCGGAAGCCCGAGCCATGCGAAAGTCACCCCGCCGGCGAGCGCGATGGAAAGCGTCTCGGCAACCTCGAACAGAGTGCGCCGTGGCGGCAGGGAGAAGGACATCGATCCACCATGAATGCCCATAGCGGCGCATGGCGTCAAATAGCGCTCGCGCTGAACGGATCGCCCGATAGACAGCTTCGGCAATCTGTGGTGACGTGAGCCGAAGAACGCGGGCCGAATGAGCCCCAAACGGTCGTAGTGGGGAGCGTCGTGCTGCAAGGATGGATCGTCGTCCTCATTGCACTCGCCTATATCGGGTTTTTGTTCCTGGTGGCGAGCTACGGCGACCGCATGCGGGCGGGCGGACGCGACGCCGCCTCGCGACTCTGGATCTATCCGCTCTCGCTCGCGATCTACTGCACGTCGTGGACGTTCTTCGGCTCCGTTGGGCTGGCGTCGCGCGGCGGCTTCGACTTTCTCGCCATCTATATCGGACCGATGCTGATGGTCGGTCTCGGCTATCCGCTCATCGCCCGCATTGTGCGGCTCGCCAAGAAACAAAACATCACTTCAATCGCGGACCTGATCGCGGCGCGGTATGGCAAGAGCCAGGCGGTCGCGGCAACCGTGGCGCTGATCGCGATCATCGGCATGATCCCCTACATCGCGCTGCAGCTCAAAGCGGTGTCGTCATCGGTCGGCACCATCATGATGCAAGCCGCGCCGGGCGGCCAATTGCAGCCGATGCTTGGCGACAGCGCCTTGCTGATCGCGCTGTTCATGGCGGTGTTTGCCGTGCTGTTCGGCACGCGCCATACCGACGCCACCGAGCATCAGGACGGGCTGATGCTGGCGATCGCCACGGAATCGATCGTCAAGCTCGTCGCCTTTCTTGCCGTCGGCGTATTCGTCACCTTCGTGCTCTATCCGGGACCGCTCGCGCTGTTCGGCCGCGCTTTGCAAAATCCCGAGATTGCGAAAGTGATCACCCAGCTGCCGCCGCTCGCCAATTTCTGCGCGATGGCGGTGCTGTCGCTATTTGCTATCGTGCTGTTGCCGCGACAATTCCACGTCAGCGTGGTCGAAAATCGGAGCGAGGCCGAAATCCGCCGCGCGGCATGGCTGTTTCCGGCCTACCTCGTGCTGATCAATCTGTTCGTGGTGCCGATCGCGATCGCCGGGCTGTTGGATATCCATTCAAGCCTGTATCAGGGCGACATGTTCGTGCTGGCGCTGCCGCTCGCCGCGCATTCCACGCTCATGACGGTGATCGCATTCGTCGGCGGTCTGTCCGCGGCGACCGCCATGGTGATCGTCGAATCGGTGGCGCTCGCCATCATGGTGTCGAACGACATTGTGGTGCCGCTGCTGCTGCAGCGCCGCGCCACACGCATCGGCGAAGCAAACAACGCCGGCGCGCGGCTTCTGGTCACGCGCCGGATCGCCATCTTCGTCATCCTGTTGCTGGCCTATGCGTATTACCGCTCGGCCGGCGACGCCCAACTCGCTTCGATCGGGCTCCTCTCCTTTGCGGCTATTTCGCAATTGGCGCCGGCCTTTTTCGGCGGCCTGATCTGGCGGCGCGGCACTGCGCGCGGCGCCATCGCCGGAATGACCGCTGGCGTCCTGGTGTGGGCTTATACGCTGCTGCTGCCCAGCATCTTCGATGCCAGCGCGGGCGGCGCCGGAATCCTGACCGATGGGCCTTGGGGGCTCGCCTTCCTGCGGCCGCTGGCGCTGTTCGGCCTCGACCTGCCACCGCTGGTGCAAGGCGTGCTGCTCAGCCTTGCCTGCAATATCACCTGCTATATCGGCTTCTCGCTCAGTCGCACCCCGGAGGCGATCGAACGGGTACAAGCCGATCTATTCGTCCCCTCGGCCCTTGCGCCGATGCTGGTGCCGCGGGCGCCGAGCTTCCGCCTGCGCCGCGCCTCGATCAGCAACGGCGAATTGATAGCGACCGTCGCGCGTTATCTCGGCGAGGAGCGGACGCGCAAATCGTTCGAGAATTTCGCCGCTGCGCGCCGCATTAGCCTCGATTCCCAGTCCGAAGCGGATATTCAACTGCTGCAATACGGCGAGTATTTGTTGGCCTCGGCGATCGGCGCCGCCTCGTCGCGGCTCGTGCTCTCGCTCTTGATCCGCAAGCGCACGCTTTCCACCAAGGCAGCTCTCAAACTCCTCGACGACGCCAACGCGGCTATTCACTACAACCGCGAAATTCTACAGACCGCGCTCGATCACGTCCGCCAAGGCATTGCGGTGTTCGACAAGGAGTTGAGCCTCGTCTGCTGGAACCGCCAGTTCGGAGAACTCTTCGACCTGCCGCACGAGTTGACATCGGTCGGCGTCACGCTTGGCGAAATCCTCCGCTCCGTCGCACGGCGCAGTGAACACGACGACGCCGATCTCGACGCCTTCATCGCCGAGCGCATCGCCAAATATACGGTCGACGATGCGCCGTTCCTCGAACGCCTCGCCAACCAGGCGCTGGTGATCGAGGTCCGGGCCAACCGAATGCCCGATGGCGGCCTCGTCACCACCTTCACCGACATCACGCCAAGCGTGCAGGCCGCCGAAGCGCTGGAGCGCGCCAATGCCTCGCTGGAGCGGCGGGTCCGCGAGCGCACCACCGAGCTGACGCGGCTCAATGCCGAACTGCATCGCGCGAAAGCCGAAGCCGACGAGGCTAATGTCTCCAAAACGCGTTTCGTCGCCGCCGCCAGCCACGACATTCTGCAACCGCTCAATGCCGCCCGGCTCTACGTCACCAGCCTCAGCGAACGCCGCCGCGGCGGCGATGACGGCGATCTGATCGGCAACATCGATGCCTCGCTCGAAGCGGTCGAGGAAATCTTCGGCGCGCTGCTCGATATATCCCGGCTCGATACCGGGGCGATGAAGCCGGAGTTTTCACAATTCTGCATCGGCGAAATGCTGCAGCGGCTGGAGGTGGAATTCGCCCCGCTCGCGACCGCGAAGGGCCTCACGCTGCATGTCATGCCGTGTGCGCTTCATGTGCGGTCGGATCGCCGGCTGCTCGGGCGGCTCTTACAGAATCTTGTTTCCAATGCTATCAAATACACGCCGGCAGGCGGCGTGCTGGTCGGCTGCCGGCGCCGCGGCGCGCATCTGCGCATCGACGTGTGCGATACCGGCATCGGCATCCCGCACGGCAAGCGCCGCGCGGTGTTCAAGGAATTTCACCGGCTCGACCAGGGCGCGCGCGTGGCGCGCGGCGTGGGGCTTGGCCTGTCCATCGTCGAACGCATCGCACGCGTCCTGGACTGCGAGGTGTCATTGCAGTCGGCGCAGGGCCGCGGGTCGCGATTTTCCGTCGAGCTGCCGTGCGTCGCTGCCACACCGGGCCAGCAGGCGGCGCGCAGCGAAACACGATACGATGCCGGGCGCCTCGCCGGCACGGTGGTGCTGTGCGTCGACAACGACCGCGCCATTCTCGACGGCATGGAGACGCTGCTCGGCGGCTGGGGCTGCCGGGTCCTCAAAGCCACCGACCTGACCAGCGCCATTGCGGCAATGACGGCGGACGCCACGACGCCCGATGGGCTTCTGGTCGATTACCATCTCGACGGCGGCAACGGTGTCATGGTGATCGCCGAGCTGCGGCGTCGACTGTTGCGCCATATCCCCGCGATAGTGATCACGGCCGACCGCTCGGCCTATGTGCGCGAAGAGGCCGCCCGCGAAGCGGCGCACCTCATCAACAAGCCGATCAAGCCCGCGTCGCTGCGCGCGCTGATGACGCAATGGCACGTGCAGCGCGTTGCGGCCGAATAGGCCGAGGCTTCACTTTGCCCTATCCTGAAAGCCGCTCGATCGCCGCGCCGCAGCGGCCGAGCTTTTCCTCGATGCGCTCAAAACCGCGGTCGAGGTGATAGACGCGGTTGACGATGGTTTCGCCTTCGGCGGCAAGCGCCGCGATCACCAGCGACACCGAGGCGCGCAGATCGGTCGCCATCACCGGCGCGCCCTTGAGCCGCTCGACGCCTTCGATCGTCGCCCGCTCGCCGTCGAGCGAAATACGGGCGCCGAGCCGCGCCAGTTCGCCCACGTGCATGAAGCGGTTCTCGAAGATGGTCTCGACGATGCGCGAGGTGCCTTGCGCGCGCGTCATCAGCGCCATGAGCTGCGCCTGCAGGTCGGTGGGGAAGCCTGGGAACGGCGCGGTGGTGACATCCACGGGCGCCAAGCCTGCGCCGTTGCGTGCGATGCGAATGCCCTGGTTGGTCGGTGTCACGACGGCGCCGGTTTGTGCCAGCACATCGAGTGCTTCCTGCAGCAAGTCGGCACGCGTGTTTTGCAGCAGGATGTCGCCGCCCGCCATCGCCACCGCGATGGCGTAGGTTCCGGTCTCGATGCGATCGGGCAGCACCGCGTGACGCGCGCCGTTGAGCTTGGCAACGCCTTCGATCACGATGCGGCTTGTCCCAGCGCCGGAAATCCGGGCTCCCATCTTGTTGAGGCAGTCGGCCACGTCGGCGATTTCCGGCTCGCGCGCGGCGTTGTCGATAACGGTGGTGCCGCCCGCCAGTGACGCCGCCATGATCGCGGTGTGGGTGCCGCCGACCGTGACCTTGGGAAAAACGATCTCGCCACCTTTAAGTCCTTGCGGCGCACTGGCCACTACGTAACCGCCGTCGATGTCGATCTTGGCGCCGAGCTGCTGCATCGCGAAAATCAGGAGATCGACCGGCCGCGTGCCGATGGCGCAACCACCCGGCATCGACACCTTCGCCTCACCCATCCGCGCCACCAACGGCGCCAGCACCCAGAAGCTCGCGCGCATTTTCGACACGAGGTCGTAGGGCGCCGTGGTGTCGATGATGTCGGCCGCGGAAATGTGCAGCGTCTGGCCGTGGTCGGCGGTTTCGCCCGGTCGCTTGCCGCCCACCATCACGTCGACGCCGTGATTGCCGAGAATGCGTTGCAGCAGCCCGACGTCGGCAAGCCGCGGCACATTGTCGAGGATGAGCGTCTCCTCGGTGAGCAAGCTCGCAATCATCAGCGGCAGGGCGGCGTTCTTCGCTCCCGAAATCGGGATCGTGCCGTTGAGCCGGTGGCCGCCCACGATGCGAATGCGATCCATGCTCATCCCCCCCCGCGGCCCGTCCCGAGCCAAATCCAACCTGACCAGAACCGAGCCGGTCCGTCTATGAGCCGCAGCCCGTCTATGAGCCGGCCCAGGCCGGAGCGCAAAGCGCAACGCCGCGCACGGTTAGCGATCGATGGCGAAGCCCAATCCCGCCCCTACTCGCTGCCCCGATTGCGGCAGAAGTCGGGACTGTCCCCACCGCCGTCCAGGCGACGCTGAGCCGCTTCCTCCCCGGCCGGCTCAGCCAAGGCGCGGGCGCGCGCCTGCGCCTTGCGGCGCTTGAGGTTTTCGCGCAGGGCCGCCGAAAGACGCTCGTTCCGCGCCGCCCATTTGTCCGCTTTGCCGCCTTTGCGCATGGTCCGTCATCCTGAGGTGGCCGCGCGTGGCGCGGCCCTCGAAGGGCGACGGCCCGGGCACCTCGGCCGCATCCTTCAAGGCGCGCTTTCAACGCGCACCGCAGGATGACGGTCTATGCGCTCCTGCGCAACGCATCGAAATGGTCACTGCCAGCGGCCGTGCTTGCGCTCACACCCCCCATATGGCAGGAAACCCCGCGATTTCTCGCATGTGAATCGGCATTCCCGGCCGCTGCCGTAGCTCAGTGGTAGAGCACTCCCTTGGTAAGGGAGAGGTCCTCAGTTCAATCCTGAGCGGCAGCACCATTTAACTCCTTATCATGTCAGCATTTCCTCGATCTTAACACTGTTGTCAATAACTGTTGTCAATCCACTGTTGTCATTGACTGTTGTCAATTACATTCGGGCTAGCGACATAGGGGTCCGACTGCAATGGCATCCTCGGCACGAGCGCATCACGGCTCTTACATTTTCCAGCGTCCCGGTTCGTCCCATTGGTACGTTCAGCTTCGGTCACCGGACGGGCGCAAAGTTGTCTCTCTGAAAACTGCCGACAAGACTCAGGCCCAAATCAATGCGGCCCCGATGGTCGCCGCGCATAAGGCGAAGCTGTTGGCGGCGCGCCCCCGCTTCGACACGATATGGAAGCACGCGATGGAACCGGGGCGCGAGCACGCGGGACCGGACGGCGGCAAGATCGTCGCCACGGAAAAAGAGCTTATCTACATCGGTCACAACGGACAGGTATTGCAGATCGAACCGAACGGCGCTCTAGCACTGCAATTGGTAGTGAACAATGAGCCGCGCGACGAGGGCAATTGGCGATTTGCGGCGGCCTTCCTCAATGCCGATGGTTCGCCGAAATTCGATCAAGCGGCACGTCCTACCGTCGCGGCCAAGACTGGCGACGACAAGCTATTTCAAACCTACACTGATAGCGGTGCACGGAAGGGCCGGGGACTCGACGGCTATGCACGCAAGGAAGCGCAAGCGGTGTGGGATTTGTTCCGCTCGCTGACCGAGGGCAAGCCGCTGAAAGACTGCACGCGTGACGACGGCCGCTTGCTGGTCAAGCACTACACGGCGGAAGGTCTCAGCTATCCGTCGATGCAGAAAAAGATCATGTGGTTGACCGCGATGGTCGAATTCTCGATTGCCGAAGCCAAACTGTCGATGCTCAATCCGTTCTCAGGCATCGTGCCGCAATACACGCCACAAGAGAAGCAAGAGCGAAAACGCAAGCCGCTCGACGACGCGGACGTTAAGGCGTGCAAGGCTAAGCTCGGCATGCTCAGCAAGAGCGATCAATTGTTGTTCCGGCTTTTGGAGGCTACGGGAATGCGCTTAGGCGAGGCATTCCATATCAAACGGGAGGAACCGGGCAACGGCGGCCCGCGCTATGTTTGGGTCGGCAACAAGACCGATAATAGCTTGCGCCGCGTGCCGTTCCCGAAGAGCGTGCTTCCCTACCTGCCGAAAAAGATCGACTCGCGGCTGTTCACTGGTGACGTTAAGGCCACGTCCCGCCGCTTCACCGAATTCCTGCGGGATACGGTCGGCATCACCGATAAGAAAAAGGTGCTGTACTCGCTTCGCCATCGCGCCAAAGACCGCGCCCGCGATCTCGATTTCCCGGACAAGATCGGTGAGGCCATCTTTGGCCGCGATGATGGAAAGGACACTGGCGACAATTACGGCGAGGGTTTCCCTATTCGCAAACTAAAGACCTGGATCGACAAAATCAGCGTGCTTTAATCATCGGTCTCGATAATCTTGGCTAGCCGCCAGCGGCGGCGCAATTATGCGCAGCCGGTCACGACTGCAATCGTGACTGGCGGAGCCGGTGCGTCAGATACAGGGCCTGCTTTGCCCCACTTTATCGTCGGGTTCGTGATCTTCCTTTTGATGTAACTCGTTGCCGCCGGTCAGGAGCTTCGCCACCGCGTCAGCCAAATCCTGAGCGGCATAGGGCTTTGGCAAGAAGGCGCTTGGTTCGATGAATAGTGATACCAATTCCATCGGTGGCGGGGCGTCCGCTAGTATAAAGGACGGGCATCCCCGGCCGCTTCTCCTCGACGAGCTTGCCGAGTGTTAGGCCACCCTCTTTGTGATTGCCTAACTCAATGTCCGTGAAAAGCAGGTCGAGCTTTTGTTCGCTTTGGGCCTCGGCCACTGTCGCGGCAGACAACGTGTCATGGCCGATCTGTTGTAAGATCGACAGCACTCATCGAGCGTGGAAGATTCGAAGTGTTCTCTCCGGAAGTCGCGATGTCTTTTCGGCTCGCGCGCTGCTTCACGCGGCGTCGGGGGCCCGACGGGCAATCGTCCGCAGATGCTAGTCGGTCAGTTGACCGATGATCCGGTCCGCCAGGCGGAAGGCGTGCACCCGGCGTCGTTGGCCCACGGCATCATCGCCGTCGTACGATGCCTTCCGGAGCAACTGCAGCGCAGCGACGACCGGATATTCCATGTCCGAGAACTGGACGGTGAACGCCGTCTGCCGGACGTAATGCAGCGCGTCAAGGAGGTTCGCCGCATCCCGTTCGGGGCGCGGCGGCACCGCCGGCGCGCGCAGCGCCTTCAGCTCATAGACCTCGTCGGCCAGCCGCACCCAATCGTCGCCCGCGATGAGCCTGGTACCCGATGCGATCAACCGTTCCTGTGGGTCGACACCACCAATCTGGGTGCCGCGAACGTGCCGCTTATGGACGTGTTCAAGATATGTGTCGTGAACGTGGTGACCTGGACAGAAATGCGCCAACGGCTGACACCGGGCAAAAATGCAGTGATCGGAACAATCGGACAGGCGACATACACCTCGCCCCCATTCCCGCGCAGGACCGCGAAGTTCCAGTTGGTGAGCGACTTCCTCAACCTAATGCTCGATCCGGCGGGTGGTGGGGGAGGCGGTGGTGCTGGCGGCGGCGCCACCAGTTTCGCGCCGGAGCAAGACGCGTCGTTGCCGCCGGAGAATGCACTCGCCTACAATTCTATTCTGACCAAGGCGCCGCCGAAGCCGCAGGACTTCGATCAGCGCTGGAGCTCGTGGGGCTCTGCGTTTGGCGGCAGCGCAAACTTCAATGGCAACCCTGGTTCACCACCGACCGAACGTCAGCTCTTGGCGATCAGATGCAAGCTAAATTCCAGGGGCAGAGCGTCGGCGGCAGGCTTGAAGCGGGCTACCGCTTCGGATTGCCGGCCGCGAATGAATGCCGTTGCAGGGGCTTCTGCTGGCAGCCTTAAAATCGGCGTTTGGCCAACTAGACTAACGAGGCATCGGGACGCGGCTCAAAGCCGATGCGCGCGCTGGCCCAACTCGGATGCTGCCGCATCGCCTTTCCGGCCGGGTTCGGGCTTGCACATGCAAGCGGGGTCTTGGGCCACTTATCCACACCCCGCGTTCCTCGATTTGACGCGACAGCGTTTGGCGGATGACCATCTACGCCTTGAAAGCGTGGAGTTTGGCGTCATGGGCAGCGCGGGCGAGTATCAGAACCGAGCCAGGCGGTGTGCCGGGCAAGCGCAGATGGTGAGTTCGGCGGTTGATCGGGCGCGGTGGCGGCAACTCGCGGATCAATGGATGGCTCTCAGCCGGATGCCGCTGCGCAAGGATGATCCTGCATGGCACGATAAGTCGGCGGCGGTGTCGGCGAATCGTCATCGAGAACAATAAACTCGCAATGTAGCGGAGGCGTCCATGTTAATAGTGTTGCTGAATATCTTGATCATCTGTGTCGTTGGCGCAATTTGCTTTGGGCGATCGAAAAATTTGTCCGCGACGGTCGGCTCGCTAATCTTCTCAAGATTTTGGTCGTGCTGATCTGCATCGTTGCAATACTGCAGCGCCTACTTCCCGCGTTGGGTGTTGGCCTGTTTTGATGCGTTCCTTTTCGCCGCTGCTCGGGCCAATTCTCACCAAGTGCCAAATCGGGCGCATAATGCTGTGTGCCCGACACATGGGAGGCCCCATGCAAATATCGCTGCTGATATTTATTGCAGCGGTCCGATCCCAACGTCGGCGTGCGAAACAGCCAATTCGATAAGCTGCGCCATCGCGGCGAGGCCAGCGCAAACGGCCGCTAACCTGTTCCACTTGGCTTGCCGTTCGATGAACGCTGAAAGCGCCCCAGCTGCAGAAGCCCGAACGGAGGCTGCGACAAACCAAAGGGCCGCCGCGAGCAGCCAAAAAACGCCGATAATGATTTCAAGGAGATCGATGAGAAACATCTCGGCTCGATGTATCGTGTTGGAAATGTCGTAGGAGCTGATACTGTGGCCCTACATCGGCGCTTCCATGGTAAACCCGACTTTCAGCGTCACCTGGTAATGCCGCGCCTTTCCTTCCTCGATCTGACCGCTGGTGCGGATCACCTCGAACCAACGCAGATTGCGTAACGTGCTGTGAGCGCGCGCAATGGCCGATTCTATCGCGGCCTCAATGCTTCGTGGCGATGAACCGACAATTTCGATAACGCGGTAGACGTGGTCATCAACGGCGGCGGCTTCGGCTGCGGATTCCTCGGGCTTGAGCGCAAAATCGATCGCACCATCACGCCCGGTTCGGCCACGGCTGCGTGCCGCCCGCTTGGTTTCTTTGACTGCCTTCATTTCGTCCTCCCTTACCGGATCGCCGACTTATATTAGGTGCGGCGCATCAACGAGGAGAACGTTCGGGCAAGTTGGCGGGTTCCAGGCTCGAACTCGCGGAGGCTTTAGCGACACATACTGCTGCCGCTGGAAAAATGCTTGGGGAGATTATGGAACCGCTGTGCGACCCCTGGAAATACGCCACCGCCCTGGGTTTAAGACCAATTCCACGGCGACCATTCTTGTTATTGTTGCCTCGCCAAAGATGACATGCGGTCGAGAGCTATGAGGCGCACCCGGCGCGCCCGACCGTCAGGCTGGCGCTCGTCGCGCAAGCATCCGCGCGCGTAATATGGCCAGTTCTGAGCACACTCGTCGCGCTGTCCCCCGTCATCCGCCGTTTTCGGCCCCATGGCCGCTTTGTTCGTCAAAGGCGGAACTACCAAACCGCGCGACCCGGGCGGCGTCGCGGTACTCGGGTTAAGAGTCGGTGACGTACGAGCCGACACCGCGGGCGCGAATCCGAGAGCGAGAGTAAGAGCCAAGGTCGCGACGACGGCTGCTGCGGCGGTCGCGCCGAGCTTCCTGGCCGGGCTGAAGTCTCCGCCGGGCCAGAACATTGGCAAACGACCGTAACTGCAAATGCTCAGCGTGCGCATAATTTTCCCCGTTCAGAGGCGCATGGCCGCGCGAAGGCCGCAACGCGACCTGCTCCACGATTTTCGCTACTTGGCTTTTTCGGATGTCCCCTTGGCCTGACAACGCGAGTGTTCGCCTTTAGTTCCAGGCCAATTCCTCCAATGGCGCGCCGGCCAACGACATTCGATGGGGTTTATCCTTCGCGGATGTTTTGATCGGCCGATTTGCACGGGCCCGAGCGCCCCCGCGCTCGCAAAAACATGCGCAGATGTGGATGAAACGTCATTATTCCGCCTAAAACAACCGTTTGAAATTCAAACGATGGTATGAAATAACTTGCGTCAAGTCAGTCGACTTTGGAAATTCAGAGGTTCCCCATGCCGAGGGATATTCGGGGATCTGCCGTGCTCAAGCGCACATCGAGGTTTGTCTTGGAGGTCTTGCCGTACCTGCTGTCCGCACTGATTGCGGCGGTCGTTGTGCCTGGATTCTTGTATTCACAGGTTCATGAAACGAGGGCCGCGCTCGCGTCTGGCCCTCATCTCGGAATAATCCACTGGCACAATGCAGCGGTTTCGTTCGCCTCCGATAAAACGGCGGGAGATAAGGTGGCGTATCGCTAAGGCGATCTGTCTCCGCGCCAACCGGTCACAAAAACCGAGGAGTTTTGTCATGTCGCGCCATTGGCGAAGGGTTTCCGCGGTCACTCGAAAACTTGCGACCGGCCTGCTTGAGATCAAGTGCGAAGGGGCGTTCCCTTACGAGACTTACTACGTCCTTGCGACCGACACAGAGTTTGAGCAACTCAGCGATCCGGAACAAAGAGCATTTGCCCGGCTACCGGAATTGCACGCGGTCGCCGCCTGACCGGCTCGGGCTGCCATCTTCGCCATGTCGCAACGCGCCGGCTCGTCCTCGCTTCACGCTGATGCGTAGGGAACGAACGCATTACAATCCCACCGAGGGCATTTGCTCAAACTGGCTCAGAGGCGTCGGCGCACGTTCCAGCGCGGTTAGAAAACGGTCGGCCCAGTGTTGGATGTCGTTGTCCGAAAGCACCCGAAACAGCGACTTGTGCCGATCGCGCCGTTCGGCCAGTGGCATCGATAGCGCCTGCCCGATGGCCGCCGCCACGCTGTCAGGATCGTAGGGATTGACCTGCAGTGCCGCCTTGCATTCATGTGCCGCGCCCGCAAAACGTGACAGGATAAGCACACCCGGGTCATCGGGATTCTGCGAAGCGATATATTCCTTGGCGACGAGGTTCATACCGTCCCGCAGTGGGGTCACGAGCCCGACACGAGCGGCGCGATAAAGGCCCGCAAGGGTTGAGTGGCTGTAGGCGCGGTTGACGTAACGGATCGGCGTCCAGTCGGCCTCACCATAGGCGCCGTTGATGCGTCCCGCAGCCGATCCAATCTCTTGCTCGATCGTGGCATATTCCGGAATCTCGGTGCGGCTCTTGGTTGCGATCTGCAGATAGGTCACTTTGCCCCGCCACTTGGCCTGCGTCTCGATAAACAGCTCGAAGGCCGACAGCCGATGCACGATCCCTTTGGAGTAATCTAGCCGATCGACCCCGATGATGAGCGCACGGCCACCCAAGCTCGCGATCACGCCCTGAACGAACGGCAATCGCACGGAACGCCGGGCAAGATCGGCAAAGGCTGCCGTTTCGATGCCGACCGGAAACGCGTCGATCCTAACAGTGCGGCCGGCGACGACAAAATTGAAATCGCGGCTGTGCAATCCACACTCGCGCGCGAGGTAGCGGCTGAAATTGAAGGCGTCATCGCCAGTCTGGAAGCCCACGAGATCATATTCGCACAGCGTTGGAATGAGACGCTCGTGGTTGGGTAACGCCGTCAGTATTTCTGGCGGCGGGCAAGGGATATGAAGGAAAAAACCGATCCGGTTCTTATGCCCGCGCTCGCGCAATGCCTTCGCGAGCGGGATCAGATGATAGTCATGCACCCAGACGATGTCATCGGGCCCTAGAACCTCGTGCAGCTCGCGTGCGAAGTGATCATTGACACGCAGATAGCCGCTCAGATCCCGGCGTGAGAACTCGGCGAGATCAACGCGGTAATGCAGGATCGGCCACAGGACGCGGTTCGTGAAGCCATTGTAGTATTCGCGGTAGTCTTCCTTGGAGAGATCGAGCGTGATGTAAGTGATATTGTCGTGTACGACTTTTTGCGTGGCAATCTTAGTGCCTGTTGCGACCTTTCCGCTCCAGCCAAACCAAATGCCGGATTTGTGCTTGAGTGCGGCCTTGACGGCAACCTCAAGACCGCCAGCGCGGGCTTTTGCATTTTTTTCGAGAATTGCGATTCTATTCGAGACTACGACAAGCTGTCCCAATAGCGGACCTCTCAGTAACACCGACAGACAACGTATAGTCGCTCAGTGCTGTGATCGCCAGACCGTTCCCGGTCGCTGCGCTGGTCAATGATGGACGTCGTGACGCCCAGAATCCACTTTGGCCAAGCCGCCAATCTGTTTCGGAAGACGCCGCCACCTCTCCTGCGGAACTTGGATGTTCCAAAACAACCTTTGAGTAGGGCGTGAAGCCAGCAGCAGCCGCCGCTGTGAATAAGCGCGGAAGTGTGCCCGCTCAGATATGAAATGGATCAATAACTTAGCGTGCCGATCGGCGTCGGGACCCCACCCTGAGTGACATCTACGACACCGGCAGCAAGTGCCAACGCAGATCCAAGAGTCTGGCCGAGCCACACGTTTCAGCGATGACTCGCCATCGGTATTCGATATCGATAGGGTGCAGCGGTCCACGCCGTTATCAGATAGGAATCCGACTGTGCTGGTCGATCAGTTGGACTTGCGCTTGAGCGTTCTCGCGGCTGCCCTCTTCCTACTGCTTTCGGCCAGCGCGCCAGCGCTGGCGGGTGATGCCGCGAAAGGCAAAGCCACTTTCATCTCGATTTGCTCGTCATGCCATGGAATGTATGGCATCGCGACCCTCGATTATGCGCCGAGCTTCGCCAAATGCCGGAGACTGGAGCGGAGCGATGCAGCCCTCCTTGTTTCGGTACGCGACGGTATCGGCCGCCGAATGCCACCTTGGGGAACCCTTCTCAGCGACCAGGAAATTCTTGATGCTCTCGCCTATGCGCGCACGTTCTGCAAAGGCAGAGAGCGCGACAGCCTGCAAAACCCGGCGCAACGCTGATCGGCTTTGCGGTTCCATCGATAGGAGATGAGGAAAATGAGCCTGTCCCGGCGGCAGCTTTTGCACCTGGCGACTGGTGCGACAACGGCCTTCATGGTGCCGAGCGCCGCAAACGCGCAAGCCTACCCGACGCGATCTGTACGCTTCGTCGTGGGAACTCCACCCGGCACGTCACCCGACACGATCGCGCGTCTATTCGGTCAGTGGCTTTCCGAACAGCTTGGGCAACCGTTCGTGATCGAGAACCGGCCTGGCGCCGGTATGAACGTTGCGACGGATACGGTCGTCCGGGCGCCCGCGGACGGCTACACACTTCTGCTCTCCAGCCTCTCGAACGCGATCAACGCCACGCTCTACCCGAAACTCAATTTCGACTTCCTGCACGACATCGCGCCGGTCGCGTTCATCGGCGACAACGCCTTTCTCTTGGCCGTCACCCCGTCGCTTCCCGTCAAAACGGTTCCTGATTTTATTGCTTACGCCAAAGCCAATCCCGGCAAGATCAACATGGCGTCCGGCGGCAACGGCAGCGCGCCGCACATGTTCGGCGAGCTGTTCAAACTGACGGCCGGTGTCAATTTGGTGCATGTGCCCTATCGGTCGAGCTTCTATCCCGACCTGTTCGCCGGCCGGGTCCAGGTCGCCTTCATCGCGGTAGCCGGATCGCTGGCCCTGGTTAAGGCCGGCAAAATCCGCGCACTCGCGCTCACCACGGCAAAGCGCTCCGAGGTTCTGCCCGACCTGCCGACCATCGCCGAATTCGTGCCGGGCTATCAGGCAAGCGCGTGGCTCGGCATCAGCGCGCCAAAGGACACCCCGGCCGCTGTCGTTGCCACGCTCAACAAAATCATCAATTCGATTGTTTCCAAGCCCGACGTGAAAAGCCGTCTCGCCGGCCTCGGCATCGAGCCGCGCCCGATGACGCCGGCCGAGTTCGGCAAATTCAGCGCCGAGGAAACGGCGAAGTGGGCCAAAGTCATTACAAGCGCGGGTATCAAGACGGACTGATTTTGATCATAGCGTCACCGCTATATGAGCGGACAGGAGCGAGTGTCACCCGGCGTAGGGTCCCGACGCCGATCGGCACGCTAAGTTGTTGATCTATTTCATAGCTGAGGGGTCGCACTTCCGCGCTTATTCACAACGATGGCAGGCCATGGCTGGCTCGGGCAGGTCCATCTTTCATCCCACAAAGGGCTGTCAGATCTCCCGACTAGAGCAGCCCTTTCCCCGGATGGTCCTTGAAGATTTCAGCGTCGCCCACGTTATCCGCGCAACGTGTCCATGCACGTATGCCCACAGCGAGCGCTTGGGTGCGGCGGCTCGTAACCGCATGTGCGCTATGCCCGCAATAACGTGGATTGGCCGTCCATCGGTCCGCCGAGATTTCCTATCAGCGACATCGGGCCTACACAGATCGACGGCGCCAATGTAATCTTTTCTAAGAGCTGCCATCGGGACATGCCGACGTTCCGTGGATTTAAAGGCAGCGACAGTGCCTCCGGCGGGCGAGCAATCAGAAATTGGATTGATCTGGGTTTGGTCTTCTGCGTTTGCGGAAGGCCCCGACCGCTCGTGTAAGACGGCTTCTGATTGACCGCCAGAACAAATAAATTCGTTAAGGGAGAGTCACTGTGAACTGGGTTAAATGTGGGGCGGTACTAATCGGTGGCGCCTCGGGAGCGGCCTTTGCAATTTTATCCATCGAATTGTTCGACTCAAACGACCAGCAACTCGGGTATGCAGCTGCATGTGCGATATTTGGCGGTATCATGTGCGCTGTCATCTCCGATGGGATACCACGGAATGCGCGTAAGTCCGCGCAATCTGATCTATCGGCGAATTCGACCGATGACGGGCGGCCGAAACGCCAATTAGCCCACCCCCCAGATTCACCACCGCTATCTCCACGGTGAGTTGTACGACTTGTGCCGGTGCGATCGGTCGCTTAGCGCGGACGCAAGGGGCTGATAGCCACCACGCTCCGCTATCCATACGAGACCCGGGACGCGAAGGAGTATTTCGACGACATCCCGGACGTAAAGGTCGAGCCGGACCTGCTCAAGCTGGCCCACCACATCCTCTCAGAGCAAGGCGACGGATTTCGACCCCTCGCAGTTTGTGGACCCCTATAAGGAAGCCGTTGTCGCTATGCTCAAGAAGAAGCAGGCTGGCCTGCCGGTATCGCGCGTGTAACGCCGCGGCCGCCAGAATGTGGCGAACCTCATGGATGTGCTCCGCCGTAGCATTGCAGAGAAAAAAGCCGCATCAACTCCTCCGCCGAAAGAAAGGGCGTCAGCGGATTGAGGGGCAAAGCGAGATGCTGCTTCCCATCGCGGACAAGAAGGGCAAGCAAGCCGCAGCAAAGCCAGCCGAGCGAGCAAGCGGCCGTCAGGAAAGGGCAGGCTAACTCGTGCGGAAATTTCTAAGACCCGGCAGCGATGTCGATCGGAGTGATGCCGAGTGCGACGATCGGAGCAAAACCTCCGCCCCTCTGGCGGCGGATGACACAGCACCGATCCTGGTGCCTGAAGGCGCCGGCATTTGGACGTTCGGTGACCATTTAAGACATCTCGCCATGCATGCCGGCGCCATTCCTCTCGAACTTGATGAATTCGGTCGCCGCGTTATCTGCGTCCGCCGCGGCTTCTTTAGGCCGGACGCGTAATCGGTGGTGCGAAACGGTTCAGGGTCGAAAAGCTTGGCGGGGCGCGGGAGTGATCCGTCCGGATCGGACCGATCCCGCCTTGAAAATGCCCGTAGCAGAGGCTATAGGGCCACTACAACTCGTGGACAGAATTGTCCTGGAGGGCATGGGTGCTCCGACTGTCGGGTTCAATGCTCGCGGTGAGTTGTCGACCGATCCCACGGCCCTGTCGGGCGCGTCGGTAGGTCGAACCTCCGTGGCGACGCGGATTTCCTGACAACAACCTTGCGCGTTTGCGTCGCGATGCGCCGGATTTGTTGCGCTCAGGAGGTTCGATCATGCGCATGGACACACCCGTCGCCGACGGCGACCCGACGCTGGCCGAGTTGATACCGGAAGGTGTCACCCTGGCCCACATCATCGCGCTGTTCCAGACGGCCTATCCTGTAAATGGGGAACAGCTTCTCCGCGCACGCCTTGGTACGACCCACCCGGCGAACCTTGCGCCCCCCGAGTTGGCCGAATTCATCAAATACGTGTTGGCGGCGCTAAAGTCGGCCGGGATCAGAGACCCCGCCGACGTGCTTGCATATGGAGTGCGGCGCGAGGCCGAAGCGGCAGCCGCCAAACTCGGGTCTTCGGCCGCGATTGGCGATGTCGCGGCCGAACAGAAATCCGACGGGCACGCCCCG
>Ga0208849_1000355_pt1 | contig 43964 bp, 39 predicted proteins | sample NGESurdeep072012_10_FD_184470 | JGI IMG/M metagenome (GOLD analysis project Ga0208849, IMG submission 184470) | Arctic peat soil microbial communities from Barrow, Alaska - NGEE Surface sample 53-3 deep-072012 (SPAdes) | ecosystem: Environmental > Terrestrial > Soil > Wetlands > Peat ... | reverse complement strand
GATGCCCGGCACGGCGAGGATGTAGTACGGCCGCGATGGCTGCGTCTCGATCTTTCTGCGCAGGTTCCTGATGTGCACGTCGATGACCCTGGTCTCGATGGGGTACTCGTATCCCCAGATCGTGTTGAGGATTTTCTCGCGGCTCAGCACCTTTCCCGCGTTGCCGGCCAGGAACGTGAGCAGGTCGAACTCGGTGTGGGTGAGCTCCACCTCCTTGTTCGCCTTGTAGATGCGGCGCTCGTTGACGTCGATGACGAGGTCTCGGAACTCGAGCCGGCTCCGCGCCGCCTCCACCGATTCCAGGCGGGTCCGGCGCAGGTGGGCCGCCATTCGGGCCACCAGCTCCCTGATGCGCAGGGGCTTGGTCACGTAGTCGTCAGCGCCGATCTCGAGCGCAACCACGACGTCGATCTCGTCCGATCGAGAGCTCATCATGATCACGGGGACGGCCGCGTCGACCTTGCGCAGCTCGCGACACACGTCAAACCCGGAGCCATCCGGCAGCGCCACCTCGAGCAGGACCAGGCTCGGATGAGCCGAGCCAACCTCGCGAAGCGCCTCCGCGCCGTTCTCCGCCTCGAGCACCTGGTAGCCGTCCTGAACGCACGCCGCACGCACCTCGCGGCGAGTGGTCGCGTCGGGGTCCACGATGAGGACCTTGCGCGACGTTTCGGTCGTGCTGATCACGGCAACATACTAACTGATCTGAAGGATTGTTAGGATATGTTGCGTTTCAGGCCCCGAATGCCGCGACGCGCTCTTTTCTCTATGTCGATCAGCCTCGCGCCGGCTGACGAAAGCACGAGCTCCCAGGCTCCCGCATAACCGACCTCCTCGCCACCGTACTCGGCTTTGAAGAACCCCAGCCCATGCCACGGGTGCTCGGGACCGGACCCGGGAGGCGGCACTCCCCACAGGTCGTAGTCTCGACAGCCGGCCTCGGCAGCTGCCCGTATGCCCGCCCACCAGGCCAGGTCATTTCCCATCAGCTCGGGATGCGCGCCGGTCCGGCCCGCAAACAGGTGATAGGCGCGGCCGCCGTGACGGGCCACCAGCACCGCCGCCAAGCCCTCGCGAGTTTGGGGATGTCGGGCGACATACGTGCGACACCACGGAAGGTGCTCGAGAAGAAGGTCGTAGTAGGCCCGTGCCGGCAGGCTGATCGATTCCCGTCGCTCAACCGCTGCGGACTGGCGCGCCAGCTCGGCGGCGTCCTTGCCTTCCTCGACCACCGCGCCGCGCTTCAGGCCGGTGCGAATGTTGTAGCGGCGACCCTGCTTGAAAGACGCGAGCATCTCGTCGGGCGGCTTGAGCTCGAGGATCCGGGTGTGCTCGGGCTGGGTCGGTGGACCTTTGATGAATCCGCGGGCGGTCAGCACTTCCCCGAACGCCGGCGGCGCTTCGGGCTCCAGTCGCAGCTTGGCAATTTTTGCCTCGCGCGCCCATTCGACGAGAGCATCGATCGACCCAGCGCTCGCAGGAATCGGCCCGCGAGGAACGTATGCCTCGCGAACCGGGCCGACGCCGCGGAGCTGGACGCTCGCCATCGAGCCGGCGCCAAGCCTCACTCGCTCGATGGTCCAGCCGGCACGCGACTGGACCTCTCCCCATCCCCACGTCTGCAGCAATGGGGAAGGAGACGCTTGCTCTTCGAGGTCGCCGTCCCAGGCGGTGGCGCCCGTCGTCATCCGATCTCCGGTATCGCCACCGAGCCCGACTCCAGGTGCCCTATGTCATTGACTCCGCTGACGACCACCCGGCCATTGCGCTTTTCCAGAACCGACACCGATGCGTTCTGGATCCGAAACGGAAATATGCCGCGACCCGGACGCCCGACCACGTGGTGCAGAGCGATCTGGATGACCCCGCCGTGCGTGACCACGAGCACATCACCTTGCGGGTGGCGGTCAAAGAGCTGGTCGAGCGCAATGCCGACACGCGCCTCGAAGGCTGCCGATCCCTCGCCGCCCGGCACGAGATCCCAGTTTGGCTCCTCGGTCCAGCTGGCCCATGCTTCTGGGAAGCGGGCGGCAAGGTCTTCGGTACGCAAGCCTTCCCACTGACCGAGATAGATCTCACGGAGCTCGGCCATCGGCATGGGGTCGATGCCCAGCGATTCGCCGGCCAGCCGCGCGGTCTCGGCCGCGCGTTTCAGGTCGCTCGAGTAAAAGCCGGCGAACTGACGGCCTGCCAGCCGCCGGCCCAGTCGCGCCGCCTGGCGCCTCCCCTCGTCCGAAAGGGGAGGATCGAGCTGGCCCTGGATTCGGCGCTCGTGATTCCACGTCGACTGGCCGTGGCGCACGAGCAACAAGCGCGCTGGAGTTGCCTCGCGCGCTTGCGAAACGGCTCCGCCGGCTTCGGGCTGCTCTGGGCGCGCGGATCTGATACCGATATCTATACTAACTTTCTCTCGATTCCACGATCAGGCTGGGCTGATCTCAGGAGATGCTTTTGCAGTCACACGGCACGCTGGCCGAAACGCCTCTTCGCTCGCTGCTGGAAGCCGCTCAGGGCGAGCGGTCCACCGGCACGCTCACTCTCAGAAACGGTAACGGCGAGTCCACTGCTCTTTACTTTCTGTTTGGCCATCTTTTCCACGCTCACGGGGATGGTTTGGCCGGCGACGACGCGGTCGTCAGTGCCCTAACCTGGAGCAAAGGCGAGTTTGACTTCGACGCGAAGGCTAAGCTACCCGCCGATGAGACTGTCAAGGCCGGCATCCCCGAGCTGGTCGAAGCCGCGGAATCGGCGCCAAAGCACGGTGCGCCCGAACCCCCCAAGGTGGACAAGGCCGAGGCGCGAGGGGAGCGCCAAGATCATCCTGAACCGGAGAGAAAGGTGGAAGCACCCCAGCCAAGACGCGGCGTGAAGCACCGACCGCAACCCAAGCACGGACGTGAGCCGATTCCAGTACCCGCTGGGCAGGTCATCTACGACTCACTGAAGACTTCGTTCGTCGACTTCCCGCGCCTCATCACCACGTTGGAGAAAGAGGGGTACACGGGTTACGTGCGCCTGCTCACCGAAGACGCCACAGGCTTGATCCTCTTCCGAGAAGGCTCAGCACTCGAATGCATCTACGACGGGGCGGCCGAACCCGGCGGCCTCATGCTCGGCAAGACTGCCCTGCACCAGTTCAACGAGGACGTCACGATGGGACATGGCGTCTTGGACGTCGTCGGCCTTTCGCCCGAGCTCATCGACGGGCTGTACGAGCTGACGGTCTCGAAGCCGATGTACACCGAGCTGTACGCCGCGTGGGTGGACATGAAGGCGCTTCTCAAGTTCCTCAGCGACCGCAAGCTAAGCGGCAGCGTGATGATTCGCTCCACCGGCGGAACCGGAGTGATCATCCTCGCCGATGGCGAGCTCGCCGGCGCGTATACGAGCGAGTCACGCGACATCTCGGACAAACCCGACCGCGCGCTTGCTTTGTGCGACGACCCGAGCGCAATGATCGAAGTCAAGTCGGCCGACGCTACGAAGCACCCGCCGCTCGACGTTGACGAGGTGGTCGCTTCTCAGCGCGGCCCCAGGAGCTCCGGCCAGCAGGCAGTGGCGGCAACGGCTCCGCCCACGACGGTGGTTGAGCCCATCACCAGCCCGATGCCGGTGATCACCCCGGAGTCCCCGCCGACCGCGATCTATCCGACCTATACCCCGCAGCCGACCACTCATCCAACGCCGCCGTCGATGCCCGCGATGCAGGTTGCGCCGAATACGCCGCCACCGTCGAGTGGACCGCAGCGGGATTGGTCGCCGATCGTCTCCGAGCTGCAGGCGATGGCCGAAGACGCCCTCGGCAACCGCGCTCGCAAGGTGAAGGACATCCTTGGCGCAGCCGACCCTTCTGAAGCCGGAATCGAAGGCGCCATCGACCAGATTCCCAGCATCTCGCTGTTGTTCGTGGACTCGTCGCGGTTGGAGCAGCTGGCGCACGAGATGAGGGCTCGCCTCAAGTCGCACCTCTAAGAGCGCGGGGGGATCAGGATCCCCCCACGGACCCCCCTGGTCTTAAGGCATGTCATTGCGACGCCAGCATCGGGTTTGGGTTACGCCCGGAATGAATCCGGGCTTCCGCTCCACCATTTTTGTCCGAAGCTATGCGTTCGTAGCCATTTGCGCAATGGCTGTGGTTGCAATCAGCGCTTGCGGTGGTAACCCGCCTCAGATCGTCGACTACTCGCCCGTGCGTGGCGCCACCGATGTCTCGACGGCCGCGCCGATCCGGATCACCTTCGACCACGAAGTCGACCAACAGTCGGTCGAGAGCCGGCTTCACCTGCAGCCGGCGACCAGCGGCAACCTGGTCTGGCTTAGCCCTCGAGAGCTCGCCTACCAACACCCAACGCTGGCGCCCAGCTCGACATACGACGTGGTGCTGGAAGCGGGATACAAGGACCTGGCTGGTAACACCGCGGTGCTCCGCCACCACTGGTCGTTTGTCACCGAGGGACCGCCGGCGTTCGCCGGCTCGGCGCCGGCCAACGGCGAGAGCGGCGTCGACCCCGCCGCGTATCTGACCGTGGACTTCACTCGGGACATGAATGGTCCGAGCTTGCAACAGGCGGTCAGCATCTCTCCGCCTCTTCCCTTCAGCGTCCGACTCAACCCGACCGACGGACGCCGCGCGATCATCGCGCCCGCGACCCTGCTCCAACCGTCGACCGTGTACACCATCGCCGTGACAAGCACGGCCCTGGATGCGGATGGCAACCGGCTGGCCACAGACGCGACCCTTGCTTTCACAACCGGACCGATTCGCCAGCTCCACAATTGGATCGGATTCACGACGACGGCTGCGGACGGCACGTCAGGCGCGCTGTGGCTGGTCAACGAGTCGGGCTTTCCTCGCCAGCTCTTCGACGGCAGCTCCGTCCGTTCGTTCAGCTGGTCGCCGGATGGGACCACGTTGCTGCTTCAAAGCGACAGCGAAACGTGGTCGGTGCTGACTCCTGGCCAGGACGCGAAGTCGCTGGGTTTCAAGGCGGCTTGGGCAGCTGCCCTCGGCTCGGGCCTGGGTTACGTGTTCATTGACGACGGCGGCGCGCTGCACCGACTTTCATCCAGCGGTGTCGACACCGTGATCTCTCCGGCCGTCACCGAGGCGACGGTTTCGCCCGACGGTTCAAGGGTCGCCTTTGTCGAGGTCGCTTCGCAGTCGAGCGTCATCTGGGGATATGACGTCGGCCTTCAAGCCCGCTACCAGCTCGTTGTCGAAAACGGTCCGATCAGCAACGCCACGTGGGCTCCCGCGGGAAACCGGATCGCTTACCTCCGCCACGACGTCGGCGTGACGACGCTCAAGGTCCGGAGTCTCAGCGGTGCCGCCGCAACGACCACCGTCGCGAGCGCCGGCAACATGAGCGCACCCGCATGGCTGCCCGACTCGGTCCATCTTGTTTTCGCCGCCGCGTTGGCGGGGGCCACCGGCACTTTGCAGAAAGCGTTCGTGGTCAGCGCGATCGCACCCCCAACTGCGCTCACGCTCGCGGTTGGCCTGCCTGCTGATCCGAACATCGCAGTCGCCGACCCAGTCCCGTCACCGGATGGCCACCAGATCGCTTTTCTGAGCGGAGGCCAGGTCTGGTTGATGAATGCTGACGGCACAAGGCCGACACCACTCACCACATTCGATGCGGCGTCGTTCCCCTACTCGTGTCGCACGCCGGCCTGGACCCGCGCTTGAGTGCTCTCGATGGCGCCTTCGAACAGGTTCCCGAGCCGATCCGCGGTGCGGGTCCAGGAGAATCGCTGCGCCAGCAGGCGACCTCGCTTTCCCATCTGCTGAGCGAGCTCAGGGTCCGAGAGCAGTCGGCCGATGCGCTCGGCGTAAATCGCCGGATCGTGATCGGCGATCAAGTAGCCGCTGACCTCATCGCGCACGACAGAGCGGAGACCTGACACGCCTGAGGCAACCACCGGCCGGCCGCATGCCTGCGCCTCCAGCGCGACGAGCCCAAAGGATTCGCTGTACGAAGGCATCACGCACACATCGGCGGCTGCGTAGAAGTACGGCAGCTCGTGATGTGCGACCGTGCCCAGGAAATCGACGCGGTCGCGCACGCCTGATGCGGAGGCGACTGCTTTCAGTCGCTCCTTCTCGCTCTCGTCGCCGTCGCGAACATCCTCGCCGAGGACTATCAGGCGCAGGTCGGCGTGGTCGCGATCGCGGAGCAACGCCAGGGCTCGGATGGCAACGTCCACGCCCTTGAGGCGCTCGAGCCGGCCGACGAATAGCAGCAGCCTGCCCGGTCCGTAGCCGATCTTGTGTCGAGCTTCGGCGCGGTCGAACGGCTGGAATGTCACAAGGTCGATGCCGGGGGCGACCACGTGCACGCGGTCCGGGTCGGCCCCATAGAGCCTGATCAGGTCATCGGCCTCGTCCGGAGTCGAACCGATCAGCAGGTCAGCCTGCTGGGCGATCTCGCCTTCAACTTGAATTCGCAGTGCGGGCTCAGGCCTGGCGCCGCTCGCCAGCGTGCGGTTCTTGACCAGGCCGAGGGTGTGTGCAGTGTGCGCCCACGCGATCCCCATGTCGGCTCGTAGGAGGCAGGCAACCTCGCCCGACAGCCAGTAGTGGGAGTAAAGCATGTCGTAGGTCAGGTGCTCGCGCTCGGCAAAGGCCCGGATGCCCGCGGCAAACGCCGGGACCTCCTCATACAGGGAGTACTTATCGAGGCTCCTGCCCGCGGGCAGATAGATTACGCGCGAAAGTGGGGCCAGAGACTCGATGGCGGGGTCGTCGGGAGATTGCCGGCGGGTGAAGATGTCGGTGGCGATGCCCCGATCGCTGAAGGCGTTCGCGACCTCGCGAACGTAGACATTGAGGCCGCCGTTGCCGTTTTGGCCGAGAGAGGCCGTCGGAGAGGTGTGCATGGAGATAACCCCGATCCGCCTTCCGGCGGCGAGGTTGGAGATCAGGGGAGTCGCCTCAGCCACGGTAGGCCGATCTCGCGTCTAGCCAGCGCCTCGATACGCAGCAGAAAGCCGAACGAGAGACCGGGGAGCATGACGCCATATCAGCAATAAAACCTACGCGCTTCCCTCCTATTCCCGCATGAGGGCCAAAATCGGGGGCACGCTATGATTTGGCGCGCCATGCGGCTTCACAAAGGACTCAAGGTGTGGGGGCTGGTGGCTTTGGCCGTTCCCGCCCTGGTCGGCCTCACAGCGATCAGCACCCTGGCCGACAGCACACCCACCCCAACGGCGAGCGCCGTGGCGCTTCCGGGTGATCCAACCAAGGGCGCCACACTCTTCGCGCAAAGTGGCTGCACGAGTTGCCACGGAGCCAGCTTGGGCGGCGGCATCGGGCCGGCTCTAAACCCGATCTACAAGCTGCCCGGCGTTTCGAACCCTCTCGACCCGAACTTCATCATCGGCATCATCACCAACGGGCGGGTCCACCAGCTCGGCGACCCAGGATCGGCCAACATGCCGGTGAAGGGTGGCAACGCGGCCCTGGCCGACCAGGACATCAAGGACCTTGCCGCCTACATCATTCAGCAGAACCTGACTGGCTCGCCGCCGCTCTCGGCCAATGAGCTTGCCAAGCGCACGATCTTCTGGGCAGGCATCGCGATCGTCGGCATGCTCTTCATCACGCTCTTGCTGTCCCAGTACAACATGCGATGGATCGCGCGCCGGGCAGCCGCGCGCCGGAAGTAAGCGCCGAACCGGCGGACGCTGGACCCCGCCCGGCACCGCCGCCTGTTCCGACGCCCACCGGCGGCGCGCCCAGAGTCCTGATCCTCTTCAGCGACACGGGCGGCGGCCATCGCGCGGCAGCCCGCGCTCTGACCGACGCGCTCAAGCTGCTCGATCCGACATGCGTGGTCACCGTGGCTGACCCGTTGATGGCGCAGGGGCCAATGGTCGTGCGGCGGCTGGCGTCGCTCTACGGCCCGATGATCCAGCGCTCGAGGACCGCGTGGGGCGCGGTGTACCACACGAGCAACACGAAGCCGACGTTTGCCGCCATTCGCGCGGTCTTCGGCCCTGGCGTCCGGAAGGCCACTGCCGAGCTGATCAAGGAGCACGATCCCGACGTGGTGCTGTCGGTGCATCCGCTCCTCAACCACATGACCTTCCAGGCGATTCAGAAGAGTGGGCGCCCGCGCGCTCTCATGACGGTGATCACGGACCTGGTGGACTTCCACCGGGGGTGGACGTTCAGCCGGGCCGACCTCGTCATCGCGCCCACCGAGCTGGCTCGCAAGGTGGCGATCCGGCGGCGGGTCCCGCCCGACCGAGTCAAGCTCCTCGGCCTTCCAGTCGACCTTCGCTTCCGCCCACCGGCTCCAGGTGAGAAGGAGGCGCTTCGCCGCCGCTTCGGCCTCGACGAGAAACGTTTCACAGTCCTGATCATCGGGGGCGCCGCAGGGGCGGGAGGGCTGTCGAAGCAGGTGGCCGCGTTGACAGAGGAGCCTCACCAGTGGCAGGTCGTCGTGGTCTGCGGCCGCAACGAACGGTTGCGTCGCCGGCTCGAGAGTCTTGGCTTTGCGACGCCGACGCTGGTGCTGGGTTTTGTGGACTACATGCCCGAGATGATGCGAGCCTGCGACGTCATCGTCACCAAAGCAGGTCCAGGTGCAATCGCCGAAGCTCTGGCCACCGGGCTTCCGCTGGTGATCACCGGATTCCTGCCCGGCCAGGAGTCGCCCAACGTCGATTTCGTCGTCGAGTCAGGCGTCGGCAAGTTCTCGCCGAAGGACGACGAGCTTGTGGAAGAGATACGCGTCCTTGCCGAAGGTGGTCCGACGTGGCGTGAGATGTCTCGCAAGGCCGCCGAGCTCGCGCATCCGTATGCCTCATCCGACATCGCGCGCGAGTGCCTGCTCCTGGCAGCTCGCTACAGGGCATCCGCGCATGCGAGCCTGTAAGGGCACAGCCGGCATCGGCGGCGATCGGGCTTCGCTTCGAAACGCCCGGCCCTGACGCCTTCTGCGACCTCTGTACCCTGTCTCTTCGCCTCTGCCACCAGAGCGTCAGGTCGATCGAGCGGCACTGTTTCGCCGGAGGCCAGGTAGACGACATCCAACTCCAGTCCCTGCGATTCGATACTCAATGCTGAGGCTGCACCCACTGCGTACAGCGCCACCTGCAGGTCGCGGCGGCTGCGGGCCACCGGCCTTCCCGACTTGTAGTCGAGGATCCGCCAGCCGGACTCCGTACGGTCGACCCTGTCGATGACACCGCGGAGCGTCCAACCATCCACGTCGATGGTGAAGGAATGTTCGAGAAATTCCGGCCGAGCCTCGAAGCCACCGCCCTTTCGATAAGCCTCGAGCTGTTCGGCCCCGTTGCGCTTGAAGGTTGGCGCTCGACGCGGGTCAGGGAACACGGTCGCGCCCCAGACCTCGTCGTGCAGCTCTCTCAGCAATGCGGCCGTGACCTTCTGATCGCGCTGCCTCGCTTCCCCTGCACGACGCAGCACCTCGTGGAGGATCACCCCCTGCACAGCCTCCGCGCTTTGCCCCGCCGGCAGCCGCTGCTCATATCGGTACCAGTACTGCCGCGGGCAATCGCGGTACGCGGCGATCGCGGAGAAGGACAGGACAACGGCGGCGGCTTCGACTCGGCGCAAACCCAGTGGCTTGGCGGTGAGCCGTGGGATGGCGGAGATCTCCCGTTCCGTGACGACGCGCGTGCCGGCGCTCAGCACCTCGGTGAGGAACCTCGAGTCTCTCCAGCGACGGCCGCCGTCGTAGTGAGACGCGCGTACCAGGTAGAGGTGCCGGCGCGCGCGAGTCATCGCCACATAAAGGAGGCGGCGTTCTTCAGCCACGACATCCTCGCGGCCCCGCACCAGCGGTTCCAGCACCGCGGGCGGCAGCTCGAAACGCGGCGAGCGACCTGTCTGAGGCAAGCGCCCCTCGACCAATCCCGGCACGAAGACCGCGTCGAACTCCAGGCCTTTCGCCTGATGGATCGTCATCACCTGGATCGCGTCGACGAAGCCATCGACAGCCGCCGGCTCCTCGTCCTCGCCTGACAAGAGCACCAGGTCGAGGTGATGCATGTACGCCTCGAGCGAGCGGTCTGGAGACGTCTCGCAGAACTCGGCGATCAGCTCCGCGAACCGGCTCACGTTGGCTGTCGCGCGCGCCGCCTCGCTGGGCTCTAAGGGGGGTCCGCCCGGAGCTGGCTCCGCCAGGCCGGCCGGCCCGAGGGGGGACGTCCCCCCTTCAGAAAGACCCGCGCCAAGCACTTGTAGGTACCGCGTCTTTTCCATCAGCTCGAAGAACAGCTCGCGGACGTCGAGGGTCTTGGCCTGCTCGGCCAGGTCGCCCAGGAGAGCTGCAAAGCCGGCCGACGGAGACCACTGCTCGAGAGCTTCGAGCGGCGCCGCGCCGTTGCGATTCCGAAGGGTGGATAGGGCGGCGACGGGGTCGAGGCCGGTCGGAGGGCGGGTCAGCGCTCGAGCCAAGGCCACCACGTCACTGGGGTCTCGCAAGACGCGCAGCAGCGCGACCACGTCCTTGACCTCGGGCCGGTCGTGAAATCCGCGACCACCGATGACGACATGCGGAAGGCGCCGTGCCGCCAGGGCGGTCGCAATCGGGCGGGCGATTGCATTGGTGCGGCAAAGCACCGCGATGCTCGACATTGCAATTCCTGTCGCTATCAGGCGCTCCGCCTCCGCAGCGATCGCGCTTGCCTCGGTATCGCCATCGGGGCACAGCCACATCTCCACCTTCTCGCCCGGCCGGCTGGACCTCAGCTCCTTCGGCAGCCGTGCCTGGTTGTTTGCAATCAAACCGGCAGCGGCGGCGACGATAAGACGCGAGCTCCGGTAGTTCCGCCCGAGCGTGATCGTCAACGCGTCAGGAAAATGCGCGCGAAAGCGCTCGAGGCTCGCGCGCGAAGCTCCCCGGAAACGGTAGATGCTCTGATCGTCGTCGCCGACGATGAAAGGGTCTCCGTTTCCGGCGATCAGCTCGACCAGGCGTTCCTGGGCGAGGTTCAGGTCCTGGTACTCATCGACAAGCACGCGCGGAAAGCGCGCGCGGTAGGTGCTGCGGAGAGCGGGCTGTTCCTCGAGGAGCTTGACCGCCAGAGTCAGCAGATCCTCGAAATCGAGCAATCTCTGCTTGCGGCAAGCGCGTTCGTACGCGCCGAAAAGACGCACACAGGCCTGCATGAGCTGCACGCGCTGAGCGAAATCCGGGTCTCCCTCATCGCCATGCATCGCCGCGGCCCAGGCGACAAGTCGCTTCAGTGGGACGAGCTCTTGCTTCAGACGCTCGAGCATCTGGAGCGCAGGCGACACCAGATCGTCCGGGCGCTCGTCGCCGGTGAGCACGGGATCGCCCAGCTTCCACATCAGCTCGCGGGCGAGGATCCAGCGCTCGGCGCCGGCAAGAATCCGGAAGCCGGGCGGCACCCCGACCAGCCGGCCGTCCTCGCGCAGCCAGCCAAGCGCGATCGAATGGAAGGTGCCCACGGCGGGCGCGGGTTCACCGATGAGGCCCTCGATTCGCTGGCGCATCTCGGCCGCCGCCCGGTCGGTGAATGTCATCACCAGGATCGATGAAGGGGAGGCGCCCTCGGCGACCAGCCTTCGGAAGCGCTCGGCGATCACCGCCGTCTTGCCGGTGCCTGCCCCCGCCACGACTCGCACGGGGCCACGTCCGAGGGCAGCGGCTCGAGCCTGATCGACGCCAAGCCTCATTACTGTCCTCCCCGCTTGCCGGGGAGGGTCAGGGAGGGGGTGTGCAACACAGCATCAACCATCATGAGAAGGACCAGAGCGCCCGATTCGAACACGAACGACGCGAACCTTGCGGCCAAGGTCCAGGGCGTTCAACCGTGTAACGATCGTCTCGGAATCGAGCCTCAGCTGGTGGGCCAGGGCCGGGCTCGAGGTGGTGACGACAAGGGTGCCTGAATGCAGCTCGACCTCGTCGCAGAGCCGGGCGGGCTCTGGCCCGATCAAGGTGCGGAATGCCGACGCGACCTGGGTGCCGAGCAACCGCCCGCCGCCGGGCTGCCGGCGAAGCACGCGAGGGAGGATATTGCCCAGTTTATCCACAGGCTGAAATTTCGCCCCCAGACACCGTCCATACGCGCGCGCTCGAGATCAGCTCGGGTGGAAAGGGCCCGGCTTCGACCGAGGTGATGATGACCTGGCCCGCTCCGGCCACCTGGCGCAAGAGTGCCGACCTCCGCTCGCCGTCCAGCTCCGAGAGGACGTCGTCCAGCAAGAGCACGGGCCGCTCCCCAGTGCGTTGGGCCACCAGGGCAGCCTCGGCCAGCTTCAGGCTCACCACGGCTGTCCTCTGCTGACCCTGTGAGCCATAAGCTCGAGCTTCGCGCCCGTCGAGCAGCACGCGCAAGTCGTCGCGGTGGGGACCGATGCTCGTCGAGCCGCGCCTGAGGTCCTCAGCCAGGGAGTTATGCACAGCTTCGGCCACGTTGGCGGGAGGCCCCAGGTACTCGATCTCCAGGCGCTCTCCGGAGGCGATCTCGGAGTGGCAGCGGGCCGCGACCGGTTCGAGCTCCTGGACCGCCCGGGCACGGGCGATAGACACCTCGCCGCCGATCCGGATCAGCTCTTCGTTCCAGGCCTCGAGCACGTCCCCGCCGCCGTCACCTGCCGCCATGCGCTTGAGCAGGCTGTTTCGCTGCTCGAGCACTCGCTTCAAGCCGGCCAGGGCGCGGGCGTAGCCAGGCTCGACCTGCACGAGCATCTGGTTGAGGAAACGCCGGCGCAGCTCGGGACCGCCTTTGATCAGGCCTAGGTCGTCAGGCCAGAACAGGGTGACTCGGAAATGGCCCGGCAGGTCGAAAGCCCGGCGGCGAACGCCATCGACCTCGATCACCCTGCGCGCCCGATCGCCCTCGACTGTCAACGCGATCGCGAGCTCGATCACAATGCCGCCGCTCTCCACCTCCGCCTCGATGCGCGTGGCTGCGGCAACCGGGCCGACGACCTCGTTGTCGCGCCGAGTGCGGGGCGACGCCGAAAGCGCCAGCATCGCCACGGCCTCCAGCAGATTCGTCTTGCCCTGGCCGTTGTCCCCGATAAACACGTTGACGCCCGGACCGGGCGTGAGGTCTAGGTGAGCGTAGTTGCGGTGGTTTCTAAGCTGGAGTCGCCGGAGCAGCAATCAACTAGTGTCCGGCTCCGGAGGATCGGCCGAAAGTCGCCGGATCGGCGCCCGAGGTCAAGGCGACGGCGAGCAACGGAGCGCGCATGTCGACAGACCTGTAAGCGAGTAGCGGAGCCGGCAACGCAGAGATCGGGCGCCTAGCCGGATGAACCCGCAGGGTGCCTCGGGCACCGCGCAGCGCTGCCCCTGGCATTTCGGTTGAGCCTCCGGGGTTGGACACTCGCATCTAGGACATCGCCACGCGCACGGGCATGATCACGTACAGGTAGTGCTCCTTGCCCGGCGGCCGCAGCAATCCCGGGCTGAGCGGGCCGTCGAACAGCAGCTCCACCTCGTCCTCGGCGATAACCCCGAGCGCGTCAAGAACGTAGCGCGCGTTGAAAGCGATCTGGATGTCCGACCCGTCGACGTCGGCGGCCATCTCCGCCCTGCTGTCACCGACCTCGTTGGTGGTCGCCGATAGCACCAGCGCGCCGGCCTGTGCCTTGACCCGAATGACGTTAGCGCTGTCGCGGGCAAAAAGAGAAACCGCCCTCACGGTCTGCGTCAGCTCACTGGTGGAAACCCTCACCTTGGTTGAGCTCTTGCTGGGGATAACCTGTGCGTAGTTAGGATACTTCCCGTCGATCAGCCTCGAGGTCAGCTCCGAGGTGCCGGCCTTGAAGAAGACCTGGTTTCGAGCTTTCGAGATGATCACCTCGACCTTCCCCGGCTCTCCCTTGAGCACGCGAGCAAGCTCGGCCAGCGCGCGAGCCGGCACGATCAGGCTGGCCTCCAGGTCGGCGGGGCCTGTGGCCGCAAGCTTGCGGACGGCCAGGCGGTGACCGTCGGTCGCGGCCAGCGTGAGGGCGCCCCCCTGGATCTGCACGAGCACACCTGTCAGCACCGGCCTCGCCTCGTCGGTCGAGGCGGCCATCTGCGTCTGCTCGACGGCGCTCACCAGCTCGTCCAGCGCGACCTCGAGCCTATCGCCCTCGTCTGGCCGGGGCCCTGGCGGAAACTCCTCAGCCTCGATGCATTTGATGTGCGTGTCGAAACGGGCGCAGCGAAGGTTGAGTGATTGGGTAGCACCGTCGAGGGACATCTCGAGGTCCTGGTCGGGCAGCGTGCTCACGAAATCCGTCAGCAACCGTGCCGGAGCCGTGGTGGCGCCCTCCATCGAGACCTCGGCAGGAACCAGCTTTCGAATCCCGATCTCGAGGTTGGTCGCAGTGAGCGCAAGGCCTTCGGAGGTTGTCTCGATGAGGATGTTATTCAGGATTGGCAAGGTCGTCCTGCTGGAGATCGCACGCGACACAATCTGCAGGGCCTGGCCTAAGACTGACGGCCTGCAGGTGACCTTCATTTGAGAAGCGATGACTTTGGCATTCAAGACACTTGTCCCCCGTTATAAGAGTTTCTCTTGATTGAAATGATCAGTAGTCCATAACAGTAAGCGCTGTGGACAGTGTGGATGTCGAGATCATTTACAGATCGATCCGCGCGGGGGATAAACGCTTTGCAACTGGCCGGCACCATGCCGAGTCCTGTGGCCTGACTGTGGAGTAATCCTCCACGTGCAGCCAACACGCTGCTTCTCCCCCCTTCGTCCAACAACGTGTGGAAAGCTCATTGGACGTAGAGCTTCTCGCGGATAGCCTGCACCTCGTAGCGGAGCCGCTCGTCTTCTTTGAGCTCGTTCGCGATCTTCTCGATCGAATGCAGCGCGGTCGTGTGGTCGCGGCCTCCAAAGGCCTTGCCGATGGCGGGGAGTGACGACGGAGTCTCCTCGCGAACCAGGAACATCGCGACCTGGCGTGGGAAGACGATGTGCTTGTCGCGACGCTTTCCCTTCATGTCGTCGAGGGTGACGTTGTAGTAATCGGCGACGAGCGCCTGGATGCGCTCGACGTTGATCGGCTTGCGCGTGCCGGCCGGGATGATGTCGGCGAGAAGCCGGGCTGCCTCGTCCTCGTCCACCTGGCGCTGGTGCACTGCGGCGAAGGCCTGGACGCGCGTCAGCGCTCCTTCGAGCTCGCGTATGTTCCGCGTCACCTTGTGGGCGATAAAGCTCAATACCTCTTCGGGAACCAGCGCGCTGTTGTCGCCGAGCTTGGAGTGAAGGATCGCCAGTCGGGTCTCGAAGTCAGGCGACTGGATGTCGGCGATCAGGCCCCACTCGAATCGCGACCTGAGCCGGTCCTCCAGTGTGGGGATCTCCTTGGGCGGCCGGTCCGACGAGATCACGATCTGCTTGTTGATTTCGTGGAGCGCATTGAACGTGTGGAAGAATTCTTCCTTGGTGCGGTCCTTGCCGGCGAGGAACTGCACGTCGTCGATCAGCAGGACGTCGACAGTGCGGTACTTGTGCCGGAACTCGCCCATGCGCGCTGTGGCGATTGAGCTGATCACCTCGTTGGTGAACTGCTCCGAGGTGAGGTAGACGACGCGCTTGCGCGGAAACCTGTCGTGCACCTCATGGCCGATTGCGTGCATCAGGTGGGTTTTGCCGAGACCCACGCCTCCGTACAGAAAGAGCGGGTTGTAGCTGTCTCCGGGAGCCTCGGCCACGGCCTTGGCTGCAGCGTGCGCGAACTGCGAGTTGTGGCCGACGACGAACGATGAGAACTTGAACCGAACGTTGAGCTCGGACGGCGGTATCGGCGGTGCGTCGGCGTAGGGCTCTGCGACATTGTCTCGTCCGTTGTCGCCGGCAGAGCTCAACGTGTCGACATCGACGTTGGCGATGGCTGGGCGATGTCCCGTCGGAGAGATGACGAAGTCGATGTCCACCTCGGTGCCGGTGACTGCCTGCAAGGTTTCCTGGATGAGTCCCGAAAAACGGTCCGCCAACCAGTCTTTCGCGAGCTTGCTCGGCACGCCGATGCGGTAGGTGTTGTTGTCGGCCGAGAGCACTGACGTGTTCTTCAGCCACATGTCGTAGGTCCGCTTGGCCAGCTGGAACCTGAGTTCCTCCTGGACCTGGGACCAGACTTGGTCCTGATTCAACTCATGCCTCCTGCCGTGTCAGGCCTGTGGAGGAACGCCACTGAACCTGGGGAAGGAGACCCGCTGGGCTCTGCAAATGCTGTGGACAACTTGGGGCCAACTTGATTCCATCCTTTTCCCGCTTCCTCGCCACTCGCCATCCCGGCATCCTCGTCAAAGGCGACCGCAGGTACAACCGAAGCTCAACAACCCTTGAGCCCCGCCTAACTCTGTCCTGTGGAAAAGAGCGGACCGGATTTCCACAGGCTGGCGGAGCCTACCTGTCCGAAATCCCACATCCGGTCGATCCCGAAATATGGAAGCGGTGGTATATGCTTATTTAGCACTCGAGTGTGGCGTTTAGTGGGACCGACTTGAGCGACTTGTACTGGACGGGAGCTGCTACCCCTACTCCGTCTGCTTCCGGGGCCGGATTGTAGCAAAGGCATATCGTCTTCGCAAGGCTGCACGCCACCAGATGAAGTGATAGTCGCGGTGTGGCAATCGGGGAGACCCAGGTTCGATACACTACCGCGGTTCACATCAAGCATCGCGCATAGGGAGATCCCGCCATCAAGCGAACCTTTCAGCCGAAGAAGCGGTACCGCCGCCGCGTGCACGGTTTTCTGCGCCGCATGAGCGCACGGGGTGGCGTCCGAGTCATTCAGAATCGCCGCCGCAAGGGTCGCCTACGGCTTAGCGCTTAAGCGTCTCTCTCGTTGAAGAGGCGCTACCGCCTCCGCCGGCATGCGGAGTTCCAGTCCGCTTTCGCCGGCAAGCGGATCTACAGCGGGAAGGCCCTTGTCGCGTTTGCCGTACCCGCGACTGGTGAAGCGAACCGCGTTGGGGTGACCGTCAGCCGAACCGTCAAGGGCTCGGTCGCGCGCAATCGAGCCAGGCGCCGCGTACGCGAGTTGGCGCGGGAAAAGCTGCTTGGACCTGATTCGCCGCTGACCAGCCTGGGAATACGATATGACGTGGTCCTGATCGCTCGGCCGGCGGCGCTCGTAATGTCGTTCGCGGAGCTGGGCGAGGAGGCCTCACAGGCTGCGCTCAAGCTCTCAAAGCTCAACCGATGACCAAGATCCTGCTCGTTCTGATTCGCGGTTACCAGATGTCGTTCTCGAAGATCCTTCCGCCGTCGTGTCGTTACTACCCCTCGTGCTCGCACTACACGTATGAGGCGGTGGAGAGGTACGGCTGGCTGCGGGGGGCCTGGATGGGAGCGGGTCGGATCGCGCGGTGCCATCCGTTCGCCAAGGGCGGCTACGATCCTGTTCCCTGACTTTGCCCGTCTGACCATTTCATTGGAGAACTGACATCTTCCTCAGCTCGCCGCTTGATGTTTTCAAGCCGATAAAGAACTTATGGGGGGACGTCGTCGTGAGCAACCTCACGGCGATATTGAACTTCATCTACGTCCATTTCCAGGCGGTACCGATCCTGTCCACCATTGGGGCATACGGCGTCGCCATCGTGGTCCTCACCATCTGCATCCGCCTGATCCTTTCTCCGCTCCAGCAGTTCCAGCTGGTGACGCAGAGGAAGTCGATGCTCGCGCAGCGAAAGCTCGCGCCCGAGGTGGGTGAGCTTCGCAAGAAGTACAAGAAGGAGCCACAGAAACTCCAGAGCGAGATGACCAAGCTCTACGCAGAGCACGGCATCAACCCTTTCGCCGGGCTGGTGGGCTGTCTGCCCCTTGTCGTCCAGCTGCCGATCCTGACTGCGCTTTACTACGTCTTCACGGGCTTTGCGAAAACGGCGACGGGGCCCGCGCACTTCCTGTTCATCCCCAACCTGAACGACCACCCCAACCAACACCTTCTGGTGACGCTCGTTGGCAGCATCGGGATTCCGCATCCTTCATATCTCGTGTTTCCGCTGCTGGCCGCGGCCACCACTTTCGTGCAGACCAAGATGCTGCAGATGCCGCCGGCGCCCAACCTCACGGACCAGGAGGCTCAAGCCCAGCAGATGCAGAAGATGATGGTCTGGTTGTCGCCGCTGATGATCGGCTACTTCGCGCTGAACGTCCCCGCGGGGCTCGGCCTCTACTGGTTCATCGGCAACTGCGTGGGTATCATTCAGCAGTATTTCGTCGTCGGTTGGGGCAACCTGCTGCCCGGCCGGAACAAGGCCAATGGGCCGTCGACGGCGGTGAACTTGAAGGCGCGAGGTAGTTTCAAGGGGGGGCCCGACATCGGGCCAAAGGGCATCCCCAGCGGGCCCAAGGGTGCAGCCGACATCGGGCCGAAGGACATTGCCGGCGGCTCCCAGAACGGAACGAAGAACGGCTCCCAGAACGGATTGCGGAACGGTCCGCAGAACGGCTCGAAAGCCCAGCCGCAGAGTGGGCGCAATCGCAAGAAGAAAAAGAGATGAGGGCGGTGCAATGAGATCAGCAGAGGGGCGCGGGCGCACGCTCGACGAGGCAGTCGATGCGGCACTGATCGAGCTTGGCGAGAGCCGCCGAAACGTCGACGTCAAAGTGCTGAGTGAAGGCTCGGAGGAGACGGTGGTAGAGGTCACGGTGATCGAGGCCGAATCTGATGCGGCTGCCGCGCCCGCCGACGGGAAAGGCGAGATGGCGCGGACGCTGGTCGAGGGTTTGTTGAAGCATATGGGCATTCGCGCCCAGGTCACGACACGCCTGGGCAGCGAGCCCACGACGCTGGACATCAGCGGTCGCGACCTTGGTGCCCTGATCGGATGGCGGGGCGAGACGCTCCGCGCGCTGCAGTCCGTCACCAATGTCATGGTTGGGCGGCACCTCGGCGAAGGCGAGCGCATCATCGTCGACGTCGAGCGGTACCGGCAGCGGCGTGAGCACACCGTGCGCGAGATTGCGCTGCGTGCCGCCCGCCAGGTGAAGATGACTGGCGACGCTATCACGCTCGATGCAATGCAGCCATTCGAGCGACGAGCGATTCATCTGGCGCTCGAGGGCGATCCCGAAGTCACCAGCTCGAGCATCGGCGAGGACCCCGAGAGGCGGGTCGTGGTCGGCCTCCGCAAGCCGGCCGCAGAGTAGCTCGACACCCATGACGGTCCGGACCGCGGCAGAGCGGATCCGGAAGGCGATCGCCTTGATCAATGCGGTCGAGGACGGCGCGGGGGACGAGGAGATCACGCCGACCGAGATTGCCGAGGCGATCCGCGACTGCCTCGAGCTCAGCGATGTGGACCGGGTACCCAACGTGCGCCGGTACCTGGGCGAGGCCCTTGACGCAGTCTCGGACGGAATGCCCGCGGACTTCGTGGCGATGACCCTTTATGCGGCGCTGGGCGCTCTCCAGGAGGGTAGTCCGGGCATTTAGCCCGGACGTATTAGTCCCCATTTATGGGGAGTCGGCAGGCGCAGCCTGCCGGAGGGGACGGCCATGTGACCGCGCTTCCACGCCTTGCAACGCGCGCCCATATACTGGCGACTCCCATGGCCGTTCCTTATCGAGTTCACGGCCTCCCCGGAGGCGCCAGGGTGGTCATGGCTCCGATGCCGGAGCGCCTGTCCGCCAGCCTCGTCTTCATGTTCGGCGGCGGCTCGAGGCTGGAGGACGAGCGCCTGGCCGGCGCCTCGCATTTCATCGAGCACCTCTTCTTCAAGGGCACGCGCCGCCGGCCGACCTCGAAGGAGATTGCCGACGCAATCGAAGGTGTGGGCGGGTTCATCAACGCCTCGACCGACAAGGAGCTCACTGCGTATTGGACACGTGTCCCCGCTGAGCATCTTCAGCTCGGCCTCGATGTTCTTGCCGACATCGTGTCGAACTCCAAGCTCGCCGTCGACGACGTCGAGCATGAGAGGCTGGTGATCCTCGAAGAGCTGAAGATGTACCAGGATCAACCGCAGGATTACGCGCTCAATCTCCTGGAGGAGGTCATCTGGCCGGGGCATCCTTTGGGCAGAGACATCGCAGGCACCGAGGAGTCGGTGGCGCGTCTCACCCGTGATGACATTCTCGAGTACGCCGACGCGCACTACCGGATGCCCAACCTAGTGATTGGCGTGGCCGGGGCGATGGACGAAAACGAGACACTCGCCGCCATCAGCTCCGGCGTGACGCTCCCCTCCGGACTGAACGGAACCGTCACGGCCGAGGCGCCGCCATCGTTGCATGGGTCGACCGTGATGCTGAGACGCAAGCGCACCGAGCAGGCCCACATCGGTCTTGGAGTGCGCGCCCAGAGCTATCTGGATCCCGACCGCTATGCTCTCGATCTCCTCAACACTGTTCTCGGTGAGGGCATGAGCTCGCGCTTGTTTCTCAACATCCGCGAGCGCCTCGGCCTGGCATACGACGTGCACAGCTTCACGCAGAAACATCGGGATACCGGCCATCTCGGCATCTACCTCGGTGTCGATCCAAAGAAGGCGGTGGAGGCCATCCGTGCGGTCATCGCCGAGATGCACAGGCTGTGTGATGAAGATCTCACAGAGGAGGAGCTGCATCGCGCGAAGGAGTTCACGAAGGGGCGGTTGCGACTCGACCTGGAGACCACGAACGGCGTTGCGTTCTGGCTTACCTACCAGGAGCTGTTGCTTGGCGAGATCAATGACATCGACGACGAGCTGCGCATGGTCGACGATGTCACGGCTGGCGACATCCGCAGGGTTGCGAACTCGGTGCTGCGCTCACCCCTCCAGGCGGCGGTGATCGGTCCGTTCAGCCGCGAGTCGGCGTTCCGAGCGGCAATCGAAATATGAGGAAGAACCAGTCGGTTCTCCCTCATCGCGCGTGCGGCCCGGCCGCAGGCGCTGCGCTCACTCCCGGGATGGGACTTATTGAATTGGTTTCTCCAGGCCACGTGAAAATTCAATAAGAACAAAGTTATGGCCGAGGGAACCCCGGCCAACCCTGCTGCGCTAGCAGGCCTGCCGGCTATTTAGCCCGCGGCGACGGTGCCGGTTTCGAGCACAGGTAACTGGCTGTAGATGTTCCCAAAGCGATTCAAAGGCCAGATCCGAAACCAGGCGCGCCCATCAATGCGGTCCCGTCCTATGAACCCAAAGATGCGCGAGTCCTGCGAGCGGTTCCGGTTGTCGCCCATGACGAAATAGTCATTGGGAGGCACAATCGTGCCGTCCGGGCCGCCCCAATTATCGAGTTGCGTCCACTCTTCCGGCAGATAAGGCTCGTCGAGCTGGTGGCCGTTGATGAAGACGTGGCCCTGGCTGATGAGGATCCGCTCGCCCGGCAACGCGATGATCCGCTTGATGAAGTCCGTCGAGTTGCTGCTCGGCGGGCGCAGGATGATGATGTCGCCACGCTGCGGCGCGTGCAGCCGATAGTCGATCTTGTTCGCGATCAGATAGTCGTTATCGTCCAGCGTTGCGAACATCGACAGGCCCTCGACGTGGACCGCCTGAACGGCAAAGCTGATCCCGAAATACAGGATCACCGCCAGCACGACGACCTCGACCAGCTCGCGGACAAGCGACGAAGCGGTTGACGGTCGGACTGGCGCGGCTGCCGCCGCAGGTTGCTGGGGTAGGGCCATACGTTTTAGTTGACGAGCTTACCGCACACCCGTTCAAGCTCTTCGCGACTCGAGTATCTAATTTCGACTTTGCCGCGATTGATCGAGCCCGTGATTTTCGCCGGCAGGCCGACTCGCGTTTCGATGTCAGCTGCAAGTGAACGCAGCTCGGCTGAGCCTTCGCCTCGTGGCTTGCGCCTCGGCTTGTAGGTCCGAACCCAGTTCTCTGTCTGCCTGACCGACAGGCGTCGCGCGATGACAACTTTCAGGCCATGCTCCTGCGCGGCTTGCGACTCCAGAGCGATTAGCGCGCGCGCGTGACCGGCGCTGATGACGCCAGACGCCACCGACGACTGGATGGCTGCGCAACCGTTGAGAAGCCGAAGGGACTGCGACACCGATACGCGGTGCTTGCCGATTTTCTGCGCGACCTCTTCATGCGTGAGCCCGAACTCCTCGGTCAGTCGCTTGAGACCGCCGGCCTCTTCAATGGGGTCGAGGTCCGCGCGCTGAAGGTTCTCGATGAGGCCGAGGACGAGCTGCGTGTCGTTGCCATCATCGAAGCGCACAACTGCGGGCACTGAGCTGAGGCCGGCCAGGCGCGCAGCTCGCCAGCGGCGCTCACCGGCGATGAGCTCGTAGCCGTCGGGGAGCCTTCTAACGAGGATGGGCTGGAGGACGCCGTGGCGGCGGATCGACTCTGCCAGCTCGCCCAGCGGCTCGGCGTCGAATCGCGTGCGCACCTGCTGGTGAGACGGACGGATCTGATCGACCGCGACCATCTGGGGCACCATCACGTCGCCCTCGCGCGTCGGAATGAGGGAGTCAAGACCCCGGCCCAATCCACGAATGCGTTGCTTCATCGTTCCAACAGCTCCTTTGCGAGGGCGCGGTAAGCGGCCGCGCCGCGGCTCGAGGGGTCGTACTGGATCACCGACTTGCCGTGGCTCGGCGCCTCGCTGATCCGGACGTTGCGGGGAATCAGCGTTTCCAGGACATGGGCGGGATGCGAGCGTCGCACTTCTCGCAGGACGTCCCAGGACAGAGTGGTGCGTGCGTCAAATTGCGTCATAACGATGCCGGCAATCCCCAGGTTGGGATTGAGGCGGGAGCGCACCAGCTGATGCGTGTAGAGAAGGTGGCGCAGGCCTTCGAGCGCGAAGTACTCGCATTGAGTGGGGATCAACATGCTGGTCGCGGCGCTGAGTGCATTGAGAGTCAACAGGCCAAGGGACGGAGGGCAGTCGATGATGATGCAGCCCGTGCCCTCAGGCACCGAAGCGAGGGCTTTGCGCAACCGGGTCTCGCGCGCGCTCATGGTCGCCAGCTCGATCTCGGCGCCGGCAAGGTCGATGTGGGATGGCACGATACGCATCCCGGGGACGCTGGTCAGGACCGCGGCCTGCTCGATCGTGGCCTCGCCGATGAGCGTGTGGTAGACGTTCAAGCGCGCCCGCACGGGGTCCAGCCCGAGGCCCGAGGTGGAGTTGGCCTGAGGGTCCAGGTCGACCAGGAGGATCGAGTGGCCGATCTCGGCCAGGGCGGCGCCCAGGTTGATGGCGGTCGTGGTCTTGCCGACGCCGCCTTTCTGGTTCACCACCGCGATGATCGGGGGAAGGGTGTTAGCCAACATCTTGGGGCTGAGGGCTTCAGCGGATCCTACATCTGGTGGCATACCAGCGATGTTAGCTCACCTCGGGCAGTTCGGCTACCCGCCTGCCGGGACGATTCGACGGCGGCTTGACCATATGCCGTAGCCGGCGAGAGCGACCAGCCCGAGCTCGGCCGCCACCGCCACACCGACCAGGCTGCCTGTGATCCCGATCCCGGCGAGGAGGTTGTAGGTGATGTGGGCAAGGCCAGAGGTGGTGGTATTCGTGTATTTCCTGATCAAACCGAGCCCGATGGCGACGATGAGGACCGAGAGGGCGTCGAATGAAAGGCCGTACTGGGTGTGGATCGAGGTGAACAGAACGGCTGTCACCAGCAGCCCGAGGCGCGGCTGCAGGGCGCCCCGGAACAGGATCTCTTCGCAGATGCCCGGCAACAGCGCGATCGCCGCAATGCCGATCGGGTCGTTCAGCCCGCCGAAGACGTGTTGCGTCGTCCGGTCCACCTGGCTCGCGATTCCAGGCGTCCAGAGGTGGCTCAGGCTGTCCGCTCCCTGGATGAACGCGAAGAAGGCGCCGGCGGCTGCCAGCGCCAACACCATCTGCCACCAGGCCGGCCTGGTCAGCCCTAAGCGTTCGGCCGCACCGCCTGCGTTGCGGCGTATGAAAAGGCCGACCCCGGCCAGCGCCATGATCAGGAAGGGCGTCTCCTGCGCCAGGACGTCGCCAATTGAGATGGGGGGCAGGGTCTGGTCGACTGCGAGGACGTCGACGAAAACGATGGTCGCGAGCTGAGTGCCGAACAAGATCACCGTCAGGACCAGTGCATAGGCGTGAACCGGGCTGTCGGGATCGATCGGCAGCAAACGTGAGATCCGTTCGCGGACCGGCCGCGCAGCGAGCACTGCGGCGATTGCCCCGGTCACCATGATGCCGGCGTCGAGCGCGGTCTGCTGCCCGCCGGGGCCCGCCTGGACGAGCCCCGCGCCTCCCAGGTCCAGCGCTCCCACCAGGAACGTGGCGCCGGCTGTCAGCCCGGCGAGGATGCCCGTGGCATGGCTGGCCCAGCGCTTCCCCACCGCCGCGTTGGCGGCGATGACCATCGGGAGGGGGAAGAGCAGCAGCACCACGGCGCTGCTTGCGTCGAGGAAGGTCAGGCCGGTCAGCCCGACTTGGTGCCTTGGTGCGGCAGCGCCGGAGGCGGTGTGGGCGCGTCCGAAGCGGTCTTGGGAATGACGTCCAGGATCGGGCGGAGCAGGTCGATCGGGATCGGGAAGACGATGGTGGTGTTTTTCTCGTAGCCGATCTCGACCAGGGTCTGGAGGAAACGGAGCTGGAGGGCGCCCTGCTGCGACGAGATGATCTGGGCGGCGTTCGCGAGCGTCTGGGACGCCTGGAACTCACCTTCCGCGTTGATGATCTTGGCCCGCTTCTCGCGCTCAGCCTCGGCCTGCTTGGCCATCGCGCGCTGCATCGTGCTAGGGAGCTCGACGTCCTTGATCTCGACGACGGCGACTTTGATACCCCACGGCTCGGTTTGCTCGTCGATGATCTTCTGCAGGTTCTGGTTGATCTTGTCGCGGTTAGCCAGGAGCTCGTCCAGGGTCGCCTGGCCGAGCGCGGCGCGCAGCGTCGTCTGAGCGATCTGGGACGTGGCGTTGATGTAGTTCAGAACTTCGGTCACCGCTCTCTGCGCATCGATCACCTGGAAGTAGATGACGGCATTGACCTTGGCGGTCACGTTGTCGTTGGTGATGATCTCTTGGGGCGGCACCTCGAGGGTGATGACGCGCATATCCATCTTGACCAGACGGTCGATCCCAAACGGGATGATGAAGTTCAGGCCGGGTTGCCTGAGCGCGATCAGTCGCCCCAGCCGGAACACGACGCCGCGCTCGTACTGGTTGATGATGCGGATGGCGGAGATGGCGACGATCAGCGCCAACACCACGATCACGGCCAGGACAGTCAGGAAGCCAAAGCCCACTATTCGTTCTCCTTCACCTCGGCCGCTCCCGCGACGACCTCCAATTGCAATCCATTTCGACCGACCACCTGCACTGGGCTCCCGGCCAGGATCGGCCCGCGATCGGCCACCGCTTTCCACAGCGCCCCGCGCACAAAGACTAGCCCGTTGGGCAACAGGTCCTCGCGCGCGTGGCCCACGGCGCCTACCAGCGCGTCCGCGCCGGTGAGGACCTGGCGCCGGCGGGACCGGATCACCCTGTCCACGAAGAAGACGAAGAAGGCAAACGTGATGGCAGCCGTTCCGAAGATTACGATCGGGTTCACGCCCAGCCCGACCGGCCCGGTGTTGATGAGAAATGCCATGCCCAGGATGAGCGACAGCACGCCGCCAAAGCTGAGTATCCCGTGCGTGTTGGCCTTCAGATCGGCAAGGAAAAGGATCAGCGCCAGCAACATCAAGAGGGCGCCGGCGATGTTAACGGGAAGGTTGGCGAGCGAGACGATGGCCAGGATCGCTGCGATGCCGCCCACGACCCCGGGCAAGATCGCGCCTGGCGAGGTCAGCTCGGTGATGATCCCGTAGGCGGCCAGGAGGAACAGCAGCGCGGCGACCGTCGGGTCGATGAGGGCGTTGAGGAACACCTGCCAGAACGCCATCGGCATGTCTTCGATGCTGGCGCCCGCCGTGCGGAGGACGAGAGCGCCCGACGTCCGCGGCACGGAGCGGCCATCGATCGCGTTCATCAGCGCCGCCGGATCTGAGGTTTCGAGATCCGCCACATGCAACTTCACCGCGTCCTCGGCGTTGATGTTCACGCTGTTGCGAACCGCCTGCTCGGCCCAGTCGCCATTGCGACCGTGCATCGATGCCAGGTTGCGAACCCTCGTCACCGCGTCGTTGAGGACCTTGGTCCCGAGGTCACCCGTCAGGTTGGCGCCCGAGGCGTCGATGGGGTGGGCCGAGCCGATATTCGTGCCGGGTGCCATCGCCAGGATGTCTGCCGCCTGCGCCACGAACAGCCCGGCGGACGCGGCGCGAGCTCCGCTCGGATAGACGTAAACGACCACTGGGACACTCGAGTTCAGGAGGCTGGTCACGATGTCGTCCATCGAGGTCGAGATGCCGCCTGGGGTGTTCATCACGATCAGAAGGGCATCGGCGTGGTCGGCGTCGGCACGAGTCACGGCGTCCGCGATGTAGGACGCCATGATGTTGTTGATGTCGCCAACCAGGTCGGCACGCTCGACGTGGGGCGTGGACGCAGCGGCATGAAGTGGAACCAAAAGGGCTACTCCGAAGGCCACGATCGCGACTCGCAGCGCCCACACTGCGCGCATAGATCGAGTATGGCGTTCGCTGGACAGCGGTGTTATGTAAAACGTGGAACATCGGTCCGCCCGCCCGCCCGGGTTCGGACCACGTCGCGTCGTAAAATTTGGGTGATGGCGAGGCAATCCGAGAGGGACGAGCGATCCGAGACACGTGACTCGATCGACGACGATGGCGCTGCGCTGGCCGAACTGGCCCACAGCGTGCGGTCGGGCCGGCCGATCGAACCCGCTGAACAGCTGGCGCTGCTCGAGCGGGCGGCCCTGGGAGACCGCCCAAGCGAGGAGCGCCTGGTGGCAGCCAATGTCCAGATGGTTATCCGGCTCGCCGGGGCACGGAAAGACAAGGGGCTTTCAGCCGCCGACCTGGTCCAGGAAGGCTCGATCGGGTTGGTCGAGGCGGTCCGCTCGTTTGCGGGCAGCGGCGCGACCGACTTCGGCACCTTTGCGGAGGACCGGGTGGGAGCGCAGATGGATGCTGCGATCGCTGCTGAGGCAGCGTCGGTCCGTGACGCCCGGCTGCTGGAGGCCGCGGCCTCCGATTACGAACGGACCGAAATTCTCATGCGCCTCGAATTGCTACGGGAGCCCACCGAGGCGGAGCTGGCGGAGAAGCTCGAATGGACAATCGACCACACCCGCTACGTCGCCCAGGTGGTGGCCGATGCCACGCGCCGGCACGACGAAGAGCTGCTCGCCTTCATCGATCCCGACGCGATTGACTTCGACCACGATGACGACGAGCGCGCCGAATTTGAGGAGTAGCGAGATCCGCAGGACGCCGCTCTACGATCGCCACGTCGCTCTCGGTGGCCGGATGGTGGATTTCGGCGGCTGGGATCTTCCGCAGCAGTACACCTCGATCCGCGACGAGCATCTCGCCGTGAGAAAAGCCGCCGGCCTCTTCGACGTCTCGCACATGGGTCGCTTCCGGGTGACCGGCAGCGATTCATTCGACTTCTTGCAAGGCATCGTCACCAATGACCTGGGGCGCATCAAGAGCGGCACGGCCCAGTACAACCTGCTTTGCAAGGACGACGGCGGAATCGTCGACGACCTGATCGTCTACTGGGGCGATGAAGCGTTCTTTATCGTCGTCAACGCCTCGAATCGGGAGAAGGACCTGGCCTGGATGCAAGATCACGCTCCCACGGGCGTGCAGATTGAGGATCAGACCTTTGAGCTGGCGCTGATCGCCCTGCAGGGACCCAAAGCCGAAGAGCTCATGCCATCACGCGGCCTCCAGGACCTCCCTTACTTCGGATTTCGCACCGGCGAGGTCGCCGGCGTGGCCGGGATGATCTCTCGCACGGGCTATACGGGTGAGGATGGTTTCGAGATCTTTCTGCCGTCGGATCGCGTGGGAGAGGTTTGGGACGCGATCCTCGAGCAGGGCGGACCGAGTGGGGTGCTTCCTGCCGGCCTCGGCGCCCGAGATGCGGCGCGCCTCGAAGCTGCGCTGCGCCTGTACGGGAACGACATGGACGAGAGCGTCAACCCGTACGAAGCGGGCCTGGGCTGGGCAGTGAAGCTGGACAAGGGCGAATTTGTCGGCCGAGGCGCCATCGCGCAGGTCCGCCAGGACGGCCCGCGACGCACGCTGATCGGCATCAAGACCAAGCCCGGCGACATCCCTCGCCACGGCGCCGTGGTCAGAGGTGATGCCGGCCGCAGCGGCCTGGTCACCAGCGGCACGCATTCGTTCTTCCTCGGCCACCCCATCGCGCTCGCCATGGTTGAAGTCCCATCATTTCGAGTCGGGGACAAGGTTGCGGTGGAGGTGCGGGGCCGCCAGGCGGAAGCCGAGGTGGTGAAGCTGCCGTTCTACCGCGGCTCGGCGCGATCGGCTGTCGCTGCCGCGAAATCCTGAGCCACACGTTCGAATCGAGATAGACAGGGAGGAGTCGCATGGCCGAGCGCCGCTACACCAAATCTCATGAGTGGCTCACCGTCGACGGCAAGACAGCAACCGTCGGCATCACCGACTTCGCCCAATCGCAGCTGGGCGACGTGGTCTTCCTGGAGCTGCCGGCGCCTGGTCGCAAGCTTTCGGTACATGAGAGCTTTGGGGTCGTCGAGTCGGTGAAGGCCGCGAGCGATCTCTATTCGCCGGTCGCGGGACGCATTGCAGCGGTCAACGACAAGCTGGCGGCACACCCTGAGCTGATCAACTCGGATCCCTACGGCGACGGCTGGATTCTCAAGGTGGAGCTCGCCGGTGAGCTGCCCGCCGATCTGATGGACGAAGCCGCTTACAAGAAAGTCGCCGGGGCTTAGCCGGGATTGCCTTACCTCGTCCACTCCCCAGAGGATCGCGCCGCGATGCTGGCCGCGATCGGCGTCGGCTCCATAGACGACCTTCTCGTCGACATCCCGAGCTCCCTGCGCCTCGAATCGCTGGCGCTGCCTGCGGGCCTGTCCGAGTTCGAAACGATGGCCCAGGTCGAGTCGCTGGCCGCGCGGAATCGCATCTTCGCCGACCGGCTCACTTTTCGCGGGGGCGGTGTTTACAGGCGATTCATCCCGGCGGCCGTCGCGGCCGTCACCTCAAAGCCCGAGTTCTACACCGCATACACGCCGTACCAGCCCGAAGCAAGCCAGGGCACCCTGCAGGCGATTTACGAGTTTCAGACGCTGATCGCGGAGCTCACCGCGCTGGACGTCGCCAACGCGTCCATGTACGACGGCGCAACGGCGGTTGCCGAGGCCGCGATGATGGCTCATATCCACACCGGCCGGAACGAGGTGCTGGTCGCCGGCTATCTCCATCCCGAATACCTGGAGGTGCTGCGCGCCTTCAGTGAGGGTCGCGGCATCAAGGTTCGCAAGGGCGTTGAGGCCAACTCGAAGACTGCGGCCGTGATCTTCCAGCAGCCGGACTTCTTAGGGCTGCTGGTGGATGCTCGAGGCCTGACCGAGAGCGCGCACAAGGCCGGGGCGCTGGCGATCGCCTGTGTCGACCCGATCAGCCTCGCCATCCTCGCTCCCCCCGGCGAATATGGAGCCGACATCGCAGCCGGCGAGGGTCAGCAGCTGGGCCTCAGCCTCAGCTACGGCGGCCCGCATGTCGGCTTCATCGCCTGCAGCAAAGAGCTCGTCCGCAGGCTGCCAGGGCGCTTGATCGGTACCTCGCACGATGCGGCCGGGCGTCGGGGATTCGTCCTGACGCTCACGGCACGCGAGCAGCACATTCGCCGGGAGCGGGCGACTTCCAACATCTGCACGAACCATTCGCTCTGCGCCCTTGCAGCCAGCGTGTACATGACTTACATGGGTGCCGAGGGCCTGCGCCAGATCGCCGAGGTCAGCTTCAAGCGTGCGCACGCCCTCGCGGACCGGCTGTCGAAGCTACCCGGCTGGGAGATGGCATTCCCGGACCGCCAGTTCCTGTACGAGTTCCCGATTCGGGTTCCGAAGGGACCCGCGCTGAACCGGAGGCTGGCGCGGAAGGGGATCCTGGGCGGGCTCGACGTTCATCGATGGTTCAGGGAGCTCAAGGGCGTCCAGACGTTCACGTGCACCGAGGTCAACGACGCGCGCGCTCTCGATGAGCTCGTCGAGGCGGTGGCGGGATGACCGAGCTCCTCAGCTTCGAGAAGAGCCGGCCAAATGCACATGGCCCGCGTCTGCCTGATGCCGACGTCGATGGCCCCGGGTCGGCCGATCTCCTGCCGAGCGACCAGCGCCGCGCGAATCCTCCCGGGCTCCCACGACTCAGCGAGCCCGAGATCATGCGCCACTACGGCCGGCTGGCCTCGCTCAATTACTCAATCAGCGAGCAGTTCTATCCGCTCGGCAGCTGCACCATGAAATACAACCCAGTCGCCAACGAGGTGGCTGCCGCCCTGCCCGGCTTCACGGACCTGCATCCGTACCAGGACGAGGATTCAGTGCAGGGCGCCCTCTCGTTGATGTGGCGCCTGGAGCAAGCCCTCTGCGCGGTGGTTGGGGTAGAGCGGGTCACCTTGCAGCCGGCCGCCGGTGCCCATGGGGAGTGGACGGCCTTGCGCATGATCCAGGCGTTCCACCGGTCGCGTGGCGAGTCCCGAACCGAGGTCCTGGTCCCCGACTCGGCCCACGGCACGAACCCCGCGAGCGCGGCTCTCAGCGGCTTCCACGTGGTCGAGGTGAAGTCGGGTGCTGACGGCCGAATCAGCCTGGCAGACCTCGAGTCGAAGCTGTCGCCAAGCGTCGCCGCGCTAATGCTGACGAACCCCAACACCTTGGGGTTATTCGAACGCGAGATACTGGATGTTGCGGAACTGGTGCACGCCACGGGCGCCAAGCTTTACTACGACGGCGCCAACCTGAACGCTTTTATGGGCATCTGCAGGCCGGGCGACATGGGTTTCGACGCCGTCCACATGAACCTCCACAAAACGTTCACGACCCCGCATGGCGGCGGCGGCCCGGGCGCCGGCCCGGTGGGCGTCAAAGCCGACCTGGTCCCATTCCTGCCGACGCCCACGGTGGAGCGGCTCAACGGACACCTCAAGCTGGACTTCAAGCGGCCGCAGTCGATTGGACGTGTGCGCAGCTTCTACGGCAATTTCGGGATGCTCGTGCGCGCCTACACCTACATCCTGGCCATGGGCGGCGACGGACTCACCCAGGCGTCCCTGGATGCAGTGCTTTCGGCGAACTACCTGCGCAACGAGGTCAAGGACGTGCTGGACATGCCGCACGACGGTGCCTGCATGCACGAGTTCGTCGCCAGCGCTCGGAATCTGGCGCCGCACGGCATCAAGGCCCTGGACGTGGCCAAGGGCCTGCTCGAGCGGGACTTTTACGCCCCGACCATCTACTTCCCGCTCGTCGTGCCCGAAGCGATCATGGTCGAGCCCACCGAGACCGAAAGCAAGGCCACGCTGGACGCCTTCGCCACCGCCATCAAGGAGATAGTCAAGCAGGCCGTGGAGGACCCCCAGTCCCTCCACGAAGCGCCCCACGGACTGCCCGTCGGGAGGCTCGACGAGGTGGCCACCGCCCGGCAGATCAACGCCTACCTGCAGGGGCAGAGCGAAGACCCTGTTCTACGCTGGAAACCGGCTTCCTAAAACACCCCTGTTAAGGGCCCGCGGAGGCCTTTTTCGAACTCGATATCCGGTAGAATTTGAATCCTGAAATTCTCCCCAGTAGTCCTCCACGAGTTCTCCAGGCTGGGAGCGCTGTTAGCCCGATGAGCGAGGCCCGAAATCTCCTCCCGGAGCGCAAGCGCAGGCCCCAGCCGTTAGGCGCCGACGTGGCGTATACCGCCGACCAGATCCAGGTCCTCGAGGGCCGGGAGCATGTAAGGCGGCGTCCGAGCATGTACATCGGCTCGACCACCACCACCGGCCTTCACCACCTGGTCTACGAGGTCGTGGACAACGCGGTCGACGAGGCCCTGGCCGGTTACGCCACCGAAATCATGGTCACCCTCTTTGCCGACGGTAGTGTCCAGGTCGAGGACAACGGACGTGGCATTCCTGTCGACATGCACAAGAAAGAAGGCCTGTCCGCCCTCGAGCTGGTGCTGACCCGGTTGAACGCCGGCGGCAAGTTCGGAGGCGGCGGCTACAAGGTGTCATCAGGGCTGCACGGAGTCGGCGTGTCCGCCGTGAACTTCCTGAGCGAGAAGCTCGAGGTGTGGGTGCACCTCGGGGGCAAGGTCTACAACATGGAATTCGAGCGTGGCGTGCCCAAGGGCTCGGTCAAGGCGGTGGGCAAAACCGACCACACCGGGACGGTGGTGCGTTTCTGGCCCGACCCACAGATCTTTCCCGACACCAAGTTTGACCGCGAGGTCATCCAGCGCCGCCTGCGCGAGATGGCCTACCTCAACAAGCGGCTCGAGATCGCGCTGGCCGACGAGAACGTCGGCTTCACCAACACCTTCTACTTCGAAGGCGGCATCGTCTCGTTCGTCCGCGCTCTCAACCGCGACAAGGCGGTGATCAACCCGTACCCGTTCTATGTCGACCGGGAGGTCGAGGGCACGCAGGTGGAGATTGCGCTGCAGTACAACGACACGTTCGTCGAGAACGTCCTCGCCTTCGCCAACACGATTCACACGATCGAGGGTGGCAGCCACCTGACTGGATTCCGGTCGGCGCTCACCAACGTGCTCAACCGATACGCGCGGAAGGCGGGAATCCTCAAAGAGCAGGATCCCAACCTGTCGGGCGAGGACGTGCGCGAGGGCCTCACCGCAGTGATCAGCGTCAAGGTGCTGGACCCGCAGTTCGAAGGACAGACGAAAGGCAAGCTTGGCAACGCCGAAGTGCAGGGCCATGTCTCCATCGCGCTGACCGAGGGCATGACGCAGTACCTGGAGGAAAACCCGAGCGACGGCCGTCGCATCGTGGAGAAGTCACTCACCGCAGCGCGAGCACGCGAGGCGGCGCGCAAGGCCCGCGACCTGGTGCAGCGGAAGAGTCTGCTGGAGTCGAGCACGCTTCCCGGCAAGCTCGCCGACTGCTCGGAGCGCGACCCGGCGCACTGCGAGCTCTACATCGTCGAGGGCGACTCGGCCGGAGGCACCGCCAAGGGCGGCCGTGATCGCCGGACCCAAGCCATTCTCCCGCTGCGCGGAAAGATCCTCAACGTCGAGAAGGCGAGGCTCGACAAGGTGCTCACATCAGATGAGATTCGCAACCTCATCACAGCGATGGGTGCCGGCGTTGGCGACAACTTCAACATCGAAAAGATGCGCTACCACCGCGTCATCACCATGACCGACGCTGACGTGGACGGCAGCCACATTCGCACGCTCCTGCTCACCTTTTTCTATCGCTACTTCCCCCAGGTCATCGAGAAGGGCTACCTGTACATGGCGCAGCCACCCCTGTTCAAAGTGTTCAAGGGCAAGCAGATCATCTGGTGCCATTCCGAAGGGGATCGCGACAAGGCGGTCCGGCAGCTCGGTAAGAATGCCGAGTCGGCGCGGATGAAGGGTCTCGGCGAGATGAACGCCGAGGAGCTGTGGCAAACGACGATGAACCCGGCCACGCGCGTTCTACTGCAGGTCAACGTGGAAGACGCCGCCGCCGTCAACGACACGTTCGAGAAGCTGATGGGACCTGACGTCGAACCACGCAAGAAGTTCATCCAGGCGCACGCCAAGAGCGTCCGCAACCTCGACATCTGAGTCCGTTTCCAAATGCAAATAGCAGTGGACGCCATGGGCGGCGATCACGCGCCGGCGCAGGTCCTTCAGGGCGCTTCACAAGCGGCGGCCGAATACAAGATCCATGTGTCGGTGGTTGGGCTTCCATCCTCGGTACAGCCACTTCTCGACCAACATCCCTTGCTGCGCCTGGTGCCGTGCACCCAGGTCGTCACGATGGACGACCATCCCGCTCAGGCGGTGCGCTCGAAGCCTGACTCGTCGATGAACATCTGCGCGCGCCTGTGCAAGGACGGCAAGGCCGACGCATGGGTCTCCGCCGGGAACTCTGGGGCAATCATGGCGACGGCCCTGCTGATACAGGGCCGAATCAGGGGCGTGGAAAGACCGGCCCTTGGCACCATCGTCCCCACGCAAACGGGGCTCGCCTACTTTCTCGATGTCGGGGCGAACGTCGACTCAAAGCCCGAATACATGGTCCAGTTCGCCGCTATGGGGGCTGTCTACGCGCGTCAGATGATGGGGCGCGCCAATCCTCGCGTTGGCCTTCTCAGCAACGGTGAGGAGGAGGGCAAGGGCAACGAGCTGGTCAAGGAAACCGCGCGTCGGCTGAAGGGTTCGATGCGCTGGTTCGTCGGCAACATCGAGCCGAAGGATCTCTATGCGTCGAAGGCAGACGTCGTGGTCGCCGACGGTTTTGTCGGCAACATCGCGATCAAGATGGCGGAGGCGACCGCGGACTTCCTGTTCCGGAACCTGCGTGAGGAGATACCGAAAACGACGCGCGGCAAGATCGGCGGCCTGCTCATCAGGGACGGTGTCCGCACGCTTCGTGGCCGCATCGACTGGCGTGAGTTCGGAGGCGCGCCGCTGCTCGGAATCGACGGCGTGGCAGTGGTTGCACACGGCCGCTCGGACGCGCGTGCGATCAAGAACGCGATCAGGGTGGCGAAAGAGGCGGTGGAGAATCAGCTCGTCGGTAAGATTCGGGCGGAGGTGGGCAAGTGAAAACTAATGGTCGGACGCGTGTCGTGGTGACGGGCATGGGGACGGTCAACCCGCTCGGCAAGACCCTTGACGAGTACTGGGACGGCCTGATCGAGGGTCGCAGCGGTGCTCGCACAGTCGAAGGCAGCTACGCGACCGACAAGCTGGCGACCAAGTTCGCGTGCGAGGTGCATGGATTCGATCCTCAGGAGTACATGGATCGCAAGGCCGCGCAGCGCATGGCGCGCTTCTCCCAGCTGGCTGTCGCCGCCTCAGGCATGGCGCTGACCGACTCGGGTTTGGATCTCGCGAAGGAAGACAGCTTCCGCGTCGGCGTCGACATGGGCACAGGCATTGGCGGCTTCATCGAGATGACCAACGGCGCCATCTCTTACGCGACGAAAGGACGCCTCAACCCGCTTTACGCGCCGATGATCATCCCCAACATGGCAGCTGCGTCGGTGGCGATGAACTTCCACCTGCGTGGCCCCAACACGACGGTCACGACGGCCTGCGCCGCCTCCACCCACACACTCGGCGACGCGGCTCGCATCATCCAGCACGGCGACGCTGACGTGATGCTCGCAGGGGGCTCCGAGGCCTCGCTGTGCGAGGTTGGCATCACGTCCTTCAATTCCATTCGCGCCCTATCAACGCGCAACGATGCGCCCGAAAAGGCGAGCCGGCCCTTCGACCGGGATCGCGATGGCTTCGTCCCCGGCGAAGGCGCGGGCACGCTGGTGCTCGAATCAATCGAGCATGCGACGTCTCGCGGGGCGCGCATCTATGGCGAGGTACTCGGCTTCGCCCTGACGTGTGACGCTTTTCACCAGGTGGCGCCCGATGAGACCGGCGAGGCGCCGGCGCGCGCCATCACGCTGGCCATAAAGGACGCAGGTATCGAGCCGTCGGATATTGACTACGTCAACGCCCACGGCACGTCGACAGGCTTGAACGACGCAGCTGAAACGAGGGCGCTGAAGAAGGCGCTTGGCGACTACGCATACAAGGTTGCGATCAGCAGCACTAAGTCGATGATCGGCCACCTGCTCGGTGCGGCCGGGGCGGTGGAGGCCATCGCCACTTTTCTGTCGATCAATCGCGGCATCGTTCACCCGACAATCAATTACGAGAACCCGGACCCGGCTTGCGATCTCGACTACGTCCCCAACCAGGCCCGGCGCATGGATGTGCGAATCGCAATCTCAAACGGATTCGGTTTCGGCGGCCACAACGCTGTAGTGGTCCTCAAGAAATTCGAGGAGTGATCCAACTTGACTGACGAGAACAACATCGGGACTGTCGTTGGCAGGAGTCTCCAGGAGGAGATGCAGACCTCCTACATGGAGTACGCCATGTCAGTCATCATCAGCCGCGCGCTGCCCGAGGTGCGTGATGGGCTGAAACCCGTGCAGCGCCGCATCCTCTACGCGATGCACCGCGCGGGCGCGACCGCCGGCAGCCGGCATCGAAAGAGCGCGGCTTTTGTCGGCGATGTCCTGAAGCTGTACCACCCTCATGGCGATACGGCGGTTTATGACGCGCTGGTCCGCATGGCGCAACCGTTCTCGTTGCGTTACCCGTTGATTGACGGGCAGGGCAACTTCGGCAGCGTCGATGGCGATCCCCCGGCGGCCATGCGTTACACCGAGGCACGGCTCTCCGCCATCACAGGCGAGCTGATGGCCGACATCGAAAAGCAGACGGTCGACATGGTTCCGAACTACGACAACACCGAGGAGCAGCCCGACGTTCTGCCTTCGCGGATACCGAACCTGCTGCTCAACGGTGCCACCGGGATCGCGGTCGGCATGACGACCAACATCCCGCCGCACAACCTCCGCGAGATCACGAGTGGCATCAAGCACCTTATCGACAACCCGGAGGCGACGGGCGAGGACCTTCTGTCTTTTATCAAGGGCCCGGACTTTCCAACCGGCGGCAAGATCATGGGCACGGCCGGCATCAAGGCCGCGTATGCAACCGGGCACGGGCGAATCATCGTTCAGGCGCGACACACCTTCGAGCAGGCGCCCAACGGGCGCGAGCGCATCATCATCGACGAGCTTCCTTACGCGGTCAACAAGGCGACGCTCGTTGCCAAGATCGCCGAGCTGGTGTCAGATCGAAAGCTAGAGGGCATCGCGGACCTGCGTGACGAGTCGGATCGCGATGGCATGCGCATCGTCATAGAGCTCAAGCGCGACGCTCGCACTTTCACTGTTCTCAACAACCTGTACAAGCACACAACGCTGCAAACGACGTTCGGTGTGATCATGCTCGCCATAGTCGGAGGGCGCCCGGTGGTCTTGAGCCTGAAGCAGGCTCTGCAACTTTTCATCGACCACCGTCGTGACGTCATCCTCCGGCGCACGCGTTTCGACCTGGATCGTGCGCAGGAGCGCGCGCACATCCTCGAGGGGCTGAAGATCTGCCTCGACCACCTCGATGAGGTCATCAAGACGATCCGCGCCGCCGCCGACCCCGATAACGCCTCGACGGAGCTCCAGACCAAGTTCGGCCTCAGTGAGCGCCAGGCCAAAGCTGTCCTCGCACTCACCCTTGGACGCCTGACCAGGCTCGAGCGCGGCAAGATCGACGCGGAGTACGAGGAGGTCATCAAGACCATCGCGTACCTGGAGAGCATTCTGGCGAGCGACCAAAAGGTGCGGTTGCTCATCAAGGACGACATGGACGACATCGCGAAGAAGTACGGGGATGACCGCCGTACCGAGATCACCGACCAGGAGGCGGCCGACCTCTCGGCCGAGGACCTCGTCCCTAAGGAAGACGTCGTCGTGACGCTGACGCACCGCGGGTACGTCAAGCGCCAGCCATTGCGCGTTTTCCGCGCGCAGAAGCGTGGCGGCGTCGGACTGAAGGGAGCCAAGCCGACTGCGGGAACCGACGCGCCGAGCGGCACGCGTGAAGAGGATTACGCGCTTCATCTGCTTATCACCCACACGCACGCGTCGATGCTCTTCTTCACCCAGAGCGGGCGGGTGTTCCAGCTCCGCGTTCATGAAATACCTGAGCGCGAGCGCCAGGCGAAGGGCGTGTCGGTGAACAACCTCATCGACATCGGAGGCAATGAGCGCATCACCGCTGTGTTCATCAGGCCCGAATCAGAGGCCGAGGCGCGCTACATGCTGATGGTCACCAAGAACGGATACATAAAGAAGACGGCGCTCGCTGAGTACGCCAACGTGCGTCGGAACGGACTGATTGCGATCAACCTGCAGGAAGGCGATGAGCTGGATTGGGTGGCGCCGACGATAGGCTCGGACGAAATTCTCATCGCCACCGCGTTGGGCAAGGCGATTCGATTCAGTGAGACGGAGGTCCGCGCGATGGGCCGAGACACGCAGGGCGTCATCGGCATCAAGCTCGGAAAGGGTGACTTCGTGGTCGGCATGGCCACTGCGGTACCCGGCGGGGACCTGCTCGTCATCACCGAGCGGGGCTACGGCAAGAGGACACCACTCAGCGAGTACCCGATGCACCACCGTGCCGGGCAGGGAGTCTTCACGCTCAAGATCACCGATCGGGTCGGCAAGCTGGTCGCCATGCGGGTGGTGAGTGATCCGGAAGAGGAGATCCTGGTTATCAGCGCGAGCGGCATGGTCCTGCGGACGCAGGTGGGGGCGATCTCTCAGATCGGCCGGCAGACCCAGGGCGTCATCGTGATGCGCATCCCCCCTGACGACCAGGTCGTGGCCATTGCTCCCGTGGCTGGAATCGAGGAGGGCGACTCCAAAGAGTGACGACGCTTGGCTGGGTCGGCGTCGGCCTGCTGGTCGCGGCCGGCCTGGCGATAGTCATCGAGAGTGTCGTGGCGGCCTGGTGGGGAATGGCCATCGCCAGGCGAGCGCTGGCTGTTTCGCAGCGCCTCGAGACGGAACGGAGCCTGGTCGAGTCCGACCTCGAGAAGCTGCGCCTTGCTTTGGAAGAGACCAAGCGATTGTGGCGGCCGTATCGCATGATCCTCCGCTGGGTGCGGCACCCTCTGGTGATTGCGTTGCTGGGTTCTTACCGCCGCCGCTGGCTGTCGCGGTGACTGAGACAGCGGACGCTGCGGCGGCCCATCAAGCGGTCGAAGATGCCGTCGCGCGCGAGCGAGCCCGCATGGCGCGAGAGCTCCACGACAGCGTCGCCACCGACCTGGCAGGGGCGATCTCGTTGTTCAAGGCCTACGTCGAAGGGCACCCTGGCTCCGCCAAGAAGGGCCCGGCAGACGGGTCACTGCTGAACGTTCTGGAGATCCTGGAACGGATGCTGAAGCAGGTACGCGAGACCCTCGCCGATCTGCGGCCGCGGCCGATCGGCCCCGAAGGGCTGGTGGGCGACATCCGCCACCAGGCCGAGGAATTTGCCCGGCTGTACTCGATCCGTGTCGAGATTTCATCTAACGGCACCGAGGACTTGCTCAGCCCACAACAGCGCGAGGTGGTCTACCAGGTGGTCCGCGAAGCCCTGACCAACGTCCGCCGTCATTCCGGCTCCTCGATTTGCCGCGTCAGGATGGCTTTTGCAGCCCGACCGTTCCTGATCGAGATCGCGGACGAGGGGCAGGGATTCGGCTCGGGGCGCTCGGGTGGCTATGGGCTGGTCGGCATGCGCGAGCGGTCGGCGGGCATCGGGGGCCGGCTCGAGGTCGTCAGCACCGAAGGCCGAGGGACGACAGTCTTCCTGTTCGGCCCGAACTAGCGCTCGGTCTCGACCACCCAGCTCAAAGTCCGAACCGTTGCCGGCGGGCGGGCCTATCCACCAGCGAAAGCTCCATGTCGTCGGTGGTCACCAGCTTGAGCTTGCGGGTAACGCCGTCCACGAGCGCCCGCGTTGGGTGGTCGTCGAAGCGAATGGCTCGTGCGATCTCGGCCTCGGACAGGCCGTAGCTGAGCAGCTGGGCAACTTCGCTTTCGATCTCGTTCAGCCTCGAGAGCGGACCACGCAGGGCGGCGACCATGGGCGCCAGGGTGGTCCCCAGGCTGCCCGCGTAGTGGACGTCCTCCTCGGAGTACCAGTGGTCGCGCCGGCAGCCAAGAATTAGTAGGCCGATCGGGCGGTGGCCCTCTTCGCCGACGGGTGCGTAGAGGATCGCGGGCCAGTCGAGCTCCCAGTCATAGCCATTCGAAGGATTCGGGTTTTCGATCACCGAGTTGACCACCACCGGACGCTTTTCGTAAAGCGCGCGGCGCGATAGCGGCATCAGCGGGCGGCGCTGCATGAGGCGGCGCGAAACCTCGGACGCTGCGATCGGCTGGAGCCAGCCGCCACGAAGGTAGCCCAGGACCCAGCGGTCGTAGCAGAAGATTTCGAGGGCCAGTCCCAACCGCCGTCTGGCTTCTTGGAGGTCGGGGAGCTGGCCCATGAGTGCGAGGTTATGTGGCACCGGCGATCGAAGCCTCAGCACAACCTCAGCGTTTCCTCAACAAACGCTGAACCTGTTAGGTTGCCGGCGGGGATGGGGGCGTGACCGCCAGGTTGCTTGTCGTTGACGACGAGCCTCGCACAGCAGAGCTCACAGCCGAGCTGCTGCGGCGGGCCGGTTACGTCGTGGATGTCGCGGGCAGCGGGACCGAGGCGCTTGAGCGGGTCCGCGCCAGCTCGCCGGACCTGATGCTTCTGGACTACGAGATGCCAGACATGGAGGCGCCTGAGGTCCTCGATCTATTGCGATCCGGCGCTGACCGGCTGGACTTCCCGGTGATCATTCTCACCGGGGCGCGCCATGCGGCCGGCGATCAGGTCTTGGGGATCGAGCGTGGCGCGACCGACTACATCCTCAAAGGCACCGACCGGCAGGTGCTGCTCGCGCGAATCCGCGGGGCTCTTCGTGACAACGGAGGAGCGGGCGGTGTCATCGTTCGTGGGCGCTTGCGAGTCAATGCGGCCAGGGGGCAGGCCTGGCTCGGCGAACGGGCGCTGAAGCTCGAGCGCAGGCCGCTGCTGATGCTCCAGCTGCTCGTGGGCCGTGCGGACGAGGTGGTGACCCGGGCGGAGATCCTCGAGCGAGTCTGGGGCTCTAGCTACTCAGGATTCGAGCACAGCCTGGAGCAGGCCGCCCATGAGATCCGGAGCGCGCTCGTCGAGCCTGGCTGGATTGAGACGGTACGTGGAATTGGCTACCGGTTCGTCACCAAAGACTGATCTGGCGGCGGCGCTGCACCGCTTGCGCTCGACTCTGGCGCGCCTGAAGGCTGAGCTGGAGCTCGCCGAGGCGGATGGCACCGCGCCGCCGATCGATAGGCTGCTCGCCGACCTCGATGAGGCATTCGCGCTGCTTGGCACAGCGGAGGGGGCGAGCCAGGCGGTCGGGCGTGTTCTGGTGGTCGACGATGACGGCCGTCTGGCGGAAATCACAGCTCGAGGGCTGCGCCGGATGGGTTTCGATGCCGACTCGAGCAGCCAGGTTCGTGAGCTGCGTGAAAGCGAGGTGCTCGTTTTCGACCTGGGCCTGTTTGCGGGCCTGGACGCCGCGGCAAAGAAATTGGTGCACGCCGCGAAGCCAATCGTCGTCACCGGCGCGACCGACGCGGCGGGGCGGGCGCTGGCGGCGAGCCTTGATGCGAGCGATTACCTCGTCAAGCCGGTCGAGCTGGAGGAGCTGGCGGCGGCAATCAAGCGCCGAATCGCGGACGCGTCAGCGGACGGGTAGCTCCGCCTGCCCGGAGGAAGTCCGCTCCACCGATTCGAGCATGAACCTCAACCCGATCCCGAGCGCGCGCTCGTCGACTGTGAAGCGGGGGTGATGGTGCGGAAAGTCGGACTCCAGGTTCTTGTTGCCCGAGCCGATAAGCGCAAACGCCGTCGGCGCCACCTTGGCGTAATAGGCAAAGTCTTCGCCGCCCATTTCCGGTGGGAGGGCGACCACGGAGCTCGATCCGACCGCTCCGGCAGCCGCCGGAAACAGGAAGTCGACCAGGGGACCGTCGTTGGCGCACGCCGGGCTGCCCCACCCGTACTTGACCTCTGCGGTGCCACCGTGCGCAAGCGCATAGCTTTCGGCCATCGCAGTGAGGTCTGCCGCAATCTTGGCCCGGACTTTCTCTGACAGCGTGCGGACGGTTCCCGTCAGCGTTGCGGTCCCGGGGATGATGTTGGGCGCGCTGCCCGCGTGAAACGACCCGACGCTCACGACCGCGGGATCCATTGGGGAGACACGCCGGCTGACGAGGGTCTGGAGCTGACCGACCAGTCCGGCCGCGATCATGAGGGGGTCGATCGCCTCGTGCGGATAGCCGCCATGCCCGCCCTTCCCTCTGACGGTGATTTCGAAGGTGTCCGCGGCGGCCATGATCGGGCCCTTGGTGAGGGAGATCAGTCCAGTCTCAATGCTGCTGATCAGGTGGAGGCCGATGACTGCGTCGACACCCTCGAGAGCACCGGTCTCGATGAGGTGTCGCGCTCCACTTTCGGTCACTTCCTCGGCCGGCTGGAAGAGCAGGCGCACCTCTCCGTGGATCTCGTCCCGCAGGTCGCTCAGGGTGCGGGCCAGACCTAGCAGGATCGCGGTGTGCCCGTCGTGGCCACAGGCGTGCATCTTGCCGGCGGTCCGGGAGCGGAACTCGAACGTGTTTTGCTCCTCGATGGGCAGGGCGTCGAGGTCGCAGCGATAGGCGACGATGGGGCCCGGATGCTTGCCGTGAACGTGAGCTACGAGCCCGGTCGGCATTGGCCGGTCGTAGGGAATGCCCCACTCCTCGAGCATGGCGGCCACGTATTTGGTGGTTTCGAATTCTTCGAAGCTCAGCTCGGGACGTTCATGCATGTATCGCCGCCAACCGATCAGGTCGGCTTCTGTGTCCTCATCAACTCGCTCGGACCAGTCCATCGTCAAGAAGCGTAATCGCGAAGGGCCGTGGGCTGTAAGTGGCTAATGGCCCCAATTGGTCGTGACCGCTGTACCATCGCTGGCGTAAATCGGTTGGTCGCCGGCTGGAAGGATGACCTCAGCCAGATCGCGACGAGCTGGTGGCTCAGGAAGGAGGCGTTGCAGTTGTCGCTCAACAGTTCGTGCCGGTTGGCGCTGACCACGCTTGTCTTCATTGCGGCCCTGGCTGCCTGCGGCGGCACGACAGCAGGGTCCCCGTCGCCGGTCGCTTCGACTTCGCCAGTGCTCCCCACGACGACCGCGGCATCGAGCTCGTGCCCCACCGCCGCCACGGTCGGTACCGCCCTGGGCATTACGGTACCGGCCCCGGTCGGCGTCGTCGGCGGCGGCGCAACACAGCTTCCGGCAGGTGCGACGGGCGAGGTATGCAATTACCATGCCCAGACCTTCAATGTGATCATCGAGGTGCTGAAGAACATCAGTCCGTCATTCATCAGCAAGTTCAGCAGCCAGTTCCCGGTGGCATTCAAGAGCGTGAGCGGGGTTGGAGACCAGGCTCGGTCATTCTCCGCGCCCATCGGCGGTGGGAGGGACAACGAGGGCGTTGTGGCGACAAAGGGCTCGACTCTGGTGGCCATCGTCGCCACCGCCACGCCGGCTTCCCTCGCACAGGTCGAAGCCCTGGTGAACCAACTCCTGTAGTCCTCAGCCGCTCCGGTCGCTCAATCGGCGCTCAATGGCGGTCCCAGCAGGGCCATGTCATATTTTTCGAAGAGCGCTGCTATGACCTGTCGATCTGGGTGGGCGCCTCGGGAAATCGGGCCCAGCTCCTCGTAAAACTTGTGTCCGCCTCCGGGCGTGTAGACCACAACGATCTCGCCTGGCTCATCCGTCAGGTTCAGGAAGGCGTGTGGGACCCTTGAAGGAAGGTACGCAAAGCCGCCTTCCTGGCAGTAGAAGATCTCGTCTCCAATCCTGATCTTGTATCGACCTTTCAGAATGTGGATCGTCTCTTCCTGGTTGTGGTGAACGTGTAGCGGAGGACCGCCACGTGGCGCAACCTCGACGATGAAGTAGTCGAATGCTTCGCCGGTATCCTCGCCCGTGACCTTAAAGATCAGATCGCGGCCCGGGCCGGATTGAAGACGCAAGCCCTCTCCTTGGGCTAAAACCTTGCGCTGGCTCGTTGTGACTTTCATCTGTAGCCTCCTAATCGTAAGTAATTAGGCGCCATACTATATGGAGCCTAGCGAACTGTCAAGGCCCTTATAATCAGGTGCCTAACCGATGGAAATTCCCATTCGTGTCAACCGCGACTTCAGCAAGGCATACCCGGACGCCAGCGCCTCGGCGACCGAGTGCGCAATGAACCTCGCCCGCACCGGCGACCTTGTCCTTGGGCGGGTCGCCTCAACGCTCCAACCGCTGGACGTGAGTCCGGCCGGCGGGCTGGTGTTGGGCATCCTCAAAGATGCCGGCCAGCCGTGCCCGCCGAACTACATCAGTGAGCGGTTGATCGTGAGTCGTGCCACCGTGACCGGCGTGCTCGACACCCTGGTAAAGCG
>Ga0208849_1000354_pt1 | contig 44024 bp, 44 predicted proteins | sample NGESurdeep072012_10_FD_184470 | JGI IMG/M metagenome (GOLD analysis project Ga0208849, IMG submission 184470) | Arctic peat soil microbial communities from Barrow, Alaska - NGEE Surface sample 53-3 deep-072012 (SPAdes) | ecosystem: Environmental > Terrestrial > Soil > Wetlands > Peat ... | reverse complement strand
CCCTCTTCGCCGAGCGCGCCGACCGACCATAAAAACGACTTGCCGGCGAAGGCCGCATTGGCGCCGAGCGCAAGCGCGCGCATAACGTCCTGGCCGGAGCGGATGCCGCTGTCGAGCACGATGGTGGCCTTGCGGCCGCGCTTGGCGAGGACGTAGTCCATGAGTTGCGCCAGCAACTGCATGGCGACGTCCTTGAAGGAAAGGGTGGGCCCGTGGAAGAGTTCGAGCACGTAGCGGTCCGACGCCAGCAGGGTGAGCGGAGCGACCGCTGGGTCGCGAAAGCCGGCGTACGCCGCCCTGCACATCGCGTTGAGATCATCGTCCGCAATCTCGTCTCCAATGAACGGGCGGATGATCCGCCAGGCCACCTCGGCGTAGGGCAGCCGCGCGAATTCGGTAATTTCCTTGGCCGTAACCCGGGGCCAGACGGCAGGCACATAGAGGCCGCCGTCGCGGGCAAGGCCGGCGAGCAGCACATCGGAGAAGCCGAGCGGCGGGGCAAGCCCGCGTGTACTGAGGTAGTGCATGGGCGCTAGATAACGCCTTCCGCGGCGCCATGAGGGGTGGGCCGAACCCTAGCCGCCGTCGTTCTCCCCAGCAAGCGTCGCTGTCCCCATGCAGTTCCCGCCGTCGGTCGCCAAGGCGGAATCCCGCTGCTATAGAAAGGCCGCAATGGTTGGGGGATGTATGGCAATGCGCTTTCTCGATTCACGCTCTTCCTCCCCTTGTCTGCTCGGTGCCGCCGTAGTCACGCTTGCCCTCGGCCTGACAGGCTGCGCCTCAAGCGGCGGAGGAGGCGGCCTCTCGGGCCTTTTCGGTGGCGGCTCGAAAGCGGCGGCGCCGCTCGCAGACAATACGGCAATCGCGGCGTCCGGCGCGCCGGCCGCCACCGGCAAAACGGTATCGGCGGGCGATGCGAAGGCGGGCAGCTACGATGCTTCGCTGTTCCTCGACGCGGGGTATTGCCCGCCGATCGAGATTCGCGCGGGCACCGACACATTGCCGATCTACGATCGCGGCCACGATGGCGATGACGCCTATGTCCGATTCGAAGGCTCGATCAGCAAAACCGCCCGCGAATGCCACACCATCGGCGACACGCTGACCGTCAAAGTCGGCATCGCCGGCCGCCTGACGGCGGGTCCGAAGGGTGGTCCCGGCAGCTTTACGGTTCCGCTTCGCGTGGCTGTCGTCAAGCAGCACGGCGACAAGGTTCTCTTTTCGCAAATGTCGCGGGCGCCGGTGTCTATTAGCGCACCGACATACTCCGCTAACTTCTCGTATGTGATCGACAACATTAGCTTTAAGATCAGCCCCGACGATCACGATCTGACTATTTTCGTCGGCTACGACGAGGGCAAGCCGAAGGCTCCGGCGCCCGCTTCGCCCTCCGGCTAGAGTTTGGTCCGCGCCCGGCGATTGACTCGCTGCGCCGCACACCTATTCTGAGCCCGCCGGGATAGAGTCGCGTTCCGGCGGGCCCGCCAGCTTGGCGGGTTGCCACGACCGCCGGGAGAGACCGGATCCAGGTTGGATCCGGCGCCGAAGGAGCAACCGCCCCGGAAACTCTCAGGCAGACAGGACCGGACGGTCGGCGACACTCTGGAAAGCAGCGGGCGGCATTCGCTCGCTCACCGAAGGAGTAGCCGCGGCCGGAGCGTTGTAGCCGGTTATCGCGGGAAATCTCTCAGGTCCTCGGACAGAGGGGGCGCGGACGGACGGCAATATCCGTCGCCGCGAACCTGTGAAGTCGAGGATCGCCGTTGGCCGAATCAGCGCCGCCGATGGATTTGCTTGAGACGCCGCTCGCCGCCGCCCATCGGGCGCTGGCAGCGCGCATGGTTCCGTTCGCCGGCTATTCCATGCCCGTGCAGTATCCGACCGGCATTATCGCCGAGCATAAGTGGACGCGCGAGCATGCCGGGCTCTTCGACGTGTCGCACATGGGGCCGTCGTTTCTCGTTCTGGCGGAGAAATCCGGCGACCCGGAGAGAGACCACGCCGCGGTCGCCGGGCTCGTCGAGCCGCTGATCTCGGGCGATATGCGTGCGCTCAAGCCAGGTCAGATTCGCTACACGCTACTGCTCAACGAGGCGGGCGGTATCCTGGATGATCTGATGATTGCCCGGCCGGTCGATCCCGCCTGGTCCGGCGCCCTCTACATTGTCGTCAATGCCGACACCAAGAACGCCGATTTTGCCCGCATCGCCGCTGCAACCGCGGGCAAGGCCAAGCTCAACCGCAGCGATGATTGCGCATTACTCGCCCTGCAGGGTCCTGAGGCCGTCGGGGTCATTCGCGATGTAGTTACCGCGGCGGCGGAATTGAGCTTCATGACATACGGCTCATTCCCGTACGATGGAACCAAACTGACGATCTCCCGTTCGGGCTATACCGGCGAGGACGGCTTCGAAATTCTCGTCCCGCCCGATCGTGCCGTCGCCTTCTGGCAGCGCCTCCTCGCAGATCCGCGCGTGAAGCCCGTCGGCCTCGGTGCCCGCGATTCTCTTCGCCTCGAAGCGGGCTTGCCGCTCTACGGCCACGACCTCGACCAAACGGTGTCGCCCATCGAAGGCAACCTCGCCTTCGCTGTTTCAAAACGCCGGCGCGAAGCCGCTGACTTCGCCGGCGCGGCGCGCATCCTCAAGGAACACGCCGGTGATCTCTCCCGCGTCCGAGTCGGTCTGCTAGTCGAAGGCGCCCCGGCCCGCGACGGCGCCGAAATCCTCGACGCAGCCGGAGCCCCGATCGGCAAAGTCACCAGCGGCGGCTTCTCGCCTTCGCTCAACCGAGCGATTGCCATGGGCTACGTTCCACCAGCGAAAGCAACTCCGGGCACTAAACTCGCCGTTTCAGTCCGCGGCCGCTTCCAGCCGGTGACCGTGACGGCGCTCCCCTTCGTCCCCCACCGCTATTTCCGCAAGCCTGCCTGAGGACCAACATGCCCATCCGCTACACTCGCGATCACGAATGGATCCGCCTCGAGGGCGACGTCGCCACCGTCGGCGTAAGCGACTACGCCCAGGCACAGCTGGGCGACGTGGTTTTCGTCGAGCTGCCCGAGGTGGGCAAGCTGCTCGCCAAAGGCGCTGAAGCCGCGGTGATCGAATCGGTCAAGGCGGCGAGCGAGATTTTCGCGCCCGTCGCTGGAGAGGTGATCGAGGTCAACGGCGCGCTCGCCGACGAACCTGGCACCGTTAACGCCGATCCTGAAGGCGAGGGCTGGTTCCTTAGGCTGCGGGTGACCAACCCGACGGAAGTCGAGGCGCTGATGACCATCGACTCCTACCAGGAATTCCTGCGCACGATTTGAGGAGGGAAGACCCATGCGCTATCTCCCGAACACCGACGAAGACCGTGCCGCCATGCTCGCCCGCGTCGGCGTCGGCTCCATCGACGATCTGTTCGCCGATATCCCATCCGCCAAGCGGCTGAGCGGCCTGGTCGACCTGCCGACGACCAAGAGCGAAATCGAGGTCGAGCGCGTCCTTGGCGCCATGGCGGCGAAGAACGTCGCCGCCGCTTCCGTGCCCTTCTTCGTTGGCGCCGGAGCTTACCGCCACCACGTTCCCGCCAGCGTCGATCATCTCATCCAGCGCTCCGAATTCCTTACCTCATACACGCCCTACCAGCCCGAGATCGCTCAGGGCACACTGCAATACTTGTTCGAGTTCCAGACCCAGGTCGCCAATCTCACCGGCATGGAGGTCGCCAACGCCTCCATGTACGACGGCTCGACGGCAACCGCCGAGGCGGTTCTCATGGCGCAGCGCTTGACGCGCCGCGCCAAGGCTGTGCTCTCCGGGGGCCTTCATCCCCAGTATCGCAGCGTCGTCGAGACGGTCTCCCGCATGGCCGGCGACTCGGTCGTCGCGCTGCCGCCCGATCCTGCCGCCACCGAAGCGGTCCTCGCCGCCATCGACGCCGACACCGCCTGCGTCGTCGTCCAGACGCCGTCGTTCTACGGCCACCTGATCGACCTCGCTCCCATAGCCGAAAAGGCGCACGCCGTTGGTGCGCTGCTGGTTGCGGTATTCACCGAAGTGGTGGCGCTCGGCGCCATCGAGCCGCCGGGCTCGCAGGGCGCCGACATCGTCGTCGGTGAAGGTCAGTCGATCGGCAACCCGCTCACCTTCGGCGGCCCCTATGTCGGCCTCTTCGCCACGCGGCAGAAGTTCGTGCGCCAGATGCCCGGCCGCCTCTGCGGCGAGACGGTGGACGCCGAAGGCAAGCGCGGATTCGTGCTGACGCTGTCCACCCGCGAGCAGCACATCCGCCGCGACAAGGCGACATCCAACATTTGTACTAACTCGGGTCTCTGTTCACTCGCCTTCACTATCCACATGTCGCTGCTTGGCGAGTTTGGCCTTTCCCGTCTTGCGGCGCTCAACCACGCCAACGCGGTGGCGCTCGCTGAATCTCTTTCTGAAGTTCCCGGTGTAAACGTCCTCAACGACTCGTTCTTCAACGAGTTCACCATCCGCATCTCCGGCGATGCCGCGACGGTCATAGAAAAACTGGCGGTGAGAGGCATCCTCGGCGGCGTCCCGGTCTCGCGTCTGGAATTCGACAATCCTGACCTCGCGGATCTCATTGTTGTCGCCGCCACCGAAATAAACACCGAAGCCGACCGTGCCGCCTATGCTCGAACGCTGAAGGAGGTGCTGTAATGCTGAATGATAAAGGTCGCCCCACAACGCCCACTGCGCCCAATACGGCACCGGCGGAAACCTTTACCGGCAACCGCGCCCTGCAGATCGAGGAGCCGCTGCTTTTCGAGATGGGTCGACTTGATGTTAGCGGCGTCGATCTCCCCGATGCACCAAAAACAAAATCAAAGCTCGGCGCCCACGCGCGCCGGACGCCGATCGACCTTCCCGGCCTCAGTGAACCGGAGGCGATGCGCCACTACGTCCGCCTCAGCCAGAAGAACTATGCCATTGATGCCGGTATCTACCCGCTGGGTTCGTGCACGATGAAGCACAATCCGCGCCTCAACGAGAAGATGGCGCGCCTGCCAGGCTTTGCCGACATCCACCCGCTGCAGCCGATCTCGACCGTCCCCGGGGCCATTGAGTTGATCTCGGAACTTGGCCGGTGGTTGCTCGAACTGACCGGCTTGCACACTGTCGCGATCAGCCCGAAAGCCGGCGCCCATGGCGAGCTCTGCGGCATGATGGCGATCAAGGCGGCGCTGGATGCCCGCGGCGACCGCCGCTCGGTCGTGCTGGTGCCCGAGTCGGCCCACGGCACTAACCCGGCTACCGCGGCCCTGCTCGGCTACCGCGTCGAGGAAGTGCCTGCCCGCGCCGATGGCACCGTCGACCCGGAGGAGGTCAAGAAGCGCCTGTCGCCGCAAGTCGCCGCGATCATGCTGACCAACCCCAACACCTGCGGCCTGTTCGAGCGCGACGTGGTCGCCATCGCCGATGCCGTCCACGCCGCCGGCGCGTTCTTCTATGCCGATGGCGCCAATTTCAACGCCATCGTCGGCAAGGTAAAGCCCGGCGATCTCGGCGTCGATGCCATGCACATCAACCTGCACAAGACCTTCTCGACGCCCCACGGTGGTGGCGGGCCAGGCGCCGGTCCTGTCGTTCTCTCGGACAAACTGGCGCCTTTCGCACCCGTGCCGTATGTGCAGATCCAGGCAGGCAAGCCGGAGTTCATCTGGACGCGGCGCGACCCCGCCGCTAAGGCCACGTTCGGCCGCATGACCGCCTTTCACGGCCAGATGGGCATGTTCGTCCGCGCTCTGTCGTACATGCTTGCCCACGGCGCCGACGGCATGCGCCAGGCATCGGAGGACGCGGTCCTCAACGCCAACTACGTCCGCGCGGGTCTCGCCGACATCATGAGCCAGCCGTTCGGCGATCGCCCGTGCATGCACGAGGCGCTCTTCGATGACAGCTTCCTCGAAGGCACCGGCGTCACTACGCTCGACTTCGCCAAGGCGATGATCGACGAGGGCTTCCACCCGATGACCATGTATTTTCCGCTGGTCGTCCACGGCGCGCTGCTCATCGAGCCGACCGAGTCGGAATCGAAAGCCTCGCTCGATCTCTTTGTTGCGACGCTGCGCGAGCTGGTCATGCGGGCTAAGCGCGGCGAGCCCGAGCGCTTCCATCAGGCCCCGATGCATGCTCCGCGTCGTCGCCTGGACGAAACCCGTGCCGCCCGCGCGCCGAAGCTCAGATGGGAAAAGCCACAGCCGTGGAGCGAGGCGGCGGAGTAGACGGAACGCCTAAGCGCCCAGCCCGGTCAACTTCCGGCTCAAGGCGCGCAGCTTCGCGCGCGCCGTCACGTCATACGCCTGTTCGTTGGCGCGCGCCTCGCTAAGCCCGTTGAAGAATTTGCCGTTCGTCGTGGCGTGCTGCGGGCCGACCGCCAGCGCCAGGATCGCATCGGCGCCTTCGGCGACGGTGCTTTGCGGGGTCAGCCCGGCATCGCGCACCATCGCCGTATCCATGAACGTCGCCGGATCCAACGCGTTGACCGTCACGCCGCCGGCCAGTTCCTCGGCCAGCGAAAAAGTGGAAATCACCTGTCCCAGCTTGCTTTGCGTATAGGCGACGCGTCCTCCCTGCCAGTTGCGTTCCATCATCGGGTCGTCGAAATCGATCGGCGATTGGCCGATAGATGCGACATTGACGATCCGCGCCGGCGCGCTGGCGCGGAGTGTGCCCAACAGGAGATGGGTCAGCAGGAAGCCCGAGAGATAATTGACCGCGAAGCGTACCTCGTAGCCGTCAGCGGTGGCCCGCCGCTCAGCCGGCAGGAAGCCGATGCCCGCATTGTTGACGAGCACGTCGATGCGTTTGTTGTCGGCGAGCACTTCTTTCGCCAGCCGCCGCACCTCGTCGAGCGAAGACAGGTCGGCTAGATAGAGCGTCGCCTTGCCCTTGCCACCCTTGTCGACTGCGGCGACCAGGCTATTGCCGCGCTTGCGGTCGCGCCCGTGGACAAGCACATGGGCGCCGTCGGCGGCCAGCCTCTCGGCGACCAGCCGCCCGACGCCGTCGGTCGACCCGGTGATGAGTATCGTCCTCCCGCTGAGGTCCATCCGCCTATTCCTCCAGTCCTTCCCAACTCATCAGCGCCTCCGCTATCGCGGGCAGGTCGGCAAACCGGCTAATCACCGTCTCTGCACCCGCCTCGATCAGCAGATCGGAGTGGCCGAGCCAGGTATGCCGGCCGCCGGTGAAGCCGACCACGCGCGCGCCAGCCGCCTTCGCCGCGGCAACGCCGAAAACTGAATCTTCCAGCACCACCATCTCGCGCGGATTCACTTCGAACTGCCTCGCCGCATAGGCATAGACATTCGGCGATGGCTTCGGTTGCTTGTCGCCGACCTCGACCGCCGAAAAGATGTAGGGCCGGAACCGATCCATCAGCCCTACCTTGTTGAGTTCGATCGTCAGCCGTTCGGTAGATGAATTAGAGCAGATGCAGCGCGGCCCATCGATCCGGTCGAGCAGTTCGTCTGCGCCGGGCACTATCCTGAGATCGCGCGCCAGCCGCCGGTCGAGTTCCGCCGTCTGCCTGGCCATGAAGTCCGCCGGCAGGCCGTGGCCGATCTCCTTCTCGACGATATCGTGGATGGCGAGGCTGGTGAGCCCGGCAAAGCGCTGGCTCACCTCCGCCGCGGTGACGTCGTAGCCGGCTTCGGTCAGAAGTTTTGCGTCGACTTCGGAGGCAATGATCTCCGAATCGACCAGCACGCCGTCACAATCGAACGCGAAGAGCATGGAGCTTCCTGTCGGCGCGACGTACCCGCCGCGCAAATCGAATTGGGCGCTTCTGTCTAGCCGGGCAGCGGCCCGGGCGAAAGCCCGCCGGCCGCATGGCGGCCCGCAAGTTTACGCCCGTTTAACCACGTTTCTGAACCCGGGATTTACCCTGTTCGCGCAGCATCGCCCTTCCTTTGGGTGGTGTCGCGTGGGGCGTGTTGCATGGGTGCGATGGAAAAGGTTCAGGTCGCGGGAAATCCCGATTGGCTGGACACTATCGTGAAGGGCGACTGCATCACAGCCCTCGAGCGCCTGCCGGCGGCGAGCGTCGATCTGGTCTTCGCCGATCCGCCCTACAACCTGCAGCTCGAAAGCCGACTCACCCGCCCGGACCAGTCGGAAGTCGATGCGGTGACGCAGGCTTGGGACAAGTTTGCTTCGTTCTCCGCCTACGACGATTTCACGCGCGCGTGGCTGCTCGCCTGCCGGCGCGTTCTGAAACCAAACGGCACGCTCTGGGTGATCGGCTCGTATCACAATATTTTCCGCGTCGGGAGCGCCCTGCAGGATCTCGGCTTTTGGGTTCTCAACGACGTCATCTGGCGGAAGACCAACCCGATGCCGAATTTTCGCGGCCGTCGCTTCACCAACGCGCATGAGACGATGATCTGGGCAAGTCGCGACCAGGATTCTCGTGGCTATACGTTCAACTATGAGGCCCTCAAGGCCGCCAATGAAGACGTGCAGATGCGTTCCGATTGGCTCTTCCCGCTTTGCACCGGCAACGAGAGGCTGAAGGGCGGGCAGGGCAGGAAGGTGCATCCGACACAGAAGCCCGAGGCGCTGCTCCACCGCATCTTGATGGCCTCGTCAAAGCCGGGCGATGTGATCCTCGATCCTTTCTTCGGCACCGGCACTACCGGCGCCGTCGCCAAATATCTCGGCCGCCATTTCGTCGGCGTCGAGCGCGAGGACGACTACATCGCCGCCGCGACCACCCGCATTGCCGCAGTCGTACCTGCGACCGCATCCGCGCTGGAAGTCGTCCACAGCAAGCGCAGCGAGCCGCGCGTCGCCTTCGGAAGTCTCGTCGAAAGCGGCCTCATCGTTCCCGGCGCCGTGCTGACTGACTCCCGCTCCCGCCACACCGCGGAGGTACGCGCCGACGGCATGTTGCGCGCCGGCGATCACGTCGGCTCTATCCATCGTGTCGGCGCCCTGGTGCAGGGGTTGGATGCCTGCAACGGCTGGACGTTCTGGCACTACGGCAAGGCTGGCGGCCTTGTGCCGATCGACGATCTCCGCGCCGCCGCCCGTCGCACAATGGCGCGGGCTGGCGCCTAGCTCCGGCCCGCGACGCCGGGGCAGTTGCGAAGGCTGGGCCTTCAGGCGTAGCAAGTCCCAATGCCTGACGATGATGTCGTGACCAAGCCGCGGGCGAAGGTCCGGCCGAAGATCGAGCCGAAGGTCGACCGCCCGCGTCTTCACAAGGTCATTCTGATCAACGATGACTTCACGCCGCGTGATTTCGTCGTCATGGTGCTGAAGGCGGTGTTCCGCACAACCGCCGATCAGGCCTATCGCATCATGATTACCGCCCACAAGAAAGGCGTCTGTGTCGTCGCGGTCTATACGAAGGATATCGCCGATACCAAGGCGACCGAGGCGACCGACCTCGGCAAGCGCGCCGGGTTTCCTTTGATGTTCACCACCGAGCCGGAAGAATAGCCGCGGCCTATCGTTCTTGCCGGTGCCGGAAGCGCGTGCCAGGAATCTCGCGGTCCTTCGGAGACAAGTCGCAATGACGGTGTTGGTCGCTGGAGGCGGGATCGGTGGGCTGACGCTTGCCTTGAGCCTGCACCAGATCGGCGTTCCGGTTCAGGTGTTCGAGGCGGACGCCGAACCCAGGACATTGGGCGTCGGCATCAACATTCTTCCCCACGCCGGCCGCGAACTGATCGACCTCGGACTCATCGACCGGCTCGACGAAATCGGTGTTCGCACCGAGGGGCTCGCCTACTATTCGAAACACGGCAAGCTTATCTGGCGCGAGCCGCGCGGCCTGTCGGCCGGCTACAGATGGCCGCAGTTCTCCCTTCATCGTGGCCGGTTGCGCCGCCTTTTGTGGGAGGCGGCGGTCGAGCGGCTGGGCGCTGCCGGCATCCATGCTGCGCATCGCCTTCGCTCGTGGGAAACCGGCCCGCATAGCGTTCGCGCAAACTTCGTCGATCCCAGAACCAACGAACCGGCGGGCGCTTACGAGGGGGCGCTGCTGATCGGTGCCGATGGCATCCACTCGGCCGTGCGGGCCGCGTTTCAGCCGGGCGAGGGCGCCCCAAAATGGAATCGCAGCATCCTCTGGCGTGGCGTCAGCGAGGGCCACTCGTTTCTCGACGGCCGCACGATGATCACCGCCGGCCACCAGTCGCAGAAGTTTGTCGCCTACGCCATTTCGCCGGTCGATCCAGCTGCCGGCGGCCAGACGATCAACTGGATTGCCGAGCGCCGCTTTCCGGCGGAGCACGAGTGGCACCGTGAAACCTATGACCGCACCGCCAAGTTCGAAGATTTTCTGCCATGGTTTGAGGACTGGAAGTTTGACTGGCTCGACGTGCCGGGCATCATCCGCAGCGCGACGCATGTATATGAATACCCGATGGTCGACCGTGATCCGCTTGCCCGCTGGACAGAAGGTCGCGTGACGCTGCTGGGCGACGCCGCCCACCCGATGTATCCGATCGGCTCCAACGGCGCCTCGCAGGCGATCCTCGATGCCCGTGTGCTGGCGCGCAGCATCCTCGATCGCGGCGAGACGCCGGAGGCGCTGGCTGCCTACGAAGCCGAGCGCTCGCCGGCGACAGCCAAAATTGTCGAGCTCAACCGCCGCAACGGCCCCGACCAGGTGCTCCAGATCGTCGAGGAGCGCGCGCCGGGCGGTTTCGAGCGCATCGACGACGTGATGCCGAAAGCGGAGCGCGAGGCAATTGCCGCCGGTTACAAGCAGACCGCCGGCTTCGATCGCGACGCACTCAACGCGCGTCCGCCGATCATCCCGCCCAGGGCTTCGGCGCCGGCATGATCGCCTACGGCGCCAGTCCGTAACGCCGGAGGTCGGCGCTCAGCGTGTCTGTCGACACGTATTGCTCGGCCTGCCAGCCGAGGCTGAGGGCCGCGGCGACGTTTGCCGGATTGTCGTCGAAAAAAAGCGTTTGCGACGGTTCCAGAGCGAATGTCCCGGCATGGTGTCGGTAGATTGCCGCATCCGGCTTGATCAGCCCGACGCGCCCCGAAACGGTGACGCCGCGAAAGCGCGCCAGGAACGGAAACTTGTCCTCGGCTTCGGCGAAGGTGTCCGGCGCCCAGTTGGTGAGTGCGGTGACGTCGATGCCGCGGTCGATCAGGTCTTCGACCATCTCGACGTTGGCCTCGATCGGGCCGGGGATCATCTCCCACCAGTTGGCGCGGAACGCGCGAATCAGGTCTGCCTTGCCGGGATGGCGCGCGATGAGTTCCTCTTCGGCCTCTTGCCACGTCCGCCCGCGATCCTGTTCGAGGTTCCATTCGTGGGTGCACACCTCGGCGAAAAATCGCGCCCGCTCGTCGTGGTCAGGGATCAGCCGGCGAAACGGCCGCTCCGCCTCGTAGGCGATCAGCACCTGGCCGAGGTCGAAGACGACATGCCGGATTTCGTTCACGCCGCGCGCCTTCTGGTGGAGTGTGGAAGCACCGCCTCGATCGCCTTTTTCATGACGCTGGGCAATGCCTCCCCGGGAAGGGCCGCCGGCGCCGACCACCAGAACCCCGCGGGCACCTTTGCCATGACGTCGACACGCGCGCAAAACACGGATAATTCCAGTCGGAAATGCGTGAAGACATGAACGACCGACCCCGCCGCCCGCCAGTCGGCGGGGAAGGGCGCATCTGCTTCCGATGCGGCTGCGGCCCCCCACACCGAGTTGGGCACTTCAGTCATGCCGCCGAGCAACCCCGGGTCGGGCCGGCTTCGCAACAGCACGGCACCGTCAGCGCGTACCGCAACGAACGCCGCGCCCCGCCGCGTCGGCCGCTCCGCCTTCGGGCTGCGCACCGGATACTCTTCCTGCCGGCCTTGCCGCCGCGCCGCGCAGGCGTCGCCGATCGGGCAGAGTACGCAGCCCGGCTTCTTCGGCGTGCAGATCGTGGCGCCCAGATCCATCATCGCCTGCGCATAGTCGCCGGCGCGGCGCGACGGTGTAAGTTCCGCCTGTCGCGCGCGGATGACCTTCTTCGCCGCCGGCAAGGGTTCGCGGATTGCAAACAGCCGCGCGATCACACGCTCGACGTTGGCATCGACCACCGCTGCCGACACGTCGAAGGCAATCGCGCCGATCGCCGCCGCGGTGTACTCGCCGATCCCGGGCAGCGTACGGAGGCCCTCGACGGGGAATACCCCGCCGTGGTCGCGCACCACAGTCTCTGCACAGGCCTTGAGATTGCGCGCCCGGGCGTAGTAGCCGAGGCCTGCCCACGCTTTCAGCACGTCCTCGCGCGCGGCTGCCGCGAGCGCTTCGACCGTCGGCCAGCGCGTGACGAAGTCGTCGAAATACGGCTTCACCGTCGCGACCCCAGTCTGCTGCAGCATCACCTCTGACAGCCAGACGCGGTATGGATCGGGCTTCACTCCGGCCGCGCGGTCCCTGGGCGACACGCGCCACGGCAACCCGCGCGCATGCCGGTCGTACCAGGCGAGAAGCGCCGCGACTTGCGTCTCGCCGGCTCTAGGCCGCCGTTTCGCGAAAGCTCTCTGCCGTTTCAAGGTCCACCGACACCAGTTGTGACACGCCACGTTCGGCCATGGTCACGCCGAACAACCGGTTCATGCGTGACATCGTGATCGGGTTGTGCGTGATCACCAGGAATCGCGTGTCGGTCGAACGTGTCATCTCCTCAAGCAGGTTGCAGAAGCGCACGACGTTGGCGTCGTCGAGCGGCGCGTCCACCTCGTCGAGCACGCAGATCGGCGCCGGATTGGTGAGGAACACTGCGAAGATAAGCGATAGCGCCGTCAACGCCTGCTCGCCGCCGGAAAGCAGCGTCATGATCTGCGGCTTCTTGCCCGGCGGCCGCGCCACGATCTCCAGACCTGCCTCCAGCGGATCGTCGGATTCGGTGAGCTGCAGCTCCGCCGTGCCGCCGCCGAAGAGATGCGTGAAGAGCCGCGTAAAATGCGCGTTGACGGTCTCGAATGCCGCGGACAGCCGCTCGCGTCCTTCCTTGTTGAGGCTGCCGATCCCCTGGCGCAGCCGTGCAATGGCCGTCGTCAGGTCGTCGCGCTCGCCCGTCAGGGTATCGCGGCGGGTGGCGATCTCGCGGGCTTCCTCGTCGGCGCGAAGATTGACTGCCCCTAGTCGCTCGCGCTCCTGTCGGTAACGTTCGAGCCGCGTCTCGATCTCCTCGAGATCCGGCGTCGGCGCGTCAGCGTCGAGTTCCGCGATCGCCGCCGCCTCCTCGGGCGCGCAATCGAGCGCCTCGTGAATGCGTGCTGCCGCTTCCCCCAGCCGTTCTTTCGCCGCCACCATCCGCTCTTCGGCGCGACCGCGCCATTCCCGCGCCTCTGCCAGGCGTTCGAGCGCCGCCCGCGCCGCCTTGTCGGAAGCGGCAAGCGTGGCTTCGCCGGTCGCCAGCTTGTCGGCAGCCGCCGAGCGCGCCGCATCGGCAATGACGATCTCGGAAAGCAGTGTGGCGCGGCGGGCAGCGATTTTCGCGGGCTCGCCGACCAGCGATTCCTTTTCAGCCGCCGCGTCGCCGCGTCGGGCGCCAAGCGTGGAGATTTGGACCTCAGCGTTGGCGGCCCGTTCCTCCCACGTCCGGCGTTCGCCGGCGATAGTGGCAAGCCTGCCGGCCCTCAGTTCAGCTTCGCGCGCCATCCGCTCGAAGCCGGCCCGCGCCCCGGCAAGTCCGGTGCGATCGTCGTCGACCTGCGCCCGTTGGCCGGTGAGTTTCTCCGCGAGCATATTGATGACGTCGGTCGCGGCCAGTTCCGCCACCGCCACCTCGCCGCGCTCGTAGCTCTCCGCAAGGTCGGCGTCGAGACGCGCGACGCCCTCCTCAAGGCGGGTTCGCCGCGCCGCGGTGCGGGCTTCCTCGCGCTCGGCATTGGCGAATGCGGTGCGCGCTTCGTCGAGCGTCTTGCGGACAACCCGCAGCGCCTCCCGCGCTTCGCGGTCATCCTCGGTAGCCCGCTGCACGACGCCGTCGGCTGCGGCAACGCCATCGCGGAGCGCGTCCACGGTCTCGCGCGCCGGGCCGATCTCGCCCTGCACGCTGATCAGGCGATTGCGTTGCGCCAGCCGCTGGGTCGCGGAGCGCGGCGCATCGGCCATGGCGACGTATCCGTCCCACCGCCACAGGTCGCCCCCGGCGCTGACGAGGCGTTGACCCGGGCGCAGGAGCGCCTGCAGGCGCGGGCCGCTCGCCAGGTCGACCAGCCCGGTCTGCGCCAGTCTGCGCAGCAGGACTTCGGGCGTGCGCACGTGCCGCGCGAGCGGCGTCACGCCCGCCGGCAGGCTGGCGTCATCGCTGCCGTAAGCCACTTCGCGCCAGTGGGCGGCCGCATCGTCGTCCGCCGGCGCGTCGAGATCATCGCCGAACGCAGCACCGAGTGCCGCCTCGAAGCCGGCATCGACAGCGATCGCGTCGATCACCGGAACACGGTCGTCCGCGTTCGTCGCCAGTACCGCGGCAAGCGTCGCCGCCTCCGTCTCGATCCGTTCAAGTCCGCGCTCGGCATCGGTGAGTGCAGCGCGCGCTGCCGTCGCCGCTTCCCGGGCCGTCATCAGGCCTTCATCGGCCACCGCCGTCGCACCATCCCGGGCGTCGCGATCGGCTTCCGCCGCCGTAGTCGCGGCCCGCGCTTTCGCCGTCTCCGCCGCGGCCTCGTCCTGCGCATCGAGACTTGCCAGCTCGGCCCGCGCCGTCGCGACCTCCCTGGCAAGCCGCTCTGCCCGTGTTTTGGCATCGGCAATCGTGCGTTCGTGCTGGCTCCGCCGGGCACTTAGCATTGCGTGTTCGGCCGTCAGCTCCGAAAGCGTCGCTTCGCTTGCCGACAGCGTCGTCTCCGCCGCTTCCTTCCGCTCCGCGGCGGCCTGTTGCCGCTCCGCGTTTGCGGCGTTCAGAGTCTGGAGTTCGCTTTCTTCCTCAGCGAGTCGCGCAAGGATGGCGGCGTTGTCGGCGACCATACGCTGCTCGCGACCGATATCGTCGCCAAGTTGGGTCAGCCGCCGGTCGAGCTCGGCCAGCCGCGTCCCGATGCGCGCCTCTTCCTGGTCGAGCGTCTCGCTGGCGAGCTTGATCCGCTGCAGGGCCGCACCGGTGCGCGCGGCCTCGTTGCGCAGGTCGGGCACGGTCGCTGCCGCTTCCGCCTGCTCGCGTGCAGCCGTCGCCTGCGCCCCGGCGCGGGCGGTGGCGGTGGTCACGGCTTCCGCGAGTTGCGACTCGGACTCGGCGACCGTCGCTCTGGCGGCCTGCCAGCGAAGATGAAGCACCGTTGCCTCGGCCTTGCGGATTTCCGTCGACAGGTTGCGGTAGCGAGTCGCCTGCCGCGCTTGGCGCTTCAGCGCGTCCACCTGTTGCTCGATCTCGGAGATGACATCGTCGAGTCGCGACAGGTTTTGTTCTGCGGCCTTCAGGCGCAACTCCGCCTCGTGGCGACGGTTATGCAGCCCGGCGATGCCGGCCGCTTCTTCGAGCAGCGCCCGCCGATCGACCGGTTTGGCGGCGATCAGCTCGCCGATCTTGCCCTGGCCGACGATGGCCGGCGAATGAGCCCCCGTCGAGGCATCCGCGAAAAGAAGCTGGACATCGCGGGCCCGCACGTCTCGCCCGTTGATGCGATAGACCGATCCGGCCTCGCGCTCGATCCGGCGGGTAATCTCGATCTGCTCGGAATCGTTGAAGGCGACCGGCGCCGTGCGATCGGCGTTGTCGACCGCGAGCGAAACTTCGGCGGTGTTGCGGGCAGGTCGGTTGCCGCTGCCCTGGAAGATGACGTCGTCCATTCCCGAGGCGCGCATCGCCTTGTAAGAGCTTTCGCCCATCACCCAGCGCAGCGCCTCGACCAGATTGGACTTGCCGCACCCGTTCGGCCCCACCACGCCAGTCAGTCCCGGTTCAATGGCGAGTTCGGTTGGCTCGACGAAGGATTTGAAGCCGAGAACGCGCAGGCGCGTGAATTTCAAGCGGGTACCCCCATTCCGAATCTCGCCGTCCCGGTTGTCGTCATCACACACCGCGCCGCGTGGGCGCCGGCCACTCGTCTACTTCTTCAGGGCCGCCGCCAGCTGGTCGAGCGTCTGCTCGCCGGCGACCTTGGTGCCGTTGATGAAAAATGTCGGCGTGGAATTGACGCCGAACAGCTTCGTCGAACGGTCCTGAACCCAGTTCACTCCGTCGAGAAGCGACTGATTCGTCAAGCACGCGTTGAAGGCATCGCGCGTGAAGCCGGCTTGTTTCACCAGATTGAAGAGCGCATCAACCGGCTGCGGCACGAACGCCCATTCACTTTGGTGGTCGTACATCAGATCGACCAGCGGAAAGAAACGTTCCTTGGGCGCGCAGCGCGCTACCACGATCGCCGCGGTTGCCAGCGGGTCGAGCGGAAATTCGCGGAGAACATAATAGACCTTGCCGGTATCGACGTACTGCGCCTTGAATTTCGGGTAAACCTCGCCGTGGAACCGCGCGCAATGCGGGCAGGTCATCGAGACATATTCGATAACCACATTCGGCGCGGTGGGACTGCCGAGCGCCATCTCGCCGAGCGGTCCCGCCACCATGAGATCGCTGGCGGGAGCCGAAGTTGCCGGTGCCGGGGTCGCGGCGCTGGCTTGGTCGAGAACCGCCGCGCCCGGTTTGTGCAGGAAGTAATAGCCTGCGCCTGCCGCTACGATGACGATCGCCGCAGCGATGATGAGTGCCTGCCGGGAAATGGACGCCACGTGGATACCCTCGATTCGGAAAAGCCACCCTGATTTCAGGGATTCTGCCGCAAGACGGCCGCACTGGACAGTGAATTGTGGCTCATGTTCGGTATCGCCGACCGGCGCGCCTAGCGCTGCCGCTTGGCGAGGACGCCACGACCGAGCCGGTCGAGGACGGAACGTAAATCCTTGTCGGCGACCCCAGAAAGCCTTGCCTCAAGCTCCGCCTCGGCATCCGCAGAAAGTGGCCGTTCGCTGGTCGTCTCCACCATTCCCCCCCCGCTGACCGGCGCTTGGATAATCCGCAGATGGCCGATGGCACCGTAGCCGAGGAATGCGTTGACCCGCTCGATAATCTGCCCGGCCTCGTGCTGCACGAAAATTGCCCGCGGGCCGTCAACCCGGACAACCAGGAGGGCTGGCGCGCCGTCCATTTCCTCTCCGCGCGACCAGACGATCTTCTCCGGTCGCGTGCAGTCGGCAAAGCGGGATCCCACGATTTCCGGCCATGCGGCGATCAAGTCGGTCGTGGCGAAGCCGCGGCGCTTGGTGACCGGGTCGATCACCCGGCCGATGAGCTCACCCAGCGCAACAGGCCCGCGGCGGGACGGCTTCTGATTTGAATCGGACATGCCGACGCTTGTCGCACGAGAACCGCACTTCAGGAAGGTGCGGCAGGGCGCGAACTGGCGTCCTGGCGCTCACAGAAGCCAATAAAAGATCAGTAAAATCAATGTCTTAAGCAGTACTGTCGCTTCCTTGACACTCCCGGAACCCACAACTATTGTGCGGCCACTTTTACTGGAAGTGGCGGAATTCTTGGTTTTCTGAAGTCTCGACGGAGCGGGCGTGATGAGCGACCGGGACGGCAAGCCGACCTTGCCATCCTTCAGCGGATCCTCCGAAGAGAGCGAGCTTTCCGGACGGTTGCGCGATCTCGATCGGCGGCTTGACGAAAGTCGGGCAGCACGCCACACGGATGCGCCCTCGGTCATCGAGCCGCCGCGTCAGGGATATGGCCTGGCGATGCGGCTGGGCGCCGATTTTGTCGCCGGTGTCGTCGTCGGCGCCGCTTTGGGGTGGGGGTTCGATCGCCTTTTCGGCACGTCCCCCTGGGGCTTGATTGTGTTTCTGCTTTTGGGTTTCGGCGCCGGGATCCTGGGCGTATTGCGATCGGCGGGACTGGCGCCGCCGGGGCCGCCGGGTCCGGACGATGGTTCCGGCACGAAGAGGTAGCAGAACGAATTGGCCTACGATCCGATTCACCAGTTCCGCATCGAGCCGATCGTTCCGATTCATGTCGGCGGTCTCGATTTCTCGTTCACCAATTCCGCCCTGTTCATGGTGCTGACCGTAGCCGTCGGCGCCGGTTTCCTGATCCTTGCGACCGCTTCGCGGGCCGTGGTTCCGGGCCGCTGGCAGTCGTCTGCCGAGATCGTTTACGAGTTCGTCGAAAAGACGCTCCGCGACTCCGCCGGCAGCGAGGGAATGCGCTTTTTCCCCTTCGTGTTTTCTCTCTTCATGTTTGTACTGGTGGCGAACCTATGGGGCATGTTCCCCTACTTCTTCACCGTCACCTCGCAGATCATCGTCACTGCCGCGCTTGCCCTCTCCGTAATCCTGCTGGTGATCGTCTACGGCTTCTGGAAGAACGGGCTGCACTTTTTCAAGCTGTTCGTGCCGAGCGGCGTGCCGAAGGTCATTCTGCCGTTCATCGTCGTGATCGAGGTCCTGTCGTTCGTCTCGCGGCCGATCAGCCTGTCGATCCGTCTGTTCGCCAACATGCTGGCTGGTCACATCACGCTGAAAGTTTTCGCCGGCTTCGTGGTGCTGCTGGGCTCGGCCGGCTTCCTCGGCGTCGTCGGCGCCGTGCTGCCGCTGCTCGGCACCATCGCGCTGACCGCGTTGGAGTTCCTGGTGGCCGCCCTGCAAGCCTACGTTTTTGCGATCCTCACCAGCCTCTACATCAACGACGCGATCCATCCCGGTCACTGAGTTTTCGACCTTCACCAAGGAGACGACGACAATGGAATTGGCAGCAGCAAAGGCTCTCGGCGCCGGCATCGCCTGCATCGGCATGGGCACCGCGGGTATCGGCCTCGGCCACATCTTCGGCAACTACCTCGCCGGCGCCATTCGCAATCCGGCTGCCGCCGACGGGCAATTCGGCCGTCTGATCTTCGGGTTCGCCGTGACCGAGGCCTTGGGAATTTTCTCGCTGCTGGTCGCGCTCATCCTGCTGTTCACCTGAGCCTCAAGACGATTGGGTAGGCGAGAACTGCGATGCTTCAGCTGGCCGAGGTAACCGGGACGGACGCGGCGGCGACCGCCGCCACGGGCTCGTCCACCGAGCAGCCGGCGGCCGCGCACGCGCCGTTCCCGCCGTTCGACAAGTCGACCTTCGCCTCCCAGTTGCTCTGGCTGGCGATCACCTTCGTGGCGCTCTACTTCCTGCTGGCACGCGTGGCGATTCCGCGCATCGCCGGCATCCTCGCCGACCGTTCCGGATGCATCGCCAACGACATCGCTACGGCCGAACGGGCCAAAGCCGACTCTGAAGCCGCGCTCGCTGCATACGAAAAGGCGCTCGCCGCAGCGCGCACCAACGCCTTCGCGATCGCTGAGACCGCCCGCGGCCAGGCAAAGGCGGCTGCCGATGCCGAACGCACCGCAACCGAAAGCGATCTCGCCGGCAAGCTGGCGGCCGCCGAGGCGCGTATCGGTGACATCAAGACGAGGGCGCTTGCCGAGGTTGGCAGCATCGCCGCCGACGCGACCACGGCAATCGTCAAGGCGCTCATCGACGCCGATGTCGGTCGCCCCGACGTGGACGCCGCCGTCGCCGGCGTCATGAGGAAGTAGAGATGTTCGAAGCTCCCTTCTGGGCCCTCGTCTCGCTGATCATATTCTTCGGCATAGTCATCTACCTGAAGGTGCCGCGTTCGCTGGGCGGCAGCCTCGACAAGCGCGCCGAGACCATCCGCGGCGAGCTGGAGCAGGCGAAGAAGCTGCGCCTCGAGGCCGAGGCTCTGCTCAAGGAATACCAGCGCAAGGCCCAAGCGGCGGAAGCCGAAGCCGGTGACATCGTCGAGCAGGCCCGCCGCGAGGCCGCCGCGCTGGCTTCAGAGGGCAAGCGGCGCATGGAAGAATATGTCGTCAGCCGGACCCGCCTTGCTGAACAGAAAATCGCCCAAGCCGAGGCGCAGGCGGTTCGGGAAGTCCGCGCCTTGTCGGCCGATGTCGCCGTCGCCGCCGCCGAAAAATTGCTCGGCCAGCGCGTCAAGGGCGAGGGCGGCGCCGGCCTCGTCGCCCGCTCTATCGCCGACGTGAAGGCGAAGCTCAACTAGGACGGCGGCCTATATCTCCAGCAGCAGTTGCTGTTCGCGCACCGGGGCAAAACTTTGCCGGTGATAGGGGCACGGGCCGTGCTCGCGCAGCGCCGCGAAGTGCTCCGGCGTCGAATATCCCATGTGCCGCTCGAAGCCGTAGCCGGGGAAGGCCCGGCCGACGTTGGCCATCAACCGGTCGCGTGTCACCTTGGCGATGATCGAGGCCGCGGCGATCGAAACCGAGAGCGCGTCGCCGCCGATGACCGCCTCGGCGCTGCAGGCCAGATCCGGCGGCAACATGTTGCCGTCCACCAGCAGGTGATCCGGCTGGCAAGAAAGACCGGCCACGGCCCGGCTCATCGCCCACAGCGATGCCCGCAGGATGTTCATCCGGTCGATCCGCGCCCGGCTGGCGATGGCGATCGATACCGTGCCGGCCGCCAGGATCAGCTCGAACAGCCGCTCGCGCTCTGCCCCCGTCAGCCGCTTCGAATCGTCCAGCCCCTCCGGGAAGCGCCGTCCCGCGAACACCACGGCGGCGGTGACTACTGGCCCCGCCAGAGGTCCACGCCCCGCCTCGTCGACGCCGGCTACTAGCTCCGCTCCGCGCCGCCGCGCCCGGCGCTCAAGGCGGTCGGTCGGCGGGGCATATTCAACGGGCGAATCGGATGCTCGCGGCATGGTGCCCAGCGTGGCCGCGTCGCCGTCCGCTGGCAAGTTCTAGTCGCGCCGGCCGAACAACCCGGCGCCGCCCTCGAGTATCGCGTGCAGACCGAAGCCGATGAAGATAATGCCGGACACGCGCGCCACCCATACGTCGTGGCGCCGGTAGAGGCGACGCACGAAGCCGGCGCCGACGATGCTGACGACGACGATGTCGGCGAGGATGAACCCCACGCATGCCGAAGCGAGCAGCGCGGGAAAGGCGGACCATGTGAGCTTGTCGGCCGTGCTTGAAAGCATCGCCGTGAACATGGCAATGGCGACCGGATACCCTTTGGGATTGGTCAGCCCGAAAGTGAGGCCGCGGAGCAGCGGCCGCTTCGGCTGCGCCGCCAGTTCCCCGCTCGCGGTTCGCTTGGCGCCGAGCGCTGTTGCGCCGAGCCAGCAAAGATAGAGGCCGCAGAACAGCCCCAGCACATCGAAGACGGTTCGCCCGATCGCGTGCGCGCCGATGATCGCGATAAGGGCCAGCGACGACCACAGCACATCGCCGGCGAAATGCCCGACGAGAAATCCGGCGCCGGCGCGCCGTCCGCGGCTAGCGCCGATGCCGAGCAGGGCCAGAAACGCCGGGCCGGGGATGAGCGTGTAGATCGCGCCCGCGAGGAAAGCCGAAATCAGGATGGAGGAGTCCAAGCGAAGATCCGCTATCGCGACGGGAACATCCGAAGATGCCACGCCCGTGGCCATTTGCGAATGACCTAATCCTAAGCCGCCCGTCCGAAAAGATCGAGCTGGTCGCCGGCAACCGCCGGCGCCGTGAAGAGGTCGGTGCGCAGCGTCCGCCTCTCAAGATTAAGCCCGAGCCGCTTGGCCGCCATCTCGAACCGCCGCCCGATCTGCCAGGCGTACGGCCCGCTGCCGCGCATGCGCTCGCCCCATTGCGAATCGTATTCCTTGCCGCCGCGCATCGAGCGGATGACCGACATCACATGCCTTGCGCGGTCGGGATACTCCCGCGCCAGGAATTCCTTGAACACGTCCTTCACCTCAAGCGGCAGGCGGAGCAGTACATAGCCGGCCGAACGCACGCCGGCCGCCGCGGCCGCCTCAAGAATGCGCTCTATCTCGGCTTCGTTGAGGGCGGGGATCACCGGGGCGACCAGCACCGTTGTTGGCACGCCGGCCGCCGCCAGCAGCCGGAGCGCGTCGAGTCGCCGTTCGGGCGTCGCCGCGCGCGGCTCCATCGCCCGCGCCAGCTTGCCGTCGAGCGTGGTCACCGACAGCGCCACCTTGGCAAGGCCGCGTTTCGCCATGCGGGACAGGATGTCGATGTCGCGCACAACCAGAGCCGACTTGGTGACGATGCCGACGGGATGGTTCGTCCGGTCGAGTACCTCCAGCACCTCGTGCATGATGCGGTATCGCCGCTCGATCGGCTGGTAGGGATCGGTGTTGGTTCCGATCGCGATCGTCTTCACGTCGTAGCCGGGCTTCGCCAGCTCCTTTTCCAGGAGCTTTGCCGCTCCCGGCTTGGCGAAGAGCTTCGTCTCGAAGTCGAGGCCGGGCGAAAGACCCATGTAGGCATGGGTGGGTCGGGCGAAGCAGTAGGCGCAGCCATGCTCGCAGCCGCGGTAAGGATTGATCGAGCGATCGAAGGAAATGTCGGGAGATTCATTTCGGGTGATGATCTTGCGCGGCGTCTCCTCCTGCACCTCCGTCTTGAACGGCGGCAGCACATCCAGCGATCCCCAGCCGTCGTCGGCGTTCTCGCGCGCCAGCGGCTCGAAGCGGCCGGACTTGTTGCTCTCCGCCCCGCGCCCGCGCCGTCGGTCCGGATCGATCCGGACGCCGACGTAGTCGTTGGATGGCTCGACTTCAATGATATCGCTGCACTGTTTTTCCATGAAAACATTCCTATCACCGCGTAAAGAACAAAGCAAGAACACTGTCGACCGCTTCGTCATGTCGCGGATTTTCGGTCGTCATGGCTCCTGCGCCGGCATATGAAGCAGCCATGATCACAGCGATCATCGAGACCCGGAACGATGAGGTGCCGCTGGCGCACGCGCTGGCGGCGCTGGTGCCGGCTGCCACTGAGGGCGTGCTCCGCCAGGTGATCGTCATCGATCACGGTTCCCGTGACGGCACGCTCAGGGTCGCCGACGTTGCCGGCTGCACCGTCATCGAAGCAAGCATGGGCGAGGGCGATCCGCGCCGGCAAGCGGCCGAAATGGCGCGCGGCGACTGGCTGCTCCTCCTGTCGCCCACTGAGCCGCTGCCGCTTGATTGGCAGAGCGGCGCCCTGGCGTTCATCGATCGGGCGTTGGTGGCCGGAAAGGCCCATTCGCGCGTCGGCACGATCCACCGAGGCAGGATCAGCAGCGGCTGGCGCGGCTGGCTTCGCTCGCGCCTGACAAGAAGCGACGGCTGGCTGCTGACGAAGAGCGCGTACCTTGCGGCTAAGGCTTCGTCGCGGCCTTCTTCTTCAGTTTTCCGCGCTTCAGATGTTCGTCGAGGCGCGGCATGATCTCGACAAAGTTGCAGGGCTCCTGGCGGTAGTCGAACTGCCGGACGAGGATCTCGTCCCATGCGTCTTTGCAGGCGCCGGTCGATCCCGGCAGGCAGAACACAAACTTGCCTTTCGCCAGGCCCGCCGTCGCCCGCGACTGGATCGTGGAGGTGCCGATCTTCTCGTAGCTGATCCTGTGGAAGATCGCGGCGAAACCTTCCATGCGTTTATCGAACAGCGGCTCGACCGCTTCCGGCGTCACATCGCGCCCGGTGAAGCCGGTGCCGCCGGTGGTGATGACCACGTCAACATCGGTATCCCTCAGCCAGCGCTTGATCACCCTGCGAATCTTGCCGCCGTCGTCGGTCACGATCGCCCGATGGGCCAGAATGTGTCCGGAGCCGGCGATGCGCTCGGCGAGCGTTGCGCCGGAGCGGTCATCCTCCAGCGTGCGCGAGTCGGACACCGCGAGGACCGCGAAGCGAACGGGTACGAAAGGCTTCCCGGCAGGCTGTTTCATGGTCGCTACCCTACCCGGTCACGATGGTAGCGTCATGGCCGGGATCACCCACCACGTCGGCTTGGCTTCGCGCAGCCGCACCGCCGCCCTTTCGGCGGCTTCAAGGGTGACGAAGATGCCAAACGCTGCCGCGCCCGAGCCGGACATGCGCGAAAACAGGCAATCGGGATCGCGCATCAGCGCCTTGGCGGCCGAAGCTGCCGCCTTGTTGACGCGCGCCGCCGGCTCGGCAAGGTCGTTGCGTGCTTGCCGCAGCCAGAAAATCACGTCGAGCAGCGAACCAAATTTTTCGGGCAGCGGCGGCAGCGAACTGCGATCGGCGACCGAAAGGTTTGCGAACACGGCGGCCGTCGGCACGGCAATGCCGGGGTGCGCCATCACGATCGGAAGTGCCGGCACCCCAGTGATCGGCGTGATGCGGTCGCCAATTCCTTCGGCCAGCAGCGGCCGCGAGACGAGGCACATCGGCACATCGGCGCCGAGGCGCCCGCCGATGGCGGCAAGCTTCGCTTCGGAAAGATTGGTGTTCCATTCGCGGTTGAGGAGCCGCAACGTCGCCGCGGCATCGGCCGAACCGCCGCCAAGCCCCGACGCCACCGGGATGCGCTTGATGAGAAGAATCTTTGTCGGCGGCACCCGCTTCTTGCCGGCGACATGCGCCAGCTCGTTTGCCGCCCGAACCGCGAGATTATCGTCCGGCGGCGTGCCAGCCCCGAGGCGCGCCGCGAATTCACCCTTGACCGTCAGTCTGAGGCGACCGTCGTCGGAAGGTGCCGCAGCAAGCACATCGCCGTAATCGGCGAACACGACCAGGCTTTCGATGCTGTGGTAGCCATCCGTGCGCCGGCCGGTGACGTGCAGGGCGAGGTTGATCTTGGCGCATGCAAGTTCGCGGGCACCGGTGCCGTCGCCGATCGCGTCTTCTATCGCTCGTACAAACTCGTCCACTGCGTCGCCACCGCCGGAGAACTCAGCCGCTCTAATTTACACTCTGGGGCGGGATGTCCAGCGTCATTCCCGGAAAGATCGTATCCGGGTTGGCGATCCGCTCCCGATTGGCGGTCAGGATGCGAGGATAGAGCTTGGGGTCGCCATACACGCGTCCGGCGATCGTCCACAGGCTCTCGCCCTTGCCTACCTCGACCGAGCTGCGTGTGCTCGTCCCGCCGGCGGACGCGGGGCTGAGTCCATCCTTCAGCTTGACCATTATCTTGGCGAGCAGATCCTTATCCGGCGAAGAGTCGCGGGCGTAAGTCCACTGGAAGACCGCCTCGCGCTTGCGCCCGACGGTCCAGTAAACGTCACCGAGATGGTCGTTGATGGTTGCGTCGCCGCCGCTCAGCTGCACGGCGGTTTCCATCGTCGCCACCGCGTCGTCGTAGCGACCGAGCTTGTAGTAGGCCCACCCGAGACTGTCGACGATGTAGCCGTCGTTTGGCTTGAGCTTGACCGCCGCCTGGATCATGGCGAGCGCCTGATCGAGATTCTGGCCGCGATCGATCCACGAATAGCCGAGATAGTTGAGCACCGATGCCTGGTTCGGATTGAGCGCCAGGGCGCGCTTCAGATCGGCTTCCGCTTCCGGCCAGTGCTTGCTCTGTTCCAGTGACACGCCGCGATAATAGAACACCAGCCAGTTAGGCGACGGGCCGCTCTTCGTGGCACTCCCGTCGGTGGCCGCTGACTGATCGTCGGCGCCCAGTGCCTTGATGGCCCACGTGTAGGCGGCGACCGCCTCGGGGAAATGGTTTTGTGCCCGGTAGTTGTTGCCGAGTTCGAGCGCCGCATCGGCGTCGTCGGGATCGGCCGCAAGTACCCGCTTGAAATGCTTCGCCGCCTGATCCCGTTTGTCGAGTGTTTCCAGGCAGACGCCGGTCTGCAGGTCCACATTGCGGCGAATACGCGCGGAAAGGGGAACGCTGTTGTATATTGCGACGGCATCCTCGCAACGGCCGACCGCCTGGAACACGTCGCCGAGCGCCACGGTGGTCAGGGGTGATGCCGGATTGAGATAGGCGGCGAGGCGCAGGTAGGCCGCCGGGAGCTCGGGACCGTCGTCGGTTCCGATCGCCGAGCCGATCCCGTAAAGGGCCTCGGCAACGCCGGTCGCCGCCGTCGTAGCGAGCGGCGGGAGCTTTTTTCCCGCGTTGATGTCGGCAAGCAGGTATTTCAGCTCGGGGTGGGTCGGCTTGTCGCCACCCAGCCGCGTCAAAGCGTCGATGGCATCCGCCTTCTTGCCGGCCCGCGCCAAAATGCGGGCGTAGCTGACCACCACGCGCAACGCCGAGGAATCGTCGTCATATGCCTTTCCGATGGCCGCCACTGCCTCGTCGGTGCGCCCGGCGGCGTCGAGGATGAGCGCCGTGTGGTAATCCTTGAATACGCCGTACCAGTCGGGACCGCTGAGCGCCGCGATCGTCTTCAGCGCGACATCGACCTTGCCCTGCCCAAACTGAATCCATGCCTCCGCGAGACCGCTGGTCAGCGTCGCAAGCTCCGTCGGGCCGATCTTGCCGAATTCGCCGAGCGCGTCGTCAGACTTGCCCTGTCTCAGGTCACGCACCGCGAGGGAGAGCCGCGCGGCGGGGTTGCTGCCGTCCGTCTTTAGGAGGTCGCCGGCGAGAGCGAACGACCGGTCCATTGCGCCGGTGGCGAGGCTGAGCAGGAGAAGCCGTTCAAGGAGAGGAGGATTGTCGGGCTGGGCTTGCACCGCCCGGCTGTAGAAGCCCACCGCCGCGTTGATGTCATGCGCCCGGTCGGCGCTGCGGCCGGCGAGGTAGCTGCCCGAAAAGGACGGCGGCAGCTCGCCGGAAAACGCCGGCCTCGCTGCGGCGATGCCGCCGGCGGTGGTCGCCAGGATGACGGCGGCAGCAAGCGAAAGGCAGTAGATGCGCAAAAGGGGCATGGACCTCGATTTTCTGGTCAGATTGAAGCGTCCGCAGCAGCGACAGGATGGCGGCTTTGCGCCGTCCGGGCAAGCGGCGAGTGACCGCCTGCAACTCCTCAACTGACGCGCGCAATGCAGAAGTCGACGGCCTCGAGAAGCGCCGCCTTGTGCGGCGAATCGGGGAAGGGCGCCAGGGCGTCGCGGGCGACGGCGCCGAAGTGACGCGCCCGTTCCACCGTGTCGTCGATCGCCCGATGCGTCCGCATCAGCTGGATGGCATGCTCGAGGTCGCCGTCGCCGATCTCGCCGTCCTCCAGCACCTTCTTCCAGAATATGCGGTCTGCGTCGCTTCCTCGCCGGTAGGAGAGCACGACAGGCAGCGTGATCTTGCCCTCTCGGAAGTCGTCGCCGACCCGTTTGCCGAGGTTCGCCGAAGTGCCACCATAATCGAGCGCATCGTCAACCAGCTGGAAGGCGAGGCCGAGATTGGTGCCATAAGAGCGAAACGCCGCCCGCTCCGCCCGCCCGCGGCCCGCAAGCACCGGGCCGACCTCGGCCGCCGCCGAGAACAGCGCCGCGGTCTTTGCCTGGATGACGGCGAGGTATTCGTCTTCGGTTGTCGCCGTGTTCTTGGCGGCGCCCAGTTGCATCACCTCGCCCTCGGCTATGATTGCTGCGGCGTTGGAAAGAATTTCGAGCGCCTCCAGCGAACCAACCTCGACCATCATTTTGAAGGCTTGGCCGAGCAGGAAATCGCCGACCAGGACGCTCGCCTGGTTGCCCCACAACATGCGGGCTGCTGCCTTGCCACGGCGAAGGTCGCTCTCGTCGACCACGTCGTCGTGGAGAAGGGTAGCGGTGTGCATGAATTCGACGCTGACCGCGAGCTTCACGCGGCCGTCGCCCTCGTAGCCGCACATGCCGGCGCCCGCAATGGTCAGCATCGGCCGCAGCCGCTTGCCGCCGGAATCGATCAGGTGACGGGCGATTTCAGGAATGAGTTCCACGTTCGAGCCGGCGCGCGCCAGGATGAGCTCGTTGACTCGCTCCATCGGCTCGCGGGTAAGCCGCACGAGCGGTTCGATGCTGGCGGTGGCGAAACGCTTGCTTTCTTCGAGGGGAACGACAACGCCCAAATCCGATGCTCCTGTTGGCTTTGCCAATGAGACTAGGGTCGTAGTGGCGAGGGAACAAGGGAAAGCCTCGACGATTGTACGCCGGGCCGCGACCACGTACGGTCGCCCCGCTTACCGGCAATGAGGTTGCGCGCGATGGAAGAATTGTTGCGGACCAACGATTTGGTGCTGATCTCCTTCGTCGAGTCGCTGCTCCGAGAGGCCGGGATAGACCTTTGGGTCGCCGACCAGAACATGAGCATCATCGAAGGATCGCTGGGTGTGTTGCCGCGCCGGATCATGGTGCCCGCCGACAGTCTCGCACAGGCGCGGCGGTTGCTGGTCGATGCAGGGGTCGGCAACGAGCTCGAGAAGCCGAAGGCCTGAGGACAATGTCCACGGCCGTTGCTTCCGCCGTCGATAGCGCCTCGGTCGACGCTTTTCTCGGCGGGCGATTCGAAGCGTTGCAACCAAAGACTGGCCACCACCGGGCGGGCCTGGAAGCCATATTCATCGCTGCTGCCATCGAGCCGGGCTTCGCCGGTACGGTTGTAGATCTGGGCGCCGGCGTCGGTGTCGCCGGTATGGCAATCGCGGCGCGCTGCAAGCATGCCACCGTCGCGCTGGTCGAGCGCAACCCGGAGGCTGTCGCGTTGGCGCGAGCGGCATTGACCCGCCCGGCCAACCGCGGCTTTGCCTCTCGCATATCGATTGTGATGGCCGACGTCACCGCGCCCGAAGCCGACCGCGCCGCCGCCGGTCTCGGCCGCGCCGCCGCCGACGCGCTGGTGATGAACCCGCCTTTCCACGCGGCGGAAGAGGGCACCGCCTCGCCCGATCTCCCGCGTGCCGACGCCCATGTGCTGGCAGACGCAGGCATCGACCCGTGGCTGCGCGCCGCCGCCTCCGCGCTGCGCCCCGACGGGCGTCTGGTTGTGATTTTCCGCGCCGACCGTCTCGATGCGCTACTGGCAGCTTTGGCTGGCCGCTTCGGCGGCGTGGCGATCCTGCCGATTTACCCGCGGGCGCACTCCGACGCGCATCGCGTCCTCATTGGCGCCCGCAAGGGCAGCCGCGCCCCGGCGCGCCTTTTGCCGCCGCTTACCCTTCACCCCGAGGCCGCCAGCACCTATCTCCCGGAGGCCGAGCAAATCCTTCGCCACGGGGCCGGCCTCGCCGAGGTCAACCCGGCGTGGCTGTTGACCTGAGAGAGAGTGCGCCCATGCCGATGTCCATTAAGGCCATGCTCCCGGCGCGGTTTCGAAACGATCACCCGGTCGTCCCGGTCATTCGGCTGTCCGGCGCCATCGGCGCGTCGTCCGGCTTCCGCTCCGGCCTGTCGCTCGCCGGCATCGAGGTCGCGTTGGCGAAGGCATTCGCCATGAAGCGCGCTCCCGCCGTGGCGCTGCTCGTCAATTCGCCCGGCGGCGCCGCGGTCCAGTCGCATCTCATCTTCAAGCGCATCCGCGCGCTCGCGGAGGAGAAGGGCAAGAAGGTCATCGTCGCCGTCGAAGATGTCGCTGCCTCGGGCGGCTACATGATCGCCGTTGCCGGCGACGAAATCGTCGTCGATGCTTCATCGATCGTCGGCTCCATCGGCGTTCTCTTCGCCGGCTTCGGCTTCCCGAAGCTGCTGGAGCGTTTCGGTATCGAACGTCGCGTCCACACTGCTGGCAAGTCGAAGGCGATGCTCGATCCCTTCCGGCCGGAGAAAGAGGAAGACGTCGCGCGCCTCACCGCTTTGCAGGAAGATGTGCATCGGGACTTCATCGCGCTGGTCAGGAGTCGCCGCCGGTCGCTGGTTGATAATCCCGACCTCTTCACCGGCGCATTCTGGTCGGGATCGCGTGCCGTCGAACTTGGTCTGGCCGATCGCGTCGGCGATCTCCGCCAGGTCCTGCGCGAGGCTTACGGCGAGAACGTCCGCATGCTGCAGATTCCGGTCGGCAAGCGCAGCTGGTTTCGTCGCTTTGGCTTTGGCGGCGGCAGCACCGCATTTCCCGCGGACGTCGCCGGCGGACTGGTCGAGCGCGCCATAACGGCGATTGAGGAACGCCTCCTGTGGAACCGCTTCGGCCTCTGAGTGCGGGTTATGACGTCACGGCACCCGGCGCGACGTTCCGCCCGCTCGATAACAGTCGCCCGTGACGTTTTGGGGTGCTAGACAAGCGCCGCGGACGAACGACCCAGGAAGGCTGGCATTTGACCGAACCGCCCGATCGATACAAACGCGCGTCGAGCCGCAAGAAGTCGGCTCCCGTGAAACGCGTTGTTTTGTCGGCCGAAGCCGCGAAGGCATACGAGAAACTTGTCGAGGACCGCGACGCACGCGACCGCGACTACGCCCGCCATCTCTCCGCCGACAATAAGCCAAAATAGCTCGCCTCCGTTAGCTTGACCCTCGGCTTGGCGTCTTTATAGGTTGCGCCGCGCCGGCGAACCCGCGGGCGCGGGGATTCGCGCTTCAAGGTGCCGCCGCTGTCCGCCACGCCCGATCACATGCGCCCGGAGCGTTCGTTCCAGGGACTGATCCTGACGCTTCAGCATTTCTGGGCGGAGCAAGGGTGCGTCGTACTGCAGCCCTATGACATGGAGATGGGCGCCGGCACCTTCCATCCGGCGACGACGCTGCGCTCGCTGGGTCCACGGCCGTGGCGCGCCGCCTACGTTCAGCCCTCGCGCCGCCCCAAGGACGGCCGCTACGGCGAGAACCCGAACCGCCTGCAGCACTACTATCAGTTCCAGGTCATCATCAAACCGTCGCCGCCCAACCTGCAGGAGCTGTACCTCGCTTCGCTGAAGGCCATCGGCCTCGACATGGCGCTGCATGACGTGCGCTTCGTCGAGGACGATTGGGAGAGCCCGACGCTGGGCGCCTGGGGCCTCGGCTGGGAATGCTGGTGCGACGGCATGGAAGTTTCGCAGTTCACTTACTTCCAGCAGGTCGCCGGCTTCGAGTGCTCCCCGGTCTCGGGCGAACTCACCTACGGCCTCGAACGCCTCGCCATGTACGTGCAGGGCGTCGACAACGTTTACGACCTCAACTTCAACGGCCGCGACGGCGACGACCGGGTCAGCTATGGCGACATCTTCCTGCAGGCCGAGCAGGAATACTCGCGTCACAATTTCGAATACGCGGACACAGCGATGTTGTTCGAGCAGTTCAGGATGGCCGAGGCGGCGTGCCGGAAATATCTGGCGGACGGCTGGTCCGATTCGGAAAAATCAGGTCAAGAGGCGCGGAGCGGCGAAGCCGCGACCGGGAAGCAACAAGATGCGCGGAGCGGCGAGGCCGCGACCGGGAAGCAACAAGCGGCGCGGAGCGGCGAAGCCGCGACCGGGAAGCAACAAGCGGCGCGGAGCGGCGAAGCCGCGACCGGGAACGAACAAAGGCGCCACAGGATGGCTCTCCCGGCCTACGACCAATGCATCAAGGCGAGCCACGCCTTCAACCTGCTCGATGCGCGCGGCGTCATCGCGGTGACCGAGCGCCAGAGCTACATCCTGCGCGTCCGCGATCTCGCCAAGGCCTGCGGCGAGGCGTGGCTGGCGACCGCCGGGGGCGGGGCGCACGCGCTTGGCGCTCCGGCGCAACCCACGCGCTAACGCCGCTTTAACCACGGAGGGCCTATCGGTCGGCGGGTCACCCCGCGGGTGCCTTCATGGGCTTCTCCACTGTTGCGGTCGCACGCGCCGAGGTTCGAGAGCCTCGCTCTTCTGTCTATCCGGCGTGGCTGAAACGTGCCGCCTTTGCCGCGCTGCCGGTGGCGCTCATTCTTTTATGGACCTGCGCGGTTCGCCTGCCGTTCTACACGCAGACCGACAAGGACGAATTCTTCTTCTCGGCCATCGCCGCCGAGTGGCTGAAGGGCGGATTGCCGTACGTCGCGACTTTCGACATCAAGCCGCCCGGCGTCTTCTTTATCTTCGCGGTTGCCCAGAGCCTGTTCGGCGCCTCGCAGGCCACCATCAAGGGAATGGAGATCGTCGCGGTGACGCTCGGCGCCTACGGGCTGTAAAGCCTGATGCGCGCCAACGGCACGCAGCGTGCGGCCTTATGGATAGCCGTGCTCTATCCCGTCTACACCCTGACGCTTGCCGGCACCGTCACCTCCGCGATGATGCTCCAGCTTCCGCTGCTGATCCTGGCCTTCGCCGCTGTGCTTGCCGCGGTCCGGGAAGGCGAGGAGCCGGAGAAGCGACTGAGGCAGGCGTTTATCGCCGGTCTCTTCGTCGGTGCGGCCGGAATGGTCAAGCAGACTGCGATCTTCGAAGCCGCGGCGGTCTTCACCTTGCTGTGCATTTATGGCGAGCGTCGGCGGCTTCTCGCCCTCGGCGGTCTGTTCGTGCTGGGCGCGGGCCTGCCCGCCGCCGCCTTCTCTCTCTATTTTTTGGCTGCCGGCCATTTCCGCGAGATGTTTGAGGCGGTGGTGGTGCTGGCCGCGCAACGCACGAGCCCCGATGTGCTCGCCGGCTACGGGCCCGCCGCCGCGTACAATTTCACGATTCTGGGTTCGCTGGAAAATACGTTCCTGCCCTCGGCGCCGCTCATCTTTCTGTGGGGCGGCGCGGCGTTCGCGGTTCTTCGGCTCAAGCGTTTGCGGCAGGCCTTTCCGGTCCGCGTGCTTGTCGTGGCGGGCCTTTGGCTCGTGGCTTCGCTTGTCGGCGTGATGGCGGGGCGCGGGCTTTGCACCTATTACCTCCTCGCCATCGTGCCGCCGCTGCTCGTCCTCGCCGCGGCATTCTTTTCCCACGGCCTGGAAGTCGCTCCGCGCAACCGGCAGCTAGCCTTGGTTCTCTCGCTGATGGCGGCGGCGCTGTCGATGATCTACGTCGATCATCACGACCTATTCTCGCCCAACGCCTTTCTGGCAGGCGATTTCCCCGCGACCCGCCAGGTATCGCGCAAACTGCTCGATCTGGGCCTTACCCCGGTGGATCGGCTGCTCGTCCTCAACCGTGGCCTCGCGGTGTACACCGAGACGGGGGCGCTGCCGCCGTCGCCGTACTTCCACCCGACACAGCTTCTCGGCATATTCCATACACCGTCGCCGGATCCACTCGGCGAGGCGCTGAACGCCAATCCGCGCTTCATCGTTATCGCGGACCCGCAAGTCTGGCACATCACCGAGCAGCGCTCCCGCATCGACCGGGCGCTCGACTACGTCGGAAAGCACTACCGCGCCGCGGCGGCGATCACGGGTGCGCGGGATAGCTACACCATCTACGAATACGTCGGCTGAGCCCGGCGGTTTCGGCTGGGCTGGGCGCACGACCGTTCTGTGCTAGAAGGCGCCGGGTTGTCTGAGATTCCCCTGAGCCGGCATGCCTGATCTTCTGCTCGAACTGTTCTCCGAAGAAATTCCCGCCCGCCCGTTCGCCCGTAGCGCCGCAGGCGCGAGGACGAACAACCTTTTGGTGGCATGCGGGGCAGGAGGCGCCGATGCCTGATCTCCTGCTTGAATTGTTCTCGGAGGAAATTCCCGCCCGCATGCAGCGCAAGGCCGCGGCTGACCTGCAGAAGCTGGTCACCGATGCGCTCGTCGCGGCGGGCCTGCTCTACGAGGGTGCCAAGGCCTTCGCGACGCCGCGTCGCCTGGCGCTGACTGTCCACGGCCTGCCCAATCGGTCGCCCGATCAGAAAGAAGAGACCAAGGGGCCGCCAGTCGGCGCGCCGGAGCAGGCGATCGCCGGCTTCCTGCGCAAGACCGGCCTCGCCTCGATCGATCAGGCCAGCGTGCAGACCGACAAGAAAAAGGGCGATTTCTACGTCGCCATCGTCGAGAAGCCCGGCCGCCCGGCCATCGACGTCATCGCCGGGATCATGCCGGCGGTGGTCAAGAGTTTTCCGTGGCCGAAGTCGATGCGCTGGGGCGCTGCCTCGGCCTCGCCGGGAAGCCTGTCGTGGGTGCGCCCGCTCCACTCCATCCTTTGCATGTTCGGCCCGGAAACCTCCGACACCGAGGTCGTGCCGTTCGAGGTCGGCGGCATCTATTCCGGCAACCTCATCTACGGCCACCGCTTCATGGCGCCCGCCCCGATCGCCGTCCGCCGCTTCCACGACTACATGGCGAAGCTGGAAGCAGCGAAGGTCGTTCTCGACGCCGACCGCCGCAAGCAGATGATCCTCGCCGACGCCCGCGACCGCGCGCTTGCCGTCGGGCTCGAGCTGATCGAGGACGAGGCGCTGCTCGAGGAAGTCGCCGGCCTCGTCGAATGGCCGGTTGTCCTCATGGGCTCGTTCGACGAAGCCTTCCTGGAAATTCCGCCCGAAGTCATCCGCACCACGATCCGCGCCAACCAGAAATGCTTCGTCCTGCGCCATCCCGCTGTCGGCACGCAGGTGTCTCAATCTTCACCTCTCCCCTTGCGGGAGAGGGCTTCGCCTCTTGAGAGCGCCAGTGAACTAGAGGCGAAGGGTGAGGGGGCACCGGCCACGAAGTTGGCGAACCGCTTCATCCTCGTCGCCAACATCGAGGCCAGCGACGGCGGCCCAGCGATCGTCGCCGGCAACCAGCGAGTCATCCGCGCAAGGCTCTCCGACGCGCGCTACTTCTGGGAAACCGACCTCAAGACGAGGCTGGAGGACCGCCTTCCCAAGCTCGACAAGATTATCTTCCACGAGAAACTGGGGACACAGGGCGAGCGTGTTCAGCGCATTTCGCGATTGGCTCGCGAAATTGCGCCGCTGGTCGGCGCCGATCCCGACAAGGCAGAGCGCGCCGCGAAACTCGCCAAGGCCGATCTCGTCACGGAAATGGTGGGCGAGTTCCCCGAGCTGCAGGGCTTGATGGGCAAATACTACGCCCTGAAGCAGGGCGAGAACGCGTCAGTCTCGACGGCGATCGAGGATCACTACAAACCAGTCGGACCGAATGATCGCGTGCCGGCTGACTCAATCGCCATTGCGGTCGCCCTTGCCGATAAACTCGATACGCTCGTGAGCTTTTGGGTCATCGACGAGAAGCCGACAGGCAGCAAAGATCCATACGCTCTGCGAAGAGCTTCGCTGGGAGTGATCCGAATAGTCCTCGACGCGTCACTGCATCTACCAATTGCGCGCGTGACTTCCCCGCACTTCCGTGCGGTTGGTCGGGCAGTCGCTCACGCGGCGAATCAAGCTCGTTTGCAAAAGGTCGATAACCTCCGAGACTCAGCTATCAGCGTCGTTGCCGGTATGGATACCTCGTTGGTCGTGACTCAAGCCTTCGCTGGGGTGCAAGTCGATCGTCGAACCATTTCCTTGTTAGAGTTCTTCGCCGATCGTCTGAAAGTCCAACTCCGCGAACAGGGCGCCCGCCACGATCTGGTCGATGCGGTCTTTGCACTAGGCAATCAGGATGATCTCCTGCTGATCGTCCGCCGCGTCGAGGCGCTGGGCAAATTCCTCGACACCGACGACGGCAAGAATCTCCTCGCCGGCTACAAGCGCGCCACTAACATCCTGCGCGACGAAGAAAAGAAGTCGGGCGAAGCCTTCACCAGCGCCGTCGATCCGAAGCTGCTCGCCGATCCCGAGGAAAAAGCGCTGGCCGCAGCGCTCGACTCCGCCGCCCCGGCCGCAACCGCCGCCGTGGCGAAAGAAGACTTCGCGGCCGCCATGACCGCGCTGGCAAAACTCCGCGCGCCGGTCGACGCCTTCTTCGAAAAGGTCCGCGTCAACGCCGACGATCCGGCTGTTCGCGCCAATCGCCTGCGCCTGCTCAACCGCATCCGCGAAGCAACACTCGCCGTCGCCGATTTTTCTAAAATCGCCGGTTAGACGGAACCGGCAAGCCTGGTCGCACGTTCAGTTCTTCCCTCGTCCCGGATCACCTGCAACTTTCCCGGAGAAATTCCATGGTCATCACGCATGCGGCCATCCAGCCGCTCATCGCGCTCCTCGCCGGCATCCTCATCCTCATCATGCCGCGCCTGCTCAACTACGTCGTCGCCATCTATCTCATCATTATCGGCATACTCGGCCTCTTCCCGAACCTGCTGCACGGCGTCTAGTCGATCTCGACTACTAGTCGGCCGCGCACCTTGCCGGCGATGATGTCGTGCGCCGCGTTGGGGATAGCCTCGAACGGAATGAGCGTGGTCATCGCCGCCAGCTTGCCGCGGTCTAGGTCGTGCGCCAGCCGCTTCCATGCCCTCAGCCGCATCTCTTTCGGCGCGTGGCTCGATTCAATGCCGAGCAGCGCAATGCCGCGCAGGATGAACGGCGCCACGAATGTTGGCAGCTCCATACTGGCGGCGTTGCCGCAAGCCGCCACCGCGCCCCAGCGGCGGATCGCGCCGATGACGTTGGCGAGCACCGTCCCGCCGACCGAATCGATCGCCGCCGCCCAGCGCTCCTTGCCGAGCGCCTTCGGCGGCCCGCTGAGTTCCGCCCGGTCCACGATCGCCGCGGCGCCGAGCCCCTTCAGATAGCCGGCTTCGTGGGGGCGCCCGGTCACCGCTTCCACTGAGTAGCCCAGCGACGACAGCAGCGCAGTTGCCATCGAGCCGACGCCGCCCGCCGCGCCCGTCACCACCACCGGCCCGCCCGCCGGCGTGATGCCGTGGTGTTCCAGCGCCAGGATCGACAGCATCGCCGTGTAGCCCGCCGTCCCCACAGCCATAGCCTCGCGCGCCGAAATTTCGGCGGGCAGCGGGATCAGCCAGTCGCCGTTGACGCGCGCCATCTGGCTGAAGGCGCCATAGTGCGTCTCGCCGATGCCCCAGCCGTTCAGCACCACCTTGTCGTCCGGCTTGTAGCCGGCGTGGGTCGAAGCGGTGACGGTACCGGCGAAGTCGGTACCGGGGATCATCGGGAAGCGCCGCACCACCGGCAGCTTGCCCGTGATGGCGAGGCCGTCCTTGTAGTTGATGGTCGAATATTCGACGCGCACGTCGACGTCGCCCGGCATCAGTTCGGCGGGTGTCAGCATTGCCACGCCGACCGATTGCGCCTTGCTCGCCTCGTCGCGGGTAATCAGCAGCGCCTTGAAACTGTCCATGACATGCCTCCGCCAATTCCACGCAAAGGCGGGAACCCGGCAGCCGCCGTCATAGCAAATTGCGCCGCGCGCTAGTACCCGGCGGCCACCGGCGCCACGACTGGTTCGCCGCGCGCCACCGGCTCTTCGACGATCGGCAGGTTGACCACCGCCGCGAACACGCCGAGCGCCACCGAGATCCACCAGACGATGTCGTAGGAGCCGGTGCGGTCGTAGAGGAAGCCGCCCAGCCACACGCCGAGGAACGAGCCGACCTGGTGCGACAGGAACACGAAGCCGAAGAGCGTCGCCAGGTAGCGCGTCCCGAACATGATCGCGACGATCTGCTGCGTCGGCGGCACGGTGGAAAGCCACATGAAGCCGATCGCCGCCGCGAACACGAGCACTGTCACCGGCGTCGTCGGCAGCAGCACGAACAGCGCGATCGCCAGCGCGCGGCCGATGTAGAGCCAGGCGAGAATCCAGCGCTTCGGCAACCGGCCCGACATGTAGCCCGAGGCGAAGGCGCCGAAGATGTTGCAGAAGCCGATGAGCGCCAGCGCGTAGCCGCCAAAGACCGGCGGGATGCCCTTGTCCGAAAGGTACGGTGGTAGATGCACGGTGACGAAGGCGAGCTGGAAGCCGCAAACGAAGAAGCCCGCGACGAGCAGCCGGTAGGAGCCGTGTGAGAATGCTTCCCGCAGCGCCTCGGGCACGCTCTGTTCGCGCTGTCCCTGTGGCGCCCCCGCGGGCTTGCCGCGCACTACGATTGAGAGGAGCGGGATCGCCGCCATGAACGCGGCAAGCAACAGCAGCGCCGTCTGCCAGCCGTAGGCGGAGATAAAGCCCTGGCCGAGCGGGGCAAAGATGAATTGCCCGACCGACCCGGCCGCCGTGCCGATGCCAAAAGCCAGCGCACGCATGTTGTCAGGGAGCAGCCGTGCGAACGCCGATGTCACCAGCACGAACGCCGACCCGGCAATGCCGAGACCGACCAGCACTCCGGCGGTCAGCACCAGCGCCCCCGGCGTTCCGGCCGTCGACATCAGCGCCAGGCCGAGCCCGTAGAGGATGCCGCCGCCGACCAGCACGCGCGCCGTGCCGAATTTGTCGGCGAGGATACCGACGAACGGTTGGGCGATCCCCCACACGAGGTTCTGGATGGCGATGGCGAGCGCGAAGGTCTCGCGGCTCCAGCCATATTGCGTCGTCATCGGCGTCAGAAAGAAGCCCATAGTCGAGCGCGGGCCGAACGACAGGATGGCGATGAGACATCCGCCCGCGAGCACGAACGGAATCGTTTGGAGCGCAGGACGCCCGGCGGGCGCGCTGGTAGCGGAGGTGATCATGGGACGAAGTGCCTTCCGAAGCAGCAATCATCAATCTACGCCATGCGTCGCGCCGGTGTGATGAATCTTGGTGATCCGAGGCATGCAGAGTTGTCATGCATCGGTTGCTGGATTTTTGCTCGGCAGCCGCCTATATCTGGTGCAGCAGCTGGCCTTTGGCCGGTATTTTTCGGCGTCCATATATACTCAAACTGAGTATATATGAGGAGGGTGTGGCGATGCTTACCGTCCAGCAGACCGAACGGAAATCCGCACGCTCGGCCCGTGACCGCTTTCCATCGATGCCGATGCCGTCGCTGGAATACACCGACGAAGTCGCCCGCGAGACCGCGCACCTCTACGAGCGCGTCAAAGAAGTGATCCCGGCGATCGAGTGGCCGGTGATGGCGCCCTACGTCAAGGCGATCAACGATCTCAAGAAGGTCCGTAACGCCGTCATCCTGGCCCACAATTACCAGACGCCGGAAATCTTCCATTGCGTCGCCGACGTGAAGGGCGATTCGCTGCAGATCGCCATCGCCGCGTCGAAGAGCAACGCCGATATCATCGTCCAGTGCGGCGTCCACTTCATGGCCGAGACGTCGAAGCTGCTCAATCCCGACAAGCTGGTGCTCATCCCGGACACGCGGGCAGGGTGCTCGCTGGCTGCCTCGATCACCGGCGCCGATGTGCGCCTGCTGCGCGAACGCTACCCCGGCGTCCCGGTCGTCACCTATGTCAACACCTCCGCTGACGTGAAGGCCGAGAGCGACGTCTGCTGCACTTCATCCAACGCCGTCGAGGTGGTCGAGGCGATGGGCACCGATCGCGTCATTTTCTTGCCCGACCAGTACCTGGCCAAGTGGGTCGCCTCGCAGACCCAGGTCAAGATCATCGCCTGGCACGGCGCCTGCGAGGTCCATGAGCGTTTCACCGGCGCCGAGATTCGCGAGTATCGTGAGGCCAATCCCGGCATCCAGATTCTGGCGCACCCGGAGTGCCCACCCGATGTGATCGCCGAAGCCGACTACACCGGCTCGACATCGAAGATGACCAACTGGGTGCTGAAGAACCGTCCGGCCAAGGTCCTGCTGGTCACCGAATGTTCGATGGCCTCCAACATCGCGGCGGAAGCGCCCGGCATTGACTTCATCAAGCCGTGCAACCTCTGCCCGCACATGAAGCGGATCACCCTGCCGAAGATTCTCGATAGCCTCGTCTACCTGAAGGACGAGGTCACGGTGGACCCGCTGATCGCGGCCCGCGCCCGCCAGTCGGTCGAGCGGATGATCAACCTGAAGAGCTGAGCTGGGGGGCACTCGAACGCGATGACCAGACAAGCTCCGCTCATCCCCGCGAAAGCGGGAACCCAGGAGTTTCCATGAGCGCTCGGTATCCGCGTTTGCGGCGCTGAGCGAGGAGATGACCATGTTGGATCGAGCCCCTGATACCAACTCCATGCCCTCCGACGATGTCATTATCGTTGGCGGTGGCCTCGCCGGTTTGTTCTGTGCGCTACGCCTCGCCCCGCGCCCGGTCACCGTGCTCACAGCCGCGCCGATCGGGCAGGGCGCTTCGTCCGCCTGGGCGCAGGGCGGCATTGCCGCCGCGATGGCGCCGGGCGACACCGTCGAGAAGCATCTCGCCGATACCATCGCCGCCGGCACCGGCATCGTCGATGAGAAGATCGCCCGCATCCTCGTCTCCGAGGCGCCGGCGCGCATCCACGACCTGCTCGAGTACGGCGTCCCCTTCGACCGCGACCTCGAAGGTCATCTCGCCGTTTCGCGCGAGGCCGCCCACTCCGAGCGGCGCATCGTACACGTCCGTGGTGACGCCGCCGGCGCCGCCATCATGGCGGCCCTGATCGCCGACGTGCATAAGACGCCATCCATCCGCCTCTACGAAGGCTACATCGGCGAGCGCCTCCTGACGCGCGGCAGCCGCGTCGCCGGCATCGTCGCCCGCCCGCGCGATGGTGGCGCGTCCGTTGAGTTCCCCGCGCGCGCCGTGGTGCTCGCCTCCGGTGGCAGTGGCCACCTCTACGCTGTCACGACCAATCCCGGCGAATCGGAAGGCGGTGGCCTCGCCATGGCCGCCCGTGCCGGCGCCGTTATCGCCGATGCCGAATTCGTGCAGTTTCACCCGACCGCATTCTCATTTGGCCGCGATCCGGCGCCGCTCGCCACCGAGGCGCTGCGCGGCGAGGGCGCCACACTCATCAACAGCGCCGGCGAGCGCTTTATGCTGAAGGTGGATCCCGCTGCCGAGTTGGCGCCGCGCGATGTCGTCGCCCGCGCCGTCTATGCAGAACTGGCCGCCGGCCGCGGCGCCTTCCTCGATTGCCGCGCCGCCATCGGCGCGAAATTCGCCGAGGAATTTCCGACCGTCTATGGTTACTGCGTCGCCGCCCGCATCGACCCGGCGAAGGAGCCGATCCCGGTCGCTCCCGCCGCGCATTTCCACATGGGTGGCGTGCTCACCGACGCGGAGGGTCGCTCGACCCTCGACGGCCTGTGGGCCTGCGGCGAAACCGCGTCCACGGGCGCCCATGGCGCCAACCGCCTTGCGTCCAACTCGTTGCTGGAGGCGGTCGTCTTCGGCGCCCGTGTCGCCCGCGATATCGCCGCCAGGCTGCCGCAGGCGCAGACGATGGCGGCCACCCGCCTCGCCGATGGCGCAGTTCATGCCGATCCCGAACCCGCCGACAAGGCGTTCCTGCGCCGCACGATGTCCGACCACGTCGGCGTCGTCCGCGATCGCGCCGGGCTGGAGACGGCACTCGCGGTCATTGCAACAATGGAAAGCAAGAATCGCTCGCCCCGCTTCGGCAACATGCTCACCGCAGCCCGCATGATCGCCACCGCCGCGTTGAAGCGGACCGAAAGCCGCGGCGGTCACTATCGTTCGGACTACCCGACAGCCGACCCTGTCTGGCGGCATCGCACCTTCATGACGCTTGCCGAGGCTTTGGCTGCTACCGGCGAGCCGAAGCTTGTGCCCGCCAGCTCGTGACCGATTTTCCAGGCCTGCCGCCGCAGCTTGTCGTCGAGGCGGTCCGCGCCGCGCTCCGTGAAGACATCGGCGCCGGCGACATCACATCCGCCGCCACCATTCCGGCCGCCGCACACGCGACCGCGACCTTCGGCGCCCGCAAGCCGGGCGTCCTCGCCGGCCTGCCGCTGGCCGAAGCGGCCTTTCGCGAAGTCGATCCGACAATCCGCTGCGAAGCGATTCTCCGCGACGGCGCCCGTATGCCTGCCGGCGCGCTCGTCGCGAGCGTGTCTGGCAACGCCCGTGCCGTGCTCGCCGCCGAACGGGTCGCCCTCAACTACCTCTGCCGTCTTTCCGGCATCGCAACTGCGACCGCCGCGCTCGTCGAACGGGTAAAGCACACCCATGCCGTCATCCTTGACACGCGCAAGACGACGCCCGGCCTTCGCGCCTTCGAGAAATACGCCGTTCGTTGCGGCGGCGGCGTCAACCATCGCATCGGCCTCTACGACGCCATCCTCATCAAGGACAACCACATCGCCGTCGCCGGCGGTGTTGCGGCGGCGATCCGGCAAGCCCGCGCCCACGCGCCGGGCGTCAGGCTGGAGATCGAGGTCGGCTCGCTAGCCGAGCTCGCCAACGCGATGGCGGAAAAACCCGACATCGTCATGCTCGACAACATGAACCTTGCCGACATGCGCCGCGCGGTGGTCGAGGTCGCTGGCCGCGCCAGGCTCGAAGCCTCCGGCAATATCACGCTGGAAACCGTCGGCGCCATCGCCGAGACTGGTGTCGACTACATCTCGTCGGGCTGGATCACGCATTCCGCTCCGGCGCTGGATATCGGCCTGGACGTCGTCGTTACATGAACTTGGGAGGATCGAGCATGGGTACGCTGGGCACCGGCCAGCCGTTTGGCAGCATCGTGCAGACGGCCTACGTCGTCGCAGACATCGAAAGCGAGATGGAGGCCTACGTCGATCGCCTGGGCGTCGGCCCGTGGTACCTGGCCGACCATTTTCGCCCACCGAATCCGCGCTATCGCGGCAAGGTCGTCGCGCCGCTTTTCAGCCTGGCTGTTGCCTATTCCGGTGCGACGATGATCGAACTGATCCAGCAGCATGACGACCTGCCGTCCGTGTTCAAGGAGCAGGTCGCGCAGCGTGGTTACGGCTTCCATCACTGGGGCGTCGGCGTCGAGGACTTCGATGCGTCCGTCGCGCACTACCTGAAACAGGGCTACGAGATTGCCTTCTCCGACACCGCGCCGATGGGCATGCGCGTCGCCTATATGGACACGATGAAGGACCTGCCCGGTATGGTCGAACTGATCGAGGCGAACGACGCCTATGAGGGTTTCTTCACCCCGGTCTACAAGGCTTCGCTCGGTTGGGACGGCCGCGATCCAATCCGCAGGGCTTAGCCGCTACGGCGTCGGCGGCGCACTACCGCGGAAAAAGACAAAATAGAGAATTACGTAGGCGACGATCAGGACGCCGACGCTGACGGCCAGCACAAAACGCACGTTGTGGTGGGTCGCCGCCCCACGTGCTTCGTTGGGCTCAAGCACAGGGGCAGGGGCATTTGCCGTCACAGTCGGCCGCCGACCCTCATCCCTCTTGTCATCATAATCCGGCGCGCGGTCGGTTGGCATGGGCGCCCTCCTGATAATGGCTCAGGACGGGATAACGGCGGGCCAGCTCCAATGTTCCCGCGTCGACCGATCAGGTCCATCCGCCGTTGACCGTTTTGTAGAAGATGTGCCGCCCGATTTTTTCCATCTTGGTCATCGTGTGCGCCCACCGCGGCCGCACGTACGTAGCGTGATAGTGCGTGGAGGCGCCGATATCCGGCATGTACATTGCCTGTTCGTCGTTGATTTCGCGCCGTGCCAGCGCCTGTGCCGTGGCCCAAGCGTCGGGATCGTTGATGCGGTCGGGAATACCGTCGCACGCGAAAGAGAACTGGCACTGGTTGCGCTTGTCCTTGTTCTGGTAGACGACGCCGCACACAGTTTTTGGATAGGCAGGGTTCTTCAGCCGGTTGAGCACCACCTGGGCAACCGCGATTTGCCCCTTCTCCGCTTCGCCGCGTGCCTCGAAATAGATGGCCGTCGCGAGGCATTTCACTTCCGTAGCAGAGCGCGCGCTGACCGGGATAGGCGTGTTCAGCCAAGCATGTGCCTCGTCGATATTGGGGTCCAGAATCGGACTGTTCTTGCCCATCACCGCGTCGAACGGCTTCTCCGTCGCGACCGCTGGATCATCGGGCGGTGCGTAAGCGAGCAGGCCCCGCGTCTGCGGCTTCATCGCTTTATCGTTGGCCGGATGCGGTATCGCCGCCGCAACCGAAGCCACGAGCGGCGCAGCTGCCTTGGGAGTCGGGATCGAAACGAGCGACGCCGCGATCATCTTGAGTGGTGCAACCGGCGTCACTGACGCTGGTGTCTGAATCGCCACGGCAACCGCAACCCTCGGCGCCTCGGGTGCAACGAATGTAGCCACCGCCATGCCCGCCCCAGCATTGGCGGGTGCGAAGAACGAAGCGGCGCCGATCAGCCCCCCGCTGATCATGCCAGGAGGCGGAACCAGCATGTCGGTCTTGGCGACGCGATTGATCGTGCTGGTTGCCGGCCGCGGCGCCGCTGCAGCAATCGAAGCGGTAGTTGTTGCATCGACCGCGCTGGCGGTCTGGACCCGCACCGCCGGGATGAGCTTCGCAGCGTAGCGCTTGCCGTTGTCCATGATGAGACGAAGCTGCCAGCGATCGCTGGTCGCGGCGTAGTTCTTGAAGCGGGCGAGGGCGTCTTGCTGGGCGATGGTGGTGGTGGAGATCGCGATCAGAGCGAGCACGCCCGCGACGCGCACTATCCACTTGCCCCGTTGCGCCTGCGCACGCCGCTTGCCCCGTACAATCAACGCAACACTCCACGCATACCCGGCAACAAGTGGCCGCCGCGGTCCCTCGGGATCGCAAAAGCCCCATGTCGTCAGTGATGCGGGATTAACCTTGAAGTCCGGTTAACA
>Ga0208849_1000353_pt1 | contig 44065 bp, 49 predicted proteins | sample NGESurdeep072012_10_FD_184470 | JGI IMG/M metagenome (GOLD analysis project Ga0208849, IMG submission 184470) | Arctic peat soil microbial communities from Barrow, Alaska - NGEE Surface sample 53-3 deep-072012 (SPAdes) | ecosystem: Environmental > Terrestrial > Soil > Wetlands > Peat ... | reverse complement strand
GGGATCGGCTGGGCGCCGACGCGGAGCCTCGACGAGATCCTCGCGGACGTCCTGCAGGCGACGCGCTCCGCATCCGCGCTCGCCGCGTCCGAGAGCTAGCTCTGCTGCCGGCGCAGAGCCGGGAACAAGATCACGTCGCGGATGGCGTCCTTGCCGAGGAGCACCATCGCGAGCCGGTCGATGCCGATGCCGATGCCGCCGGTCGGGGGCATGCCGTACGAGAGCGCCTCGATGTAGTCCGGGTCGCCCGGCTCGGCCTCCGCGTCGCCGGCCTCCCGTTCCGCTTGCTGCGAAGCGAATCGTTCCGCCTGCTCCTCGCTGTCGTTGAGCTCGCTGAAGGCGTTTGCGAACTCCATCCCGCCGACGACGCACTCGAACCGCTCGACGAGCGTCTCGTCGTCGTCGGTCGTGCGGGCGAACGGAGACAGCTCGATCGGCCAGTCGTACACGATCGTCGGCTGGATCAGGTCGGGCTCGACGAAATGCGCGTACGCGTGGTCGACCAGTTGCGACCAGGACTGATCCTTGCCGATGTCGACGCCGGCGGCGACGAGTTTCGTGCGCAATTCGTTCTCGTCGCGCGTCCACACACCGCGCGCCTCGAGCGCCTCCGCGAAGCGCACGCGACGCCACGGCCTGGCGAGCTCGACCTCATGTCCTCTGAACGTGGTCTTCGTCTTTCCGATCGTCTCGCGCGCGACGCGCTCCACGAGCGTCTCGCAACGATCCATCGTGTCCTTGTAGTCGGCGTACGCCTCGTACCACTCGACCTGCGAGAACTCGGGGGAGTGCTTGTACGAAATGCTCTCGTTGCGGAAGTCCTTCGAGAGCTCGTAGACCTTCTCGAGGCCGCCGACGATCAGCCGCTTCAGATACAGCTCGTCCGCGATCCGCAGATACAGGTCCTGGTCGAGCAGGTTCGAGTGCGTGACGAACGGCTCGGCGAAACCACCGCCGTAGCGCGGCTGGAGGATCGGGGTCTCGACCTCGATGAAGCCCTCGCCGTCGAGGTACGAGCGGATTGCGGTCACCATCCGTGCCCTGAGCATCGCCTCGCGGCGCGACTCCTCGTTCATCAGCAGGTCGAGGTAGCGCTTGCGGTAGCGCGCCTCGACGTCGGTCAAGCCATGGAACGTGTCCGGGAGCGGCGTCCTGATCCTCGCGAGCAGCTCGAGCGAGTCGACCTGGAGCGACGGCTCGCCGCGGCGCGACTTCGCGGGCGAGCCCGTCACGCCGACGATGTCGCCGAGATGCACGTCGACCTCGCCCGTGCGCTCGACGGCGCAGAGGAGCTGGATCCGGCCGGAGCGGTCGACGAGGTCGAGGAACACGAGCTTCCCCATGTCGCGGCGCGCGAGCACGCGGCCAGCGAGGCGCCGCATCGCCGGGGCGGCCTCGTCGTTCGCGAGCGGCTCCGCCTCGGCGCGGACGGCGGCGATCTCGTCGCGGTCGGGAAAGCGCTTCGGCGCAGTCATGGCAGGCGAGTCTAGTCGGGCGAGCGCCGGTGCAGGCGCAGCCGGCGGGCTCGACGCTGCGGACGCGGCGGCAGGGGCGAGCCGGTGACGAGCGCCGACGGCACGTCGTGCGTGAGCCACCGCGCGAGGTCGGCGTCGCCGACCGCCTCGACGGCGGCGTTCATTCCGACGGCGCGGATCGCGGGCGCGTGTGCGTCGGTCGCGATCAGGTGGGCGAGCTCCTCGTCGAGCAGCGTGCGCGCGCACGCGGCCGCCTTCCGGCCCCCGCGCCCGTCGAGCGACGCTGCGGTGAGCTGAACGAGCACACCGGCGTCGACGAGTTCCCTGACGCGGCCGGGGCTCTGCTGCACCTCGCCGTTCCGCTCCGGATGGGCGAGCACGACCCGGAAGCCGCGCGCGCCAAGCCGGAAGACGAGGTCACGGAGCTCGAGCGGCCAGCCGGTGTACGGGAACTCGACGAGCAGCGCGTCCAGGCTGCCGCCGAGCCCGTAGCGGCGGAGCGTCTCGTCGTCGAGCTTCTGCGCGAACGCGCGGTCGAGCTCGCCGCCGGTCAGCACCTCGACGGCAACACCGGCGGCCCGCGCCGCTGCGTTGAGGTCAGCCACGCCGCGCTCCATCGTCTCCGGCGTCGTCGGATAGTCGTCGCGCACGTGCGGCGTCGCCGCGATCTGTGCGATCCCGGACTCGGCGGCGGCGCGGAGGATCTCGAGGCTTCCCTCGAGCGTCTCGGCCCCGTCGTCGATGCCCGGGAGGACGTGCGAGTGGAGGTCGATCAACCCCAGATCGCCCAGCCGACGAGAATCCCGGCGCCGAGCGCGAGCGCGAACAGCAGCCAGCCGGCGACGAGCAGGACAGGCGGCGCGAAATACCAGCGGCGAGTCGTCCGGCGGTGCGGGATGTCCTCCGCCTCGGTCCAGGTGCGTACCGTGAGCCCGCTGGACGCGGTGCCGACCGCCGTACCTGCCAGCGTGCGGATCACCGCTGCGCGCGCCCTCTCGGAATCGATCTCCAGCGCGCCGAGGATCTGCGCGGCCACTCCTGCGTCTGCCCGCATGAGCCCCAGCAGGATGTGCTCCGTCCCGATGTAGTTGTGACCAAGGCTCAACGACTCTCGCAGGGCAAGCTCGAGCGCCTGTTTCGCGCGAGGGGTGAACGGAATCTGTCCGGCCGTCCCGCCCTCGCCCGGGCCGACGATCGCCAGCACGCGCTCGCGCACGTCGTCGAGCGTGACGCCGAGATCGCGAAGGACACGGGCCGCGATCCCTTCTTCCTCGCGCAGGAGTCCGAGCAGCAGGTGCTCGGTGCCGATGTAGTCGTGCTTCAACGCGCGAGCTTCGTCCTGCGCAAGGACGACGACCTGCCTCGCCCGCTCCGTGAAGCGCTCGAACACCGGCCTCGAGCTTAGCCCTCGAGACGCCGCTACGCGGCTTTGATGTCCATGATCTTGAACTTCAGCTTGCCGCGTGGCGCGGCGACTTCGACGGTCTCGCCCTTCTTGCGGCCCATGATCGCCTTGCCGACCGGGGACTCGTTCGAGAGCTTGTTCTCGGCGGGATCGGCCTCGGCCGAACCGACGATGTGGTACTCGACCGTCTTGTTCGCGCTCATGTCGCGTAGCCGCACCTTCGTCCCGATCGACACCTCGCCGGACTTGATCTCCTTCTTCGTGACGACGCGCGCGTTCGCGAGCCGCTCCTCGAGCAACGCGATGCGCGCCTCAAGATGGGCCTGCTCGTTCTTCGCCGCGTCGTACTCGGCGTTCTCGGCGATGTCGCCGAACTCGCGCGCGACGCGGATGCGCTCCGCGATGTCGCGGCGGCGGTCGATCGACAGGTACTCGATCTCTTCCTTGAGCTTTTCGAAGCCCTCGGCAGTGAGAATGACTTCCTTCAAACCGGTCCTTCCGGATGACCTCTAGACGCAAACGGCCGGCGGCGAACGGCCGTCGGCGGGGGCGGATGGTACCTTCGGGCCGGGACCGCCGTCAACAGGGCAGGGCTACCATGTTCGGTCTGTGCAGCCGGAGCTGAGGGAATCCTGGTGGATCCGCGACGTGGAGGTGCCGACGCGGGTCGTGCTCGCCCCGATGGCGGGCGTCAGCGTCCAGGCCTTCCGGCGCCAGGGCCGCCGCTACGGGGCCGGGCTCGTCTGCTCGGAGATGGTCTCCTGCGCCGGAATCGAGCACCGCAACGAGCGCACGCTCGGGTATCTGCGGGTGGCATCCGACGAGCACCCGCTTGCGATCCAGATCTTCGGCTCGGAGCCGCAGGTGATGGCCGAGGCGGCGCGGATGGTGGCAGCCGCCGGCGCCGACGTCGTCGACATGAACTTCGGCTGCCCCGTGCGCAAGGTGACGAAGACGGGGGCGGGCGCCCACCTGCTGGACGATCCCGGGCTCGCCTGCCGGATCACCGAGGCCGTCTCGTCGGCCGTGGCGGTGCCGGTGACGGTGAAGATGCGGCGCGGCGTCGAGAACGGCTCGCGCGCGTGCCTCGAGCTCGCGCCGGGGCTCGTCGAGGCCGGGGCCGCCGCGCTGACGCTGCATCCGCGTTCCGCGACGCAGATGTACACCGGATACGCGGACCATTCCCTGACCGCCGAGCTCGTCGCGCTCGTCGACGTGCCGGTGATCGCGTCCGGCGACGTCACCTCGCGCGCAAAGGCCGAAGCGGTGCTGTCGGCGACCGGCGCGGCCGCCGTGATGGTCGGGCGCGGCGCGCAGGGCAATCCATGGGCGATCCGCGAGATCGTGGTCGGCGACGGTGCGCAGCCGTCGCGCGAGGAGGTGGCCGCGGAGCTGATTCACTTTGTACGCGAGACGGTGCGCGAGCTGGGCGAGCAGCGGGCGTCGAGCTTCCTGAAGAAGTTCTACGGCTGGTACCTCGGCTACGGGCGCTTCCCGCGGCCGTTCAAGCAGGAGCTCGTGCAACTCCGCTCGACAGACGAGGTTGTGACGCGTCTCCTGGCTGCAGCGCCGGGCGCGGCGGAGCTCGTCGCGGGGCTCGAGGCGGAGCTGCCCGACCCCGACGACGACGTCCTGCTCGAGGGGATGCCGATCTCGATCTTCGGCGGCGGCTAGGCGTTCCGTTCCCACACGATCCGCAGCCCCTCGAGCGTGAGGAACGGATCGATCTTCGAGATCGTGCGCGAGTGCGGCGCGATCAGGTCGACGAGGCCGCCGGTGCCGATCGCGACGGCGTCGACGCCGAGCTCGCGGCGGATCGCGTCGACGATGCCGTCCACCTGACCCGCGAAGCCGTAGATCAGCCCCGACTGGAGCGCCGTGGCCGTCGTCTTGCCGATCACGTGCTCCGGTTCGACGTAGTCGATCTTCACGAGTCGTGCCGCGCGCGCGAACAGTGCGTCCATCGAGATCTCGACGCCGGGCGCGAGCACGCCGCCGACGTAGGCGCCCTCCGGCGAGACGACGTCGAAGTTCGTCGAGGTGCCGAAGTCGACGACGATCGCCGGCGCGCCGTAGCGCTCCTTCGCGGCGACCGCATTCACGATCCTGTCGGGGCCGATCTCGCGGGGCGCCTCGTGCTGGATCTCGATCCCGGTCTTGATCCCGGGGCCGACGACGATCAGCGGCACTTTCGCCCAGCGCTCGGCGAGATATTCGTACTCCGTGATCAGGCGCGGCACGGTGGAGGACAGGCAGATGCCGTCGAGCGCGCCGAGGTCGAGGAAGTCGCCGAGCAGCGCGCCGAGCTCGTCGCCGGTCCGCTGGCCTTCGGTGGCGATCCGCCAGCGCTGACCGAGCTCGTCTCCGTCGTAGAGCCCGAAGACGGTCTGCGTATTGCCGACGTCCACCGCGAGCAGCATCGCGGCGCGAGCCTACCTAGTGCCCCTTCCAGCAACCCATGCCCGCTTCTGGAACGCGACCCAGAAGCTGGACGGCATTACTGGAAGGGGCACTGGAGCGCTCAGACCTCGTCGTCGCGAGGCGACGACTCGCCGATGCGCTCGGCGAGCGCTTCGGCCGTGAGCGCCGGCTCGTCGCCTTCGCCGCGCAGCTCCTCGATCGTCACGTCTCCGGAGACGACGATGATCTCGGTGCGCGGGATCATGCGCGTGGGGCGGTTCTTGTCCCAGACCCAGACGTCCTCGAGCCGGAGGTCGATGAACGGATAGGACTGAAGCGTCGCGACGGTCTTCTCGAGCCGGTTGCACAGGTACGTCGCGTCAGGAGTGAGCACGCAGTAGCGGAAGAGGCCGTAGACGGCCTGGTATTCCTTCTTCAGCCGAAGCTCGAGCTCTGCCTCGTACTCGTCCAGGTCGTCGAGGTGCGCCATGCAAGGCTCAGTGTAGCCGTGCCAGGAGGGCCTCGACCCTTCCCCGGCCAGGTACTTCGAGACCCGGGGCCACCTCCGCCAGCGGCACCAGGACGAAACCGCGCTCGTGCAGCCGCGGGTGCGGGACGCGGAGACCCGGCTCGTCGAGCTCGGCGTCGCCGTAAAGCAGCAGGTCGAGATCGAGCGTCCGCGGGCCCTGCGGCGGCACGCCCTCGCGCACGCGGCCGAAGCGGCGCTCGAGCTCGAGCAGCCGCTCGAGCAGCTCGCGGGCCGGCAGCGTCGTCTCGAGAACGGCGACGCCGTTGAGGAACCGCGGCTGCGCCGTCAGGCCGACCGGCTCGGTGTCGACGAGGGTCGAGACCGCAACGACCTCGACGGCGGGATCGGCGCCGAGCTCGTCGAGCGCCGCGAGCAGCGTCTGCTCGCGGTCGCCGAGGTTCGAGCCCAGCCCGACAAACGCGCGCTCCACGCGGCGAGCGTACCGCTAGCCTCTGCGTCGCCGGTGCGCCGCTTACTGCTCATCGCCGTCGCCGCCGCGCTGTGCGCATCCGGGCCTGCCGCTGCCGCCACGGGCCGCCTGGCGGGCGACCCCCTTCAGGGTCAGGAGTGGTGGCTGCACGACATCGGCGCCGACCAGGCGGCGCCGCCCGGGCCCGGCGTCCCGATCACAATCGTCGACAGCGGCGTCGACCCGACGCACCCGGAGTTCTCGGACCGCCCCAACACGACGTTCCTCAACAGCCAGAGCGTCGACGGGCCCGAGGAGTGGCACGGCACTGCGGTCGCGTCGGTGGCGGCGGCGCCCGAGAACGGTGTGGGGATCGTCGGCGTCTATCCACAGGCCGCGCTCCAGGTGTGGGACGCGAGCCCGGCGTCGACCATCTCGACGCTCTCCACGGTCACCGGCATCGAGACCGCGGCGCAGCACTGTCCCGGCGTGATCAATCTCAGCTTCGGCAGCACTCAGCCGAGCACGCAGCTCCGGGCGGCGATCCTCGACGCGTTCCGCAACGGCTGCCTCGTCGTCGCGTCGGCGGGCAACGACGGCGCGAACGGCCATCCGGACTTTCCTGCCGCCTACGCGCACGTATTGACGGTGGCGGCGAGCGACCAGAACGACACCGTGCCGAGCTTCTCGAGCGAAGGCCCCTGGGTCGACGTCGCCGCGCCGGGCGTCGGCCTCGTCGCCGCGGTGCCGCTCTCGCACAATCCGGCCGGGTACTCGACGGGACTCGACGGCACGAGCTTCTCCGCGCCGATCGTCTCCGCGGCGGCCGCATGGGTATGGACGATGCGACCGACGCTCGACGTGACGCAGATCTTCGAGCTGATGCGGCGCAGCGCGCGCGACATCGGCGCGCCGGGCTTCGACCCCGAGTCCGGCTGGGGGATCGTGAACATCCCGAACGCACTGGCCGCGCCCGCGCCGCCCCGCGACCCGGACGAGCCGAACGACGACATCGACGAGGTGCAGCCGGGCCGCCTGTTCCCGGCCGGACAGCCCACGCTCACGACTGCGGCGAGACCGTCGAACCGGATCGCTGCCACGCTCGACGCGAGCGAGGATCCCGGCGACATCTACCGGATCTGGGTGCCCGCGCACCACGTGGTGCGGGTATCCGTCTCCTCGGGAGGGAACGCGGCGGCACGGATCTGGGGTCCGCAGACGACGAGCGTCGACGAGTCTCTCGCCGCGCGGCGCCGCGATCTGAAAGGGCAGCTCGTCCGCGCAGGGAACACGGGCTTCGCGGCCTACGCCGAGGTGCTGCTCACGGGGCGGAGCATCGAGACACAGTACGTGCTCAGCGTGAAGTCTTCGATACGCTGACGCTCACGGTGCCCTCGAGCCCGCCGGGGCGAACTGCAGGCTTCGTCACGCGGACGAGGACGCGTTCGGCGGCGAAGCGGCGGAGCAGCTCGTCGGCCGTGGCGGTCGCGAGCGCCTCGAGCAGGTTGTACGTGTGCGCGCCCGAGACTTCCTCGACCGCCCGGGCGACGGCGCTGTAGTCCACGGCGTCCTCGAGCCGGTCGCTGACGCCGCGCTCGCCCACCTCGAGGTCGACGTCGAACAGGAAGTCCTGGCCCCGCTCGCGTTCGTGCGGATGGACGCCGTGGCGGCCGAAGAGGCGCAGGCTCCGCACCTCGACGACGATCACGGGCCGACCGCGACCGCGCGTGCGACGGCGAGCGCCTCGACATGCTCGCGGACGTCGTGCACGCGCAGGATCGTCGCCCCTCGCTCGTACGCGGCGACGGCGGCTCCGACGCTCGCGGCCAGGGGCCCCGTCGTCGCGCTCGAATCGCCGAGAACGCGGCCGAGCGAGCTCTTGCGCGAGAAGCCGACGAGCACGGGACGGCCGAGCGCGAGCAGCACGTCGAGCCGGCGGATCAGCTCGAAGTTGTGCGCCGCCGTCTTGCCGAAGCCGATGCCGGGGTCGAGGCAGATGCGCTCCTCGGCGACTCCATGTGCGACGGCGAACGCGAGCCGCTCCTCGAGGAACGCGGCGACCTCGGACGCGACGTCGTCGTAGCGGGGATTCGCCTGCATCGTGCGCGGCTCACCCTGCATGTGCATGAGGCAGACGTAGGCGTTCGCGCTCGCGACCACCTCGGCGAGCGCAGGGTCGGAGCGGAACGCCGTCACGTCGTTGACGAGCTCGGCGCCGAGCTCGAGCGCGCGTCGCGCGACCTCGGACTTCGCGGTGTCGATCGAGACGGGCACCTCGCCGCCGAGCCGCTCGAGCACGGGTACGACGCGCCGCAGCTCCTCGCCGGCGTCGACTCCTTCCGAGCCGGGCCGCGTCGACTCGCCGCCGACGTCGACGATCGCGGCCCCCTCGGCGACCATGCGCCGCGCGGCGGCGGCGGCGACCTCGGGGTCGTAGTGGACGCCCCCGTCGGAGAACGAGTCGGGCGTGACGTTCACGACCCCCATCACCGACGGCCGCGGGAACCGCTCCTCGATCGCCATCACGGGCAAGGTTTATACCCTCGCCCGACGCGGTCGCCGAAGGCCGGGGCTAACGCGGCCGCAGGCGCGTCAGTGCGGAGCACAAACACACTCCCCCTGCGGAAAGCGTCAGCTTTTCGCAGGGTCGGGCGGGGGCTGCATCGTCGCGCCGGGAAGGGGGAACGGACGCGGGCGCGTGCGCTCGCGGCGGGGCTCCTCGACCGGCGGAGGCAGCTCGAGTGCGGGCGTCTCGTCGACGAACACCGTCGACTCGTCCTCGCCCGCGAGCAGTCGCTCGAACTGGTCGCTGTCGATCGTCTCGCGCTCGATCAGGATCAGCGAGATGCGGTGCAGCTCTTCCATCCGCTCGCGGAGAACACTGAGCGCGAGCTCGTGCGCCTCCTCGATCACGCGGCGGATCTCGTCGTCGATCTCGCGCGCGATCTCCTCCGAGTAGTCGGCCTCCGCCCCGTAGTCGCGGCCGAGGAACGGCTGGTCGTGCCCGCGGCCGAGCACACGCGGGCCGAGCTTCTCGCTCATCCCGAACTTCATGATCATCGCCTTCGACGTGGCCGTGACCTTCTCGAGATCGTTCGCGGCGCCGGTGGTCACCTCGTGGAAGACGATCTCCTCCGCGGCGCGGCCGCCGAGCGTCATCGCCATCTGGTGCATGAGCGCGGTGCGCGTCGTCAGGTAGCGATCCTCGGTCGGCAGCGAGATCGTCAGGCCGAGCGCCTGCCCGCGCGACACGATCGTGATCTTGTGCACCGGGTCGGTGTGCTCGAGGAAATGGCCGACGAGCGCGTGGCCCATCTCGTGATACGCCGTGATCTTGCGCTCGTGCTCGCTGAGCAGGCGGGCCTTCTTCTCGGGCCCGGCGATCACGCGCATGATCCCTTCCTCGAGCTCGTCCTGCTCGATGATCTTCTTGCCGCGGCGGGCTGCGAGCAGCGCCGCCTCGTTCACGAGGTTGGCGAGGTCGGCGCCGGTGAAGCCCGGCGTCCCGGCCGCGAGGGTGCTGAGGTCGATCTCCGGCGCGAGCGGCTTGCCCTTCGTGTGCACCTCGAGGATCTTCTGGCGGCCGACGCGGTCGGGCCGGTCGACGACGATCTGCCGGTCGAAGCGGCCCGGACGCAGCAGCGCCGGGTCGAGGATGTCCGGCCGGTTCGTGGCGGCGATCAGGATGATGTTGTCCTTCATCTCGAAGCCGTCCATCTCGACGAGCAGCTGGTTGAGCGTCTGCTCGCGCTCGTCGTGGCCGCCGCCGAGGCCGGCGCCGCGGTGACGGCCGACGGCGTCGATTTCGTCCATGAAGATGATGCACGGCGCAGCCTGCTTCGCCTGCTCGAACAGGTCGCGCACGCGCGACGCTCCCACGCCGACGAACATCTCGACGAAGTCGGAGCCGGAGATGGAGAAGAAGGGCACGCCCGCCTCGCCCGCGACGGCGCGCGCGAGCAGCGTCTTGCCGGTGCCCGGCGGCCCGTAGAGCAGCACGCCCTTCGGAATGCGGGCGCCGAGCGCCTGGAACTTCTTTGGGTTCTCGAGGAACTCCTTGATCTCCTGGAGCTCCTCCACCGCCTCGTCGACGCCGGCGACGTCCTTGAAGCCGATCTTCGGCGAGTCCGGCGTCATCCGCTTCGCCCGCGACTTGCCGAAGCTCATCACCTTCGAGCCGCCGCCCTGCATCTGGTTCATCAGGAAGATCCAGAAGCCGAAGATGAAGACGAACGGCAGGACGCTCGTGAGGATCGACCACCACGGCGACGAGCCGATTCCCTTCGAGTCGTATGTCAGGTCGGGCGCGTTGCCGCTCGCGACCGCCTTCTGGAGCACCTGCTGGAAGCTGTGCTCGTCCTGGTCGCTCGCGTAGTAGACGGTCACCTTCGCGCCGCCCACCATGACGGCGCTGATCTGCTGCTTCGTCGGCGTGAAGGTGACGGTCTGGATCTGCGCCGGCGTGTTCGTCGCCGTCGCGAGCAGCTGCGAGAACGTCTCCTTCTGCTGCTTCGCGCCGTGGCTGCCGAGGGTCTGCAGGGCAAGCCAGACGAGCGCTGCAATGATGATCAGCGGAAAGAGCGCGCTGCGAAAGAAACGGTTCATCAGACCTCGCCGTCAGGGTACCAGCCCAGGGCGGTTTCGCCGCTCTGGGCTAGTCCCCTGCGAGGAGGAGCGAGGGGTCGAGGACGCCGACATAGGGCAGATTCCGGTATCGCTCCGCGAAATCCAGCCCGTAGCCGATCACGAACCGGTTCGGGATCTCGAATCCGACGTACCGCACCGGAACCTCGATCTCCCGCCGGTCCGGCTTCGTGAGCAGGGCGCAGACCTCGAGGCTCGCCGGCTCGCGCGCCTCGAGATTCCGGATCAGGTAGGAGAGCGTCAGCCCCGAGTCGATGATGTCCTCGACGACGAGGACGTCCCGGCCCTCGATGTTGATGTCGAGGTCCTTGAGGATGCGGACGACCCCGGAGGAGTCGGTCGAGTCGCCGTAGCTCGAGATGGCCATGAAGTCGATCTCGCACGGGATGGTGAGATTGCGCATCAGGTCGGCCATGAAGAAGACGGCGCCCTTGAGCACGCCGACGAGCAGCAAGTCGCGCCCCTCGTAGTCGGCGGAGATCTCGTCTCCGAGCTCGCCGATCCGTGCCTGGAGCGTCTTCGGGTCGATCAGGACCTCGGTGACGGCGCGCTCGAGCTCGGCAGCGCTCACTGCTCCACCTCCCTCACGGCGACGATCCCGGGCGCCTCGACGATCCCCGGCACGGCGACGACCTCGTCGCCGCGGACGACGAGAGGCCAGGCCTCGCGCTCGGAACGGGGGATCTTGGCGTCGACGAACACGTCCTGGATCTTCTTGCGTCGCCCGGCGAGCCTGTCACCGGGCCTCCACCCGCGTACCTTAAGCCCTTCCAGCTCGGAGTGGATGCACCATTCGCCCCAGCGCACCTCGCCGGCAAGCTCGACGGGGCCGCGCTCGAGCCAGAGTCGGTCGTACTCGCGCACCGCCTGGAGACCGCCGCCCAGATCGACCCGCCGCGAGCCGACCGGCGACGCGAGCAGCTCGGCGAGCGCGGGCGGCATCGTCTCGCGCGCGTCGAGCGCGTGCAGGATGTTGGCGTCGGCGGCCGGGTGCAGCTCGCGCAGCAGCGGGAGGATCCGGTCACGGATCAGCCCGCGCTTCGTCTCCGCGTTGCTCGCATCCACCCGGAAGCCGAGCCCCTCCGCCCGGCAATATGCCTCCGTCTCGGCACGCCAGACGGCGAGCAGGGGCCGGACGACGCCGTCCGCGCGGTGCGGGTCGATGCCCGTTGCGCTGCCGCGGGACACGAGCCGGTAGAGGATCGTCTCCACCTGGTCGGAGGCCGTGTGGCCCGTCGCGCGCAGGCGGTCAAGGGCGACCCCGTAGCGCTGCTCCCGTAGCCCCGCCTCGGTGAGACCGCGCCCGTCGAGCTCGACCACCTCCGCGCCGAGCACCTCGGCGCAGAAGCGCGCGTCGCGCTCCGAGTCGGAGCCGCGGAGCCCGTGGTTCACGTGGAGCGCAGAGACGCGGTAGCCGAGGCGGCCCAGGACGTGCCAGAGACAGGTGGAGTCGGCGCCCCCCGAGACGAGGCAGCACACCTCGCCGCCGGCTTCGATCAGGCTCAGCCGGCGGACGTGCTCCTCGACCAGACCGCGCAGCGCCTCGGTGTCCACGAGGCGATTGTGACGGCTACGCCGAGAGGAGCTCGCCCACGTCGCACCCCTTGACCGCCAGAGGGGTCTCGGCACCGACGAGCTGGTCGTGCACCGAGTTCGCGAGGGTGTAGGCCAGCCGCATGTGCACGCCCGCGTCGCCGTCGTGGTACTTCGCGTAGACCGCGCGCGCGTATTCGACGAACATCGTGCGGATCAGGTTTCTCGTGACGGAGAGCGTGGGATCGGTCGGGCCGGTCGCGCCGACCTGCGCCGCCTCGGAGCGCGCCTGCTGGACGACCACACCGGGGTCGACGGCGTCGCTCTGGAGCTCGTCCGACCAGTATGCGAGCTGGTCCATGTTCGACCGCACCGTCTGGATGAACTGCTTGTCAGGCGCTGAACAGGTATGCGTAGCGGAGCCCTGCGCGCGCCCGCTGCTCATAAGGACGGAAAGTCCCAGAACGAGCGCTGCGCACGCCAACGTCGCCGCAATAAGACGCCGAGCCCGCAACGTTCTCTCCATCGGCGTTCGGCGGCCCGGGCCATCATCACCCGTTCGGGTTGACCGGGCACCATCACTTTCGAGGCGACCTTCAGAAGATGAGCGAGCGATACGCGATCGTCCGCCGCATGCCGATCCCGTCGTAGACGCGGATCGCGGCCACGTTCTCGGGACGCACGAAGAGGCAGACCTCCGGCACGCGTTCGAGCAGCAGGCGGCAGAGGTCGCGGAGCGCGCGCTTCGCATAGCCGCGGTTCCGCGCCGACGGATCGACCCACACCTGCTGGAGCTGGACCGCGGAGGGCGTCCATGCCGATGCCTCCGCCTTGAACCGGATCACGCCGTCCTCGAGCCAGAGCCACGAGCGGCCGTCCTCGATCTGCGCGCGCGTGCGCCAGCGAAAGCCCTCCGGATCGCGGCGGAGCGGGTCGATCCCGATCTCCTCGCGATGCGCCTCCGCGCAGGCCGGGACGAGGAGCTCGAGGTCGTCGAGAATGGCAGGGCGCAGCGTCGTCTCGCCGGGCCCGGGCGGCTCGCGGAGCACGTAGACCGGCTGCCCGGGCCGATCGTCGCGCGGCGCCGGCATCCGCCCGCGGGCCTCGTCCCACAGCTCGGCGACCGCGTGCTCCTCGCCGATGATCATGCGCGCCTGGCCGCGAACGGCCGCGTCCGCGAAGAAGGCGCAGCCTTCGCCCGACGGCACGATGTTCGCGCCGACGTGGCAGAGCGCGGTCAGGCGGCCGTCGCGCTCGAGCGCCGAGAAGCGGCCCAGGCCGCGCCGCGCGATGTCCTCGAGGAAGACGCGCTCGACCGGTTCCGCGGCACAGAACGAGAGGACCTGGTCGAGGGTGGGCGCCACCGCGCGGACGTTCGTCATGGCCCTGATCATCATCCCATCCGGCGGATGTCGCTCGGGTAGGGTTGCGCGATGCCGATCCACGTCCGTGCCGAGCCGGGCGAGTACGCCGAGGCGGTCTTGCTTCCCGGCGACCCGCTGCGCGCGAAGTACATCGCCGACACGTACCTCGACGACGTCGTCCAGACAAACGCGGAACGCGGCATGCTCGGCTTCCGCGGCGCGTGGGAAGGGATGCCGGTCTCGGTGCAGGCGACCGGCATGGGCTGTCCCTCCGCGGCGATCGTGATCGAGGAGCTCGTGATGCTCGGGTGCAAGAAGTTCCTGCGCGTCGGCACGTGCGGCGGCCTCCAGCCGCACCATCAGCTCGGGGACATGATCGTGGCGCTCACGGCGGTGCCGCAGGACGGCACCGTGCGCACATATGTGCCCGAGCCGCACTGCCCCACCGCCGACTTCGCGCTCGTGCACAAGGCCGTTCATACGGCGAAGGAGCTCGGACAGCCAGTGCACGTCGGCCCGGTCGTCTCGAGCGACGTCTTCTACAACCCGGACACCGGCCAGTACCAGCGCTGGTCGGATCGCGGCATCCTCGCGGTCGAGATGGAAGCGGCGATCCTGTTCACGCTCGGCGCGCTGCGCAAGGTGCAGGCCGGTTGTCTGCTCACGGTGAGCGACATCGTCCTGGAGGGTGAGTTCACGCGCATCAGCGACGAGGAGCTCCGCGCGGCCGTCGACCGCATGACGCGCGTCGCCCTCGCCACCGTGACCTCCGATTAGCACCGTCTTCCTCGTCAACCCTGCGTCGGACAACGGCGCCACGGGCAAGCGGTGGCCCGAGCTGGCGCACCGTGCGGCGGGTCTCGGGCTGGCCGGCGAGACGCTGTTCTCGGAACACCCAGGGCACGTGATCGAGCTCGCCGAAAAGGCGTCGCGCGCCGGCGCGGAGCTCGTCGTCGCGGTCGGCGGCGACGGCACGCTGAACGAGGCCGTGAACGGGTTGGTGCGCGCAGGCCGGTCGACCGAGCTGGCGACGATCCCGCTCGGCACGGGGATGGACTTCGTGCGCACGTACAAGATCCCCTCACGCTTCGAGGACGCCGTCACGACCGCGCGCGACGGCAAGACGCGTGTGATCGACGTCGGACGCGTGACCTATCGGACGTGGGACGGGACCGTGGCGGAGCGCTATCTCGCGAACGTCGGGAGCGTCGGCATGAGCGCTGCGGTCGCGCAGCGCGCGAACGGCATGTCGAAGGCACTGGGCGGGCGCGCGACGTTCTTCTACGCCCTCGTGCGCGTGTTCCTCGCCTGGCAGAACACCGTCGTCAGCGTCGAGCTCGACGGCGGCGAGCAGCGCGAGGGGCGCATGCACGACGTGATCGTCGCCAACGGCCAGTACCACGGCGGAGCGATGTGGCTTGCGCCGCAGGCGCAGCCGGACGACGGCGTGTTCGACGTCGTGCTGATCGGCGACATCACGAAGCGCGACTTCGTCACAACCGCCCCGAAGATCTATCGCGGGACGTATCTCGCGCATCCCAAGGTCGAGCTCGTGCGCACGCGGACGGTCGCCGTCGACGCGTCCGAGCATCTCCCGATCGAGCTCGACGGCGAGCAGGTCGGGACGACCCCGGTGCGCTTCGAGGTCGTGCCGGGCGCGCTGCGCGTGCGTGTCCCGGCGTAGTCTCGCCCTGCCGCTCGCCGCGGCCGTCGCGTTCGCAGTCTTCAGCGTGCTCGTCGCTGCGGGCGCGTTCACGGGCCTCGACCAGTGGGCGATCGACCACGCGATGACCGGCATCCACCGTGCCGGCACGAAGCCGACGCCGGCGGACGCTCTCGTGCCGATGCTGCACACGAACTTCGGCTCGGCGCTCGACGTCGCCGCGGGCCTCGTGACGGCGCCGGCGTCGATCGTGCTCTCCCTCCTGCTCACCGGCGCCTGCTGCGTTGCGCTCCACCGGCGCGCCCACGAGGGTGCCGCGAAGGCCTGGGCGGCAGCGTGGGTCGCCGGCAACGCGGTCGAGGAGCTCTGCAAGTCGACGCTCGCGCGGCCCGCGCTCTACCGGCACGGCCTGCACGTCGTCGCCTTCGACTCCTCCTATCCGAGTGGCCACACGATCAGGTCGATCGTCGTCGCGGCCGCGGTGGCCGCGGCGTGGCCGGCGGCGCGACCGTGGACTGCAGCGTGGGCCGTCGCCTCGCTCGTCCTGCTCGAGGTCGATGCCCTGCACACGCCCTCGGACATCGCCGGCGGCGTGCTCGTGTCCGTTCTGCTCGTCGCGGCTGCGCGGCGCGCCTCCTAGGAGGGCTTCTTCTCCGCGGCGGTCTTGGCCGCCGCCTTCGTGCTGCGCCGGGTCGTTCCGGGCGAGTCGCCCTTCGCGAGCTTCTCCACCTTGCGCTCGAGCGCGGCGAGACGGCGCTCGAGCGCCTCCTGGCCGCGCACGCGCTTCTGCAGCTCGTCGATCCGGTCTCGCATCGTGGTGAGGGTGCCGAGCATGCGATCGGCGCCCGGCGCATCGTGCAGGCGCTGGATCGCGTCCTCGCTGATGTCGGCCAGCCGGCCCAGTAGATCCTTCTTGCGCGTTTGCGCCATTGCGTCCTCCTCGGTCGCCGGGACGATACCTGGCGCTACGCGTGTTCGGGCAGCGCGACCGTGAGGGCGCGCAGCGTCTCCCCCGCGCCGGCGTCGATCTTCACCGAGGCCCGCCCGTCGAGGGGGGTCGCGCCCCGGTTCACGATCGCCAGGCTGCCGCCGGCCGCGAGCGTCTCGAGCGGGAGGCCGGCGACCGGATAGACCTCGAGCGTCGAGCCGATGACGATCAGCAGGCGCGCGGCCGCGGCCAGCCGGGTCGCGTGCTCCATCACGCCGGCCGGGAGCAGCTCGCCGAACATGACGACGTCGGGCTTCAGGACGCGGCCGCAGCGTGGACAGAGCGGCGCGGGTGCCTCCGAGAGCAGCCGCAGCACCTCGTCGAAGGGAACGACCGTGCCGCAGTCGAGGCAGCTGGAGGTGCGGATCGAGCCGTGCACCTCGGTGACCGCGCGCGAGCCGGCGCGCTCGTGCAGCCGGTCGATGTTCTGCGTGATCACCTCGCTCACCCAGCCGCGCTCCTCGAGCTCGGCGAGCGCGCGGTGGCCGTCGTTCGGCCGCGCGTCTCCCAGCACCTCGAGCCGCCTCGCGTAGAAGTCCCACACCTTCACCGGGTCGGCGAGAAACGCGTCGATCGCCGCGTACTCCATCGGGTCGTACTGCGCCCAGATCCCCGTCGGCGAGCGGAAATCGGGGATGCCGGACTCGGTGCTGACGCCCGCGCCGGTCAGCACGACGCAGGGCTGTCGCTCCCGGACGAGCATGGCAAGGCGCTCGACGGTCACGCCGCCATCGTAGAGTTGCCCGAGAGATGGAGGGCTTCACCTTCTCGACGCCGGTACGCGTCCGCTTCGCGGACACCGACGCACAGGGGATCGCGCACAACTCGGCCTACGTCGTGTGGTTCGAGGTCGCGCGCGTGGAATACCTGCGCGCGTACGCGGGCGGCTACCAGACGCTGCGTGACAGCGGAATCGAGGCGCTCGTGCTCGAGTCCTTCTGCCGGTATCTCGTCCCGGCTCGCTTCGACGACGCGCTCGAGGTGTACACGCGCTGTCTCGATCTTCGCGGCGCCCGCTTTCGCTACGAGTACGCGATCGTGCGCGACGACGGCGTGCGCATGGCCGAGGGCTGGACCGCCCACGGCTGCGTCGATGCGGCCACGTTCCGCCCGACGCGCGTTCCGTCCTGGCTCGTCGACGCTATCCGGTCGGCTGAGTCGGCGGCGGCGTCTGCGCCGTCGTAGCAGGCGCCGTCTTCGTCGCCTGCTTGTGCTTCGCCTTCGGCCCGACGCGGAGGAGCTCCGGCGAGGAGCGGTACGACGAGTACCACACGTCGTGGTAGAGCAGCTTGCCGTCCGCGGCGTAGACGTCCCGGGTGACGCTTGTCGACATCGCAGGCTCGCCTGGATCGTCGATCACCTGCTCGCCCGGTTTGAGCGAATGGTCGACGGTCTTCTTGACCGGCGTCTTCCCGTGCACGACGAGCGGGGCCGTCGTGCTGACCACCTTGCGGCCTGTCGGCGTCCCGTACAGGCTGACCGTGAGCGACGACGAGCCCACGAACGTGCGCAGCAGGAGCCAGTGCGTCGTGTCGTTGACGAATTTCAGGTCGACATCGGGATAGTTGACGGTCGCGTCGCGCCCCTGCGGATAGTGGCTGATGTAGAGCGCGTGATTCGTGCGGTCGGTGATCCGCACGCCCGCCTCGAAGGCGGCGTTGAATACCGTCGTCGACACCTGGCAGACGCCGCCGCCGAGCCCGGTGGTGAGCTCGCCGTTCACGATCACCGGCGCCTCGAGGAAGCCCTTGGCGGCGTTGCGCTCGCCCGTCGTCTTGTTGAACGAGAACGTCTCACCCGGGGCGATCAGCTTGTCGTTGACGAGATGGGCGACGAGCTCCACGTTGTGGATGCGGTTTGGAATGCCGCCATAGACGGTCGTGTACGACGACACGAGCGCCTCCACGCCCATTGCGCGCGCCTTCGCGGTCGTGCGGGCGGGCTGAGCCTCCTCGAGCGCGAGCCGCGCGACGCGCACGCGCCGCCGCAGCGCGGCGCGCAGCACCGCGTCGGCGCTCTTGACCGCGTCGAGCTGTACGCCGGCCTTCGCCGGGACGAGCCGGACGTGCGGCCCGTCGACCGCCCACGTCGCGTTGCGGGCCGGCGTCGCGACCTTCTTGCCGAGCTGCCTGAGCCAGGCGTCGGCGGCCTTGCCGCCGATCTGCAGCGAGGCCGCGCCTCCCGTCGGTAGCTCGAGCAACTCCGCGAGGCGCTGCGGCGTCACGACCCACCGTGCGGCGCCGAGCGCGAGGCTGACGGGCGCCGAGAGCACGACCCGGGCCTGCGCGGCGACGGGGGCGAGGGCTGACGCGCGCACGTGCGGCGGCGTCGTGCGCAGCGGCAGCGGAACGGGGCCGCCCGTGCGCTGGAGCGAGGCGAGCTGCTCGACGATCTCCCGCGCGGCGGCCGCACGGTCGAGCCGGAGGCCGGCACGTGCGGGTACGACGACGACGTCCAGCCCGTTGCGCACGAGAGCGGCGTCGCGCGGCTGCCGGTCGACCTTCGCCGCGATGCGGTTGAGCTCGTACTGGAGCGACCCGTTCAGCACGGTGGTCGGAGGCGTGACGTCGGCCCCGAAGAAACGGACGTCGAGGCGCTTGAAGCCGCGCAGCGGCCCGAAGCCGTCGCCCTGGCGCTGCGCGGAGTCCACGGCCGACTTCCAGTCCGACTCGACGCCGAGCTCGCCCGGCCGGATCGAGAAGCTGCGCCCACCGGCGACGAACGCGATCGGCCGGTCGGCCAGCGCGGAGGCCTTGCGCTCGAGCAGTGCCCGGGCGTCCGTGGCCTCGAGCCCGCCCACGTCGATGCCGTCGATGCGGACTCCACCCGCGATCTTCGTCGGCGAGCCTGCGAACACGAGCCCCAGTGCCGTCCCCGCCGCGATGACAGACAACGCGAAGAGAATGAGCACGCGGCGCACGGCTCGATCGTAGCCGGGCCGCAGGCGCCCGTCACCGAGGTGTGACGGACACGACACAACCTCCGAATTAGGATCGAAGGTAGGCGGGTAGGAGGGAGGGGTCGGGTCCCGAGTTACACGCGCGTGTAACTCTGAAGGGTCGAGCCGCGGAGGCTCAGAAGACGAAGAGCTCGACGCCCCCGCTCACGTTCAGCTCGATCCCTGTGATGTATGACGCGAGGTCGGAGCAGAGGAAGGCGATCGCGTTCGCGATGTCCTGAGGGTCACCCGCTCGCCGCAGCACGGTGCGATTGACGATCCGCTCGTTCATCGCCGGATTCGCCATCTGGAAGGCCTCCGTGCCGATCACGCCCGGGACGATCGCGTTGCAGGTGATTCCGTGCCGCCCGCCCTCGAGCGCGAGCGTCTTCGTGAGCCCGACCAGGCCGGACTTCGTCGTCGAATAGCTCGCCTGGCCGAAGCCGCCGAGCGTGCCCGCCACCGAGGACATGTTCACGATCCGGCCCCAGCCGCGCTCCTTCATCTGCGGCCACGCCGCCTGGGCGCAGTTGAACGCTCCCGTCAGGTTGACGCGCAGGTCGCGCTCCCAGAGCTCCGGCGACTGCTCGTGGAACTGGCGTGCGTGGTCGAGCATGCCCGCGTTGTTGACGAGAATGTCGACGGGGCCGAGCTCCTCCGCGGCACGGGCGAACGCGGCATCGACCTCCGCACGCTCCGTGACGTCGCAGCGGACGGCGAGTGCACGCCGCCCCATCGCGCGGATCTCGTCCACCGTCTCCTCGGTGTGCACCATCCCTTGCGTGCGCGCCGCAGTCGCGAGCGGGCCGTAGCGATCGGTCTCCTCCGACAGCTGCGACTCCACGAGCAGGTCGGCGACGGCGACGTCCGCTCCGGCGCGCGCAAGCGTCAGAGCGTCGGCGCGGCCGAGGCCGCGCGACCCACCGGTGACGAATGCGACCCGCCCGGAGAGATCGATCTCGAGCGCCATGACCCGACCCTACCTCTCCCCGAACAGGTCAGTCGTCGCGCGGAAGGAAGATCTCCTTCGCGATCACGAGCCGCTGGATCTGCGAGGTGCCCTCGTAGATCTGGAACAGCTTCGCGTCGCGCATGAGCTTCTCGACCGGATACTCCTTGATGTAGCCGTACCCGCCGAACACCTGCACCGCGTCGGTCGTCACCTTCATCGCAGTGTCGGCCGAGAAGCGCTTCGCGAACGAGGTGTAGAGCGTCGCCTTGCGGCCGAAGCCCTGATCGAGCATCCACGACGCCTGCCACGTCAGCAGGCGGGCGGCCTCGATCTCGGTCGCCATGTCGGCGATCATGAAGTTCACGCCCTGGTGCATGGCGATGGGCATGCCGAAGGTGACGCGCTCCTTCGCATACGCGACCGCATGCTCGTACGCCGCCTGCGCGACGCCGACCGCGCCCGCAGCGGTGCCGGGCCGCGTGAAGTCGAGCGTCGCCATCGCGATCTTGAAGCCGTCGCCCTCTTCCCCGATCCGGTTCGCGCCCGGCACGCGGACCTCCTGGAGCGCGAACGCGGAGGTGTCGGTGGAGCGCTGTCCCATCTTGTCGAGGTGCTGCTCGATCGTCACGCCGGGCGCGTCCATCGGGACGATGAACGCCGACATTCCCTTGCTGCCGCCACGCGGATCGGTCTTCGCGAACACGACCGTCCAGGCCGCGTAGCCGGCGTTCGTGATGAAGGTCTTCGAGCCGTTGAGGACGTAGTCGTCGCCGTCGCGAACCGCCGTCGTCTGCAGCGAGGCGACGTCGGAGCCGGCGCCGGGCTCGGACAGCCCGAAGGAGCAGAGGATCGGCGACTCGATCAGCGGCGCCAGCCACGTCGCCTTCTGCTCGTCGCTGCCGAACAGGAGCACCGGGCCCGAGCCGAGGCCGTTCGCCGACACCGACGTGCCGATGCCGCTGCATCCCCAGTACAGCTCCTCGCCGACGAGCATCCCGTCGAACGACCGCAGGCCGAGGCCGCCGTACTCCTCCGGGACGTGGAGGTTCATCAGCCCCACCTCGTGCGCCTTCGCGATCACGTCGGCGGGGTGCTGCATCTTCTCGTCGTACTCGCGCTCCTTCGGACGGATCTCCTTTTCGGCGAAGTCGCGCGCGAGCTCTCGCAGCGCCTTCTGCTCGTCGGTCAGCGCGAACGACACGCCGGTGGAGGTCCCGTGCTCGATCGTCGTCATCGTTTCCGTCCCTCTGCGCTCGATTGACTCGTCAGTCAATACCCTAGCTGAGCCTCGGCCGGCGGAAGGGCGCGCGGGTCCCGGCGCCCGAGCGCCACGGCGCCCGCGAGCACGAGGGCGAACGCGCCCACGCGCGCGCCGCCCCGCCAGCCGCCGGGCAGCGCCTCGCCGAACAGCACGGTGCCCGCCAGGATCGGCAGTGCATTCATCCAGAGCACGGCGAGACCCGCGGTCGAGAGCCGGCGGCCGCGCTGGAACGCGAACTGCATCGACACGAACGCGAGCCCGTGACAGGCGAGCAGCGCCGGGACGAAGAGCAGCCGCGCGCCCCCGACGACCGCGGCTTTCGTGCCGATGTCACCGGCCGCATAGAGCACGCCTGCGGCGGTGCCGAGGCCCGCCCCGGACGGCAGCAGCCGCGCCGCTCCCCCGGCCACCGCGACGGAGGCGAGCATCCAGACGGCGACTCCCGTCGCGTTCCCCCGGCCTCCGGCAGCGTGCGGGCCGACCGACAGCGCGAGCAGCACGAGACCGGAGAGCGCGGCGCCGACGCCGATACGCTCGGCCGGCCGCAGCCTCCCGCCGCCGATCACGAGCACGCCGATGCCGCCCGCCGACGCCGCCTGGACGAGCGACAGCGGCGCCAGCCGTAGCGCGACGACGTACACCACCCATCCGGCGATGCCGCCGAGGAAGCCGAGCGTCCAGCGCCCGCTGTGGACGAGCGACCCGAACGAGCGCAGCGGGTGGCGCAACGACAGCGGCGGCACACGCGACGCCGCCGCGTGCTGAAGCGCGTAGGAGGCATTGATCGCAACCGCCGAAACGACGGCGAGGACGAGACCGACCGCAATCACTGAAAGGGAAGGTACGCCTCGGCGGCCAGTGTGGCGACGCCGACGCGCGGCAGATCGCGCCGACGCTCGTACACGACGAACCGGCGCTGCCACGCCGGAAAGAACTTCCGGTTGAAGAGCAGCAGGTTGTCGAACTGGAACCAGCCCTTCAGCCGGCGCAGCGTGGCCGCCTCCACGCGCTCCACGGCCGTCAGGCGCCCGTTCGGCGCGAGCACGGCGGCGAACGGTGCGAAGTTGAGCGAGACCCGGCCGAAGCCCTCGCGCCGCGCCCACGAGATCGACTCGCAGACCAGCCACTCCGTGAAGCCGTTCGGCACCCCGCGCAAACGCGGCATCGACGAGAGCGACAGCGCCGAGCCTGCGTGCACGACGCCGAAGTGCAGGAAGCCCATCGGCCGGCCGGCGCCGTCGAATCCGACGACGAACATCGCGTCGGCGTCGCCGAGGCGGAAGAGCGCGTCGTGCGCCATCGCGAAGCCGCGCTCCGGATTGTCGCCGCGGGACAGCCGCGCGATCGCCTCGAGCTCGGCGCGCATCGCGTCGTCGATCTCGCTCGGCCGGAGAGCCTGTGCGGTGAAACCCGCGGCAGCCAGTCGGTGCACCGACTGGCGCACCTTGCGGATCGGCCGCCCGTCGAGGGAGAACGCCGCGGTGTCGACCACCGCCTCGTCGCCGTGATACAGCGCGCGCAGGCCGAGCGCTCGGTAGAGGCCGAGCGACGACTCCGAGACACCCAGCACGGCGATCCGCCAGCCGCGCTCGTGCGCGAAGTCGAGGAAGCGGCGCAGCAGCTCGCCGAAGGCGTCCCCTCGGCCGATCGGATCGCCGGAGACGATCGCGACGCCGCCGATCACGCGATAGGCGATGAAGGCGGATTCGTCGTCCGCAAAGAAGTACGACTTGTCGGCGCGCAATGCGAACGGCGCGAGCGTGTCGGCCCCCCACCTCGTGACGAGACGGTGCGCGAGCTCGAGGTCGCCCTGACCGCGCCGCTGGCGGTAGCGCCACGGCGCGAGCCACTCGACGAGGACGAACGCGAGCGTCCCCCAGCCGAGCAGGAACGCAGAGACCGGGAACCAGTCGGCGAGCGCGCCGCCGAGATGGTCGGCGCCGTGGAAGCTGAGCCCGGCGAGCGCCCGGCCCGTGACGCGCAGCGCGAACGAGACCGTGTAGGGCTGATCGGCCATCAACCGGTTGATCCAGAGGGTCGCGATCCCGTAGACGGCGACGGCGCCGGCCAGCACGACGGCGTGCAGCAGCACCCGCGGCCGCGCCGACGGATCGCCGTGCAAGCGGAAGTCCGCGCGCCGCGCGAGCAGTGCGACGACCGCGACACCCGTGACGATCGCTCCCTCGTCGAACCGGCGCTCGACGTGGAGCGCGAGGAGCACCGTGAGCAGGACGACGGCGATCTGCCACGCACGCCGGTTTCCACGCGCGAGACCTCGCGCCGTCACGACGAGCGCGGCCGCGAGCGGAGCGACGAGCGCCTTCGTGATCCCATGTACGTGCGCGGCGTCGAAGCCGACGACGAGCGAGCGCCGGTGCTCGGGAAAGAGCGCGTCGAGGACGGCGAGCAGCGCCACGCCCGCGACGATCCACGCGAGCACGAGCCGCGAGCGGGGCTGCGCGGAGCTGCGCGGACGCCCGACGAGCGCGCCGGCGATCCCCGCGAGAACGGACGGAATCACCATCGCCTGCTCTGCTGCTGCCGCGTGGAACGCCTGATGCGCGGGAATCTGCCGCACGACGAGGATCGAGAGGCCGTCGACGGCGTAGAGCCACGCCCCGACCGCGATCGCGAGCAGCAGGCCCGCAGTCAGCCGTTCCAAGCGCACCCACCGGGCGAGCAGCGCGAGCAGGACGGCGGCGGCGCCCCAGACGACGAGATACAGCGCGATCGGCACGCTGCCGTGCTGCGAGAGCTCGTCGAGCGGGAGCGCATCGTGTACGACCGGGCCGGGCAGCGAGACGGCCGGGCGCACGAGATACAGCCAGCCGGTCGCCGCGGCGAGGATGCCGAGTGCGAGCGCCGCTGCGAGCGCGCTGCGGCCGACCCTAATCACGTGCGAGCCTCGTCGCGGCGACGGCGTACGCACGCGTCGCGTTGTCGCGCCAGATCGCCCAGTTGTGGCCGCCGAAGACCTCGAAGTAGCGGTGCGGCAGCCGCGCCGCGGCGAGCTCGTGCGAGAACGCCGCGTTCTGCTTGCGCAGTGGGTCGGTCGACCCCGAGTAGAACCAGAAGTACGTGCCGAGCCGGCGCAGCTCGGGCGCGACGCCCCCGAGCAGGCGGCGCGGGTCGTTCGCCCGCAGGAGCTCCAGCTTCGAGCCGAAGATCGAGCGCAGCTTGTCGGGGCGCTCGTAGCCGGACCAGCTCTCGACGACCGAGAACTCCCGCGGATGGTGGAGCGCGATGTTGATCGCGCCGTAGCCTCCCTCGGACAGGCCGCCGATTGCGCGACCGGCCGCGGTTGGAATCGTGCGCAGATGCGCGTCGACGTAGTGCACGAGATCGCGCGAGACGAACGTCGCCCAGTCGTTGTGCGCCGAGACGCCGTTCGCCCACTCCTCGTCGGTGAACGTGTCCGTCGAGCCGAACGGCAACACGAGGATGAGCGGCTGCGCGCGGCCCGTCACCGTCGCGACGTCGTCGACGATGCCCATCTGCACGGTCTCGAGGAAGGCCAGCGGGCGGCCGGGGAAGCCGTGCAGCAGGTAGAGCACCGGATAGCGGCGATGCGGGTGCTGCGCGTAGCCCGACGGCAGGTACGCGTAGGCCTCCTGCCTGCGCCCGCCGAGGGCGGGGCTCGGCACCAGCAGCCGCCGCACCGTGCCGGGCCGCGTGACGTACGCCGGCTCCCGCGGCGGGGCAAAGCCGCGGTAGGCGAGATAATTGTCCAGATAGCTGTGGGCGCCCCACAGGCCGACCCCGACGAAGACGGCAAGCGCAGCGGCGCCCCCCGTCGCGGCGCGGATTCCCTGGTGCCTCAGCCGCGCTGCGGTCACCCTCAGGGTGTAGCGTCGAGACATTAACGGCGCGTTGCGCGTTGATTGTGGTCGGACAATGAAGAGAGCCGGGCTCCTATTCCTGGCAGGCGTTGCGCTCGCCGCCGTCACGGCCGCGGTCGCTGCGACGGTGCTCGAACGCCGGCAGGATGTCTCGTTCCGGTCGGAGGCGCTCGGCGGGACGCTCCACTACGAGGTCTACCTCCCGGCGGACTACGCGACGGGCGACCGCCGCTATCCGGTCGTCTACTTCCTGCACGGGCTCCCCTCGACGGGCACCGCCTACAAGACGATCGGCTTCGTCGAGACCGCGCTCGACAAGCTCGACCGGCAGGCGATCCTCGTCGTGCCGCAGGGCGCGCGAGCCGGCGAGCCCGATCCCGAGTATCTCGACCAGGGCGCGGACGACGGCTGGGACACGGCGATCGCGGGCGAGCTCCCGCGCGTCGTCGACGCACGCTTCCGCACGATTCGCTCGCGCGACGGACGCGCGCTCGTCGGCGTCTCGGCCGGCGGCTACGGCGCGATGCATCTCGCGCTCGAGCATCTCGACGAGTTCGCGGTCGTCGAATCGTGGAGCGGCTACTTCCACCCCACCGACCCCACCGGGACGAAGCCGCTCGACCTCGGCTCCGAGGCGAAGAACAGCAGCGCCGACGTCCACAAACAGGCGGAGGCCGCCGCCGCCCGGCTCAAGCAGCTCCCCACCTTCATCGCCTTCTACGTCGGCCGCGCCGACTGGCGCTTCTCGGCGGAGAACGAGCAGCTCAACCAGGAGCTGACCCGGGCGGGCATCCCGCACGTCTTCCGCCTCTACGCGGGCGGCCACGACCAGCGCCTGTGGCAGCGCTACGCGCCGGAGTGGCTGTCGCTCGCCCTCGCGCACCTCGCCCCGGCGCGCGCAGCCTAGAATTGGCGCATGGCCGCCACTGCGAAGCCGAGTACGCTCGACCCGCACGACTTCCTCGCGCTCGATCTGCTCCTCAGCCACGAGGAGCGCGCGCTCCGCGACACGATCCGGCAATTCGTGCGCGAGCGCATCCTGCCCGACATCGGCGACTGGTTCGACCAGGCGATCCTGCCGCGTGAGCTGACGAAGGAACTCGCGCAGCTCGGCCTGTTCGGCATGCACCTCGAGGGCTACGGCCTCCCCGGCGCGAGCTCCGTCATGTACGGGCTGACCTGCATGGAGCTCGAGGCGGGCGACGCCGGCATCCGCAGCCTCGTCTCCGTCCAGGGCTCGCTCGCGATGTTCGCGATCTGGCGCTGGGGCTCCGAGGAGCAGAAGCAGCGCTGGCTGCCCGCGATGCACGAGGGCGACGCGATCGGCTGCTTCGGGCTGACCGAGCCGGACGCCGGCTCCGACCCAGGCGCCATGCGGACGCACGCGAAGCGCGACGGCTCCGACTGGATCCTCAACGGCTCGAAGATGTGGATCACGAACGGCTCGATCGCGGACGTCGCCGTCGTCTGGGCGCGCACGGAGGAAGGGCAGATCAACGGCTTCATCGTCGAGAAGGGCATGCCGGGCTTCGAGGCGCCCGAGATGCACAAGAAGATGTCGCTGCGCGCGTCGATCACCTCGGAGCTCGTCCTCCACGACGTACGCGTCCCCGAGGAGAACCGCTTCCCCGAGGTGACGAGCCTGCGCGGGCCGCTCTCCTGCCTCGACGAGGCCCGCTTCGGGATCGTCTGGGGCTCGGTCGGCTCCGGCCGCGCCTGCTTCGAGGCGGCGCTCGACTACGCGAAGCAGCGCATGGTGTTCGGCAAGCCGATCGCCGGCTACCAGCTGACACAGCAGAAGCTCGCCGAGATGGCGCTCGAAGTGAACAGGGGCACGCTCGTCGCGTTGCACCTCGGCCGCATGAAGGACGAGGGAACGCTGCGTCCCGAGCACGTGAGCATGGGCAAGATGGGGAACGTCCGCGGCGCCCTCGACGTTGCACGCTCGGCACGCTCGGTCCTCGGCGGCAACGGGATCACGCTCGAGTACCCGGTGATCCGCCACATGAACAACCTCGAGTCGGTCCTCACGTACGAGGGCACGCACGAGGTGCACACGCTCGTAGTCGGCCACGCGCTGACCGGCGAGAACGCGTTTCGCTAGAGCTCGCCGTCCCAGTAGTCGAGCGCCTCGTCGCGCAGCACCAGGCGCTCACGGCCGTCAGCCCAGATCAGCACCTTGCCGCTGTCCGGGTACCCCGCGACCGCGAGGGGTGACTTCGTCGAGCCGATGAGGACGCGGAACGGCCCGTCCGAGTCGTTGCGGAGTTGGTGCGTGCCCGGCTCACCCTCGGGGAAGTGGACGACATCGCCCAGCGCGAGCAAGCGCTCGCCCTCCGGCGTGCGCAGCGTCGGGCGGCCGGCGACGACGATGAGGAACTCCTCGCAGCCGAGCTCCCAGTGATACGGCCAGAGCTTCTCGCCCGGCGGCACCTCGTACACCGTCGCGCCGAGCAACTCGGCGCCGAGGCGGCGTCCGATCACCACTCGCCGGTGGAGGAAGCCGGGCCTGTCCTCGCCGTCGTCGAGCTCGCACTCGAGCAGGTTGAAGACCTCGTTCATGCCTCGCCCTCGAAGACGTCGAGATTCGCCTCGGGCCGGTTCATCAGCCGCACGACGTGCCCGTCGGCCCGCGTCCATCCCGCAAGCACACCGATCTTGCCGCTGTCCGGGTAGACGCACACCTCGGGGTCGGAGATCGTCGAGAGCACGACCACGCGCGCCGTCTCCACGCTGTCGTTGCGCACCTGGTGCGCGCCCACGGGCCCGCGCAGGAAGACGGCAACGTCCCACGGTCGCAGAACCTTTTCGCCGTCGGGCGAGCGCAGGGTGGGCGTGCCGGCGACGACGAGCAGCCACTCCTCCTCGCCGACGTGCCAGTGATAGAGGGAGACGCGCTCGCCCGGCGCGAGCTCGTACACCGTGCCGCCCCAGAGCGTCGCACCGAGCTCGTCACCGAACCGGAGCTCGTGCTGCGCGTAGCCCGCGCGCGCGCCGGCGTCCGGCAGCTCGCCGAAGAGATTCAGAAGCCGACTCCGTCCGGCGCCGGGAGCGGGCTCGTTGCGAGGCCCGGGCGCGCGCCGCCCTCGTTGTACTCGGACGGAGCGACGTCGTTCGGCCCGTCCGGGTAGAACAGACTTGCCACGCGCTGGATCTGACGCCGGCCCACGCCGAGCTCGTACTGCCCGCCGCCGTACATGCGGATGCCGCGCTGCTCGCACGCCTCGATGCACTCGACGAGCTTGCGCACCGACCCGAAACGCGACGGCTTCACGTTCAGCCAGCGGGGCGCGAGCGGCAAGCCGTCGAGGTCGGCGAGCGAATGCACCGGCGCGTCGAAGCTGAGCCTCTCCTCGGCGCCGCGCAGGGCCTCGCGGCAGCCGTCCTCGAGCCAGGGATCCTCGATCACGACGCCGGGGAACACCTCTGCGACGGTGCTGTAGAGCTCGGGGTCGGGCGCCAGGTCGACCGACGTGCCCCGGTAGTACGCCTTCAGGTCGAGCACGCGCACGCGGTCGAGCGCCGCGAGGCGCGCCATCTGCTCCCGGTTCCAGTCCTCCTCGACGTCGAGCTTGAACTCGAGCGCAGGGTTCAGCTCGAGGTACGGCTCGATCTCCGCGCGCGTCGACGCGACGAAGCGCACGGGGTTGTCTGCGCGGCCGACGAGCTCGCCGAGCGAGCGGCGGGCCTGGCGCAGGCCGAGATCGAGGGCGGCGCTTTCGAACGCCCACCGGCGGTAGTCACGCGACGCGTCCATCTGCGGAGCGGCGGGCCAGAGCACGAGCTCGTCCAGCCGGCGCGAGAAGCTGTCGAGCGTCCATGTGCCCGGCAGCGGCTCGGCGGCCGGAAAGCCGTCGTGGTCGGGCGGCGTGTATGTGACGTCCTCGCCCTCGCCGCGCTCGCCGCCGCCTTCGAGCACGACCGTCGTCGTCACGCGCGTCCGGCCGCCGGGCGTCGGCAGCTCTCGCCGCAACAAGGAGTAGCCGTCGATGTCGACGTCGAGCCCGGCCAGCGAATCCCAGAGCGGCATACTCCGAGCATATGAGCCGCGCGCTTCTCTGCGCAGCAGTGCTGCTCGCCTGCTCCGCCCCGGCTGCGGCGGCGGCGCTGCCGCGCGCCGGGACGCTCGTGCCAGGCCGCTCGCTCGGCGGCATCCGCCTCGGCGAGAGCGCGACGCACGTGCGCACGGCGCTCGGCCACACGTTCGGCGTGTGCCTCGGCTGTGTGCGCACGACCTGGTACTTCACGTACCGCGCCTTCGACGACCGCGGGCTCGCGGTGGAGCTGACGGCCGGACGGGTGTCCGCGGTCTACACATTGTGGCAGCCGCCCGGCTGGCATGCGCCGCGCGGTCTCCAGCTCGGTGCGGTCGAAGCGCAGGTCACCGAGCTCGCCGGCATCCTCGCGCCGGTGCCGTGCTCCGACTATGCCGCGTACGTCCACGACGGCGCCGGCGTGCGCACCGTCTACTACCTGACGAAGGACAAGCTCTGGGGCTTCGGGCTGATGCGCGCGGGCGCGAATCCATGCCGGTGATCGAGCTCGTAGACGTGCAGGCAGCGGCACAGCGCCTGCGTGGCGTCGCGAATCGAACGCCGGTCCTCACCTCCCGTACGCTCGACGGCGTGGTCGGCGCCGCCGTGCACCTCAAGGCGGAATGCTTCCAGCGCGGCGGCGCGTTCAAGTTCCGCGGCGCGTACAACAAGATCTCGTCGCTGGCGGACGACGTGCGCGCACGCGGCGTGCTTGCCTATTCCTCCGGCAACCACGCGCAGGCGGTCGCGATCGCCGCCCAGCTGCTCGGAACGCGCGCGACGATCCTCATGCCCGAGGACGCGCCCGCGGCGAAGCTCGACGCGACGCGCGGTTACGGCGCCGAGGTCGTGAGCTACGACCGATGGACGGAGAGCCGTGAGGAGATCGGGGCGCGCCTCGCCGAGGAGCGTGCGCTCGCCCTCGTCAAGCCGTACGACGACCCACTCGTGATGGCGGGCCAGGGCACGACTGCGCTCGAGCTGCTCGAGGACGCGATCGGACTCGACATCCTCGTTGTTCCGGTCGGCGGCGGCGGGTTGATCGCCGGCTGCGCCACGGCCGCAAAGGCGCTGCTCCCCGAGATCCGCGTCGTCGGCGTCGAGCCTGAAGCGGGCGACGACACGAGACGCTCGCTCGCCGAGGGCACGCGCGTCCCGATCGAGATCCCCCGCACGATCGCCGACGGTCTCCAGACATCGACGCCCGGCGAGCTGACGTTCGAGGTCAACCGCCGGCTCGTCGACGAGGTCGTGACGGTCACGGATGCCGAGATCCTCGATGCGATGTCGTTCCTCTTCGACCGTCTCAAGGTCGTCACCGAGCCGAGCGGCGCCGTCGGCGTCGCAGCGCTGCTCGCCGGCCGCATCGACGTGGGCGGCAAGCGGGTCGGCGTCGTCCTGTCAGGCGGGAATGTCGGCGTCGCGCGCTTCGCCGAGCTGCTCGGCGGGCGCTAGGAACCCGGCGCAGAACACGTCGACGAGCATCCGCTCCGCGCCGGCGACGACGTCGTCGCGGTCAGGGATCTGGCCGAGCACCCAGCCGCTGAGCATCTCCTCGATCCCGCCGTAGAAGAGGATGCCGGCGAGCCGCGGATCGAAGTCGCCCCGAAACTCCCCGCGCTCCTGACCGTTGGCGATGATGCGCTGGATCGCCTCGATCGGCTTCACGAGCTCGCCGATCCGTTCCTGCACCTCCGGGCTGCGAGCGATCTCGCGCACGATCACGCGCACGACGTCGGGGTGGCGGCGCCAAGAGCCGAGCAGCCTCGCCGCGACGCGCTGAAGCTGATCGCGCGCGGGCGCGTCCGACCGCTCGACGCCGTCGATCTCGCCGAGCAGGTCGGCCCACTCCTCCCGGAAGATCGTCTCGAGCACCTCGTCCTTCGACGAGAAGTAGTGGTAGAGCAGGCCGTGCGCGACGCCGGCCTCCTTCGCGATGTCGCTGACGCGCGACGCGTGGAAGCCCCTGCGCGCGAAGACACGAACGGCGGCATCCAGAATGATGCGCCGCTTCTCTTCGGCTCCGGTGGCGCGCTCGACCAAGGCCGTCGAAGGGTAGTGCTAGCTTCGAGTGCGATGCAGCGGCCGCTTGCAGAGCAGCTTGTCGTCGATCTGACCCGTTACCTCCCGGGCGCGTTCGCGAGCGCGGAGCTATTGCGCCTGGGTGCGCGCATCGTGCGCATCGAGCAGCCCGGCGGCGACCCGATGCGGGCGACCGCTCCCGGCTGGTTCGACGCCCTGAACGCCGGCAAGGAATCCGTCGTGTGCGATCTCCCGGCGGAGGCGGCGTTCGTGCAGGCCTTCCTGGCCCGCGCCGACGTCGTGCTGGAGTCGTTCCGGCCCGGCGTGGCAGCGCGGCTCGGCGTCGGCCCCGGCGACGCAGCGCCTCGCACGGTGTACTGCTCGCTCACCGGCTTCGGGCTCGGCGGCCGCCACGAGCAACGGGCCGGCCACGACCTCAACTACCTTGGCTGGGCCGGCGTGCTTGAAGACACCGCACCTGCTTGGCCGCCTGTGCAGATCGCGGATCTCGCCGCCGGAGCGCTTGGCGCTGTCACCGAGGTGCTCGCAGCGCTGTTCGAGCGCGAGCGTACGGGTCGCGGCGCGCACCTCACCGTCTCGATGACGCACGGTTCGCACCGGCTCGTCGCCCACCGGCTCGCCGGAGACCCTCGGCCGCGGCTCCTCACCGGAGGGCTTGCCTGCTATCGGACCTACGCGACCGCAGACGGCCGCCACCTGACTGTCGGCGCGCTCGAGCCGAAGTTCTTCTCCCGCCTGTGCGAGCTGCTCGACCGGCCGGAGCTCACCGAGCGCCAGTACGACGACGAGCAGGAGACGCTCGCGGCGGCACTGGCCGAGAAGTTTGCGTCGAACTCGCTCGAGCACTGGCTACGGCTGTTCGACGGCGAGGACGTGTGCGTAGGACCGGTCGCGACGCTTGCCGAAGCCGGCGCCGACCTCGACACGCTCCCTCCCGGCCATGCTCCACCGCTCGGCGAGCACACGGAGGCATGGCGCGCGGAGCTCGGCGCGTGCTAGTCACGCTCGCCTCCACCTCCGCGATTCGCGCCGAAGCGCGCGCCGCCCGTCTGCTCGTCGGCACCGGCGGCGAAACAGTCGTCGCCGTCGAGTCCGACGGCACGCGGACGAAGGTGCTTTCCGACGCGAAGGACGCCGCGTACTCGCCCGACGGGACGCTGATCGCCTTCGCCCGGGACGGCGACCTCTGGCTCGCGAACGCCGACGGCAGCGGCCAGCGCCGGCTTGCCCGGACGCGCGACGTCGACGAGTGGAGTCCGGCGTGGCTGCCGGACGGCAGCGCGATCGTCTACACGGCGAGCGTGAACGGGACGCGGCAGATCCGGCTGTTCCCGCTGCCGACCGGGCCGTCGCGGCGCATCGCCGCGAGCAGCGCGGCCGAGTACGCGCCCGCCGTCTCCCGCAGCGGCCGCCTCGCGTTCGTCTCGACGCGCAGCGGCGCACCGACGATTTACGTCGCCCAGACGAACGGCGGCGGCGCGACCGCGTTCGACATCCCACCACCACCACCGACGACAACGACAACGACAACAACGACAACGACAACGCCCGCTGCCCCACCGCCGGCGCCGCCGGCCGACATCCGCGATCTGGCGTGGTCGCCGGACGGCACCCGTCTCGCATACACCGTGGAGGCCGCGGACGGATCGACCGAGGTCGTCGTCGACGACGGGACGACCCGGACACCGCTGTCAGCCGCGCCCGGGAAGGACGAGCATCCGGCGTGGTCGCCCGACGGCTCGCGCGTCGCCTTCGACGACGGCGCCGGCAACGTCGTCTCGACGGCGCCCGACGGCTCCGGCCGACGCGCACTCGGGCTCGGTCAGCCGCTCGACTGGCGCGTCGTGCCGGTCGGGCATCCGCTCTTCCCGAATCTCGTGCAGCGGCCGCCGAGCGGTCTCGTGGTCACGCGGGGCGCGAACGGACACTGGCTGCTCGGCTTCACCTCGCTCGTCGACAATCGCGGCCCCGGCGTGCTCTGGATCCGCGGCGTGAGGGCGCCCGGCGCGAACGTGATGCAGGCGACCCAGCTCGTGCAGCTCGCGGGCGGGGGCGTGCGCGTGCTGCCGCACTCAGGCGAGCTGCACTACACCGATGCGCCGCCGCATTACCACTGGCACCTGCTCGGATTCGACCGCTACGAACTGCTCCGCGTCGGCGACCTCGACGTGCTCGTACGCGACCGCAAGAGCGGCTTCTGCCTCGCCGACCACTACGGCACCTCGCCCAGCGTCCCGCACGGGCTGCCGCGCTTCCTCGGCAACTGCGCGCAGTTCCAGCCGCAGGCGCGCTCCGTCACCGAGGGCTCATCCGTCGGCTACACCGACCGCTACCCCGCGTTTTTCCACGGACAGGATCTCGACATCACAAAGGTGCCGCCGGGACACTACTGGCTCGTGCACCACGTCAACTCCGACTTCCACCTCCGCGAGGCGCACTACAACGACGACGTCGCGTCGCTCCTCGTGCGGATCTCATGGCCCGAGGGGCGCAGCGAGGCGCCACAGGTGACGCCGCTGCGGGTGTGCCGACGCGAGACCTGCTAGGCGGTTAGCCCTTGTCGCCGCCGCCGGCGATCCGGCCGAGCGCCTGCTGGAACTCGGCGGGGATGATCCAAACCTTGTTCGACTCGCCCTGCGCGATCAGCGGCAGCGCCTGGAGGTACTGGTAGGCGAGCAGCTGCGGGTCCGGATTGCCCGCATGGATCGCGCTGAAGACGGTGTCGATCGCCTTCGCCTGGCCCTCGGCGGCGAGGATCGTCGCCTGCCGCTGGCCCTCGGCGCGGAGCACGGCAGCCTGCTTCTCGCCCTCGGCGGTGAGGATCGCAGACTGCTTCTGGCCCTCGGCCTGGAGGATGGTGGCCCGCTTCTCGCGGTCGGCGCGCATCTGCTTCTCCATCGAATCCTTGATCGACCCGGGCGGGTCGATCGCCTTCAGCTCGACGCGGTTGACGCGGATCCCCCACTTCCCGGTCGCCTCGTCGAGCACGCCGCGCAGCTGGCCGTTGATCTCGTCGCGCGACGTGAGCGTCGTCTCGAGCGCCATGCCGCCGATCACGTTGCGGAGCGTCGTCACGGTGAGCTGCTCGATCGCCTGGATGTAGTTCGCGATCTCGTACGTCGCCGCCTTCGCGTCCGTCACCTGGAAGTAGATGACCGAGTCGATGTTCACGACGAGGTTGTCCTCGGTGATCACGGGCTGCGGCGGGAACGAGACGACCTGTTCGCGCAGGTCGATCAGCGGCCGCAGCCGGTCGATGAACGGCACGACGATCGCGAGACCCGGGGTGAGCGTGCGGTGATAGCGACCGAGCCGCTCGATCACGCCCGCGCGGGCCTGAGGGACGATGCGCAGCGTGCGCGCGAGGACCGCAAGCACGAGCACGGCGACGACGAGCACGACGATCAGACCGGTCATGGCAGCTCCTTTGGGTTCACTGATAGACGAGCGCCGTCGCGCCCTCGATCTTCGCAACCTCGACCTGCGTGCCGGGCTCGAAGACCTGGTCGGGCGTGTAGGAGCGCGCCGTCCACTCCTCGCCGCCGATGCGGACGAGCCCGTCGTGCGCGTCGACGCGCCGCAGCACGGTCGCGTGCGCGCCTTCGAGCGCGGCCGTACCGGTGCGCAGGGCAGGCGGCATGCGCAGGTGCGCTCGCGCGATCGGCCGCAGTACGCCGAGCGACGCGAACGAGGCGGTTGCGAAGAGGACGAGCTGGAGCCAGACGGCGGCGCCGGCGACCGCGGCCAGCGCGGCCACCACCGCGGCGAGCGCCACCGGACCGAGAAAGAAGAGGCCCGGCGTGAATATCTCGCCCACGGCGAGCAGCACCGCTGCGATCACCCAGGCAAGCCACGCTGCCACGATTCAGAGTGTAGTCCGCAAGCCAAGGACGTCCGGGAGCGCCCGGAGGTCCGCGACGCGCGGCTCGAAGGCCGGATGGCGGCCGGCCCGGTCGACGAGAACGGCGTGCATGCCGATCGCGAGCGCCCCCTCGATGTCGTCTTCGATCACGTCCCCGACCATCCACGCCTCGCTCGGCTCGACGGCGAGCAGCTCGAGCACGGCCCGGAAGATCGACGCGTGCGGCTTGGTCTTGCCGTGCTGGAACGAGCTGATGCCGGCGTCGACGTCGAGCCCGTGATGGCGCGCGAACGCATGGACGTCGCGTGAGGAGTTGGAGATAAGGCCGAGCTTCAGGCCCGCGCGGCGGAGCTCCGCGAGCACGGGAATCGCATCCTCGTAGAGCTCGAAGTTCTCGTGGCGTTCCCACCCACGCGTGATCTCGACGGCGCACGCGTGCGACGAGGGCTGCGTCCCGCCCATGCCGAGCACGATCCGCTCGGTGAACGCGAACCAGATCTCCTCGTCGTGCTCGAACTCGGGATGGCGCTCGAGGTCGATGAGCGCGGCGTCGCGCGCAGCGTCGTAGCGCGACGCGTCGAGCACGAGGCCGTAGCGCGTGCCGGCGCGGACGTAGCCTTCCGGCCCGAGCTCCGGACCGGGCTGGACGAGCGTGAAGTCGATGTCGAAGAGGACGGCGCGCAGCGTCATGCGCCTTCCAGCAGCCAGCGCACCGTCTCGATGTGCGGTTCGACGTAGTCGCTGCCGCCGGACCACGCGACCGTCTGCGCGACCGTCCAGCCGAGCGCCCGCCCGCGATCGAGGCCGAACTCGTCCGTGAGACGGTCGAGGCGGAACACGACGTCACGCTTCGAATGCCCGAGCTCGAAGGAGCGGACGATCGACGCGACGGCGAACTCGCGCTCGCCCGCCAGCGGCTTCGGATCGATCACGAGCCACGGCTCACGCTCCGCGGCGAGGACGTTCCCGCCGTGGAGATCCTGGTGGAGGAGCATCTGCTCTCCCTGCGTCGGGGCGAGCTCACGGATGTAGTGCAACGCAGCGTCCTTCAGGGTTCGGTCGCAGACGTTGCGCTCGATCTCGTCGACCCAGTACGTCGTCTCGTCCTCGAGCGTGTGGAACCCGTCGCAGCTCTTCCACAGGCGGGGCAGGAGTCCGATCAGGACGTCGAGTGCGTCGGGCGCGCCGGCGAGGGACGTGCCAGGAATGCAGCGTTCGAGCAGCAGCGCGTGACGTTCGTCGTCGCGCGCGAGCAGCCGCACGGCGCCGTCGCCGTCCCAGCGCTCGAGCGCGTCGGCCTCCTGCTCGACCTCGCGGTCCGGGTTCGAGAGCTTCAACACCGCGGGAGTCCCGTCGGGCAGGTCGGCACGAACGGCATGGGCGACGGCACCCGCGAGGTACGGCTCACCGAGCCGCAGCTGCCAGAGCTCGACGCACTCGTCGAGGAGCTCCGGTACGCGCGGCAGCCACTCGGCGCGCGTCAGGCTCGCGTCGGCCACCGGTATGCGTCGGCCTGCCGGTTCGCAAGTGACGGCAGCTTCGCGCGAATCTCGTGCAGCCGCACCCGGTCGAGCTCGGCGACGATCACCGTCTCCTCGTCCGGCGCCTGCGCGAGCACGACGCCCCACGGGTCGACGATGAGCGAGCGGCCATACGCAGGCTTGCCGGGCAGTGTCTCGCCGACCTGGCCGGCGGCGGCGACGTAGTACTGGTTCTCGATCGCCCGTGCCCGCAGCAGCACGTGCCAGTGATCCTTGCCGGTCGGCGTCGTGAAGTGCGCCGGCACGGTCGCGAGCTCCGCGCCCTCGAGCGCGAGGATGCGGTAGAGCTCGGGAAAGCGGACGTCGTAGCAGACCGTCAGCCCGACCCCCCAGCCCTCCACGCGCGCGACGACCGGCTCCGTGCCCGGCTCCTCGGCCTCGGACTCGCGGTAGACGTGGCCGCCGACCTCGACGTCGAAGAGGTGGATCTTGCGGTAGACCGCGACGAGCTCGCCCTCGGGGCCGAAGACGCAGCTCGTGTTCGAGAGCTTCTCGCGGCCCTCGCGGCGCTCGGTGATCGAGCCGCCGACGAGCGTGATCCCGAGCGTGCGGGCCCAGCCGGACATCGCCTCGGTCGACGCGCCGCCCTCGAGCGGCTCGGCGGCGGTGCGGTAGTCGTCCGCGGAGCCGATCAGGTTCCACTTCTCGGGCAGCACGACGAGGTCGGCGCCGGTCGACGCAGCGCGCGCGACGAGCGCCTCGGCGCGGTCGAGATTCGCGGCCTTGTCCTGCCGGCTCGTCATCTGCACGCAGGCGACGCGGATCCGGTCGGGCATACCGGTCTCACGCTACCCTATGGGCCGCACGGCGGGGTGTGGCGCAGCCTGGTAGCGCGCTCCGTTCGGGTCGGAGAGGTCCCCAGTTCGAATCTGGGCACCCCGATTGAAGGGCCGCGACCACGACGGTCGCGGCCTCTTCTCTCTCTAGCCGACCTCGTAGCGGCCCGGGAAGCGCTCGGCGAGGAGGCGCACGAGCAGCGCGCCGGGGAGACCGACGACGTTCAGGTAGTCGCCCTCGACGCGACCGACAAGCGCAGCGCCGCGGCCCTGGATCGCATAGGCGCCCGCCCGCCCCTCCCATTCGCCGGCCGCCAAGTAGGACGTGATGTCGCGCGGCGAGAGCGCGCGGAACGTGACGAGCGTCGCCGCCGCCTCGACCACCTCCCACTCCGTCGTATGCAGGCAGACGCCGGACAGGACCGCGTGGGTGCGCCCCGACAGGACGGTGAGCGTGCGCTCCGCCTCGGTCGCGTTCGCCGGCTTCCCGAACAGCCTCCCGCCGAGGACGACCGTCGTGTCGACGCCCAGCACCGGCTTGCCGCCGGCCTGGCCGGCGACCGATCGCGCCTTGCCGCGGGCGTGCTCGCACACGAGCTCCGTCGCGTCCGCCTCCGGCGGGTCGTGCTCGTCGTAGTGCGGCGCCATCGCCTCGAACGGGATCCCGAGCTGCTCGAGGACCGCCCGCCGCTGCGGCGACGTCGACGCGAGAAGAAGAGGCGGAACGCTCACCGCCTGCGCGCCACCCAGATCTCCTCGTTCGGCCACTTCCGGGCCCACTCGACGGGCACGTCGCTGTAGTACGGGTGCGTCGTCGCGGCGGCCGGCGGCTGGAGCTCGATCAGGTCGAGGATCTCCAAGCCGTTGCTGCGCAGGACGCGAACCCATTCCCCATGGGTGAGCTGGAACTCGATGCCTCCGTCCCACTCCTCCCGGTAGAGGCCGTGATACGGCTGCAGGAGCTCGGTGGTGATCTCGCCTTCGGGCGGAAAGCAGATCATCGCGAGCGGCGTCGAGTGCAGGAACACCAGCCGGCCGCCCGGACGCAGGAGCCGCGCCGCCTCGGGGATCCACCGGTACGGGTCGGCCCAGGTCGAGGCGCCGTGCTCGGAGTGCACGAGATCGAACGACGCGTCCGGGAGCGGCACCGATTCGCCCGGCGCCTCGATCAGCGGAAACTCGATCCCGGTCTCGACCTGCAGCCGCCGTGCGGTTGAGAGCTGCGCCGGCGTCGGATCGACGCCGACGACGCGCGCACCGCGTTTCGCGAGCCACGCGGAGAAGTACGCCGTCCCGCAGCCGAGCTCGACGACGTCGAGGCCGGCGACGTCTCCGAGGATGCCGAGCTCCGCCTCCGGCACGCCGAACATCCCCCACGTGATCGTCTCGCGCGCCCACGCGCGCGCCGCGTTCGCGTCCGTCCACTCCGCGTTGCGGACCGTCCAGCGCTCGCGGTTGGCCGCGACCGAGTCCGGCTCAGGCGAGCTCATCGGCGGCGAACCAGAGCTCGATCTCGCGCTCGGCCGACTCCGGAGAGTCGGAGCCGTGCACGAGGTTGTCCGGCATCGACACCGCCAGATCGCCGCGAATCGTCCCCGGCTCCGCGTTCGCGGGGCTCGTCGCGCCGATCGTCTTGCGCATCGTCGCGATCGCGCCCTCGCCCTCGACGACGAGCGCCCACGTCGGCCCCGAGGTGATGAATGCCACGAGCTCGGGGAAGAACGGCTTCTCCGCGTGCTCTGCGTAATGGCGCTCGCCGAGGTCGCTGCTCACGGTCAGCAGCTTCCCTGCGCGGATCGTGAAGCCACGCCGCTCGATCCGGCCGAGAATCTCGCCCGCGAGACGCCGCCGCACGGCGTCGGGTTTGATCAGGATGAGGGTGCGCTCGACGGCCACGGGGCGGGAGTGTAGTTACTCGGCCTTGCGCTGACGCTCGGTGCGCAGCGTCGCGGGTGGCAACGGCGGCGGCGCGGTCACCACCGCCGGTTCGATCGTCGTCTCGCAGAACGGACAGATCTGCCACAGCGCCTCGAGCGGTGCCTTGCACTTCACGCATGCCTGCTTGAGCTTCGTCGTGCAGATCGGGCAGACGAGGAAGCCTGGGTCGACCTCGGAGCGGCAGACGGGACAGTGGAGATCGCGCTTCGAGAGCCTGTCCTCCATCGCGCGGATCTCGAGCTCGCGCTCTCGTACGTCGTCGAGGTATTCCGGCGGCCGGAACAACATGTAGATGAACGGCCCCACGTACGGCGGCACGAGCCCGAGCAGCGTCGCGATTCCGACGAGCCAGGGATCGTCGACCCGGCGCCGCGCGTCCTTGTAGACCCAGTACGCGAAGGCGATCCAGAAGACGAACAAGAAGAAGAACAGCAGGTTCCGGATCACGAGCCACGTGCCGGAGGAGAAGAAGCCGGCGACGACGGTGAACGCGCTCACAGCAGGACCTTCCCGATCAGGTAGCCGGCCGCGAACGCGCCGCCGACGATCACGACGAGCACGAGCGCGGCGACGGCGAAGATGCCGAGCTTGTCGGTGACGCTATGGGCTGTCGGCCTGGGCACTGAGCTCGGTAAGAAGATAGAGGGAGCCCGTGACGAGAACCGCGCCGTCAGGGCCGGCGAGCTCGACCGCGCGACGGCGGGCCTCGGCCGGTTCAGGGATGGATTCCACATGTCCAAAGTACGGTTCGGCGCGCGAGGCAAGTTCCCCTGCGGGGACGGCACGGTCGTTTTCGGACTGGGTGGCGACCAGCCGGCCGCACAGAACGGACAGCGCCTCGAGCAGCAGCTCGGGCCGCTTGTCCCGGAGGATCGAGGCGACGAGGACGTAGTCGCGGCTCGGCAGGCGCGGTAGGAGGTAGCCGACCCCGGCGAGGTTGTGAGCGCCGTCCCAGATCTCGAGCGGCCGGCGGCCGCGCCGCTCGAGCCGCCCTGGGAGGGTGACGTCCTCGGCGGCGTGCGGGTCGACCGCCCGTTCGAGGAACGCCTCGGCAGCGGCCACCGCGAGCGCGAGGTTGCTCGCAGCGGTGACGACGACGTCGCCCGCGCCGTTGTCGACGGCGAGGCCGCGCCACTCCGGCTCGGCGAGGACGACGGTGCAACCGGGCTGCACGACGGCGAGCTTCTCGGCTGCGATCGCCTCGCGCGTGTCGCCGAGCACGTCCATGTGGTCGAGCGCGACGCTCGTGAGCACGACCACCCTCGTCCGGAGCACGTTCGTGGCGTCGTGACGGCCTCCGAGACCCGCCTCGACGACCGCGACCTCGACGCCGGCGTCCGCGAACGCGAGCAGCGCGGCCGCGGTGAGCGCCTCGAACTGCGTCGCACCGACAGCCGCGGCCTCGGAGCGGACGGCCGCGACCGCGCGCTCGAAGTCGGCGTCCGCGCCGCGGACGCGGATCCGCTCGCTCCAGCCGCGCACGTGCGGCGAGAGATACGTGCCGACGGCCAGACCCGCGTCGGAGAGGAGCGCCTCGGTCATGCGCGCCGTCGTCGACTTGCCGTTCGTGCCGACGACGTGCACCGCGGGGTAGTGCAGCTGCGGATCGCCGAGCGCCGCGAGCAGCGAGCGCATGCGCTCGAGCCCGAAGCCGTCCGCCGGCCACGGGCTGAGCGAGGCGATCCAGTCAGCCGCCGAGAGCTGCAAGCTCGGCCCTGTACTCGGCGAGCTTCTCGCGCTCCGCGTCGACGACGTCGGACGCGGCGTTCGCGACGAACTTCTCGTTCGCGAGCATGCGCTCGGCGCGCGCGATCTCCTTTTCGACGCGCGTCCGCTCCGCGCCGACGTCGCCCCGGCCGTCCGCCGACGGACGCACGACCGCTTCGAAGATCCGCAACGCGTCGCCGGCGACGGCGATCCGAACGCCGCTGCGGCGATAGATGCGCGCGGCGGTCTGCGCGTTGTCGAGCGCCTTCACGTCGCCGGCGTACTCTGCGTCCGCTTCGGGCCACAGCGCGACGACGAGCCGCGACGCCCGCGCGGGCAGGTTCGACCAGATCTCCTCGGTCACGTGCGGCAGCACCGGGTGCAGCAGCTTGAGCAGCCGCTCGAGCGCGGCGAACGCGGTCGCCTTGACGTCGGGATCGTCGAGCCGCGGCTTGATCGACTCGAGGTACCAGTCGCAGAAGTCGTCGAAGGTGAGGTGATAGAGCCGGTCGACGGCGTGCGCGAAATCGTACGTCGTGAGATCTGCCTCCACCTCGGCGCGCGTCGCGTCGATCCGCGCGAGGATCCAGCGCTCTTCGAGCGACGACGGGCGCGCGGCCACCTCGTCGCCGCCGGACATGAGCAGCAGGCGGCTCGCGTTCCAGAGCTTGTTCGCGAGCTTCCGCCCCGCCTCGATCGAGCCCTCCGAGAACTTGATGTCCTGCGTCGACGACATCTTCAGCAGCCCATAGCGGGTCGCGTCCGCGCCGTGCGCCGCGATCATGTCGAGCGGGTCGACGCCGTTGCCGAGGCTCTTCGACATCGGCCGCCCGACCGAGTCGAGCACGTTCGAGTTGATGACTACGTGGCTGAACGGAATGTCCTTCATCAGCTCGAGGCCGGCCATGATCATCCGGTTCTCCCAGAGGAAGATGATCCCGCGACCCGTCACGTTCGCGTCGCCCGGGTAGAAGGCGCGCAGCTCGGGCGTGTCGTCCGGCCAGCCGAGCGTCGCGAACGGCCAGAGCGCGGACGAGAACCAGGTGTCGAGCACGTCCGGGTCGCGCACGAGATCCTGCGAGCCGCACTCGGCACACGCGTCGGGCTCCGTCTCCGCGCAGATCACGTGGCCGTCGGGGCAGTACCAGATCGGCAGCTGATGTCCCCACCAGAGCTGGCGCGAGACGTTCCACGGCCGGATCGCCTTGAGCCAGTCGAGCGCGACGCGGCCGTGCACCGGCGGATGGAACGCCACGCGCCCCGACTCGAGCGATTCGATCGCCGGCCGCGCGAGCTCGTCCATCGCGCACCACCACTGAAGCGAGACGAGCGGCTGGATGCGGGTGCCCGACCGCTCACAGTGACCGACGGCGTGCCGGTAGCTCTCGCGCTTCTCGAGCTGGTCGTGCTCGCGGAGCCACGCGACGACGCGCTCGGCCGCCTCGTCCTCCGTCAGCCCGATGTACTCGGCCGGAATGTCGCCGGTCATCCGACCGTCCAGGTCGATCACCGACGGCTCGGGCAGTCCGTGGTCGCGGCCGATCTCGAAGTCGAGCGGATCGTGGCCCGGCGTGATCTTCAGCGCGCCGGTGCCGAACTCCGGCTCCACGCGCTCGTCGGAGATCACTGGGACGACCCGTCCGACCACGGGCACGATCACGTCTCTGCCGATCAATCCGGTGTAGCGCTCGTCGCCGGGATGCACCGCGACGGCGACGTCCGCGAGGATCGTCGCCGGCCGCACCGTCGCGATCGTCACCGAGCCCGACCCGTCGGCGAGCGGGTAGCGCGCGTACGTCAGGGCGTCGTCGACGTCGCGGTGCTCCACCTCGAGGTCGGAGATGGAGGTGCGGCAGTCGCTGCACCAGTTGATGATCCGGTTGTCGCGGAAGATCCAACCCCGTTCGTACAGGTGCACGAAGAAGCGCATGACCGCGCGGACGTACGCGTCGTCCATCGTGAAGCGCTCCCGCTCGTAGTCGAGCGAGCAGCCGAGGCTGCGGAACTGGCCCATGATCACGCCCCCGTACTCGCGCAGCCACGCCCACACCTGCTCGAGGAACGCCTCGCGGCCGATCTCCAGGCGCGAGGTCCCCTCCGCGCGGAGCTTCTTCTCGACGACGGCCTGGGTGGCGATTCCGGCGTGGTCATAACCGGGCTGCCAGAGCGTGTTGAAGCCCCGCATCCGGTGCCAGCGGATGAGCGCGTCCTGGATCGACGCGTTGAGCGCGTGGCCCATGTGCAGGACGCCGGTCACGTTCGGCGGCGGCACGGCGATCACGTAGCTCGGCCGTTCCGACTCCGGGTCGGCGTGGAAGAGGCCTTCCTCCTCCCACGTTCGCTGCCAGCGCGCTTCGACGCCCTGTGGCTTGTAGAGCGGCTCCATGAGGCCGATCCTAGCCAGGGCGGAGAGAGTCGATCCGGTGAGGTCAGGCAGCGACTATGACTTCAGTATGCCAAAGGGGCTCGACCGGCTGCTCGTGCTCGCCGCCGCGATCTTGCTCGTCGCGATCTCCTGGGACGCGCTGTCGCGGCATCCCGCCGGGCACATCTCGGCGCCGCCGCTCGACCGGCCGCCGGCCGCCGCGCCCGTGCCGGAGCAGGTGCGGCTCGTGCCTTCCTCGACCGCCTTCCTGGCGCGGTGCCCCGCCGGCGATCTTCACCTCAGCGTCGGGCCCGGCCGGATGCTGACACTCCGCTTCGCGGGCGACCGCTGCCACGTGCCGCCGCTCCATCTGCGCGCCGTCGTCCACGACATGGCGGG